>Ga0209068_10000611_pt1 | contig 19112 bp, 25 predicted proteins | sample ColStrG_CSR_2012_FD_187200 | JGI IMG/M metagenome (GOLD analysis project Ga0209068, IMG submission 187200) | Freshwater sediment microbial communities in response to fracking from Pennsylvania, USA - Cold Stream Run_MetaG_CSR_2012 (SPAdes)... | ecosystem: Environmental > Aquatic > Freshwater >... | reverse complement strand
CGTTTATCAGGCCACACGGCTTCGTATGCAATCCAAGTTGCCCCCAAGTGAGTATTTCGGCGACCTCTTCAAGTGTTCCGAATCCGCCCGGCAGCGCAATGAAAGCATCCGAAAGGTCGAACATCATGGTCTTCCTTTCGTGCATCGAATCAACCACGTGCAACTCCGTCAGCCCTTGGCGAGATACCTTATGAGCAAATGACTTTGGAATCACTCCGATAACAACCCCACCGGCTTTCATAACGGTGTCGGCAACTTGTCCCATTAATCCAACATCAGCTCCGCCATAGACGAGTTCATGATTTCGGTCAACCAATGCTTGTCCAAGTCGTTGAGCCATCGCTATGTAGCATGGGTTAAAGCCAGGGCTTGATCCGCAGTTTACACAAATCCTTTTCATCCATATCCTCTCTGAGGCCTAACGGTTCGACGCTGTGCGGCTCGGCCGCACCAGCGCTCTGGTTATGCAGCTATGTAGATTTTTGTAGTAGCTCGTATATTATCTCTGCTGTTATTCCCCAGATAACACCATGGTTTGTTTTATAAACTAAGACTCTGTATTTTTTGCCGCCCCAGGGTTTTTGATATTTGTCAGGAAGTCCAAGCTCCTTGCTTGGCAGCAGTAGTATCTCGTTGCCGGCTTCGTCCGTGAAAGAGGGCTGAATTTCAAGTCTTACATTATATTTTTCGACTTCCATATTCTTGAAATATGACAGCGGTATGACGAAGATCTCTTCGACTTCCTTGTCATCTATTTTGATTTCATCAAGAAGAGTTTTGTCCAACAACCCTATATACGGCTCTACGATTGCTCCCATTGGGGCAACAATGGTGTCCAATTGGGCGACTACTTTTATGCTGTTTTTTCCAATACCAAGTTCTTCGCTAATCTCTCTAATGGCAGTGCTTTTAAAGTCGAGGTCAAGGATAGGGTCATATTTGCCCCCGGGAAAACAAATCTCACTTCCTTGGCTTATTGAGGGAGACCTTTTTTGAAACAACAAATGATATTCATTGTTAAGGAATATAAAAGGCACCAAAACAGCTGAGTCAAAGTATTTTTCTCGACCTTGAATGCCAGGGAATTTAGGTAAGTTGTTTCTTAGCTTTTCGAATTGTTTTTTATTCATTTCTTTAGTACTTTGTGCATGGTGGTAGTTATGCGTCGGTTACGAGACGGTGGCCGAACTCAAATGCTTTTCTGCGGTCATCAGGAAAAACTGCCTTGCGTCTTGCCGCCTTCTTCATTGAATCAAAATACTCCATGACGACTTTAGAATAGTCCTGGAACTGATATGTGTCAAAACAGCAGAACGTCTCAGCAGAGCCGAAGACCAGGCGAAGTGACGCCTCAGTAGCACTGAACATTGTACCGTAACCACGTTGCACGCTCATTTCCTCAGGCGCGTTCATTGTGTAGATGATGCCCGTTCGGATTTTGCGCGGGAAGACAGAACGGAGAGGCTGTGAATATATTATGGGCGCAAAGAGAAGGCGCTCTATAAATGACCGCATCTCGCCGGTCATTGCTCCGAAGTATATCGGCGTTCCCAAAATAACTGCATCGGCTTTCTCTTCGATCTGTTTGAGTATGGGCGTAAGATCGTCTTTCATAGCGCATCTGCCACTGTGCGGCCCATCAATCATTTTGCATAAGAAACAGCTTGTGCAGCCTTTGAATGTGAGATCATAGAGATGGATAAGCTCAGTTTCTGCTCCCATGGCCTCTGCCCCGGCAAGTGCGTTCTTCAGTAATGTTGCGGTATTCCAGTTCTTTCTTGGACTGCCATTGATGGCGATGAGTTTCATATTTTGTTAATCCCCTTTAGATATGGATGACAAGGCTTCCTTCCGGGCATTCACGTGCTTGTATTTCCTTTCGTTCATAATTTTCCCCTCCCAACGTTTGACTTAAGCGGACCGCCGTAGGCGGGTCCGCTTGACGGAAGGGTTAGGGCTCAGCTTCAGCATGGCACGACTCTGACTCTTGGCCAGCGTTCAGCATAGCGCTTCTGCGCGACTCTTTGACGATAGGTCTCGACGCTGACGCGTGCCGGATTTCGGCGAACAACAATGTCGAACAGATCTTTCAGTCCGTACGGCGCAAGCACTCGCAGCGAATTGTCTTGTTCTAGCGATATACCAACGGACGTAGCGAACTCAGGCCACGATGCAACCGCTTCTTGAAGCGAGTGCAACGGTTCGACAGCGTGCCCGAAGTGGCTTTCAAACCAATGATGGACACCCGCTTGATTCGTGACCTCCCAGGGAACGGCCGGATGAAGCGCTAAGAGCCGGCTCTGTAGTTCTTGGTCTCGCCGTGGCGAGACATCAATGAGATCGAAGTAGGCGACATCTACATCGGATAGCTGCGAGGGTGAGACCTTGTTGTGCAAGGCATCCCAGACGAGATTTCGAATGGCTCCCGCACCGATGCACCAGTCGGGGAGCGCCAATTGGCGCACGGCGGCGAGTGCTTCCATGAACCACGAGCTGCCTTGCGTGATTTCAAAGAGCTGCTGCTGGAGGTCGGTTTCCGATATGCTCACATGAGCCCTAACGGAGCTAAGGGGCTGCGCGATGTTTTATCAGCGCAGTCCCGCTTGAGTGCAGGGTTAGAGGTAATGTGCATATGCCCTCGTAACTTTACCATCTTGGTTGAAATGAAACACCTCTGCGGATGGGCCACGGACACCTTTGTAGTAAAGGTTGATGCTGTTTACGCCGACAAGCGTGGCAACCAGCTCAAAATGAAGATTCGGAACCACTTGAAGGGCTTTAGCCCAATAGGAACCCACAGCGTCCTTGCCCTTTAATGTCCCTGACGATTCACCGGCCACCTTGATGATGACAGGTGACGACATTTCAAAATCGTCGGTGTAATGCGACAAAATACGAACAAGGTCATGCTGATTCCAAGAATCAATCCAGTCAGCCGCAAAATGGTCGGCGAATGCCTTATCGATCATGATTACCTCTAACGTTTCGCATAATAGCGGGCAATGGAGTGCAGCGGAATTGCACGTCGGAGTTGATGCGGTCGCTTCCGGTGTTGTTCGGTGCGCTTACTTTCCCCATGATTGAATTTCAACAATGTTACCCTCTGGATCTCTGAAATAAACAAATTTCAAAATACCAATGCCTGCAACTATCTTTTTAGTGATGTTGCCTAATGATTTTCCTCCGCTTTTCATAGCCGCGTGTAATGTTCGATCTACGTCGTCTACCTCAAAAGCAATATGGGTAAATCCAGTGTAGTTCGCCATTAATGGCTCACATTCATGGATATTTCTATACGAAAAGATTTCAAGAGTGGGTCCGTTTTCGCCATGGCCGGGGAGTAATAGGTGAACACCTTCTAAGGCTGCATTTTCCAAACCTGTAGCATTGTCCAACCAGTCTCCGGATAGCTTTCTTTCAGGAGGTTTTACCTTACAATCAAACACATTGATATAAAAATAAGATAATAGTTTCCAGTCCTTTGCAACGATGTTTGTATGGGCAAACCTCATATTTCTCCTTTATATTGGGTCACCGAATGCGGCAGTTGAGCCATGTGCCGCAGGCACATTGGTCTCGAACTCCTGGTTCTCCCGGCGCTTTTGCCGGGAAGGAGTTCATGGCTCAACTGCCGCATTCTCGCGGCGCGGAGCGCCGGGAGAACACGGGGGGCACCGGCGTGGCGCGTCGTTCTGCCACGTCCGGTGCACCTGTTCGTTAGTCGCTTTTTTGTTCACGAAATAATCTTTCAATAGCAGGATTCTGTCTTCTTGAAATGAGCCTTTCCTGCTGTCCCGTATTTGGTAGCACAGTGGAGATATAACCGCCGGGCGTGATCCCGGTGACTCGCTTAAAAGAACGGGTAAAGTGGCTTTGATCAACAAACCCTGTATCGACTGCGACACCGGCTATGCTATGCCCTTCCGTAAGACGCTCCCGTGCCTTCTTGATTCTAAACTGAACGAGATAGTCATGAGGCGAAATCCCTGTGTTTTTAAGAAACAGCCTTTGAAAATAGAACGGGCTTAAGCAGGCCACTCTTGATAACTGTTTCAAAGATAAATCTTGTGCATAATGCGTCCTGATAAACTCGCAGGCTCTTTTAATTGCTCTATCATGTAAACCCACCCGGCATGGGACCGGCGGCTCATCCCCGTAGTGTAGAATAAGGGTGCAGAGCAATGAAACCAAAACAGCTTCTCTCTCCAAAGCGGAGCTTGTATTTTCAACAAGCGAAAAGAAGCTGCGGATTTTGTGGGCCAGCTCGGGATCGGCTGCGAAAGCGTTCTTAAAATAGGGGACCGGTTGGGCTTTCTCGGATATCGTCGAAGCTATGGTTTTCATGTGCTCCGTGTCGATACAGAGAGCCAAGTAGCTCTGTCCTTTCTTGTCCAACGACTTGCAGGTGTGGGCTGTGTCGGGGTTGATGACAAACAGACCGTTTTTTGGGATGACCGTTGCTCTGCCGCTGTGTGAAATGACTCGTGATCCTCGCTGCACGACACCGATGCAAAAGGTGCGATGAATGTGTCGCGAGAAATCATTCGTCACGCCTACGCCGGAAACAGCTTGGACGTATTTCATGTCCGGCGGATTAAAGAATCGGACGATTTCGCCATCTCGTTTCTGCATTTGCTATGAACCTCTCGTGTCGAACCGTTGCTACAGCAATGCCGGAAAAAATTTAGCAAGCAGAACAAGGCCGCTTTCCCCCGCAATTACTTTATGTTTCGTACCCTTTGGAATTATCCCCATCCGTCCTGGATGATAGGGCGTCTCTTTTGACTCCAAAGTAAATTTGCCTTCGCCCTCAATGACTTCGTGAAGTTCCCACTGGTCCTCGTGGACATGTTCTTCCAAGATAGCGTTGGGATCTATTCTTACCATATGGCAACTTAGCATACCGCCAGTATCCGTGCCTTTGATGATATGTTTTAAATAGACCCCTTTGAATTTGGGATGTTGATTCCACGGGATCTCTCCCGTTGCATCGTCTCTGTCCATATATGTCGTGGATCCATTCGCCATACTTGCTGTAATCTCTCTCGTTTCCATATCGTCTCCTTTCATCGTTAAAGGTATTTAAACCGTGCCTTTATGAAAAGATAATAACCCGTGAAATAATACCGGTATTGTACAATGTTGCCATTTTCCGGCTAACGGGTGCGCGGTATTGTTATGTCCTTGTTTTAACTCCTACCCATTTCTCGACTTCCGGCGCGCGGTAGGCCTCAAGCCGCTTCAGCATATCTTCCGGCGCATTCGAAACGAGGAGCATCTCTCGGTGTTCCTGCCTCATGAAGCCCTTCGAAACAGCGTTGTCCAGGAACGACAACAACAGGTCAAAATATCCATCCACGTTTATCAGGCCGCATGGCTTCTTGTGTAATCCGAGTTGTGCCCAGGTGAGGATTTCGGCGACCTCTTCAAGCGTTCCGAATCCGCCCGGCAGCGCAATGAAAGCATCCGAAAGGTCGAACATCATGGTCTTCCTTTCGTGCATCGAATCAACCACGTGCAACTCCGTCAGCCCTTGGTGAGATACCTTATGAGCAAATGATTTTGGAATCACACCGATAACAACCCCCCCGGCCTTCATAACGGTGTCGGCAACTTGTCCCATTAATCCAACATCAGCGCCGCCGTAAACGAGTTCATGCTTTCGGTCAACCAATGCTTGTCCAAGTCTTTGAGCCATTGCTATGTAGCAAGGGTTAAAGCCGGGGCTTGATCCGCAGTGTATACAGATTCGTTTCATGCAATCATCTTTCTTGGACATAACGTAATGGTCAGCGCCGGGAGCCAGCCATCGACGACGTTCGATCTGTCGCCACTCGAAGCAGCTGGCTCCCGTTCGCTGGAATGTCTGGGTGGCTTTCCTACTCCATTTCTTCGAGGATGACGGCTGCGTCCTCTACCATTTTAACGCATGTGGTCTTGAATAAGTTCCGCTCTTGCGCCTGCTTCATCCCTTCCGGCGTACTGATGTCACAGCCGAGCAACTCGCGACAGACAATCGACCCGTTTTGCCTCTGGAAGCTCTTCGCGAATTCCACGACGCGAGCGTAAACATCAGCCCGCCCCTCGGCCTTATCACAGCTCTCCGAGGTGTGTCGAAGACCTAGGACCATGAACGCGCCGGTCACCGCACCGCAGGTTTCGCCCAACCGCATGCCGCCGCCAAAACCGGCAGCGATCCGCATTGCCGTTTTCCTGGGCAGGCCCAGAGGATCCCCGTAGGCAACGAGGATGGCCTGCGAACACGCGCATCCGTCCTGAAACAGTTGAGACGCTATTGCCACTTTATTCATCTGCGTCCTTTCCGGCGACCACGTTGTCGCGCGGGTGAGGGGGGTGGCATTTTAATCGCACCTCTCTACCCGACTTACGAACTGACTCTCCATGCAAAACCGTAAAACTTTATGTCTCACAATTCTGCATTGCGGACAAGGAGCGTTATCGCGAATAATATGCTTTTAATATCGTCTTCTTTATTGCGTTCTGATGAAGATAATAGCCGACCATGGCAGCAGGCGCATTCTCATCCAGAGGCAGTTTGTCTACTTTCAGCGCGTAAACGGTAAATTCGTAGCGATGGGCCTTGTCGCCGGGCGGGGGGCATGGACCTCCGTAGCCGGGCTTTCCAAAGTCCGTCCTGCTCTGAACAGACCCGATAGGCGCAAGTTTAGCTTGCGGGTCACCCGCATTTTTTACCATGTTGTTCGCCTTCGCCGAAATATTAAAAATCACCCAGTGCCACCATCCGCTGCCGGTCGGCGCATCGGGATCATAAACGGTCACTGCAAAGCTTTTCGTATCCTCCGGCGCGCCTGTCCACATGATAGCAGGAGACACGTTTTCCCCCTTGCAACCAAACCCATTAAAAACCTGTTCAGCCGAAATTTGCCTTCCTTCCTTCATCTGCGGACTGGTAACTACAAATTCTTCTGCTTGAACCTGCTGAACAATCGAAAGAAAGATGAGCATGCACAACAACAGTTTTGTGGCTTTAGTCATTACGACCTCCTCTATCAGAATTTGATAGCAAGAGTGCCAAGAGTATGAAGAACACTTCATGATGAATGGGGAGCCATACTCAAGCACTTTGCATCACGGTCATATTACTCTATTCGATTAGCGAAGATTGTCCGGAAACAGTCAAAATCTGTTCTTATCCATCCAATTTGCTAAGAATGAACTGATTGGTTATTCCACGCGGTTGCCGCGTTCATTTTTAAAATTTTTAACTTTTTAGGTTCATTAGCGTTTCTCAGCTGTCTCGGCGGCAAACCAAATCGCTTATGAAAGTTACTGCTAAACCGGGAAACAGACCGATAGCCACAATCATAGGCGATTTGATAGATTGGAAGTGATGTCTGCATGATTTGCATTAATGCACTCGACAATCGCAAATCATAGAGGAGTCTTCGAAATTCTTTCTGCTCCTTTTTTAGGTTTCGTCTCAGGGTACTCTCTGTCGTTGAAAGCCGTTTACATACTTCGCGTATGGTCCAGCAATGTGCGAGGTCGTCGGCCAGGATCGCGCGTACCCTTGGGCTCCATTTTTCTTTGTTCAACACATACGAAGCCAATTTCGGATTCTTACCGATGAGAATAAGAAGAATCTCCATTAGTCTATGAGCAATAAGCCTGGGGTTGCCCGCGGATGCGAGATAATGCTTTATAGAGGAAAATAAAGTTTCATCCTCGTCGAATGTAAGGACGGCGACTTCATTGTCCGGGCGAGATTGATCGATACGATAGGTCTGGATTAAACGCTCTAACAGGTCAAGATTAAACGGTATCACGAGAGCTCGATATTTATTGCTTCGAGAATCAGTTTCGTTCCGCATGTCAAAACTGGATGGTGCGGGCACGGTAATCGTAGCGCCAGCTTCGCACGTTATAGGTCCACTTGAATGAAAGATCACTTTTCTGCCCGACAGAACCAAAATAATACAAGGGTCGAAAAATGAAACATGCCTGATATGAACGCTGTTTGTCAGCGATATGAACCCCAGATCTTTGACGGGGAGCTTGTCGCGCGACCCGTCCTCGCTGAACTGCAGTGTATCGCAAATGTTGATGATTTCTTTCATTGGAAAACTCCATCGGACAAAATTCGCAAAATAAAGCGTAGTCCCTAAATTGGGCTACGTATCACAGCCCAATATCTTTTAATCTATTGGGCAAGGTAAACAGTTTGCCCAATCTAGAAGCTACCAGCCCCCCTCCATGTTCCCCCAAAAGCCACTCGGCCCTCTTACGGTCTGGTGGACAGGGTTGTTATTGTTGGGAGGGTGAACGTTCCCGCCCGTTTAACATCTCTTGCCTATCTCTTTTGTACGTTTCATACGTGAGAGGCTCTTTTCCCGGTGGTGGTACAGCGCCGGTATTTATTGTTTTTTGAAATTGGCTGGAAGAGTCGTACATGCCGTGACAAAAGCCCTCATAGATTTTGTTTTTATTTGCACAAGCAGAAAGCCAACCCATGAATAAAAGAGCAATTATAAGTCTCAATGTTGTCTTCAAAAAAATGGCCCTCCATACACGGGAATCATTACCAGAGCGAAGAGCTGCAGAATAAGACAGCATGATGAGTGCATATATCTTGAATTTTCTCATGGCCTGCTCCTCCTTATTTATTGAATACAAACAAGCCTTGAGGCGAACTTTTGAGTTAGTCATGCGTCTGTTGTTTCTTTGCAAATCTCTAAATTAAAGAACACAGAAACTGTGGAGAAAAATTACTCGAGCCGCAGAGCATCGTTTATAAGTGGAACCAGTTTTTGAACCAATTGGTATTTGCTGAGAAAAGCATCTGCGCCCGCCCTTAAGAATGCTTGATCTTTCGATTCGAGGCTGCATCCGAGTATAAATGCATCAGGACACAGAGGACGGAGTCGCTTAGTTAACTCGTCACCATTCATCCCCGGCATTTGATAATCTATCAGCAGCATTTCGAAGTGCTTTTTGCTTATCAGATCGAGAGCAGCTACACCGCTTTCACAAGAACTGACGATGAAACCTTCAAATTCTAAAAACATTTGAAGACTGTCTCTTGTTATTTTGTCATCGTCGATTATAAGCACTGTCTCGTTAATCACTCTTGCCCCCCCGTGGTTTGGCGCAAATATAAGTCTCTCAGATGAGTCCTTCAAAATCACTGGGATTTCATGTTTTCGCATATTCTGTTGGATTGACCAGAAGCGCCCCCTTGTGCCCCTTAGGTATCTGCGATAAGTTTGCAGCGACCGCTATTCATCATCCTTTTTGACAAGATCGAGCAGTTTGATATGTACTTCTTCGGGCATGCCATAGCAGTGTTCTCCGCTAGGAAGCAAGATCCTAAATCTTTACTTATCTGCCGTTATTATATGGCATTCCATAGGAACGGCTAGGCCGTAATCGTCGGTGTAAACCTGCAAGTGTCTGATTATATCGCTAAACATTTTTGCGCGCTCCGCGCTTGTCATTGCAGCAATTTCGGTAGCGACAATTGGAAATACCGAAAGATACCCAGGGAGAAATTCGTCCAATGATGGATATCGTGCTACTCGCACTTCAAGGCGAATCCGAATGCCGTGGAATCCCGTACTACTCAGAAGATCCCGAAGCTCCTCACGATCGGATAGCGAACATGATGCATGGAAACCTGCTGTTAATCGGGCTCCGAAATAACTCCCGATCACATCAGCTAAAACAGCGAGAAATGGGCAACGATCGAGCGATCTCCAAACGCTGATCGCAAGTCGCCCGCTTGGGACCATCACTCTGTACATTTCCTGCAGCGCCGCCAGTCTGTTCGGAATAAACTGGAGACCCTGTTGACATAAAACCACATCATATTCAGATTTATCGAATGGCATGGATGTAGCATCGCCCTGATACCACGCTATCGAGTGCATATCCTCGCGTTCAGCGAACTGTTTTGCCGCGCAAAGCATCGCATTGTCTGCATCAAGCCCGGCAACCTTCCCACTTGCTCCGACTAAGCGCGCGGCCTTCCTGGCAACGATGCCAGTGCCACAAGCAACATCAAGTACTCGCTTACCATGTTCAACTCCGGCACTTTCTACAAGTGCCTGTGCCCACTCCCCCATCCATGCTGCAACGATATATCGTTCGTAGGCTTCCGGAGCCGTACCGTTAATTTGCCATCCGGATTGTTCTTTCATGCCAGACGTGCTGCTTCCGTGTCGATCAGGAGAGGTCAAAACTGTTGTCCACGATGATTTTGACTTTTGCTTCATCAACTTCCGGCAGAACATTGGTTTTTTGCAACATAATTTTTCCTTTCAATTAAACCTCCTCAACCTAAGCGAGTTCGAGATCACACTTACGGAGCTGAACGCCATGACTCCTGACGCATACATGGGGTTCAAGAGTCCTTTGGCCCCGAGAAACGGAAACAGGACGCCTGCCGCGATGGGGATACCGATGATATTGTAAAAGAACGCCCAGAAAAGGTTCATCTTGATGGTCCTCATAGTCCGCTTGGAAAGCCGCATGGCCGTGGACACGACGCGGAGATCATCCTTGATCAGCGTTACGTCCGAAGCCTCGATCGCAACGTCCGTGCCGGTCCCGATGGCGATTCCTACATCCGCCTGGGTCAGAGCCGGCGCGTCATTGATCCCGTCGCCGACCATGGCCACGACGCAGCCCTCGGCCTGGAGCTTCTTTACCATGTCCATTTTGTCCTGCGGCAGGACCTCTGCCATCACACGTGAGATGCCGAGTTCGCCTGCAATGGCCTGGGCCGTGCGGTGGTTGTCCCCAGTAAGCATGACCACTTCAAGACCGAGGTTCTGCAGATCAATGACCGCCTCTTTCGAGTGTTCCTTGAGCGTATCGGCAACAGCTATGATACCGGCTGCTTTATTGTCGACAGCGACAAACATCGGCGTTTTTCCCTGCGATGAAAGCTTTGCAGCTTCGGCATGAAGTTTCGCAAAATCTATCTTTCTTTCAGTCATCAGGCGCTTATTGCCAAGAATAACTTCTTTCCCGTTCAATAGTGCCCGAACACCGTGCCCTGGCAGGGCTTCGAACTCGTCGCTCTGCTCAAGAGCAATGCCTTTGAGGGTCGCGGCACGCACGATGGCTTCGCCGAGCGGATGTTCTGAGCCTTTTTCAGCAGAACCCGCAAAGAACAATAGCTCTTGTTCCGTCATGCCCTTCCCAATGACGTCCGTAACCTTCGGTTCTCCGCGCGTCAGGGTGCCGGTCTTATCGAGAACGATAGTGTCGATCTTCTGCGCCCGTTCCAGGCTCTCCGCGTTTTTAAAGAGAATGCCCTGTTCCGCGCCTTTGCCCGTGCCGACCATAATGGCCGTAGGCGTTGCCAGGCCCATGGCGCAGGGGCAGGCGATGATCAGGACGGCGATGAAATTCACCAGAGCGAAGGTGAAACGTGTTTCCGCTGGTCCCAAGAAGTACCATATGCCGAAGGTGAGGAGCCCAAGACTGATGACCGTGGGCACGAAGATGCTCGAAATATAATCAGCTAGGCGCTGGATAGGCGCCTTGGAACCCTGGGCCTCCTGCACCATGCGGACGATCTGGGAAAGCATGGTGTCCTTGCCGACCTTGCTCGCCTCAAAGGTGAAGGTGCCCGTCTTGTTGAGCGTTGCGCCGATAACGGGATCGCCGGTCTTTTTGTCCACCGGCAGGCTCTCTCCGGTCAGCATCGATTCATCGACCGCTGAGTAACCGTTCCGGATAACGCCGTCTACTGGCACCTTTTCTCCTGGTTTGACCACAATGAGGTCACCTGATTCAACATCCTCGATGGGGATGTCCGATTCAATGCCTTCCCTGATCACGCGGGCCGTGCGCGGCTGGAGACCCATCAGCTTCTTTATGGCGTCGCCAGCTCGTGATTTCGCTCGTGCTTCCAGATATTTGCCCAAGAGGATCAGAGTGATGATCACCGCTGAAGTGTCATAGTAAGCGCCGCTTGCCCCCAAATGGCCCAGCACCGAAGGAAAGAAGGTAAGTACAGTGCTGTACCCGTACGCCGCCGAAGTACCTACGACCACGAGGGTATTCATGTTCGTGCTGCCGTGCTTAATTGAGGCCCAGGCATTCTGATAAAAATGGCGGCCTGCCCAGAACTGGACCGGCGTGGTCAACAGAAAGAGAACGAACCACATGATCTGCCGGGGAACAAGCGTGAAGAAGGGAAGCATGTCCTGGAAACTGCCGATGAGCACGAGTGCGGAAAGCGTGGCGCTCGTGATCAGTTTTGTGCGAAGCTCCGAAAGCTCCTTTTCGCGCGCTTCTTTTTCTATGTCGAGGGCCGAGCGGCCTTCGGCCTGCTGAGGAAGCCTGAAACCCGCCTTCTCAAGCGTCCTACGGATATCGCGCAAGCCGATCTGGCCTGGAATATATTCTATCTCGATCGTTCCGGCTGTCGGATTTACCATCGACTTGAGGGCGCCGTCAATCGCGGACGCGACTTTATCGAGCTCGACTGCTCGTGTAACATCGAGATCAATAATGGGGATAGTGACGGTTTCCGTGACGGCCCGGTATCCGAGTTCCTGAATGTTTGCGACGAACCTACCCAGTCCGACCGCAGTTGGATCGAACTCGACGACAGCTTTCTCATTTGCAAAATTGACGTTCGCATTCTTGACGCCCGCAAGCTTTGAGATGTCTTTCTGGATCGCAGCGGCGCAGTTCACGCAGGTCATACCTTTGACCGAGATGACGGCTTTCTTGGTTTCCATATATAGCATTTAGCACCCCTTCCTGCCGATCGTATTGCTGTCAAAATTCTTCGATTTGATCTTCTGATTGCTGTTGCTTTCAATGTGTTCTTAATAATAAGCTGCCTCCCTCCTTAAAATCGGCTAAAGTAGTGATGAACCGCCCTTAAAGGGAGAGGATGGTTATATCAAACACGTCGCCTATCGCTCGTTTTGTTATCTGGATCTGTTCAAGTTCACGCGCATCAAAATTGAACAGATCGTTACCGTTTAGCGGATGTCCTCCAGAAGCGCAACCCGGAAGTGAAGCCGAATGACGATTTGAAAGAGAGCATCCCAACTACCGCCAAGTTCGCGGTCGATCCGAAACCGCCGATCCCCTAAACGGAATCTTTCCAGCCAGCAAAGCGGTTCAACCTTCGCGAACACATAATTTATTATGGAAGAGAGCTTGTAAGGTTTTATAAGCTACCCTCAGAATTACCACTGTGGTGATGATTAAAAGAATAGTTGCCAGCCAGTGAAATGCCTCTAATCTCAACATTTCAAATGAAATTATGGAGGCTATCGTAACTGCACAAAGCGGAAAAGTATACGCCCACCAGCTAACGAAGAAATTTAATCCTAAAAATTTTCTAGCCATCGACAACAGCAAAATGACAAAGAATAAGGCTATATATAATAGCATTCTGGCAAAACCATCTATTTGTCCGGTAATTCTGGTATAAGCTGCAAAACCTACCGCTGGTGGGGCTACAAGAATAAAAAGTGTCGGCATGAGCTTTGGTGAGAGTTGGCTGTGAAAGATAAGGCGGTAGAAGATTATGGTATATAGCACCACCCAAAAGAAAAAACCGATGCTGAAAAAAAACCAAAGTATCTCCGGATGGACGAATTGCACACCAGAGATTGGCACAAGGATATTACCGACAACAGGGAGAAACCAAACTGGATTTATATTTTCGATCTCAAAGGTGTGGTTTATCCAGCGCGGAATGATGATAATGGTAAGTAAAAAATGCATTGTTGCGCCAAGTATCCATAAATAGTGAGATATAGCTTTTTGATATTCAAGTGTTCCAATACTCAATATAATAAGACTGATCGTAAACGTAGCAAAAAAGCTGACTTTGTCAGGATGGTTAAACTCTGCAATAGCATTTGGAGTATATTTAATTACCTTGAGGAGGTAGGTTACAGCGACAAAGGAAAAAACAACATAGGATAAGTACAACAATATAACTCCTACGCCAAGTTGCACATTAAAGATGTGTTCGTATCGCTGGTAGGCGACAGATAGGCCGCCAAGGCCCATTACACTGGCAAATAAACCTACGGGGAAGTATTGTAAACCTCTATCCAACAAATCACCTTCTCTCATAAGCATGCCTTTAATTGGGGCATATTTGAACAATCCGTGAAGTCCCAGTCGATTCATCATTATAGTAGGTAACGCAACCGGCGCGCCACCCGGCCAAGCCCGCTGCGGCAAGAGTTATGAGCAGCTATACTATTCCCCAACCCGCAACGCTCCGGCCTATTGCCAAAAGATAGGCACCCGTTGATGCAACGATTATTCCGAACATTGCTGCGAAACGATGCGGCGCCGGGTTATCTACTCGAAGATCTGGTCTAGTAATTCCCGCTGGTCGAAAAACAAGGCGATACAAGGCAACATCAGGTCCGAAACTCAGATGCACTGCTGTTACAAACAATGCCTCCGCCTAAAAAGGCGACAATTCCCATCGATGGATGACGAATGCGGTTACCCTGTACCGCTACAACCAAGGTCGCGTTGACCCGTAGATCATTTTTTCTACTGTAAGCGTGTTCAAGCTTTCTGTCCGCTATCAGCGTACTATCTCCAGATTATTTGTAATTACATACAAGGATAGACAAACGCCCCGCCTAGCACGCCACTTTGAAACCGGCATCAGCAACGGCTTTGGCCATAACCGCATGTTCCGCTGAACCGGCAACCATGGCTTGCTTCTTAGCCAAATCCACCTGGACGTCGGTTACTCCGGGCACCCCTTTGAGAGCTTTTTCAACACTCATTTTGCAGTGCATACACGTCATGCCTTCAATCTTAAGGATCGTGTCACCCATCATTTTCACCTCCTTTCCTAATACGTATCATCCCCTTCTCCTTAACCCGCTCAAGTGAAACCGCTGCTTTTCCATTGCGTTTATCTGTGCCGGAAGACGAAAAATTAACGCTACCAAATTATTTAATAAATTTGAAGATAGTCTTCAGGAGTTCATCCACCACTTGTCCATCACCGGACTGAAGCTGCTCTTTAACACAGGATTTCATATGTTTTTCCAGCAGTAGCTGAGCCGCTCCATGCAAAGCCGACTGGGCGGATGACATCTGATTCAAAATATCATCACAATAGACGCGTCGCTCAATCATTCCCCGAATGCCGCGAACTTGTCCTTCAATACGGTTCATCCGCGTTACAAGTTCCTGAACGGTTTTTTCGTCATGGTGGCTCTTACGCTTCCCGTCTTCTAACCCCTCATGACAATCTGAGCAGGATGTTTTGACCTTGTCCATTTTAGCCATAAGTCACCTCACTAAAGTCATTATACTATACCCCCCTATACTATATTTGTCAATAAAGAATTTTCCCGTATGGTAAAAATATTCAAATACGCTGTTAAATGCAAAAAAGAAACGGGCTGTAATTAACCAGCCCATTTGAAAAATGTGCCTTTTGCTTCATCCCGTCAGAAAAACATACGAAATAGGGTAGGTGAATTTTTGACCACACGACAAGCACCCCCCCAGAAGCGCCCCTTGTGCCCCTTAGGTATGCAGCGATAAGTTTGCAGCGACCGCTATTCAGCATCCTTCCTGACAAGATCGAGCAGTTTGATATGTACTTCTTCGGGCATGCCATAGCAGTATTCTCCGGTAGGAAACTCCAGCTTAAGAACTTCGTCCCTGTACTTCTCGAATACCTCAAGCAGCACGCTGTTGAGGTGAGCGTATTCTTGACGAACTTAGGAGTAAAGCGGTCGAAGAACCCCAACATGTCGTGAACAATCAATAACTGACCATCGCAATGCATGCCTGCTCCAATGCCATTATGGTGACACGGCATTTCTCGGAGATGACTTTACCCACCTCAGGGGGAACGGCTTCAAGTAGATTTGCAAATGCACCGGTCTTTTCAAGGATCTCGGCATCTTTGATAATCTTATATGCACTGCCCACATCGCGCCCCTGTGCCTTGAATCCTCTCCGCAGCCTGTTGTCTCTGCTCTCAAAACGGTTTTGCTTAAAGAGTAATGCCGTCATGCAAGATTCCCATATCGTAGTACCCATCTATCTCGACCTTTGTTCTTATTTCCCCGCTTGCGACCCCGAGAATAAAGGTTTCCATGCCCCCATGTTTTTAGCAATAATATTATGACGCAGCTGCCAGGGCAGCTTCAATCTCTTTTCTTGTGTCAGCGCATGTTTCGCGATGCAAACTGGATTCAAGGATTTGCCTGGCAATGCCACCTCCAATTCTACCCAGGGCCCACGCAGCGTAGCTGCGTACGACTTCTTCAGCGTCATGCATGGCGCGGCCAAGGTCAGGTATGAACTCAGGATCGCCCAGGTTTCCCAGTGCGATGGCTGCATTTCTCCGAAAATATTTCTTCTCTTTGATGTAGTTATACATGATCGGTTGAACGCGAGTTGCATAAAAGGCATCGGTCATGTTCAGCATCTTAGCCAGACTGAAATCCTGCGCGAGTTCTTCCAAAAATGCATTTTGAGGCAGATTCATTTTCAATCTTGGCCGATTGCGGGGGCATACTTCCTGGCAGACATCGCAGCCATGCACGCGCGTGCCTATTTTTTCCCTGATATCGGACGGAATATAACTGCTCACGCCCGGCCGACCATTGGTCCACCAGTTGTTATAGGAGATACAGCGCCGAGGGTCCAATTTATTCGGTTCGTAGATGGCTCCTGTCGGACAGGCATCCATACAAACGGTGCAATTATCAGGGCATTTGACCTCAAGGGTAGGCGTATCATATTCAAGTTCGACATCAACGACGAATGAACTGAGGATGATAAAGGAGCCGATCCCATCAGCGTAAGCGAAATTATTTTTTCCGTAGGTGGTTACTCCTGCGCGGGCCGCTGCCAATCGTTCAGGGTGCCCTTTTTCACCTTGGCTCACCCGGCATCCGTTTTTTTCCAGGAATGATTTCATCAATTCATAGCGGGCTCCATTAATATGATGGGCAGGGGGCGTATAACAACGCGCCTGGTAAGCTCGCCCAATTTTACCCAGTAATCCTTTTGGAAAAGATTCTTTTACATAGTCATACGCCACTGATATAATCGATTTGGCTGTAGGTAAAATATTTTTTGGATCTGAAGCTATGAGCGGCTGACGGGGTGAATGAATGTAAAAAGAATACATGTCAGACCGCGTTTCTAATTCCTTGATGTAGCCGGTGAAACTGTCTGCTGTTGTAATGCCTACCTTACTGTAACCCAAATCAAGAGCATGCTGTTTTATGGTCTGTGTAAGTGACATTATTTTTTCTCCTTTGCGGAATGGTGAAAAACGTGTAGGTACACGTAAAAGATCAAAAAAACGCGCTGCTTGGCAGCGCCTTATTGAGTCGTGTTCTAGCGATCAAAATAGATGCTTTTACCGGTTGCGGAAAGAGGTATGCCCATCACAAAATCCCAATCCACAATGCCCATTGAGCGCACCACCGCGCCTACCCGGTACATAATACGGTTGTCCACATTGTGCATGGCCGCAGTCCTGGCAGCAGATCCCAGCGCAATGCCCATGTCCAGAAGCCTGAATGCACAAACAGGACCCTTAAACTCACCATCGGTCTTTTTCTGTTTATTGAGGGTCGCGCAGTCCCGGAAACCGCATGCCTGGCAGTTTAGGCCGACAACGTCCGCGTTTTTTACGCCGATCAAAACCACGGCTTGTGATGCTGCAATATTTTTTGCATCTCGGTCAAAATCTTTTTTGCCTGTTTTTTTGCCGTAGTCAATCATTGCGTCCGCGACATCATTCAATACCCCACCTTTCAGTATTTTTGTCTGTACAAAATTTTGCCCTTTTGTTTTCGGCGCGGTCATCGCCGAAACAGTCATAAATCCCGCCACCATGTCAATACACTCCATTTTTTTCGTTCCTCTCTCCCTTGAAATAAATTGCGTGTATATGCACGCTCAGGCTTAAAAAAAATCATTCTGCCAATGCTTCTATATCCATGAGTACGGAAATGAATTTATCGAGCCCCTCGACTCCAAGGCGGGACTTGATGGTTGCCTGGGCCTTTTCCCAGTAGGGAAGGGCGGTCTCGATCGCGCTGCGGCCTTTCCTGGTGATGGCGATGGGTCTCATGCGGGCATCAGCCCCATTCACGCTTTCAATATATTTATCGGCTTCGAGAAATTTTAGATTTCTTACAAGCGTAGTCCTGTCCAGTCTCAAGATCTGCGCCAACTCGCTTGCGCTCAAGGGACCGGACACCATGATATTCCGGAGCATGGCGAACTGCGTAATTTTAAGTCCACTCGGCGCCATCGCCATGTCATAGAACTTTGTGATCGCGCGCGAAGCCCTCCGTACATTGGTGCAGGCGCATTTGCTCGGGCGGTGGACAGGAAGGTTTTGCTTACCTATACGTTCTATCTTATTCATAGTGCCCGCTTGTTCCTTGCATGGCTTTAATCGTGTATATACACTGATATTACCTGATGGGAGATAATATGTCAACATCTTTTTATCATCCGATAAATAAACATTGTCCGCGGACTGGTGCGAGCAGACAGCTTCCAATCAATGACGCGCTTGATAAGCTGTTCACCCATTGCATCCCCTTCATTTCGCCGCACGTAGTCAGAACTCAATCACCGGGATTTTGCGCTCCTGCAAATTGTTCTCGATGGTCCAGAAGCGCGCCTTGCCGTGGGAGAGCCGCAGCAGAATATAGTTTGGGTCGCCCGCCTCCCAGCCCTTCAGATAGTCCCGTTCGTCGATCAGTTTCTGCTTCTTCTCCTGATCATTGATAACCTCGATCTTTCCCGCTATTCGCAGCATGCGCTTGAAGTTCTGCGTGCAGTAGCAAAGCTCGACGTTGGGGTTTTTGCTGAGCTGCTGGTAGGTATCCTTGGAAGCGGCTGTTGTAAAATAGATGCAGCCGTCTCCGAACTGCACCGTCAGGAACGCCCGCACGCGCGGCTGATTCCCCTCAAGCGTGGCGATAAAGCATACGGGATTTTCCCGCAGAAAAGCCTGAACTTCGTTATTAAGCATAGCACCCTCCTTTTTTTCAGAGATACTATGCCAAAGAGGGGCCGCGTGTCTTGCGGAATCCGAGCATTTTATTTAGAAATCAGCGCAATGTTGT
>Ga0209068_10000610_pt1 | contig 19137 bp, 20 predicted proteins | sample ColStrG_CSR_2012_FD_187200 | JGI IMG/M metagenome (GOLD analysis project Ga0209068, IMG submission 187200) | Freshwater sediment microbial communities in response to fracking from Pennsylvania, USA - Cold Stream Run_MetaG_CSR_2012 (SPAdes)... | ecosystem: Environmental > Aquatic > Freshwater >... | reverse complement strand
CTCTGTACCCCCGAAGAACTTGAAGGAATCGACATGGGCGGCGATGATGTATGACGAGATCATCGAAGACATTCACTCGCACCGGGCCGCAGTTTCGGATCGATTCGGCGGCGACTTGGCAGCCATGCTGGAGTACTACGAATCCTTGGATGCTCCCATTCCGGTCAGCAAAGCGAAGCCGCAAGTACGGCGCGTTCCTGTGTCTGGTTGAAGCGGCGGAGGGATGGGCAAAAAGTGTGCAACAAGCCGTTGCACAAATAAGGTTTTGCAATCGTCCAGCAATCTGCTGGACAAACGGGATTCTCTGGCGGTAACCGATGCTGGCCCCAATCTCCGGCAGCCGCCGCGACGGCAAGAGCAGTTTTCGAACGCTCACCCGGTACCTGACCGAAAGCCGTGATCCGGTTTCCGGTGAGGTGGTGCACCGCGGCGAGCACGTACTTTCCGACAATTTGCTTTCGTATGAAACCGCCGTGCCCGAAATGCGCGCCGTGGCGTTTGAGAATCCGCGCGTAGCCGATCCGGTGTATCACTATCAGCTCTGCTGGCGGCCGGGTGAGCGGCCGAGCCAGGCGCAATGGGAAGAAGCGGCGCGCAAGACGATCAGGGATTTGGGGTTCAAGGAACATCAATTTTTGGCCGTGACGCACGACGACCGGGAACACTTTCATGTACATGTGCTGATCAACCGGGTTCACCCGGAAACCTACCGGGCGCATTACCCGGAATTCAGCAAGAGGGCGCTCGACCAGTCCTTGCGGGAGATTGAGCACGAGCAGGGATGGCAGCCATCACCAGGTCTGTACCGCTGGGATGAGCAACTGGGGCGAGCGGTGAAGAATTCACGGGAGGAAATGCAGGCGCACCGTGAGCGAGAGAGCGTGGGGCGAGCAGCGCAAAAGCTCGAGCACTTTCAGGACGCAGAGAGCCTGGAAGCCTACACGAAGGGCGCGCCAGCTAAGGCTCTGCGCGAACTGCTGCGCAAGGGCGGGAAGGATTGGGGAGACGTGCACGTGCTCCTGCGAAAGCACGGCCTCGAGATAGAGAAAGCGGAGCAGGGCGGCTACGTAGTCCGTGCGATCGACAGCGAACTGCGTGTGAAAGCATCGAGCGTATTCCGGGACAATTTCTCGGGCAAAGAAAACCGTGCGCAAACGGAACAGCAATTAGGGCCGTGGGAGCCGCCGAAGAGATTCGTTCAGGTTCGTACTGCTGAGCAGACCTACCAGCGCCAACCAAAACGTGATCCCCAGCAGCGAGAACAACGCCGCGCGGAAAGAGCCGCGGAGCGGGAAAAGTTGAAAAAGGAATATAGCGGCTACCGGTCTGCGGCGAATAAAAACTTGACGGCATATCGCAATCGCGCGAGTAACGAATTGCGAAATTTGGCCGCGACGCAACGAGCGCGTCGCGCGGAAGTGCGAACGCTCAACATCGGATCCATCCAAAAGCGTGCGATGCGATCCGTGTTGGCGGCGGAGTCCGTGCGCGAGCGAGCGGCGTTGAAGCAGCGGCTCACGGACGAGCGAGCTGAGCACCAACCCAAGAATTACCGTGCGTGGATCGCCGAACGCGCCGCGCAAGGCGATGCTGCAGCCATCAGCCAGCTACGCGGATTCCTGTACCAAGACCGGCGGCGAGTGCGGGAGATTGGGGAGCATGCCGGCGGATTCAGCATTCAAGGCGCAGGTGGCGGCGATTGGCGGGAGTGGGGCGATTCACCGGACGTGACGGAGCCACTACGACGCCGCAAGCTGCTCACCGACCTGCAGACGATTCAAGGCGCAGTGGATCAGCGCACCGGCCACGTTAGCTATTTAATCGATGGCAAAAACGCACTACTGGACGTGGGGCAGAAAATCTACATGCTTGATCAGCGCGAGGCCACATTGGTGGCGGGCCTCGAAATGGCGCTGCAGAAATTTGGGCCGCGGCTCGAAGTGACAGGCCCCGCCGAGTTTAAGAAAGAATTTGCGCTTACCGCTGCCAATCATGGAATGAGAGTGGAGTTTACTGACCAGACGATGCAGCAGTTCTATCAACGGGCGCTCGAACTTGAGAACTCCCTAGGGAAAGTACATAAACGCCAACAAGGGTTGGAGCGGTGAGTGGACGCCTGCAAGGATCGTTTAAAGATTAGCCTGTACGAAACAATATCGTTATATTCTGTAGGGAGACTCTCGATGAAACTATGGGCAAAAGGTTGATCCCCAGCGGGGAAAGCATGGCGACGGCTCAGACATACGGACATGAAAAATGACCCCGATATCTTGAAAATCCCCGTCCGAAGGGCGGAATTTACACTAACGGAAATCGCTCGGCCTCCATTTCACGCTGAACCGGAACAAAACTGCTTTATTAAATCGCTTCAATGAGTTGATATATTTGGACTTAGCGGCAAGTAAAAATAAAAGAAGCTTTTGGTCAAGATGTATTGTGCGTTTATTTTCAGCAATTTAGGCCTCTTTCCCCCTTACGCCGGCAAATGTGCATTTAATCTACGGTCGACACGTTGTTCACGTGTTCCCAATAATCTGGTGCAATCCAGAATCCATCAGCCATTTTTGCGCCGCCATAAGCGATGTGACTCGTTGAGCGAATTCCGACGAGCGACGGTTACGTGTCGCAACCATTGCTGCCTTGTTACTTGCCGATCAGGAGTTATTAAATGCTTAAAGTGCCGATGTCCCTCGTTGTGTTAGGTTGTTTCTCTGCGCTACTAAGTCAACCTCCGCCTGTTACTCCGAGTCCTGATCCCAACGTTTTGGAAGCGTTTCTCCAGATGCACAGCTCACTAATTACTAACAGTACTCCGTCCATACCGAGTCTTTGGCAAAAGGATTTGGGCTTGTCCGACGCAGACTTCGCTAAGCTCGGGCCAATTTGCCGCGATTTTGTAACACAAGCGGATTCAATCCGCGCGGAGGCTCGAGTCTATGCCGCAAAAGCCAAAGGAAGTCCTGATGCCGCCACGTTGAATTCGTTTCATGCAAGACACCTAAATGTCATCACTACGACGGCTTCAAGAATGCAAAAGGAGCTTTCGCCTGTAGGCGCGCAGACAGTGCTAGCTTTCGTAAATGGGCCATTTAGAGGCGCTGTTACCCAGGTATCGGTCGGTAAAAAGTGACAGAAAGGGAGGGACGCATACTTATGAAAGGTATCATGAAACTCATTATTCTGAGCGCGACATTGTTAGCGCCGTTTATTGCCTCTGGTCAATGTGGTAATGGTTCAACGACTTTCGTCACAACTACTAACTATGTCATCCGCCAGGATGGAAACCATGTATACGCCTACGCGGCCAGCAGCATTAGCGGGCCTGATGCTCCATTTTGGCAACTTTATGTTTCATCTTGGCTCTACCGTGATTCAACATTTTTAGCGGGCTTCCTCAAAGACACGAATCCAACTTGGGGTGGGGCCGTTTCGCGCTCTTACACGCGCACCCTGCAAACCGATGGCCCGGGCGGTTATCACATGGACGCGTACCACTCAGCATATAATCCCGACTGCTCAATTTCAGCGCCGCCATACTGGAACGGATTTGACGGCAACACTCACAGTGGCACGGTTACGGTTACTAGACCAGTTATACAGCGCACTGTGGTTCCCTATTTCTTGGGGTCGGGCGTCACGTCCAGCTATGATTATTCCTCGCAAACGACAATGTCTGTGGCAAACGCATACGGTGCGCCCGAAACGCCACAATGGTCATTTTCATACGGCGCCGGCAGTACTTTCGGAAACCTGAGCTGTTCTTCGTGCGCGTCTTCGGTATTTACCGCGACAGCGCCCTCCACTGGTTGTGGAGCATACAACGTAGTGATCCAGGCTAGCTTCAATGGGTTCCTCTCCAATCCATTCTGGATCGATATTCAGAAGCCCTCCTCCCTTACCTACATTAGAACTGATCAGACGCCGCCCCCCCAAGGCGGATGGGAGTCTGTTATCGTCTCTAAAGTGACGGATGGCTGCAACCAACTGATGGGCAACATCGGCGTCAACGAGGTTTTCACGACCTGGGCCGACAATAATGGCTCGAATTGGACAGCTCCACTCTTGGCGAGTGGTTGGCAAGGGTTAACCTTTGACAATTTGCTGTGGGCGTATGCCCTTAAAGATTTGCTGTATGAAATTCCTGGTCAAAATTACTATCCTACACCGTTGGCCAATGGACAGAATGGATACAGCCAAAGTGGTGCTTCTTTGGGCTCAACGCATTCGCAACAGTTTCGCGCAGGGTCGTCGTACAACGGTGGCCCCGGAGGAATTCCTTACGGCTATGGTCCGATTCCAGGATCTCTCACCGCAGCCCAGGGGGTCCTAGTCCAGACCAATCAACACTATCACTGGTTAGATCATGGATCGTATTTTTAGGGTACCCAAGGAGATCGATAATGAAACGCTTAGCGACTTTTCTAATGCTGATGGTTGTGGTGCTCGCACCTCTTCAAGCTTTACCCGTGCCAGGCGCAATTACAGCCGCAGACGCGGTGATTGTGGCGGACGTCACTGCTGGATCGTTCAGCGGAACACAATACAACATAACGCTTACGGTTCGCAGGAGTTTACAAGGGCCATTGACAGTTGGCTCCTCCGTGCAAGTTGTCTTCATTGCAAACGACAAACCTACACGTGCGGGTGTTATTACGAAGGAGCAAGGGCTGTTTTTCCTAAAGAATACGCAACCAGCGTGGACCATAATATCTATAGATTCTAACGGGCTAGGTTTGAGCTCCACATATTTTCCGATTTCGGGCGCAGGACCCGTAATGAGTGCCGCGAGTGTGACGAGCACGCCATCAGTGCAAAATCTGGTCATTCAAGAACTTGCAGCTGCGGCTGTGAGCACTAAGGACCCGGCTTACGCATTTCGCTTTGTTTCTAGCTTTTCAGCGAACAGTTCGCCGGCAGCATTGCAGATCTTGCAGCAGTGGGCTGCAATGCCGGTTTCGGCATTGCATGCGTACGGATTAGCAGGTCTGATAGCTGCCGGGAATTCGAATGCCGTGCAGCAGCTTGCAGCGGAGCTACCCCAGATTTCAAAACTACCTTATGCTGCCCAAGTTGGATCTAGCTTACATGCATTTCACAATAGCGATCCTTTGGCGGACAAAGCCATAGGCCTAATAGCAACGACTGCGGGTACGCCGATTGAGGTTCAGAACGCTGCCATCTGGTCTTTGTCAAATAGTCACTCTAAGTACACTCTTCCGTTTCTTTATACCCTCCTCCGTAGCTCGGATCCGCTGACCCGTTCCTTGGCTGTCGGGGGATTCAGTGCATTTGTGACAAATATGCGGGTACCGACCGGCGAGCTCGATTCAGTTGAGGCCTTAGATGCAGTTCTGAATCCAGGCAGGAGCCAAACAAGCACTTCGAACTTTGATACCCCAGCAACGCGAAATTTCGTGCACTTTGGTCCCTTTCAGGACCCTCAAGTAGAACAGGCGGCGATTACTTTTTGGACATCGTGGTTTAACCAAAATCGCGTCGCTCTGGGACAGTAGGGCGAGAGCCCAGTACTAAAGGCATCGACGGGCACAGTTACCGAGGCCTGAGGAAATTCATTTGATCAGTACACCACTTTAGCGGCCTCCTTGCACAGCACTTCTGGCATTTATGGCGTTCGTTCCTCAGGATAGCCAATTCGACCGTTAGCGCCAACTCCCTCCTTTCTTCATTGCTCTTGTGTGCACAAATCACGAATTACGCACAAAACTGGAAACCCCGTTTTTATTGGGCTTGAAGTGTGCATAATGTTTTCATGAAATACGGCTACGCACAGGTATCCGCCTGCAACTACGGAGTTTCGACACAAAAACTCGCTCGCTGGTCAAATATGGGCTGTATTGTTCGTGTTGGCCAAACCAGTCAACGCGCCTCTTGGCTTCTTCTTGGCCCTTTTTGCGCTACGTTTGCGACAATCGTCCGGCGATCAAACCGCTCCATTTTCGTGCACATGGATTGGCCGTTGCGGGGCCGCTGCCATCGTCTTGGCTTCACTTTTCGGCGTTGCGACTTCGCCGAAACCGATGCGCGAGGCGAACACTTACAACATGGTGTTTTTAAGTGTCCTGCCGGAGTCAAACACTCCTGCAGCCGACGCCATCGAGCTCGGCTTTGCGCCAGGAACAGAAGCGCTATCAGGAACCGGCGCGTGGAGCCCCAATACCGGGCTTCCATCGCTAAGCTCCTCAGGCGTGATTGGCCACAAGGTGACCCTGTTCACGGTTCTACGCTTCTACCTTATGCATCCCCAGCGCTTCTGGCGTCATGTGAGCAACAACCTAAGGACCACTTTACTGCTTCGCCCCGAGCTTGGAAATTTTGCGCGGTCCGCTGGCTATCCGCCCGGCGCGCCACGAACAAAGCCTTCTCGGTGTGGAGCAGTTTCCATCAATTCGTTCTCCTCCGCCTGGCACGCCCGCTCTTCTTTCTGCTTCTCGCGCTGTGTTTAATCCCCCCGATGGCAGCAGGTCGGTTCTCGGGGCCTGACCGACTAAGCGCCGAATTTCTTTCCCTTCTTGCAATGTGTTGCCTGACCTCCTTCCTTACCGCTAGCTTCGCCGATTCTGCGGAAATGGTGAAACATATGTTCCTATTTAACGTGCTTTTGGACGCAAGCATGCTCGCCTTAATATCGCTTTTATGGTTGGCAATTCTTAATCGCCGCCGCGCTGAGACCGCGCGGCGAACCCACACTTCACGGGCAGCGAAGGATAAAGGAGCGAAGGCGAAGAAGCCGTTTTAGAGGTAACACTCTGCGCCCAATTCCCTGCGGCTCCTCGCGATTGTGATCGTGATCAGCTCCAAGCCACGCGGCCTTCGGCCCAGCTCAGGAAATCCTGGACGGCGTGTAAATGGGGACACCTCAAGAAAGGGAGGCGCATGTAATAATCAAACTTCCAATGCAAACGCGACGGTGGCTGATTGTATTGTGGTTTTGCTTTTTGGCCCGCCTCTCTTTTTACGCGATGGCCCTACCTCTTTGGGAAGGCTACGATGAGTGGCCTCATTTTGTCGTGATCCGTTTGATGGCTCTGCATCACCAAGCGCTAGTTGCCCGCGAAGCCCCTATTTTGCGAGATGTAAAGGCGTCGCTTGAACTGGCACCTGTGCCGTGGGAACTACGGAATTATACTTTCCCCTCAATCACTCAGGATCAATTCTGGATGCTTCCTGCAAAGGAACGCGCAGCGCGAGAAAATGCATTCCGGACGATGCCTAACAGTTGGAGCCGTGAGGATGCCCCAGGGGGTCTACAGGCTTATGAAGCATTGCAGCCGCCGCTCTATTACTGGCTGATGGCACCGGCGATGTACCTGATGCGCGACTGCAGCATGAGCCTCCAGGTCTTAGTGCTGAGATGGCTGAGTGTGCTGATTGCCTCACTCACTGTCCCGCTGGCTTTTGGGATAGGGAAAGAGATCTTTCGGGATGCCCGAACAGCGTTGGGGTGCAGTGCACTAGTTGCAGTGATGCCGGGATTAGCGCTGGACGTCGCCAGAGTAGGCAATGATTGCGTGTCGGTGGTTCTATTTTCCGCGGCGATTTGGTGGGGATTGAAGAAGACAGCTGATCACAAGCATTGGGCGTTATATTTTGGAGTCATTGTGGGGTGTGGTTTATTGGCAAAGGCCTATTTTTTAACACTCGTATTGGCGATCGCACTTTTCTTCAAGAGACGTTCCATCCCAATTCTGCTAGTGAGCGTGCTCGTCGGAGGATGGTGGTATTTGCGAAATCTCCTGACAAACGGAACCCTATCCGGCTTAAGCGAGGCCGTCGAGCTGCGGCAGGTTGGACCCATAACTATGCTAAAACAGGCCATGACAATCTCTTGGCCGCGCGCTATCGACACGATTTTATTGTCCCATTTCTATTTTGGCGGATGGAGTTCGCTTACGGTCAGGAGTTGGATTTACCACGTTTTTTATCTCATCGCATTCCTCGCTTTTCTTGGAACGATCCAGCTACTACGACGCAAAGAAATCGAGTGGCTAGGAATTGTATATGGAACGTTCTGGCTCGGGCAGTTCTACAACGTTGTACTACTTTTTGTTCGCAAGGGCCTGCCAGGCTCGATGGGGTGGTACATGTACGCCGTCGTTGGTGCCGAAGTATCACTTTGCGCTATTGGCTTGTTCCGAATCCTTCCACGCTGGCTTCATAGAGGGATTCTTCCGTTCGGCACCCTCTTATTTGGTCTGCTTGATCTTTACACGATGAATATTGTCGCGATACCTTATTACACGGGTATGATCCGCCATAGAGCCAACGGTGCCATTGCCGCTCTCCATTTTAGTGAATTCAAAGCGATCGGTTTCCACGAAACATTTACGCGTTTGGCCACGTTTAAACCAATGTCCGGCGACGTCCTTATCGTACTGTGGTCAGTTTACTTGCTTGCCACTGCCGCGATCATCGCGGCCGAATTAACTATTTGCCTGAGCGCGGCAGCGGCAAGTGCAGAGCGTAAGTTCGTCGACAGAGCGTAACCTTCAATTTTCAGTGATCGTAACTTGGGTGACGGAGAACCGCTGTTGAGAGCTGCCCCAATTGGTGTAGGACCCTGAGCAATCTGATCCGCCATCCGAATTGTTCACATTGATTTGTGAATCATTGTAGTAGAGGTAGGTGCTCCAGGTATTGGGGTAGCCACCACTGGCAGGTATATATCCATTTGCGTCCCTTGCAAACCGTGGCCGGAATCCATGTCCTCCGTTAGAGTCAGAGGTCACAGATTCGATGGGTCCAGGTAAAATGTAGCCCACTTGGGAAATCGACTGCGTTTGGAACGGTGCAGGGTTGGGATAGAAGGCAACGCCGTCCATATAATTGTACTTTGCCTGGCCAGGGATGCATTTTTCGCTAACGGTGAGGGAAGGTATCCCGATAGAGTTCCAGCTTGCCGCACCGGCGAGCATGACGTCTGGGTATTTGGCGCCATCCGTTGAATTGTATGCCGTTGAATAGTCTGTGTACCACCAGGATCCAAATTGGCAGCACCCGCCCGCTGGTCCGAACAAACCGCCAAACATCGTGCCACCACCGCCGTTGAAATTCCAGTCGTTGTAAGTGATCAGATACGGCTGGTACCACGGGCCGCCATAATTGGTGGTATTGAACCATTGCATCCCTTCGCCGATTCCAGGCCCGGTCTGGTTGTCATGGCTAGGATTTATCGTAAGTAGTGGTTGGAGGTACGGATAGTTGGCGTAGGTCCAGCTCAACGATGTTAGCGATGGTCCAGTTGCCTCGTAAATCGCGTTTGGGGCAGCGCAAGCACCACTGGTTCCGCTCGCAAAAGGCACGGCTTGGACATACACGTGCCAATTCGAACCATCAAATATGGGCCGCGCGTCAACCATGTCGCAGAGGTTGGTTACCCCGGAGTTTCGCAACAGGATCTGGGGCGTGCTGAAGTTGGACGTGCCATTCGGAGAAGTGCTCATAAAAATGGCCTCATCATTTACATTGCCATTGCCTGCAACACGGTTGGCCGTGAAGAGTAACACATAGTTTCCGCCGGTCAGCGAGGAAGGCGTGATTACCGACGGTTCGTAAGTCCAGTGGCCGGGAAATGTTAGGGCAGTGCCGACTGCGGTGGAGGTAACGGTATAGTAGTGGCCTCGCTCAGCAGAATAGAACTGAAATGACTGCGTGGCAAAGGCGGCAGAAGAGCACGCTACAGAGAGAATTGCAAACAACCATATTCGAGTCATAAAATGAGTGTCCTTTCATCACGTTAGGTATTGCGAGTCAACTTTTGGCGACACGCGTCCACAGCCCCAGCGATAGCGGGAACAATGGAAACATGTGGGCATGAAAAAGCAGAATCTAGTTTTTCGCCAGATAGTCACATACGCGAAAACTACGCGTGTGTGGTGCTGCTATCGAGATCAGCCTAGACCCGACTTTACCGGCATAAGATGGGAAATGGTAATAAATTACTGAAAACAGGAAGACAAATGAGACTTGACACAAAACGTTGATATTACTGCATAGCCATTAAGGCTAAGCAAATCAACGTTTTGTAGTGTGGATATATAGCAGTGTCCGGTTGGCCATATGAGTGCTATAAAACTCTAACCCCAATGGTATTACCATAAGTCACTGGATAGGGCACACAAAGACGAGGCTTACAGTGAAGGTGGCTAGCGCTGTTTCCGATAGTAATTTCGTTAAGAGCGAGCCTCAAATCGAAATCCTTTCGACGACGTTGCGGGTGATTTTTTGCTGACGGCGGTCGTAGAGGCGGGTGGTGCGGGGGTCGGCGTGGCCAGCTAGACGCTGCACGTCTTCGAGGGGGACGCCCTGCTCCAGCAGGTCGGTGATGGTCGTCACGCGGAACGAATGAGGCGACAAGCGCAACGGCAAAGACGCATCGCGTAAGCGGCGCTTCATCATCTTGCCTACATCCAAGCCATTCATCGCGTTCTTGGTGAGTTTTCCCGTTTTGCGTAGCGCCGTCCGAAATAGCGGTGCGTCCTTCGGCGCTTGCGTAAGTTTCGCCGCCTCCATGTACTCCAGCAAAAACCGTTCGAGATCGTGCCGGACAGGAATCTCGCGTGACTTGCCGCCCTTCTCTTCAAAGTGCAGCACGAACTGATCTCCGGCGTCGTAGAAGTGACCGCAGCGCAAGGCGGCCACCGCACCTGCGCGGGCAGCAGTGTAAATCAGAACGGCGATGAGCGCGCGATCACGCAGCCCGATCAGGCTTGACGTTTTGATAGACAGAAGCAATGTGCGAGCGTTATCGACGGTGATCTCGGGTGTCTTCCCTTCGACCACCTGGTAGCGATCGCCACGAACGGAGAGTGCCGGATTCAGAATGATGGCGTGGCGGGTGACCAGTCCATCGAAAAAGTGCCGCAGCGCGGCGAGGTGCTGCTTGCGGGTGGCAATGCTAGAGTTCTGCTCTCGCAGCCCATCGAAGTATTGGCCAACGTCTTTGGGTGCGATGTTGATTAATTCGAGGCCGCGGCCTTCGGCCCACGCTAAAAACTTCTCAACGGCGTGCAGGTAAGCCGCGCGGGTGTGCGGATTGCGCAGGCGGCCGAAGAAAAACTCTTCGCTGGCGAAGACGGCGGCCTGGCCGGCGCGGGCGATGATGCCCGGCAGAAACGCGGCAGGAGCTTTCGGTTGCTCAACGGGGACGAGTTCGTTGGCCACTTCCCTGCCCCTTTTCTGCGCGTACTTTACCGAAAGAATGCGCACTTCGCCGCCACCTCGATTTAACACCTGATAACGTCCTTTATTATGCATTAAATGGGTTTGTGTTGCAATGGTTTTATGCACATCTGTGCAGTAACATAAAGCATAAGGGGTCTTTTCAAAATGCCCGCCCAATCGTCCTGGATTCTGCAACTTCCAAGAATTAAGAAGCTGCTGGAAGCCCTCGATGTCCCGGTCATCGACCGCGCCTCGGTGGAAAAAGTCTTCGGCGTCAAGCGCCGCCGCGCCATCCAGCTCATGCACGCCTTCGGCGGCTATCAGGCCGGCCGCACTTTTTTGGTGGAACGCGGCAAGGTCCTGCGCTGGCTGAAGTCTTTTGATGCGAATCACGAGTGGGAGCTGGCGCGCCGCACCAAACTCGTTTCCGAAATCGAGCGCGAGAAAAAGCTTCTGCCCGGTCACCGCGTTCGCATTGCGGCAGCGCCGGACGTGGCCGATCGCACGCTCGCCGACCTTCCTCCCGGCATCCACCTCCAGCCCGGCCAGCTCCTCATCGAGTTCCACGGCACCGAAGATCTGCTCCGCCACCTCTTCGAGCTCAGCCAGGCCATCGTCAACGACTACAGCAAGTTCGAGAAGATCTGCGAAGCCGGGGTGCCGAGATCCTGAAGCGCACTTCCCTGCCCTGTCTTTGGGTCATGCTCCCAACAACTTGCATTCAGCTCCTCAGTTCTGTATATTTGCATTTACGAGCGTGTGAATGTTCATATGGTCGTACGTATGAAAATACAAGAGGGTGCGAATGATAATCACTGTGACCAGCTACAAGGGCGGCGTAGGGAAAACCACGACAGCCATACACTTAGCGGCCTATTTGCAACGCTCTGCCCCCACCATGCTTGTGGACGGCGATGCTATCCGCAGCGCGACGAAGTGGAGCCAGCGAGGGACCGGCACTGGCCTGCCGTTCAAAGTCGTAAGTCACGCTCAAATGGTTAGCCACATCCGGGATTTTCAGCACGTCGTTATCGATACGGAGGGCAACCCGAGCGATGACGACTTCAAAGACCTCGCGGCCAATTGCGATTTTCTTGTGATTCCTGCCGTCCCTGAAAGTGTGGCGACCGACGGACTCACCCTCACACTCGCCAAACTTCACGAGCTCCGCAACGAAAACTACCGGGTCTTGTTGACGATGGTTCCCCCAAGGCCGCGCACCGAGGGTCAGCAATTGCGCGACATGCTCAAAGAGCAGGGAATTCCGGTTTTCAAAACGGAGATACCGCGCCTAGCGGCGTTTGAGAAAGCCGCCGCCGAAGGCGTACCTGTTTACGGTGTGAAGGAAGACCGCAACGCACCGCGTGCATGGGAAGCATACGAAGCCGCCGGAAAGGAAATCAAAAAAAATGGCAGAGCGTAAATTCGCAGCTCTTGTGGGCTTGAAACAGCGCCCGGTAGAACAGCCTGGCGAACTATCGCGGGAAGGGCCAGCACCTGCGGCAATGCCAGCCAGAGGGAAGGGAAGGCCCCCCGGCAAGCGCAGCGACCCCGAGTTTCAGCCCACGACATTGCTGCTACGGGAACAAACCAAGATAACTGCGAACCGACTCTTGCAGGACAAGAAGCTCAAAAAAGATCTTTCAGATCTCACCGAGCAGCTTCTTACAGAGTGGATACAGCGACAATCATAATTTCACACGTTCGTATTTTCATGCGTTCATAAATATCTTACAGGGTGTTCTCCGTCTCACGCCACGTCGGCGTGGACTTTCTTAGGTCGTCCGCCGAGTTTGCCATTTTCCCGTACAGCGGCACTCTTGGCGCGAGATGTTACGCTGCCGCCAGCTTTGCCAAGTTGTGCCGCCATCCAGCGGCGGGAGCCAAGAAAACCTTCCAGGAGTCCAGGCAGATAAATATCCGAATCAAGAGCAGGAAAATATAGTCCGAGGCCTGATGGTGAGATTTCGATCTTGGATAATTGTTCGGGCTTGGCATGCTCCAAGCCTTGAGCATCCTGTGGCCGGAACGCTATCGACAGGCCGCTGCTGAGGTCGATAACCAAACGGCTTATGCGTCGGTCAAAACGCGCCGCCGCGACTGTGGGTGTCTTTGACAGACGGGTTGTTGCTCGTTTGTTAGCCGCCTCGATTTCTGTCTTAGGGTAAACCATGAATTCTGCTCCACTCCCCGCAAAGACTCTTTAATCTCGCCGCAAGCCCCGCCTTAATCCTTGAAAGCTTACCTGCTACAAAACCATAGTTTTCGCGCAACTCTGGCGGTCCTTCTAGACAGTTAAGCTTAAAAACAGCCTCACAACCACCGCCGATGACATGTACGTGGGCCGGTCTGTGATCATTCGGATAAATCACCACGCGCAGACCATCTATCACGGCAACCGTAGGCATATTATAGCTTAAAACCTAAGCGGTTTGGTTATGTTTTTCGCGGCGGCATTTTTACTGGGCTTTGGCTGGGCTTGAAGATGGTTGAAAAGCATACTTCTGAACGTTCATATTTTCATACGTTCATACATGCATCAGGATATGCTCGCCAATGTTTTACGCCGTGGCAAGATAGCAGGACGCTTTCCAGGCAGGAAGCTCAAACCGGTCCTGTGCCATTTTACGTTCAGTCCTTCGGGGAAAACTGTTCCTACCTTTCTGAAGGACGTTTTAACTTTGTCCTTGAATCGGTCGATCCGCTTTGCGTCGTAGTCGCCGCCGAGTTGTTCCATGAGGCCTGTCCATGGAATAAACTGCGGTTCCTCTTTTTGATTTACGACCCAGACCTTGTATGCAGCCCATGCGTAGAGATCTAACGCCAGCGGTGACCGTTTGAGTGCTCGTAGCGCTCGCAAGTCGAGCGGAACCGGCGAAGCAAGGATAGCCTGAAAGAATTTCTCACCTAACTCAATCCAGCTACCCCATAGTGCAGTTTGCTCCGGCTGCTTTGGATCCCACCAAAATTCGCCATCAGGGGCGACTTGCATATCTAGCCAGCGCGTACCATGTGCGCCGTCATCCCGGCTCATGACTTGGTCAAAACTAATACGGCAACGAAAGAGCCGGTTCATCTGATCGCGCAATCTTTTCGCGTCTCCGCGCTTCCCGCCGCCGGTATTGGGATCGAGGCCGACGGAACGCATGAACCCTGCCAGACTGTTACCCAGCTCGAGCCGTCGATTTTTTGTCTTCACGGCCTCCGTGGTCACCCAGAACAAGAGCAGCCGCGGAATCGAGCCATACGGATAGCCTAGCGAGGAATCTTTTTGTGTATCCCATCCGGGTTGAATGACCAACGTAAGATTTCCGCTCCGGCGCAACCAGCGCTGTACGGTTCCGGGGTTACTGTGTGGCAGTGTACATTGCACTAAATGGCGCGCCATAAACGCTGCTTCAGCTTCGTCAGGATCGAGCCGTATAGCAGCCGCAGCTTCGAGCAGTTTTTGTTTCGCCGGCGTCATTGCGCTGGCTTTTGCTTGCTTGGCCAGTTTCTTGACGAGGGGAATTTCTCCGACGCGCTGCATATCTAACCATGCAATATTTCGCGCGAACATTCAACTTTTTCTTCCACAGAGAGCTGTGGATTCAGAGAGTTATCAACGGTGAAACGGTTGTGATTTATACGGTGAAACGGTTGTGATTTATACGGTGAAACGGTTGGAACCACTTCTTGTAGTAAACCTGTAGTAAAAAACCATAGCTTGTACGCCGTCGGCTGTGGATAACCCAACAAGCGTCAGAACGTCTTCGAAGGAGCGCTCAGGCCATCGAGGCCTGAGCGCTCCCTAGGAAGGGGCTCTAGGGCCGCCCCTTCCTAAAACCTTCCCCGCCGCCCTCCACTCACGACCCTGTCAAGGACGCTCGCTAGAAGCTCGCGCCGCTGCGCGGTGGCTCCGCCATCCTTGACATGCTCTCCGTTGCGGGCAAGTCTCTAATAGGCCAGCAAGGCAAACTCCGCCTTGCTGGCCTTCTACTAAAACACCCCAAAACCAACCCGCACTAAAATGGCGCGCCACCTAACCAAGAAAACTTACGCTTGCATGGCTCCGGCTATCCCTGCATACTGGAACCAGAGCCATGCCGCGCACCAAAAATCCGCTGGACTACGCCAATTTGAATTTGGATGATCCGCGTGAGCACGACGCGTTCCTGGATGCCTGGATTGCCAAAGGTAGTGCCCAAACTGCCGATCACCTTCGCAGCCTCAAAGCTCGCGGCATCATCGACGAACACGGACGGCGAACCGCTACTCACACCCCTGCCGATATGCTCGATCCCAATTCCAGCGTGGAACAGTAATCGTCTTCTTGTACAATGCCTGCGCCCCGCATGGTCATCGTCGCCGGTCCTTCTGGCGGCGGCAAAAGCTCCATCTTCTCCATCCACAACATTGAAGGTGTCACGCCCTTTAGCAACGACGACTACTGCGCTGCTCTCAATGCACAACGCCTAGGCCAATCACAACCTGTCTATCAAGGCATCACCCCTGAGCTGCGGGCCCAAGGTGGCGCGGTTATGCATCAGTTTATTGAAGACCACATCGCCGCACGGCGTCCCTTCGCTTTCGAAACCACTTTGCGTGAACTCACCTTAGAACAGGCCCGCCGCGCTACCGCCAACGGCTTCCGTGTCGAAATGGTCTTCGTCGCTGCTGGGCCCGTCGAGGAACACATCCGCCGGGTCCAAATCCGCGCCGATCAAGGGGGCCACTCCGCTTCCGAAACCAGCTTGCGTGAGATCTATGCCCGTGGAATGAGATTGCTCCCCGTTGCGTTTGAAGCCAATCGCAAGCGCGTCATCGAAACCCTGGATGTGTTCCACAATCCAGATGCTTCCGCCACCGCTAACGCGTTGCCTCATCCCATCCTGATTGTGAAGATGGTGCGCGGCTACCTCGACCTCAGCAGGAGCATCTCCCAAAATCCGCCCGACTGGTTCCGCGCCGCCGTCAGAGGATCGGATTTTGAAATCGAAAAACTAAGGGCGCGTTCGCGGGATGAGTTTGAACGGTAAAACCGAATTCGCAAGAACGCAAGCAATTCCGGTTACTTATACAGGTAGACCAGCGCCAGCACCACTGCCGCGCTCACCAGACCCGATCCAAACGTGCAACCCAGAAGGTAAAACCAGTATTGCCGCACGAAGGCCCGGATGTTGTCCGCTGCCATTCGTGCCTCCATTCCCGCTTGGATGAACTCCGGCTTGGTGCTGTTTCTAAACTCGTTGAGCAGGAAGGAGCTCATCGCTCGTTTTCCTTCATCCCCGATTTCGGCGATCATCTTGTTGCCACCCTCGACCAGCTTTCTCAGCGCCTCATGGCTCGCCTTCGTGAATAGCGCCGCCTGCTGTTGCGAAATCTCGGCCGCCGCTTGTTCGAAGTGGTTGCTGGCGTGCGCTTCGGTCTGCGCTATCACAGTTCGGATTTTGGCGGGCATCTCTTCATACAGCTGCCCGTAATATTCAAACGCCAGCAGATGCAGCAGCGCCGGATCGTCGTAGTCGATCTCCAGCAGATCTTTGACTCGCATCAAACGCTCCAGGTCTTTTTCCTGCGGCGCTCGACCCATCAGGGCGGTGTAGCGATCCTTCAGCCAGGCGTAGTCTTTTTTGCCAGTCCTTGTCCCCGTCCCATTGCTCATCCCATTCATAAGCCCACCTCCTCAAACATGGCCCCGCATTGTTTCCGCCAACGATGCAAAGCCGACCGGTCTCCCAGCGGTAGAACCTCCAGCGCTTTCGCAATCGAAGCCCGTTGCATGTACAAGTAATCCGCCACCCGGTCGGCCAGCTCGGGGAAAACCACGCTCTTTCCGCCGGCCGCTTCCACCTGTTTGCGTTGGTTGCTCTGGTTGTAGAGTTCGAACTTGTGTTCGCCGCCCAGCATCCCGTTGCGGAGAACATGCACCTGGGCGCCGGGCATCATCTCCCGGAAATTGGCCAGCAGTTCCACGCTGTCCCGTTGCCGGTTGATCAGCCACAAGCAAACCAAAGGCCGCTTGAGCGAGCTGAGAGCTTCCAGGAGCGTGCCTCCGTAGCGTTCCACTGGTTGGTTGCTCATCGACGCCATGTTGACCACCACATGATCGTTGGGGTGGCGTTCCAGTTCGTTGGCCAGTTCGATCCAGCTATCGGGTTCGGCCAGATCCAGAGCGATGGAGGGGACCAGCTCGCCGTAAGCTTTCCAAACGTCGGGATTGGAGTGATCGGTTTCGACCAGGAAGGAAGATTTGGGATTGTCGGGTGAGTGGGCCATCCAGTAGTCGAGCAGGGCCATGGAGGCGAGGGATTTGCCAACCCCTCCTTTGCTGCCACTGATGAGGACGAGAGGGAGGGACATGGGGTTCCTTTCTGGCTTACCAATCTTTTGTGGGTTATAAATCTTTGCGGTCGGGCTTGGGAGTGAACGGGCCCCGTTTAGGATTAGATAATTCTTTTGGCGATTTCGTTTCCGTAGTAGGTACTGGAACCGGAGCCGGTTGGGGCGGGGAAGTGAGCTTGGTTTTGCGGGGAGCGGGAGCTTTGCGGACATCCGAACGTTGAGCATTTTTCCCGCTGCGCTTGCGGCGCGGATCGTAGGTGTAGTTGCGGAGGGTGGAGTGGGCGACGGGGATGCCGGCGGCGTTGAGGTGATCGGCGATTTGGGGGAGGGAATAGCCTTTGTCGCGGAGGGCAGCAATTTCTGGTTCGAGGAGTTTAACGGCCTGGCGGATGGAGACAGAGGTGGGGACCGCGGGGGGCAGGGAAGCGAGGCGTTGGCGGGCTTGTTCAATGGCGTCAGGGGTGAGGGCAGAGTGTTTTTTGGTGGGCATAGGAATCTTTTCAGGCATTCATTCGATGGCGTGCTTCTTTATCCAACAGCACAGAAGCCGCGGTGGCTAAGCTATAGCTAGCATATTGCAAAAGGGAGAGGCAACGTGTTAGGCTGCCTAAAAGAGAAGCAACAACTGTATACCGGGACAAGTCGCATGCTGTATATACGTCCACTCGCTGCGCTCGTTTCCATCTATCCACCACTGCGCGCCCAATCCGCCTGCGGCTCCTCGGGCGCTGCGTTGCATGACTTTGCTCAGGGCTGCGCCCCGAGACCCCGGTGGAGGCTGCGTGTAAAGCTTCGTTGCAATGGAACCGCGTCCGCCCAAGGGCGGAGAAAAAGGAGCAGCTATGCCATTCGGGCCGGTGAAAAAGAAGCGTGATGCAGTGGTGATCCTGCGTATTCTGCCCGAGGAGAAATCAGCCATCGCGGCCGAGGCCGGTAAAGCCGGTTTGACGGTGAGCGAATTCATCCGGCGGCGGGCTTTGGGCCGACCGGTGAAAAGCCGGATGACCGAGAAAGTCATCAACGAACTGCGCCGGTTGGGCGGCCTGCAAAAGCACCTGGCCACCAAGTACCAGCACAAGAAAGACGCCATTGATGAGGTACTAGTCGAAATCAAAAATGCCATCCTGCGGCTGGATCAGAATGAGGAGGAAGAAGCCCGATGAGCAAGCCGATGGTCTACCTGGAGACGAGCTTCTTCCGGTATCTGGTTGCCCACCCCAGCACGGATGGATCAAAGCTTGCTCGCCAGAAGATGACGAAGGACTGGTGGCAGGATTCGCGGCACAAATACGACTTGTGCGTCTCCAAGACGGTGTTCGATGAGTTCTGCGAAATCGGCGACGGCAAGATCAGTTCTGAGGAAGCTGCCCTCCGGCTGGGGTTGCTTCAGCAAGCGGAGTTGCTGATTCAAGAACGAGCGATACTGGAATTGGCGGGCTTGCTGGTGACGCCACGCGGGCCTTTGCCCAGCAAAGCAGGGGCGGATGCGTTGCACTGGGCGGTCGCCTCGTATTACGGGTGCGAGTTTGTTCTGACATGGAACTTCAAGCATCTGAACAATGCCGCGATCAAACGCCGGGCGGAAAGGATCATCCGAGACTATGGCTACGAATCACCCACCCTCTGTACCCC
>Ga0209068_10000608_pt1 | contig 19152 bp, 17 predicted proteins | sample ColStrG_CSR_2012_FD_187200 | JGI IMG/M metagenome (GOLD analysis project Ga0209068, IMG submission 187200) | Freshwater sediment microbial communities in response to fracking from Pennsylvania, USA - Cold Stream Run_MetaG_CSR_2012 (SPAdes)... | ecosystem: Environmental > Aquatic > Freshwater >... | reverse complement strand
CTGCTGGATGGCATCACCGGCTCGGGCAAGACCGAGGTGTATTTCGAGGCCGTCGCCAGCGCGCTCGCCAAGGGCCGCCAAGTGCTGGTGCTGCTGCCGGAAATCGCGCTGACTAGCCAGTTCGTCGACCGCTTCAAGCAGCGCTTCGGGGTGCCGCCCATCGAGTGGCATTCGGGCATCGGCCAGACCGAGCGTGGACGCATCTGGCGAGCGGTGGGGACGGGCGAGGCGCGGATCGTCGTCGGCGCGCGGTCGGCGCTCTATCTGCCGTATCCGGACCTCGGGCTTATTGTCGTCGATGAAGAACATGACGGCGCCTTCAAGCAGGAGGATCGCGTCACCTATCAGGGCCGCGACATGGCGGTGGTGCGCGCGTCGCTGGGGCAAATCCCGGTGGTGCTGGCCTCGGCCACGCCGTCGCTGGAAACGATGGTGAACGCCCGCACGGGCCGCTACCGGCATTTGAAATTGGAGTCTCGCTACTCCGGCCAGGCGCTGCCCACGGTCGCCGCCATCGACCTCAAGGCCGACAAGCCGGACATGGGCAAATGGATTTCGCCGCGCCTGGTTAGGGAAGTGACGGCCAACTTAGCAAAAGGCGAGCAATCGCTGCTGTTTTTGAACCGCCGGGGCTATGCTCCACTGACGCTGTGCCGGAGCTGCGGCCACCGCTTCCAATGCCCGCAATGCGATGCCTGGCTGGTCGAGCACCGCTTCAAGGGACGGCTCACCTGCCACCATTGCGGATTCCATACGCCGCTGCCCGAGAAGTGCCCGAAGTGCCAGGCCGAGCACTCGCTGATCGCCTGCGGCCCCGGCGTGGAGCGCATCAACGAGGAGGTCAAGGGTCTCTGGCCGGAGGCGCGGGTGACAATCCTGTCGAGTGACCTGGTGCCCACCATCACCGAGCTGCGCGAGGTGATCGACACCATCACGCGCGGCGAGACCGACATCATCATCGGCACACAGATTGTGGCCAAGGGGCATAATTTCCCCGGGCTGACGCTGGTCGGCATTGTTGACGGCGACTTGGGATTGTCCGTCAGCGGCGATCCGCGCGCGTCGGAACGCACATTCCAATTGCTGCATCAGGTGACAGGTCGCGCCGGGCGGCATCTCAAAGCCGGGCGCGGCTTTGTGCAGACGCATCTGCCCGAGCATCCGGTGATGCAGGCCATCGTGTCCGGCGACCGCGAGGCGTTTCTCGACTACGAGATTGGGGCTAGACAAGAAGCAGGCTATCCGCCGTTCGGGCGCTTGGTTTCCTTGATCGTGTCGGCCAAGGACAAGCGGCTGGCTGAGGAGTACGCGCGAAAGGTCGCGCTATTGGCGCCGCCCGCACAACGCATCATGGTGCTCGGCCCGGCCGAAGCGCCCATCGCCGTGGTGCGCGGACGATACCGGCACCGCATCCTGCTGAAGGCCCCCAAAGAGGTGGACGTGCAGAGCTACCTGCGCGCCTGGCTGGAGGCGCTTCCGGCCAACAAGGGCGGCGATTTGCGGCTGCAGGTGGATATCGATCCGTATAATTTCATGTGAACGCTCGCATCGTGAGAGCGTGCGCGCCACCGGCCGACAACGGGGACACACTGTTCATATTCGGCAAAGTCTGCGTCGCACCGTGGCCATGCGGATGCTCCGCCGAATATGAACAGTGTGTCCCCGTTCCATGGGGTCGCTGTGTTGGTTACCGCATCACCTTGGCCGTATCATTCCCCGACCCGATCACCGGCTCGCCCGACGGCGTCGCCAGCCCCGGTGCATCAATTTGCGGTCTCGGCTCGCCCGGCTTGTCGAACGCCAGAAACCTGTCCGTCGACGTATCGCGGATGGCGTTGAACCACTTGCGGCAACCCGATGCGTGATTCCAGCGTTCGGCCCACACGCCCTTGGGATTGTTGCGCATGAAGACGTATTCGGCCCACTCCGCATCGGTCAGTTTCTCGCTGCCGACCGGGCGCGGAATATGCGCCTCGCCGCCATAGGAGAATTCGCTTTGGTCGCGCTGGCCGCACCAGGGGCAGGTGATGAGTAGCATGGGGCCATTTCCTCAGCTGGTGCGAGCGCGATTGGCGGCATAGAAGTCAAGCAAGTACCCGGCGACCTCGTCCGGCGCCTCCAGTTGCACGAGATGGCCAACGCCAGCAACAGTCCGCAATTGCGAACCGGGGATAGCATCATGCAGCTGCTGTCCGGTTGCCAGCGGAATCCAGGGATCGTCCGCACCCCAAATGACAAGCGACGGGCAACGGATCGAGCGATACAGCGGCTCGATCTCGTCGGTGAATTTTTGATCGGCCTGGGCAATCTGCCGGTAGAACGCGCTCTGGCCTGCCTCAGTCAGCCAAGGCGCGACCAGCGCGGCGAAATCGCTGTCCGCGATTCGGCCCGTCATCGCGCCTTTGATATAGGCTTCGAGGACGGCCTTGTGGATGTAAGGCGGCACGCTTTCGAATGCTTCAGTATGTTTGCGCACATGGGCAAAGAACGGGGAGCCCCAGGGCGCCAATGCCACCGCATTGAGCAGCGCCAGCGCGGCAAAGTCGATTTTGCCAAGCAAATGGGCGCGAAGCGCGATGGCTCCGCCAAAATCATGTCCCGCTACGAGCGGCCGGCTCAGCCCCCAATGCTGAATCATTTCGGCGAGCGTCAGTCCTTGCATGGATAGCGAAACGTCCTGGCCATCGCGCATCTCCGATCGTCCGTAACCTGGAAGGTCATAGAGGTGGACGGTGAAGCGCTCCGCCAACCTCGAAACAACCCGGTGCCAGGAAAAAGATGACCACGGCGTTCCATGCACAAGGACAAGCGGCGGGCCCCGGCCGGAGATCATGTAGCGTGCAACGCCTGCAGCTGTCTGATGCACTTGAGGCAGCACCCAGTTCGCAACGCTGTCCGCTTCCGCCGTCATGGTCGAGGGCCTACCGGATGACTTCGACGGTGATGCCAAGACTGAGCTTGGCCCAAACGCCATCGGCCGTCAGCGCCACTTTGCCGAGGCGCTGGGCCAGCGCGAGACACGCCCGATCGCCGAGCGATAGGCCGAGCGACTGCGTCGGTGCGCGCAGGGCGCCGGCGCGCCGGGCCAAATCGGCATCGAAGGGCACCATGATGCCGGCCAGCAAGGCGTCACATCTGTCCACCTCGGCGCGGCCTGCTTTCCATTCCGACAGCTTGGAGTAGACCTCTGCCGCGCTGACGGTGGAAATTTGTGCGGTGGGCATTTCCGTCACCACGCGATTCCAGCCCCGCTCGGCACGGATCATCGCGATGATAGCTGAAGCATCCAGCACGACGCCTGCCACGGGGACTATTCCTTGGCGGCCTCGGCGCGCCGTTCAGCTATGAACAGATCGACCTGGCTGACCCCTTCGGGCACATATTTGCTTGTCATCTCCTGGAGTTGCCGCACCGTTTCAGCCAATGTCACAAGCTTGAGTTCCGTCCCATCGAGCCGCGCCAGCATGGCATCCCCCTGTTTCAAACCCATCACCTCGCGCATGTCAGCCGGTATGACGATGCGCCCGCCAGGGCCAAGCCGGAGCGTTGCGACTATTGAGCCGGTGTGCGCCAAAGGCTCACCTGCCAGCGGTTTCTGGCCAACTTCCGAAAATCCAGACATCGACAGGTCTCCAAGTTCGCCACAAGCGGGAAATTGGCACGATCAAGAAATAATGTCAATCATCTATATAATGTCAATTTCATATAAATGGCATTATTGACTAGTGAGCCACTGCCGCCGCGCCGTGCTCGGCCACCAGGGCACCGGTCGCGAAGCGCTCCAGCGAGAACGGCGCGGCAATGGGGTTCGGCTCGTCCCGAGCCACCAGATCGGCAAAGGCATGGCCGGAACCCGGTGTCGCCTTCCAACCGCCTGTACCCCAGCCACCGTTGATGTAGAAACCTCTGACCTTGGTCTTGGCGATGATCGGGGAGGCATCCGGGCACACATCGACGATGCCGCCCCACTGCCGCATAAGGCGCAGCCGCGAGAACATCGGGAACAGCTCGATCAGCGCGGCCATGGAATGTTCGATGATGTCCAGGCCGCCGCGCTGGGTATAGGAATTGTGCGCATCGATGCCGGCGCCGATCACCAGCTCGCCCTTGTCGGACTGGCTGACATACGCGTGCACAGCGTTCGACATGACCACGCAGGGTATCAGCGGCTTTATTGGCTCAGAGACCAGAGCTTGCAGAGGATGCGACTGGATCGGCAACCGCACGCCCGCCATCTGGGCGATGATCGACGTGTGCCCCGCCGCGACACTGGCGACCTTGGGTGAACGGATATCGCCTTTGCTGGTCAACACGCCAACCACGGAGCCCGCTTCAATCTTGAGGCCGGTAACCTCGCAATTCTGGATGATATCGACGCCCATCGCATCGGCCACGCGCGCCAAACCCCAAACCACCGCATCATGCCGGTTGACGCCGCCGCGCCGCTGCAAGGTCGCGCCAAGCACGGGATAGCGCACGTCCGCCGAGATATTGATCGGCGGGCAGAAATCCTTCACCTGCTTGGCGTCCAGCCATTCCGCATCGACGCCGTTCAGCCGGTTGGCCTCGATGCGCCTGCGCAGCACCCGAGCTTCTCCCTCGTCGTGCGCGAGGTTCATGACGCCGCGATGGCTCATCATGATGTTGTAGTTGAGCTCGCGCCCCAGCCCCTCCCAGAGTTTCAGCGAGTGCTCGTAGATGGCGGCGCTGGCGTCCTCGAGATAGTTCGAGCGGATGATGGTGGTATTGCGCCCCGAATTGCCGCCGCCGATCCAGCCCTTCTCGATCACCGCGATGTTGGTCATGCCGTGGTTTTTGGCGAGATAGTAGGCCGTGGCTAGGCCATGCCCGCCGCCCCCGATGATGACGGCATCGTAGGAGGGCTTTGGGTTTGGCGCGCGCCAGGCGGGCGTCCAGCCGGTATGACCGGCGAGACCCTGGCGGAACAGGTTGAAGGCGGAGTAGCGGGGCATGGGGGCTCACGGCTGTTGGCTGGAGTTTCCGCTGTTATAGAACAGCAACTGCGCCGGCGACACGCGTTAATATGCGACGGGCACGCAGCCATACCGTCGAATGAAAATATGCACCCGCCTCCCGGACGAAGACGCGACATGTCGCGCGCCGGAGATCCGGGATCCTTACCTGGTGCTGCTCGTTCACCAGAATCGGGCGTCACCCGATTCCGCAACGGCATCGCCACCCTTCTGGCTGGCGAAGTGTGACTGGTGAATCGGTCTACCGAAGTTTACGTCACTCAGGTTGGCGGCGATTCGGGCTAATCCCATTGGTTGTGCACAGTCTGGCATTGTGCACTTAATCGCGGAAGCTGGCCGATCCCGCAGGGAGCAAAATATGAGTAACTACATTTTTGCCGATGCATCAACAAAAACAGCCCAACGTTTCAGAAACCTGGAATCACTCTTCGATGCCTGGACAATCGGGCATTTGGAGGCAACAAAGGTTCGCGATGGCTGGCGATGCTGGGAAGTTGGCGGTGGCGGCGGTTCGATTGCCAACTGGATGGCAGAACGCTGCGGTCCAAGCGGTCGAGTCTTGGTCACCGACATCGACCCAAACAACCTGGAAGGGAGCGCGTCACACAGCAAGGCACATATCGAAGTCAAGCACCACGATATTGTCGCCGATCCAATGCAAGCGGAGCAATTTGATCTTATTCACGCCCGGCTACTGCTAATCCACTTGCGAGCCCGTGAACAGGCGCTGGCCCGACTGGTTTCGGCACTCAAACCGGGTGGATGGTTGGTCATCGAGGATTTCGATCTGACGCTTATTGATGCCTCTGCCATGCAGATCAATGAAGAAAGTGCCGCGCTCTACAACAAGATGCAGAATGTCCTGTTCCGCCTCATGTCGTCTCGCGCTGGCCCTCTGACCCTAACCTGGGGCCGCAGCCTATATCGACGTTTTATAAGTTCGGGCCTCACCGGAGTTGGCATGGAAGGATACTCCACCCTTCGCAATGGGGGCTCACCCGGCGCTCAATTAGCAGCGATCAATTTCCAGCAGATCAGGACGGAGGCTATCGCTACCGGGGAAGTCACCGACGCAGACTTCGAAAGGATGCTTACACTGCTGCAAGAACCAAATTTTGCCGTTTACGCTCCAATATTGTATACAGCCTGGGGTCAAAGGCCAACATGATCACCCCGCAACGCAGCTCGCGAAATTACGGAAAGCATGTTCGACAAATAGGCCCCCTCAGTGCAGCTTCACCGGCGGCTCGGTGCGCCGGGTCAGCATCCGCGACACCGTATCCAGCCCGACCTTGGCAAAGCCGTGCAGCGCCATCTCGTGCATCTTGTACAGACTATTGTACATGAGCCGCGCGAACATGCCTTCGATGAACAGGTTCTTGCCTGAGATGAAGCCCATCAGGCTACCGACGGTCGAATATTCGCCCAGCGACACCAGCGAGCCGTAATCGTGATAGGCGAAGGGTTCCAGGGGCTCGCCGGCCAGCTGCCGTTCGAGCTGGCGGCGCAGATGGCTGGCCTGTTGATGGGCCACCTGCGCGCGCGGCGGCAGCGGCCGCGCAGCACCTGTAAACGTCAGGCTGGCGCAATCGCCGATCGCGAAAACCTTCGGATCACGCGTTGTCTGCAGCGTCGGGCCGACTACCAGCTGGTTGGTCCGGGTTGCTTCCAGCCCATCGAGATCGGCCAGCACATCGGGGCCGCGTACGCCCGCCGACCAGACCACCAGATCGGCCATGATCTTGTCGCCGCCAGCCAGCACCACGCCGTCGGCATCGACCTGCATGACCTTGGCGCCAGTCCTGACGTCGACCCCGAGGCCCTTGAGAATCTCCAGCGTCGCCTTGGCGATGCGCTCGGGCAGCGCGGGCAGGATGCGCGGTGCGGCCTCGATCAGCGTGATGCGAATATCCTTGTCGGGATCAATGCTGTCGAGGCCATACGCGACGACGCCACGCGCCGTGTGATGCAGCTCGGCCGACAGCTCGGTCCCCGTCGCCCCCGCCCCGATGATGGCGACATGCAGCTGCCCCGGCCGTATCGGCTCTGTCTGCGCATGGGCACGCAGAAAGGCATTGACCAGCCGGCGGTTGAAGCGCGCGGCGGAATCGGTGGTGTCGAGCATGATGGCGTGCTCCTTCACACCGGGCGTGCCGAAGTCATTGCTGACGCTGCCGACGGCGATGACCAGCGTGTCATAGCCGACGGTTCGCTCGGGCGTGATCTCGCGGCCGTCCTCGTCCATTGTCGCGGCCAGCATGACTCGCCCCGCCCTGCGATTGAGACCGACCATCTCGCCGTAGCGGTAGCGGAAGCCGTGCCAGTGCGCCTGGGCTAGGTAGTCCAGTTCGTGCCGCGTCACATCCATGCTGCCGGCCGCGATCTCGTGCAGCAGCGGCTTCCAGAGATGCGTGCGGGATTTTTCCACCAGGCGGACAACCGCCTCGCCGCGGCGGCCAAGCCGGTCGCCGAGACGAGTGACCAGCTCAAGCCCGCCGGCGCCGCCACCGACCACGACAATGCGCGGAAGCGTGGCCGATTGAGTGGTGTCCGACATTGTGCCCCCCCGATCGCGATGCCGCTGGCGCTACCGATCCTGCAACAGTTTCGAATTGGCATCAAAGAACCGATTGAACGAGCAGGCAAGGCCAGCGACGAGGGTTTGCATCGGCAACGCGACGGAAATCTCTCGCTCCGCCAGTTGTTCGAACGTCCAAGGGGGTTGACGCAACTCTGACCCGACAGGAACACTTAATGACGACTCGACGCACAGTGGTGACCGCGATGGCTGGCGCGATGATGCTCAGTGGCACAGCCTTTGCCCAATCGGCAGGCGACACTGCCGCCGCGGGTGATCAAGGCCAAACCTTGGTGATGCATCGCCGGCAGCCACCTTCACCCGAAACCATTCAGCACCTGTTGGACGGCCGCCTTGCCATGATCAAGACGGCGCTTCAACTCACGCCGGAGCAGGAAAAGCTCTGGGCACCCGTAGAGCAAGCCATGCGCGATAATGCGGCGGCCAGGACCAAGGTCATGGGTGAGCTGCATGACGCGCGGGTTCAGGCAGGCCCAGGCGGGTGGATGGATCCGATCGCGCGGCTTGAATTCGTCAGCAAGTCGGCGACCGAGCGCGCGACCGGGGCCCAAAAGCTCGCGGACGCCTTGAGGCCTCTCTACGCGACCTTCACCGATGGGCAGAAATCCGTGGCAATGGTTTTTCTTGAGCAAGCTGGCGATAGGCGGCAGGGCCGAGGTGGTGCCCATGTGATGCGCGAGTAAACCCTAGCCCCACACCTTTCACCAACTGCAGGGCCTGACTCAGCGTTGCTTCGCGGATTCGCCCCCTCCCGACGTGCAGCGATGCCAAGTCCCACCCTGCAACTGAGCCGCGAGATTGAACTGCCGCCCCTGTGCATGGGTAGTTCGTCTCGCGGCTCTCATCGCGCCATTGATGATGCCGGCGAAAGCCCGGATCAAGTTATTCGGCCGCCCGCCCGCCCCGCGATTATCAAATTGTACCGTTCCCGACCCACTTTTTGTTGACTTTGTCGCGCAAATGAGGCCACTGCATCACCCAATGACAGACGCATGGTCAGCCCACCAACTCCAAATCGAACAACCGAGCGCCGGGATATCGGCATTCAGCAATCCAGCGCCGGACTCTATTCTCCACTCAAAGGCGACGTAAATGACTTCAGGCACAGTCAAGTTCTACAATACTCAAAAAGGCTACGGCTTCATCGCTCCCGATGGCGGCGGCAACGACGTGTTCGTGCACGCCTCGGCGCTTGAGCGGGCCGGCATTCGCAGCCTCAATGAGGGTCAGAAGGTGATGTTCGACACCGAGTTGGACCGCCGCAGCGGCAAGACGGCGGTCGCCAACATCAAGACCGCCTAATTCGACATCTAGCGGCGCGGATTACACGCGCCCGGACACTAGGAAGCCGCTCCTTTTCGGGGCGGCTTTTTCGCATGAGCGGGCGCGGTTGCAGGCGTCACACGACATTTTTTGGAGGCCGAGGGCTACCATGAAGGGTTTCAAGGACAAGGGCTTCACCGACCGACTGACCGCCGCCGCCAAAGCGCGCGAGGCGGCCCTCGAAAAATTCAAGGCCCGGCCCAAGCCCGACGACCCGGAGATGATCGAGCGCGCCGTTGCTCGCAAGGCGGCCGCCGAGGCACGGGCGGCCCGGGAGGCCGAACGTTTGGCCGATCGGGCCGCAAGGCAGGAGCGCGAGGCAGCCGAAAAGGTCGCGCGCGAAATCGCGGAAGCGGCCGGGAAGGCCGCAGCTGAACAGCACGCCGCCGCCGAGAAAGTACGGCTCGCGGCCGAGCAGAAGGCGGCTCGCGATGCCCGCTACGCGGCGCGCAAGTCCCGCAAGGCCTGAGCCGCTCGTGCTACTGTGCCAGCCGTTTCAACCTGTAGAGCTCGTCCAGGGCTTGTTTTGGCGTGAACTCGTCAGGATTGATTTGTGCAATAGCCTGGCTCAGCACCGAGTTGGCTTGGACCTGCCCAGGTGCCGCGGGCACGACGCTCTTGGGCCGCGCCGCCGCGAACAAGGGCAGGTCGGCGATCAGGTCCTCGGGGCTCGCTTTCTGCCCCTCCTCTTCAAGCCGCGCCAGTACCTGACCGGCTCTCGAGATGACCGCCGGGGGCAGTCCGGCTAGCTTGGCCACCTGGATTCCGTAGCTGCGATTGGCGGTGCCTGGCACGACCTTGTGCAGGAACACAATTTCGTCCTGCCATTCCTTGACCTCGATGGTGGCGTTGGCGGCGTGGGTCAGCTTGGCGCCCAGCGCCGTCAGTTCGTGGTAGTGGGTGGCGAACAGCGCCCGGCAGCGGTTGACCTCATGCAAGTGCTCCACGGTCGCCCAGGCGATGGAGAGGCCATCATAGGTGGCGGTTCCGCGCCCGATCTCATCGAGGATCACCAGCGACCGGGGGCCTGCCTGATTGAGGATGGCGGCCGTTTCCACCATCTCAACCATGAAGGTCGAACGCCCGCGCGCCAGATCATCGGACGCGCCGACCCGGCTGAACAGCCTGTCGACGATGCCAATATGGGCGTGTCGTGCCGGCACGAAGGAACCCATCTGAGCCAAGATCGCGATCAAAGCGTTCTGACGCAGGAATGTCGACTTGCCCGCCATGTTGGGGCCGGTCACGATCCACAGGCGTTGATCGGCTCCGTCGTCAAAGCCCGGCATGTCGTGGCTGTCGGTGCCACCGGACTCAATCCTGCTGAGATCGATGTCTGGCCGCTTCCCCGCCCGGACCAGCACGCAGTCGTTTTCAATGAACGGTCCTCCGCCGCCGGCCCTCAGTGCCTGTTCGACCACGGGATGGCGGCCGCCCGCGATCTCGAACCCGCAATCTTCATCAATGCCTGGCCGGACATAGCGCTGCTCGGCGGCAAGTTCGGCGAGCGCCGATGCGACGTCCAGCGCGGCCAGGGCGGAGGCAATCTTCGCAAGACCGATCTGCTCCACGGCAACCGCTCCGGCCAGTTCATCGAATATCTCCTGCTCCAACGCGAGCGCTCGCTCGCCGGCGGCGGTGATCTGGCCCTCGATGCCCGCCAGTTCGGCGGTTGAAAACCGCATCGCGCCAGCCATGCTCTGGCGATGAAAATAATGCGCGGAGTGGGGTGGGGCTTGCAGCACCTTGGCCTGCGCCGCCGGCACCTCGATGAAAAAGCCGAGCACATTGTTGTGCCGGACCTTCAGCGCCTTGATGCCGGTTTCCTCCTGAATGCGCGCCTGCATCTCGGCGAGCACTTGCCGGCTCTGATCACGGAGTTTGCGGTTGCTGTCCAGCTCGGGCCGGAAGCCGTCGCGGATGAAGCCGCCGTCGCGCCTGAGCATGGGCGGCTCGTCAACCAGCGCCGCGCCAACCCGCGCTTGCAACGCCGACGCCGTTGAATTGAGCTGCTCACGGATCGCCACTAGTTCTCTCGGCAGCCCCAGATCGCGGCCGGCAGCTCCAAGCCGGTCGAACAGAGTGCTGGCGGCGGCCAGGCCATCGCGGATCGCGGCAAGATCGCGCGGACCACCGCGTTGCAGCGAGAGGCGCGAGAGCGCGCGGGCGATATCCGGGGTTGAGCGCAATGTCTCGCGCAGTTCCATCCGCAGTGTGCTGTCCTCTACCACAAAGCCCACGGCGTCTAGTCGCCCTTGGATGACGCTCACGTCTTTAAGGGGGCTCGCCAGCCGCCCGGCGAGTTCGCGGCCACCTGCTCCGGTGACGGTGCGATCGATGGCGGCGATCAAGCTCCCCTGCTTGTCGCCAGACGTCGTGCGCATGAGCTCCAGATTGGCTCTTGTCGCAGGATCGATCACCATCACCGTGGCCGGGCCGGAATGGCGGGGTGGCAACAGCGCCGGCTTGCGGCCGATCTGGGTAAGGTCGACATATTTCAGCACTGCGCCGATGGCGGCCAACTCGGCGCGCGTAAGTGCTCCGTAGGCACCCAGGTCGGTGACCCCGAGCCGCGCTTTCAGGCTTCGCTCACCGGACAGCGAATCGAAATGGGCCTTGGGAACAGGGGTCAATGAGGCACCAGCGAAACCCGCTGCCGTCTTGAGCCAATCCTCGCCCACCGCGATGTCCGCGACAACGATCTCGGATGGCGCGAGGCGGGCGAGTTCGGCCTGCAACTCCCCTGGCGCAATATCGGCGATCAAGAATTCGCCGGTCGAGATGTCCAAGGAGGCCAGTGCCAGCCTTCCAGTCTCGCTCTTGCTCTGTGGGCCGATGAACAGTGCCGTCAGGTAGTTGCTGCGCTTGGCATCCAGCAACGTGTCTTCGGTCAAGGTGCCGGGCGTCACCAGCCGGATGACGTCGCGCCGCACGACCGCTTTGCCACCCCGCCTGCGGGCCTCGGCGGGGTCTTCGGACTGCTCGCAAACGGCGACCCGAAAGCCCTTGCGGATGAGCTTTTGCAGATAGTCATCAGCGGCGTGGACGGGCACTCCGCACATCGGAATGTCGGCGCCGCGATGCTTGCCCCGCTTGGTGAGCGTGATGCCAAGCGCGGCCGAGGCCACCACCGCATCCTCAAAGAACATTTCGTAGAAATCGCCCATCCGGTAGAACAACAGGCTGTCCGGGTTCGCGGCCTTGATCTCGGTGTACTGCGCCATCATGGGCGTGACGGCGGCGGCGGTTTGATGGGCAGGGTCCGGGGACAGTTGCCCAGCGGACACCGGCAGCAAGTCGGCTTCCGCAGCGGGAATCGCCAGCATGGGCGGCGATTGCGTGTGTTTGCCCCTGCTACGCTTCACGGAACCCGTTCTCCCCGCCCGCCTATCTGCCAGCGGAGAGCTATAGCCTGAGAGCGCCGCCGCCGCTACTTGGCCTCTGTCACGGTCTTGAGCTGCGCCAGGCCCCGCTCGAAGTCGCCGCCGACCATCTTGTCGATGTTGATGAACAACCGCGCGACCTTGCCGACAAATCCGTCCTCGCCGGACATCGACCAGGTTACGGCCGTGCCCGTCCCCTCGGGCTTGAACACGAATTCGGTGTCCGCGGCTCCCGCCATGGGCTTGACGAAATCGAGCTTGATGAGGATACGGTCGCTTGGGTGGCTGTCCTTGATCTCCATGCGGCCCTCGCCGATCTTGTCGTTGCCCGACCAAGCGAATTTTGCCCCCGAACCAGCGGTCGCTCCATCGAATGTTGCCTTGGCCGCCGGGTCGAGTTTGATCCAGCGCATGACCATGGTCTCCTCTGATGCCGCAGACCAGGAGGCTCAACCAAGGCGCGCCATGAATTCGCTATCGGCCGACATCTCTGCGATCCCCGGATAGATGAGGTCAGTTTGGCCGTCGAAATCGGCCATCGTGCTTGTTCCTGTTAGCACACCGACCACCATGGCCGCGCCGGCAGCCCGCCCCATATCGATATCGTGACGATTATCACCGATGACACAGATTTCAGCTGGCTCCAGACTGCAGGCTGAACAGAAAGCCAGCGCCATGCCAGGCCCCGGTTTAAGTCCGTGGCCAGAATCATAGGCGGCCAGAAAATCAAATGACGGCAGCAGCCCGTGCGGTGTCATTGATGCCCTGAGCCCTGCCTTGCTGTCGCTGGTCGCGATGCCCAGGAAGCTGGCTTTCTGCCGGAGTCGTCTGATTGCGGCGACCGCATCTGGGACCAGCACCGAGGCTTCCGATCCCTTTTGGAACAGTTGATCGATCTCTGCCGCCAGGCTCGCACTCGCGGTTTTGCCAAGAACCTCGGCGAAACTTGCGGCAATTTCTTCAGGCGTTCCAGCGGCCAGCGGCGTATTGGCCCGCACCCGTCCTGAACGGGGGTCATGACCGGCGTGCTCCAGCAAACGATCAGCGAGCGCTGTGTCGCCGCAGGCAGCAAACAGCGCGATTGTCCGGTTGAGCGGCATCCAACTCGCGTGGTAGTCGAGCAAGGTGCCATCCTTGTCGAGCAGCAGACCGCGAATTAGCATGTTTTGGTCCTCAGAGAGGGCAGGAAGATGGAAGGCTTGTCAGCCGTTCCATCGGCCGGCCCATTGTGTCAAGGGCTGCGGCAGCGGGTTCCCGGCATGGAAATGGTGACTGGATCGGAGCAGACCAACGCTGGCTCGGCCCAAGTCCCCGTGGCTGCGGCGAATAGCCTAAGTGTCCTGGCGCCAGACGGCTTTGGCCTAACCGGCGCCGGCCTCGCGGTTTTGCTCTCGGTGCATGTGGTGGTCTGGACATTGGCCGCCACGATCGCCCAGAGTTCTGGTGGCCTGCACCATGACATGACCGAGGCCTACGATTGGGGTCGTGAGTTCCAGCTGGGCTATTACAAGCATCCGCCACTTTTCCCCTGGATCGCGGGTACGTGGTTTCTGGTCTTTCCGCGCACCGATTGGGCCTTTTATTTGCTGTCGGCGGTAAATGCGGCTTGTGGTCTTGCCGGCGTCTGGTGGCTCGCTGGCAGGCTGATGCCAAAGAGGGAGCAGACCTTGGCGCTGCTGCTGCTTGTGCTGACGCCGTTCTTTAGCGTCATGGCCATCACCTTCAACGCAAATGCCGTGCTGCTGCTGGTCTGGCCCTGGACCGCTTGGGCCTTCGTTCGCTCGCTTCAGACCGGTAAACTTGGCGACGGCGTATTGTTTGGCGTGATGGCGGCGCTGGCGTTGCTGGCCAAGTACTCCTCGATTTTTCTGCTGGCCTCGTGCCTGATCGCAGCGCTGTTGCATCCACGCCGCGCCAGCTATTTTGGCAGCCGGGCACCCTATGCCGCGCTGCTTGCCTGCTCGATGCTGTGTTTACCGCACGCGATCTGGGTGTTTCAGCATCAGTTGACCCCGGTCAACTATCTTTTGCAGAAGCCGCAGATGAGATTTCGGGCGCAGCTGTTTGCGACGGGGACTTCACTACTGGGAGTTGCGGCCCTGTTCGTGCTGCCACAGGCAGCTCTTGCTACCTTGATGGGCTTGCCGGAATCCTTGCGGCTGCTGATACGCGCGGGAGTCGCGGCAGTCTCGGCGGATCGCGGGTGGCTCTTGGCGCTCGCGGCTGGTCCGCTGACGTTGACGCTGATTGCCGGTCTCGCCACCGGGGTCAAGCTTTCGACCAACTATTTCCTGCCGACCCTCTTTCTGTTTCCCATCGCCGTCACCGCAGCGTCATTTCCTTTGGCGCAACACGCGCGGCTAGGCCTGCTGTGGCGGTTCGTGGCCGGCTGGCTGATCTTCGGGCTTTTGGCGGCGCCATTGGTGGCCGTCACGACCTTTGTTTTGCACGTCAATCAGGCCGTGGAGCCCCGACGCGAAATCGCGCAGGAGGCGACCCGCTTGTGGCACGAAGCGTTCGGTCGGCCTTTGCGTTTTGTTGCTGGTACGGAGGCGTTCGGCCTGGGTGTGCCATTTTACAGCGCGGATCCGGCCAGCTTGTATATTCTTGCCGCTCCGGACGCCTCACCTTGGATCACCGCATCGGATATCGCCCGCGATGGCCTGCTGATCGTCTGTGATCGGGCCGATGTCGACTGCATTGCTGAGGCAACCCGAACATCGTCACCCGTGACCCGCCGCCAGTCCGTGCGTTTGGCCCACGGCTTTCTCGGGTGGGTATCGCGGGACTTCAATTTCGAATTGTTCATGGTGCCTCCCACAACCCGGCAATGAGCGCCGAGAGGGCTTGGCTCCAAATGGAGCATAATTCGACTCCAATTTGAGTGAGCCGATGAACAGAATGATAACGCCTCGTCGGTAGGTTGTGCCGGACGAATATCGGGCAACAATCTATTCGAGGTCAGGCATGGGTTCGCACGCGCATAACACTCATCACAACGCCGGCTCGCATTCCGGTAGCGTTTCGAACCCAACGACGACGACGGCACCCGCGCCCACCACGAGCGGCGGCGGACATCATCACGGCCATGCTTCAGCGATAGTTGCGGCGGACAACACCGCCGTCATCGCCACCGCGGGCAATGACAAGATTGTCGCCGGGGCCAACGACACCATGACCGGCGGCGGCGGCAACGACGAATTCGTCATCGGGGCCAATTCCGGCTCCAGCGAGATCACCGATTTCGGCGTCAGCGGCGCCGGTGCCGGCATCATCGACTTGCGCCACTCGGGAGTGGCGTCGACAACCTTCACCGACCTTCTCACCCATATCACCGAGGTCAACGGCAACGCCGTTGTCGATCTGGGCAACGGCAACAGCCTCACGCTCGACAAGGTCGACATGGCGACTCTGACGGCCGACAATTTCGAGCTTCCGGGTGTTCGCGGTGGCCACGGTAGCGAGCATCACGGCCATGGCAACACGTCGATCTGGCAAAGCTATATCAAGATCATCGGCACCAACGGCAACGACAGCCTGACGGCAACCGACGCCAACACCATAATCTTCGGCCATGGCGGCAACGATACGCTGACGGCGGGCGCGGGCAATGATCTTCTGGTTGGCGGCGCTGGCGACGACAGCCTGGTCGGCGGCGCGGGCAACGACACATTGGTCGGCGGCGGTGGCAATGACATCATGACCGGCGGCGGCGGCACCAACGTGTTCTCGATCAGCGGCGAGCACGGTGCGATCGGCAATACCGAGATCGCCGATTTCGTCTCCAGCGGCACGGGTGCCGGCGTCGTCCGTCTGGAGGACACGGGCCTTCACTTCGCTGGCTTCAACGATTTCATGACGCACGTCTCGATGGTCGGCGCCAACACGGTGATTGACCTGGGCAATAGCCACACCATCACATTGGATAATGTCACCTCGAGCAGCCTGTCCGCAGCCGATTTTGTTTTCGGCTGACAGACCGATGCTCCTATCCCCGTGAAAATTTTCACGGGGATAGGAGTGATTGCTGTTGCTTCAGGCCTTCAACCAGCTGTCGTAGTCCGACACCAGCAGGTGCAGCGGCGGCTCGTCTTCCTCGATCTTTGAGAAGCGGCCGATCTTTTCGCGGAACACGTTATCGGTGAGGTCGTCGTTGACCGACGATACCTCGCCGATCAACACGTCCTTGTCCTCGCCCCAGAAGGCGTGCCACACGCCGGGCAGCAGGGTGAGGCTCTCGCCGGGGCTGAGTTCCAGCCGCCCGCCCGCCGGAAGTCTCCGCTCGCGGCCATCGGTCAAGACCCGGACCTCGGCCGTCTCGTCGATGCCGCCATCCGCGCGCGGCATGAACAGTTCGAACACCAGCTTGCCACCGCCGCGATTGATGATGTCTTCGGCCTTGATGTTATGCCGGTGCATTGGCGACATCTGCTTTGCGCGGGAAATCATGATCTTCTCGGCGTAGACCATGCCCTTGCCCTTGACGAGATCAGCGGGGGTGCCGTTGCGGGTGGTGAGCAGCACGAGGCCATACTCGCCGAAGCGCCCCTCGCCGAAATCCGTGATATCCCAGCCGAGGCGGTTGGAACGGATCGACGGCGCGGTCTTGATATTCGCCTTGAGTTCAGCGGGTGACCAATGGGCAAATGGAGGCAGCAGAAAGCCGAATGAGCCCATGAAGCTCTTGGCGTCACTGACGATTTTGTTGACTTCGGATCGGCGCATGGGGTGGGATTCCTTCTTGCTACCCGCTCACTATCACATGCAGGCGCCGTGGCCCATGGGCGCCCATCACGATGGTCTGTTCGATGTCGGCTGTGCGGGATGGGCCGGACACCCAATTGATGGTACGCGGCAGGTCATTGCCGTAAACCGCGCGCAGGCGATCCCAGGCATCCTCGTAGCCGCCCACCACGTCGGCGATGCGGATCACAATGATTTCGGTCTCGGGCAGGAAGTTGAGCGTGGTCGGATTGGCCGGGCCGGACGTGAGCACAAGCGTGCCGGTTTCGGCAACGCCAGCAAAAGCCTTGGCGATGGACACCTCGTCGGAGCCTTCAGCCTTGCCGCGCAAAACCTCCGATTGCCAGTCGAGTCCGGCAAGGTCGGCATCGGCGCCCATGCGCAGCCGCGCCGGGAGATTGTTGGCCCGGAGATAGTCAGCGGCCAATCGAGGCACTTCGCCGAGTTGCGCCGCCTCGGCGACGGTGATCGAGGCGGCCTTCAACCGGGCAATGAATGCGGTCAGAGCATCCTTGCCCGTGATCGATGCACGGGCCGGGATCACGCCGCGGGGATGGGTCGCGATGCGTTGCGCGACGGCCGTGCGTTCCGATATCCCGCCGCCCGTGGACTTGCGGATGTTACCGAGAATTCTCTCGCGTGCCGCATCGCTCATGCCTTGCCCCTGGCGCGCTGCCGTTCAGCCCACAGATCGTGGAACGTGCGGCCCTCGGGTGCGGGCAAATCCCGGTGCCGCGTCCAGCCAGTGGCAAGCGGCAGGCTCCGAATGCGGCCAGCCCGGCCACCGATCATCTCCAGCACTCGCATACCGGCCCTTGCCGCCAGCCGGTAAAGCCGTGGTCGCCCCGCCAGCCACGCCCACACCGCCAGCCCCGCGCGCTGGCTGACTGGCGCCTTGGCCAGCTTGACCTGCTCCTCGCGGAAGTGCCGCATCATCCCGGGCAATGGGATCTGCATCGGACAGACTTCCTCGCAACGGCCGCAGAAAGGGGTGGCGTTCGGCAAATCCTTGGCGGCCATCACGCCATTGAGCGCAGGTGTCAGCACTGCGCCGATTGGCCCCGCATAAACCGCACCGTAGGCGTGTCCGCCGATGGCTTGATACACGGGGCAGTGGTTCATGCAGGCGCCGCAACGGATGCAGCGCAGCACCGCCTGCAGGGCGGTGCCCAGCAGCTCAGAGCGTCCGTTGTCCACGACGACGACGTGATAGGCTTCGGGCCCATCGGGATCGCCAGGGCGGCGCAATCCGGTCGAGAACGTCGTATAAGTCGAAATCTCCTGTCCGGTCGCCGAACGCGCGAGCAGGCGTAGAATGACGCTCACGTCTTCCAGCGTTGGCACCACCTTCTCGATGCTGGTCACAACCACATGCACGCGCGGGAGCACTTGTGTCAGGTCGCCATTGCCCTCGTTGGTGACGATGACCGAGGAGCCCGTTTCGGCGATGAGGAAATTGGCGCCGGTGATGCCAACGTCGGCGGCCAGGAATTTGTCGCGCAGGATGCCGCGCGCCTCGGCCACCAGTTCGCGCGGTTCGGCCATGCTGCGATCGAGGGCCAGATTGGTGTGTGCCTTGCGGAAATCGGCTTCCACCTGGGCCTTCGTCAAATGCACGGCCGGAGCGATGATGTGGCTTGGCATCTCGCCCCGCAACTGGATGATGTATTCGCCCAGATCGGTTTCGACGGGTGTGATGCCGTTGGCTTCGAGATGCTGGTTGAGGTGGATTTCCTCCGCCACCATGCTCTTGCCCTTGGTGACGGTCTTGGCGCCCGCCTGGCGGCAAATGCCGAGCACGATGTCTCGCGCGTCCGCCGCCGTGGACGCCCAATGCACCTTGGCCCCCGCGGCGGTGGCCTTCTGCTCCCAGGCCTCAAGATAGAGATCGAGGTGGGCCAGCACATGGTCCTTGATGGCCCTCGCCTCGTCGGACAACGCTCCCCATTCGGGCAGCGCCGCCTTGGCGGCTGCCCGGCTGGCCACGAACCGGCGACGCACATTGGAGAGCGCCTGCTGGAGTTGCGGGTCGGCAATCGCGCCGCTGACACGAGCGCTGAAAAGCGTGCCATCAGCGGTCATGGGCGGCGCGATTGCCGACCCGCAACTC
>Ga0209068_10000607_pt1 | contig 19163 bp, 18 predicted proteins | sample ColStrG_CSR_2012_FD_187200 | JGI IMG/M metagenome (GOLD analysis project Ga0209068, IMG submission 187200) | Freshwater sediment microbial communities in response to fracking from Pennsylvania, USA - Cold Stream Run_MetaG_CSR_2012 (SPAdes)... | ecosystem: Environmental > Aquatic > Freshwater >... | reverse complement strand
ACCTTCGTCGTCAACGGCAGCCCGACCAAGACCCAGATGGTCGACGGGGCCGGGGGCACCAGCCAGTTCGCCCAGGTCACCACCGGCATCATCGTGGCCATCGTCTTGCTCTTCCTCACCGTCCCGATCCAGTACATGCCCAAGGCGGTGCTCTCCTCGGTCGTGTTCCTTATCGGTATCGAACTGGTGGACCTGGCGGGCATGCGCAAGGTGCTACGTCTGCGCCTCGACGAGTTCGTGGTGGCCGCCCTCGTCGCGGCCACGGTGGTCTGTGTCGGCGTCGAGCAGGGCATCGTGTTGGCCATCGTGGCGTCGATCATCGACCACATGCGTCGGTCATACCGGCCCGGCACCGCGGTCCTCCAGCACGGTCCCGACAACAGCTGGCACGGCGTGCCCGCCGAACCCCACGCCCGGAGCCTCCCGGGCCTCGTGGTCTACCGCTTCGCCGGCACCCTCTACTACGCCAACGCCAGCATGTTCTTCGAGCAGACGAGCGCCTTCGCCAACGCCGCGGACCCGCCGACGTGGCTCTGTCTCGACGCCGCAGCCATTCCCGACATCGACTACAGCGGCGGCGAGACGATCCGTCAACTCCACGGAGAGCTTGTGGAACACGGCATCAAACTCGTCATCGCCGAACCAATCGGCTCGGTCCGCGAGGTGCTCGACCGCTATGGGCTCACCGACCTCCTCGGCGCCGACGCCATCTATGCCACCATCGATGACGCCGTGAGCGCCTTCCCCCCACCGACCCCGACGGTCAGCTAGCCCGAAGGGGGAGGCCCGAGCGGCTTCACCATGACGCGACCTTCGCTGCCGGTGATCTGCTCATAGCGGAGCATCAAGTACGGTCTTGTGCATAAGTGCCCGACTACCCGTCGGTCGACATCGCTAGGGGGACCCACCATGGACTACTGTTTCACGCTGAACCCGCCCATCACCGAGGCCGACGCTCTGGCCCAGGCGGCCGCGCTGGGCTTTGAGGCTCTGGCCTTCGACAACATCCTGACCGAGGACGAGCCGCTGCATTGGCACGAGTTCGACTCGGTCTCCTGGGTCATCGAGGGGACCGGTGCCTTCGCAGATGCCGAAGGCAACGTCACGCAGGTGAGCCCCGGCTGTCGCCTGGACGCCCCCGCCGGGTGGCTCCACCGCAACCTCGCCGGCCCTCCGGTTCGGATTGTCCTCTGCACCAGCCTGCCGGGGGACCAGTGGACTTCTCCCATCAACAAAGTGCCGGCCGAACGCCCCGAACACCTCGCCGTTTGATTCCCGGCGTCCGTGTGCGATTGGGTCGCGCGCTCGCTTAGCCGTCCAACAACATCCTGAGGGAACGGCCGACCCGGACCAGCGCGTCAGGATCGTTCTCCGCTCGGCTCAGCAGGATGGCACCCTCGAGCGCGGCCAGGACCAACGAGTCCAGGTCGCTCGAGCGGACACGGTCCGCATCGAACGCTTGGAGACCCGAGCGCCAGGTGGAGAACGCTTCATGCGCCGCCGAACGTACGTGGGTTGAGACCGATGACGAGTCGACGACGGACGCCGCCACCGGGCACCCGAAGTCGGCCCCTTGGGCTCGCAGGAGCTCGGCGTACCCCGCGAAGCATGCCTCGACCATGGCCCCGAGCGATGCGTCGTTGCTCGTGCTTATCTCTGCGAGGGCGCCTTGCACATCTCGACTGTTGTGGGCGATCGCCTCGACGATGAGGTCCTCTTTGCCTCCGGGGAAGTGGTAGGCGAAGACCCCCTTGGTCACGCCGGCGCGGGCGCAGATCGCCCCAATGCCGGAGCCAGCCACTCCCTGTCGCCGGAAGAGCCCAACGGCGGCTCGGATCAGTCGTGCTCGGGTCGGGTCGGGAGGCCCGGCATCGGTGGTCACAACGAGAGGGTCGGTCGAGCGGCCAGGCCCGCGGCACGAACGAACTTGGCTTTCGTCGCCCGGACGACCTGCCGCGGTCGCCGGGCGATTTCGCCCGCCAGGGCAACAGCTTCGGCCACCGCCTGCCCCTCGCCGACCACGCGATTGACCAAGCCGATCCGCAGGGCCTCGTCGAGTTCGATCCGCCGCGACGACAAGCACAGCTCCCTGGCGACCGCTCCGCCGACCAGATCCCGTAGTGGCTCGTAGAGCGGCGTGGCGAAATCCACTTCCGGTCGCGAGAACCACACCCCCGGTTGCGCGATACGCACGTCGCACAACGTTGCCAGGTCGAATCCGCCGGCCAACGCCGGGCCGTTGAGGGCACAGATCAGGGGAACTTCGCACCGGAGAAGCGTGTGATGGAAGCGATCGCTCGAGGCCCACAGCTCAACTTCGAAGTCCGGATCCGAAGCGGACCGGTCGAACTCGCGGAGGTCGAAACCGGCTGAGAAGGTTGTGCCCACGCCGGTCAGGACCAGGGCGCCGACGTCGGCTCGGCTCGCGAGCTGCGCGACGATCCGGCTGAGCTCGTCGCGCAACGCCGTCGAGAGCGCGTTGCGGGCCTCGGGACGGTTCAGCCGGACCAGCCAGACTCCGTCGCCCTGGTCCTCGGTCTCAACATCACGAGTGTCCATCGCCGGAGGCTAGTACGATCGTACGAACAATGATGCGAACGGGAGCCGCCGCATCGCCAGGCCCGGCACGTTGACTCGTACATTCTGTACTGCCATAGTGATGCCATGACCTTGACCAAGGACGAGCGGCTTCAGATCCGGGTGGACCCTGCGGAGAAACGGCTGCTCGAGCGTGCGGCGGAGGCTGCCCACGTGTCGGTCTCAGCGTTCGTACTGCAGTCCGCCGCGGCGCAGGCCGCGAGAGTGCTCGCCGAGCGTCCATTGATCGAGCTCAGTCCTCATGCCGCCGCGACATTCACCGAGGCGCTCGCCGCGCCAGCGACGGTGAACCAGCGTCTCGCGTCGGCGCTAAAACGGCGCCGAGAGTTCCGCTGGCTTGATTGAGCTCCGTCGCCCCGAAACCCTCGACCCCAAGGTTCATGACCGTTCGAGTTTCGAGTCAGGCTCGACCGACCTCGACGACTGGCTGCGCTGGTACTCGATGCAGAACCGCAGGCGGAACACCGCCGCCACTTGGGTGATCGCCGACGCCGGAGGGGTGGTGGTGGCCTACGTGAGCCTGGCCATGACCAGCATCGATCGCGGGGCCGCGCCATCGTCCGTGGCGAAGCATGCTCCGGATCCGGTGCCCGCCCTGCTGATCGGCCGCCTTGCCGTGGATCGGTCCTATGCGGGACTCGGCGTCGGGACTTCGCTCGTCGCCCATGTCCTCGCCACCGCAGTCGACCTCAGCGATCGAGCGGCGTGTCGGGCTGTCGTCGTCTCCGCTCTGGACGACGCGGCGCGGTCGTGGTGGGAGCGGCTCGGGTTCCACCCGTTCGACCCCGGGCACCCCGACAATCTCGACCTCTACATGCTCACAAGCGAGATCGAGGCCACGGTGCGTTCGCTCGATCGACCTCATCCTTGACCTCCCGAGATATTGGTGCCATGGTCCTGGCATCAAATCAAGGGGGCGCGGGTGACGACCAGCACGGCCAGCGATGTTTACTACGACCCGTATGACGTCGACATCGATCGGGATCCGTATCCGGTGTTCCGACGACTGCGGGAAGAGGCGCCGCTCTACTACAACGAGCCGCACGATTTCTACGCGCTCAGCCGTTACGAGGACGTCGAACGAAGCCTGGTCGATCGAGACACGTTCATCTCCGGTCGGGGTGGGATCCTCGAGCTGATCAAGGCCAACATCGAGATGCCGCCGGGCGTCGTCATCTTCGAGGACCCGCCCACGCACACCATCCATCGCAGCCTGCTCTCGCGAGTCTTCACGCCGAAGAAGGTGGCGGCCCTCGAACCGAAGATCCGCGAGCTGTGTGCCAAGAGCCTTGACCCGTTCGTCGGTGCCGGTGGCTTCGACTTCGTCAGCGACCTCGGCGCCCAGATGCCGATGCGGGTGATCGGGATGCTGCTCGGGATCCCCGAGGAGGACCAGCAGGGCATCCGCGACCGTGTCGACAGGAACCTCCGCACCGAGGCCGGCCAGCCCATGCAGGTGACAGAGGACTTCGTCGACGGAGAGCAGTTCGCCGAGTACATCGACTGGCGGGCCGAGCACCCCTCCGACGACATCATGACCGACCTCCTCAACGCCGAGTTCGAGGATGAGACCGGCACGGTCCGTCGGTTGCGTCGAGACGAGCTCCTCACCTACATCACGGTGGTATCCGGGGCGGGCAACGAGACCACCACCCGCCTGATCGGGTGGGCCGGCAAGGTCCTGGCCGAGCACGCGGACCAGCGCCGCGAGCTCGTCAGCGATCCTTCGCTGATCCCGGCCGCCATCGAGGAGCTGCTTCGGTTCGAGCCGCCGGCACCCTATGTCGGACGCTACGTCGCCAGAGATGCCGAGCTCCACGGTCAGACGGTGCCGGAGGGCAGCGCGCTGCTGTTGCTGCTCGGCTCGGCCAACCGGGACGATCGCAAGCACCCGAACGGCGACGCGTTCGACATCCACCGCACCAGCGGCTCGCACCTCACCTTCGGCTACGGCGCCCACTTTTGCCTCGGTGCCGCACTGGCCCGACTGGAAGGGAGGGTCGCGCTCGACGAGGTCCTCCAACGGTTCCCCGAGTGGGACGTCGATTGGGAAGGCGCCACGCTCGCGCCCACTTCCACCGTTCGCGGTTGGGACCATCTCCCGGTGCGCACCCCATGAGCCTCCTCCTCGATGGCAAGGTGGCCGTGATCACCGGCGCCGGCTCTGGCATGGGCAAGGCGTCGGTCAAGGTCTTCGCTCGTGAGGGTGCCAAGGTGGTCGCTGGCGACTTCAGCGGCGCGGAGGAACAGGTCGCCGCCGAGGTCGACGGTGACGTACTCCCGGTTCACTGCGACGTCACGAACGAAGCGGAGGTCGAGGCCATGATGGCGGCCGCCGTCAAGGAGTACGGCCGGGTCGACGCGGTCCTCAACGTGGCGGGAATCGCCGATGGCGGCGCGCTCACCGACCTCGACATGGCGCAGTACGACAAGATCATGGATGTCGATCTCCGGGGTGTCTTCCACGGGATGAAGTACGGCATCCGGGCCTTGCTCGAGACCGGCGGGGGCTCGATCGTCAACTGGTCGTCGGTCGGCGGGCTCAACGGCTCGGCCTTCACGAGCGTCTACTCGGCGGCCAAGCACGGGATCATCGGCGCATCCAAGGCCGCCGCGGCCGAGTACGGCGCTCAGGGCATCCGCGTGAACGTGATCTGCCCGGGGTTCATCCTGACCGAGATCATGGCGGTGGGGGCCGAGGACTTCATCCCCGACATCGCCGCCAAGGCGGCGTTGAATCGGGCCGGTCAACCGGTCGAGGTGGCGGAGGTCGGGGCCTTCCTGGCGTCGGATCGCGCCTCGTTCATTACCGGCGCCGTCATCCCGGTCGATGGCGGTTGGAGCGCCAAGTTGGCGTAGCAGAATGAGGGCCATGTCCACGAGCGAGGTGACCGGCGCGGCACCCGGTCCGGCACGCCGCCGCTACGACAGCACCCGACGTCAGCAGGGCGCGGCGGACACCCGGGATCGGATCGTGACGGCGGGTTGCGACCTACTGAGCGCGGCGCCGATCCGCGACTGGCGGGGCCTGACCATGCGGGCGGTAGCCGATCGGGCCGGGGTGAACGAGCGGACCGTCTATCGGCACTTCACCAACGAGCGGGGCCTTCGCGACGCGGTGATGCACCGCCTCGAGGAACAGGCGGGGATCAACCTGGACGAACTCCAGCTCGACGGGATAGTCGATGTGGCCCGCCGGATCTTTACCTCCGTCGCCTCGCACCCGCTCGAGCGGCCGCCTCCGCTGGATCCGAGTCTCAGCGACGCGAGTCAACGTGAGCGGGCGGCACTGCTCCAGGCGCTGGAACCCCACGTGGCCGGGTGGAGCGAGGCGGATCGTGCCGTGGCGGCGGCCATGTTCAACGTGCTCTGGCGGGTGGGGGTGTACGAGCATCTGGCCGTGGATTGGGAGCTCGATCAGGGCGATGCGATCGCCGGCATCACGTGGGTCATCGGCCTCATCGAGGGCGCCGTCCGGGAAGGGCGCGCTCCGGGCGCCGGTGGCGCGCCCCGTCCCTCGTAGCCGAGTCGGCTGTGGGCCACCGTGGGGGTGGTTGGCGGCCGAGTCGGCTGTGGGATCAGCGCGGGGGTTGACTCGGGGTCGACTCGACGACGTCGCCCTCGGCTGCACGGATCTTCCTGATGAGACTGACGAGGAGGTCGAGCTCCTGCTGGTCGAGCCCGACCGTTCCGAACAGATCGTCGTTCAGCGTCTCGACGGCGCGGTCGAACAGACGCCGTCCCTTGGTGGTGATCTCGACGAGCGTGGCGCGGGCATCGGTGGGGTGGGCCACGCGGCGACTCAATCCCGCTTTCTCGAGCCGGTCGACCGCGCTAGTCACCGTGGCCGGCGTGATCCACAAGCGGTGCCCAACTGCGCCGAGCGTCAACGGGCCGGTCCAGCGCAGCATGCCGAGCACCTGATAGCGAGCGAAGGTCAGCCCCAGCGGACGCAGGATGGTTGCCGCACGGTTGAGGAAGATCTGTTCGGCCCGCATAACCGAGACGACCGCGGCCATGCCCGCCGCCGTGTCCCCCCACCCCTGCTGGATCCAACGTTCCCGAGAGGCTTCGACGGGGTCGTACACGAGCGGATGAGGCATCGGATTGAGCCTACTTTGCGCCGCAATGAGGCCGTTCCCCCCGCTGGGTTGGCTCATGACCGGGGCCGGGCCGCATCGGGCACGTTCCCGATCACGCCGAGCTGGCGCAGCTCGACCAGCGCGTCGTCGGAGACCCCGAGGTCGCGCAAAACCTCGTCCGTGTGCTCGCCGAGCAAGGGCGCCGGGTCGCGGTGGAACCGGTGGGGTCCTCGTGAGAATCGGAAGGGCACGGTGCTCTGGCGGGCGGTCCCCGTAATCGGACGGTCGACGTCCTCGAAGAAGCCGCGAAACTGCAGCTGGGGGAGGGTTGCCTGCTCGTGGGGTTGCATCACCTTCGCCACCGGGACGTCGGCGTCCCAGAGGCAGTCGACGATCTGGTCGGCCGTCCGCTCGCCACACCAGATCGACAGGTGCCCGTCGATGGCATCGTGGTGTTCTCGCCGTCCCGTCGCGGTCGTCAGGGCCGGGTCCATCGCCCAGGCGGGGCGACCGAGCGCGTCGCGCAGGGCCAGCCATTGGCGGTCGGTGGCGACGGCGAGGGCCACCCAGACATCACGATCACCCTGGTCGTCCACCTCCGCGGTCAGGTAGAGGTTCTGGGGGGCCGCTGTCGGTCCTCGGTTCCCGTTCCGACTGAGGAGCACTCCGTTGGCCGAGTGCTCGACGATCTGTTCGGCGGCGACGTTGAGCGCTGCGTCCACCATCGACGCGTCGACAACAACCCCCTCGCCGGTGCGATGGCGGTGCTCCAGCGCCAGGAGCAGCGCGCACAGGGCGTGGGTCCCGGCGTTCGAGTCGCCCACGCAGTACGGCGAGATCGGGCTCTCGTCCGGGTACCCCGTCATCCAGGTGAGCCCCGACGCGTCTTCGATCACGAACGCGAAGGCGGGGTTGTCGCGCCACGGACCATCGAGTCCGAAACCGGGCATCCGGACCAGAACGACATCAGGTCGGATGGCCCGGACCGCATCGACGTCCAGGCCCAGTTGGTCCAGCACGCGCGGGGTGTTGTTCTCCACGATGACGTCGCAGGTGGCGATCAGCCGGCGCAGCAACTCCCGTCCTCGATCAGTGGAGAGGTCGAGGGTCACGCCCTTCTTGTTGGTGTTCAGACCGGCGAAAATCCCCGAGCGCTCCCACCAGTTCGGTTCTGAGAAGCGAAGGCCGGCGAGCAGGCGCGTCCCGTCCGGTCGTGCGGTCGACTCGATGTGGAGAACCTCGGCTCCCAGCATCGCCAGCACATGGGTGCACAGGGGGCCGGCCCAGAACGAGGTCAGATCGAGGACGCGTAGTCCGTGGTACGGGTACTCGGAGGACTCCGAGGACTCGGACTCGCCGGTCGGTTGGGTCGCGTCGAGCCTCGGCTCGCGGGGCGTGGCGTCGTGCTCGCCCAGCGATGGCGCCCGCTCGGAGGGCCGAAGCAGGGGAGGATCGAAGCGGTACGGCCGGTTGGGCTCGACGAAGTCACCACCAGGATTCGCGACAATCGACCGGCGGGCCGTGAAGTGGTCGGTCGAGGGGATCGTCGCTCCGGTGCCGATCGGGGCGTGAGGAATGCGAAAGTTCCCGGCGACCTCGAGGATCTCCGCGGTGGTGTGCTCCGCCATCCACGCCGCGATGTCCGGCTTCAGGTGCGAGCGGTTGGCGAACAGTGAGCGGTCCTCCATCCACTCCGGGTGGTCGACCATCACGCAGAAGTCGAGCCACTGCTGGCCGGTCCCGACCCCCAGGCCGACCAGGCCCTCGCTGGCGGTCTCCACCCCCGGAGTCACGATGGACCGCCCGCTCCGGAACGGCCGACCCACCATGTCGAAATACGTCACCGGGTAGTAGGTGAGGCAGAGCACCAGGGTCTCGAGCATGGACACGTCGACGAGCTCGCCGGATCCATCCCGTCGCGACCGCGCTCGCGATGCCATGGTCCCGATGGCCGCCTGGACGCCAGTGAGCCACTCGCCGATTTGGCCGCCAACGAATACCGGGGCCCGGTCCTGAGCACCGCGGCCGAGGCCCACGATTCCGCCCGACCAAGCCTGAAGCGTGAACTCTGTCGCGGCGCGGTCGGACCACGGTCCCTCCAGGCCGAAGGGCGTAATGGTCGTCACGGTCAGGTGAGGAGCGGCGCCGCGGATGGCCTCCGGGGTCAGGGCCGGGCAGGCCGCCAGGCGAGATCCCTTCCCCCACACCACCGCATCGGCCCGTTGCAGCAACGAGCGCACGCGTTCGAGGTCGTCCTCATCGTCGGGGTCGGCGATCACGCTCTGTTTTGTCGAGGAGAGGAAGGTGAACAGGGCGCCGTCGCCCCCCTCGGGGATGGCCGTTCCCGAGGCCGACCAGCGGCGCAGCGGATCGCCCTCCGGCGGTTCGATCTTGATGACCTCGGCCCCGCCGTCGGCGAGGAGTTTCGTGCAGTATGCGCCCGCGATCCCGGCCGTGAGATCGACGACCACGTAGCCGGTCAGTGGCGCGGCCGTCGCCGCGTCGGTCACTCGGCCTGCTCCCGACCCTGCTTGCTCAACCGCCACTCCGGCGGGAACCGGCTGTCGAAATCCTTCACCGACTTCGACAGGCCCTTGTCGATCGCCTCGTCGGTGCCCAGCTCGCCCTCGTCGGGGCGGCCGTAGCCCGCCATCGACTCGAGGACGCCGCTGATCAGGCTCCCCATGTACTCACCCTGGAACTGCTTCATGACCTCGAAGAACGTCTTCTGCATGAAGATCACGTCGGTCGAACGATTCTGGGCGCAGGCCGTGGCGTACTTGTGGACCTCGGCCTCGAGTTGGTCGCGGGGTACCACGCTGTTCACGAAGCCCAGCTCGGCCATCTCCGCCGCGGTGAAGGGCCGGCCGGTGAAGACCATCTCCTGGAACTTCCGGATCCCCATCGACATGGCCCACCACCACATCCGGGGTGCCGCGCCGGCGTAGCGGAAGGCGGCGTGGCCGAACAGCGCGTCGTCGGACGAGATCACCAGGTCGGCATCGCCGGCTTGGTAGAAGTGCCAGCCGTACACGTAGCCCTTGGCCTCGACGATGCTGATCTTCTTGAACTCCTGAAGCGTGCGGCAGCCCCCGCGTGGGTCGGTGAACCATTGAGTGGCGGTGGCCCCGTGGCGAAAGTTGCGTCTCGGTGGATAAGTGACATCGGCGTCCTCGAGCCCCACTTCGCGCAGGAGACCGTCCTCGGAGCGCACGGCCTCCATGAACTCGGGCAGGTCCTGGCCGGTGCCGAAGTCGTCGCCGGCCCCACGGATCACGAGGACCTTCACGTCGTCGTCGATGTTGGCCTGGTGGAGCAGATCGGCGTAGCGCAGGCGCATGCCGATGGTCGGCGCGTTGAGCCGGTCCGGCCGGTTCAGCGTGAGGGTGGCGATCTTGGTCGAGGGGTCCTTCTCGTACAGGATCCAGTTGGCCTCGGGATCACTGGCGCTGTCGGTCTCGCTGTCGGTCTCGGTCATGGTTGAGCTCCTGATCGCTGGCGGTTCCAGAACGGACTCGACGTGAGCACGTCGGGTCCGTCGGGAGTGATGAGGATCGCCTCGTGCGTCACGATCGAGCCGACGGTGTCGTCGGAGACGGATGCGGTGACGACGAGGACGACGCCCGGGTCGAGCGACTCCGTCGACGCGGTTTGGAGTAGGTCGCGCACGATCACCGGGTCGTCGAATCCGAGCCCGAGGCCGTGGGCCACCGGCGCCCCGGGCAGCGGCTCACCGGCCGAGCGGTAGGCGTCGAGGAGCCCGGCGCCGGACGCGCCCGGCTGGCACGCGGCGATCAATCGTTCCCCCAGCTCGTCGGCGCGGCGGTACAGGCTCTCGATGGCCGGCGTGTTCCCGTTGGGTTCGACGGGCCAGGTGCGACCCACCTCGCCGGTGTAGCCGTCGGCGACGACCCCGGCATCGAACGAGACGAGGTCACCCGCCTCGACGACGCGGTCGCTGGCCCGGGTGCGATCACCACCGGCGGAGGTGATGCGGACGACATCTTGCGTCGCCGGCGTCGTGATGCCCAGTGAGGCCATGGCGTCCATGAACGCGCCGGTCAGCTCCCGCTCGCTCACGCCGGGCCGCAACTCGGTCACCGCCACGGCCATGGCGGCCTCCGCTACGCCGATGGCGGCGCGGATGGCCTCGACCTCCTCGGCCGTCTTGGTGCGCCGCGCCGATCCCAGGGCGCGACTGGCGTCGATGATCGTGGCATCAGGGAAGGCCATGGGCAGCAGCTGAGCGAACAGGGGGGACATGGCATCGGTGCCCACGCGGTGGGGGGCGGCCTCGGCGTCGATGCCCTGGAGCAGGGCCACGAAGTTCATCGGGTTCCAGGTGATCCCGAAGAGGTGGTCGTGGGGGATCTCCTCGGGGACGCCCTCGTCCCAGGTGCTGAGGAGGTAGAGCTCTCGGGTCTCCCGCACCACGACGCATCCCGGACCGAACGGGCGGGTGCCGGCGTTCCAGAGGATCGGCACTCCCGAGGCATAGCGGATGTTGGCCACGCGTCCCAGGACGACCACGTCGAGATCGTGGTCCTCCATCGCCGCGAACAACCGCTCCCGCCGCCCCTCGCGCAGCGCGAGGTGATCCGGGCGCGGCTCAGTCGCCATACGGGTCATACGGGTAGTCGCTGAGGTTCACGCAACCCTCCTCGGTGACGACGATCATGTTCTCCGACCGGTAGCCGCTTTGGCCCTCGTCCCACACGACCGGTTCGATCATGAGCACCGTGCCGGCGGCCAGAACCTGGCGTCGGTCGTAGGAGTCGCCCAGGTCGGTCCCGACGTAGGGCGCCTCGGCGCTGTCGAGGCCCAGCCCGTGGCCGAGGTAGAAGTGCGACATCCACGGCCGGTCGCCGCCGCACAGCTCCATCGCCGCGGCCGTGAGGTCCGAGGCGGGGACGCCGGCGCGCATGACCGAGAGCACGGCGTCGTGGATCTCCAGCCACCGGCGGTGCTGGGCGTGCTGGCGAGCGGTCGGCTCATCGCCCACCACCCAGGTGCGACCGAAGTCGGAGTGGTACCCGCCGTACGAGATGCCGGCGTCGACCCAGAGCACATCCCCCTGAGCCAGTGCTCGCTCGCTGCTCAGCAGTGGGCAGGCGATGTCGCCGTGCACCGTCCATGGCAGATCGGCCTGGTGGTTCGGCATCACCTGCCAGATCGGGTCGAGCACGTTGGCCTCGGCGCCGAGCTCGAACACCCGGTGCAGAAACGTCGCCGTGAGGTCGGTTTGACGCTCGCCGGGCGCGAGCTGAGCGTGGACGTCGGCCATGGCCTGCTCGGTGATCCACAGCGCGCGGCGCAGGCAGGCGATCTCGTCGGGGGTCTTGACCAGGCGGGCTGGGCTCATGATCTCGCTGGCGGCGCGCGGCGGCCAGTCAGGGAACAACACGTCCCGCTGGCGATGCATCGCTCCGGTGAGTTCGTCGACGGCGATCGTGGCGGTGGGCGGAACCAGGTCGCCCAGCGCTCGGCTGAAAACGTCGACGCCTTCGTCGAGGTCGAGGTAGGTCGGGCCGTGGAGATGATCGCGGTCCAGTTCGAGCTCGCCGGCGGCATCGGTGACGAACGGCGTGAACAGGTGGGGGATCTCGTCGTCCACCAAGATGATGGCGACCGGCCGCTCGACGTTGGCGCGACCGGCATCGCTCAGCGGCCACGTCGCCCCGGTGGTATAGGAGACGTTGGCGTTGCCCAGCAGGACGAGGGCGTCGATGCCCTTGTCGGCCATCCCCGATCGGAGCCGCGCCCCACGCTCGCGCCGCATGCGGGGCAGGTCCGGCTCCGCCGGCAGGTGCAATCCCGTCGACGCCAGCGCCGGCGTGAGCAGGTTGCTCATCAGCGGTCGAGATCGAGGAACGACTTCACGTTCGAACTGACCAGCTTTACGGCCACCTCGGGACCGACGGTCTCGACCACAAGGGCGAGCGAACGTTCCGAGTAGCCGAACGTGCTCTCATTGTGTGGATAATCCGAGGACCACATCACTCGATCGACCCCGATCCGATCGATCATCTCCAGCCCCAGCGGATCAACCACGAACGAGGCGTACATGTGGTGGTGCCAGTAGTGGGCGACGTCGTGCTCAATCTCGTGGTCGGCCATGTGCTGGAGTGACGCATAGAGGTGCTCGCCATCTTGGAGTGCGGCCGGGATCCAGTTGATGCCCCCCTCGAACCAGCCGACGCGCAGGCCGGGGTAGCGGTCGAGGATTCCGCCGAACACATAGCGGCCGAACATCTCCCGGAACGGAGCGACGTTGTGCACCATCCCCACCAGGACTCCGTTGTCTCGGCAGGGAGAAGCCAGCGGCGACTCGCCGATGTGATGGGCCACCGGGAGGCCGCTCTCCTCGATCGCCTCCCACACGGGATACATCGCCGGCGCGTTGTAGTCGATGGGTTTGCCGTCCTCGCCGGTGCCCGGCTTGAGCGGCATCCAGAACGTCTTGAGGCCGAGATCTTTCATCTCGATGAGCGTTCGGCGGCAACCCTCACCGTCCCACCAGTTGACCATTCCGACGCCGTAGAACCGCCCGTTCGAACGCTCCTGGAGCTCAGCGATGTGCTCGTTGTAGATGCGGAAGCACAGTTCCCGAACCTCCTTGTCGGGCCAGCCCATGAGCCCGAGCAGGGCGTTGGGAAAGGCCAGTTCCCGGTGGATGCCGTCTGACTCGAGCTCGCGGATCCGGGCTTCGCCATCGTTCGTGGCGGCACCGGCCAGGGGGTCGTATTGCATGAGCACGGCGGTGAATTCCCTGGGCAGGAAGGTCTTCCCGCCAATAGCGAGGGTCCAGGCGCCGTCCTCGTAGACGACGCGTGGAGCCTGCTCCTTCATCGCCGCCGGGAATCGCTCGAAGAAGATGTCCTCGGACAGGGAGATGTGGTCGTCGGCGGAGAAGACCTCGGTGCCCGCGGGCAAACCGACGGACCCGGTGGCGTGTCCCCGTCGATCCTTCGGAGGACCGTACCCTCCCGGGGGATACGTGAGCGTGCCTGTGCGAGCGGTCATCCGACCTCCGTCCCCAGTTGGTAGTTCCCCTTTTTACTTTGATGCCATAGTATCTGTCAACGGGGCCGGAAGAACTCACTCGCCCCGCGCAAGGCCAGCACGTCTGCTGGCGAGGGGGCACTGACATGACGGAGTGGGATACCACCGTCGACTTCGTGATCGTCGGATCCGGTGGCGGGGGCATGGTGGCGGCGCTCGCCGCCAACGCGGCCGGAGCGAGCGCGCTGGTGCTCGAGAAGCAGGAGCGGGTCGGGGGATCGACCGCCATGTCCGGCGGCGTCGTATGGGTCCCGGACAACCCGGTCATGCGGGCCGACGGCGTTCCCGATTCGTACGACGATGCCATGGCCCACTTCGAGGCGGTGGTCGGTGACGTCGGTCCGGCCTCGTCGTTCGAACGTCGCCACGCGTTCCTCACCGCCGGTCCCGAGATGGTCTCGTTCCTCCAGGACCTCGGCGTCGGCTTCGTCCACTGCCTCGGCTACAGCGACTACTACTCGAACGCCACGGGCGGAGTCGACGAGGGACGGGCCATCGAGCCCGTTCCCTGGGATGGTCGAGTGCTGGGGGCGTGGCTCGAGAAGTTGCAGCCCGGCCTGGCTCAGAGCCTCGGCCTCGCGGTGATGACGAACGAAGCGCGGTCGCTGTCGCACTACAACCGCAGCATCGGTGCGTTCGCCGTGTCGGCCCGGGTTGCCATCCGGACCTTCGCGGCCCGGGCTCGCCGCCAAGCGCTGCTCACCAACGGGGCCTCGCTGATCGGACAAATGCTCGCCCTGGCGCTGGCCCGAGGCATCCCCGTGTGGACCGAGGCGCCGCTCGAGGACCTGATCGTCGAGAACGGTCGGGTGGTCGGGGTTCGCGCCGTGCGCGACGGTGCGCCCGTGCTGATCCGCGCCCGCCGTGGCGTCCTGCTCGCCGCCGGTGGATTCGCCCACAACACCGAGATGCGGGGGGAGTACGGAGGCGACCAACCGAATCGGGCCAAGTGGTCGATCGCCAACGCGGGCGACACCGGGGAGGCGCTCCAGACGGCGATGCGGCTCGGCGCCCAGACCGCCCTGATGGACGAGGCGTGGTGGCTTCCGGCTCCCCGGACGGGCAAGTTCGGGCAGTCAACGCTGGATCAGGCCCGTCAGCGGCCCCGCACGATCTACGTCGACGCCGCCGGCCACCGGTTCGTGAACGAGTCGAACTCGTACATGGAGGTGGGCAAGGCCATGTACGCCCGCGACCAGACGAGTCGGGCCGTACCGTGTTGGCTCATCTTCGACGACCGCTATCGCAAGCGCTACGCCCACCTGCGCTCCAGTCCCGGGCGCTTCCCCCGCAAGCTGCTCGAGAGCGGCCGGCTCAAGCAGGCCTGGACACTCGACGACCTGGCCCGCATGTGCGGGATCGATGGTGCCGGTCTGGTGGAAACCGTGGAGCGGTTCAACGTCAACGCCGTGCAGGGCATCGATCCCGACTACGGGCGCGGCGACTCCGCGTACAATCGGGCGCTCGGTGACCCCAACCACAAGGTGCATCCCTGCCTCGGCCCCATCGACGAACCTCCGTATTACGCCGTCGAAGTCGTGCCCGGCGACATCGGGACCTGCGGTGGCCTCGTGACCGACGAACACGCCCGGGTCCTCGACCAGCGGGACGAACCAATCGGGGGCCTGTACGCCACCGGCAACAACACCGCCACGGTCATGGGTCGCCACTACCTCGGACCGGGCGCGAGCATCGCCAACACCATGGTCTTCGGCTACCTGGCCGCGCTTCATGCCACGGGTCCAGAAGGCACGGAAATCGAAAGCCAGCACGAACCCGGGTGACCGCCCCCAAAAAACCGAGAGAGAACGAGGACCGAACGATGACCGAGGAGCTGGCAGGGAAGATCGCCGTCGTTACCGGCGGGGGCAGTGGTATCGGCCGGGCCATGGTGGAGCGCTTCGCCGCCGAGGGGGCCCGGGTGGTCATCGCCGACATCGACGCTGATGCCGGCGGGGCCTTGGCCGCCGCACTGGGCGAGGCCGTGGCCTTCCAGCGCACCGACGTCACCGTGGCCGACGAGGTGCAGGCCCTTGTGGATTCCACCGTTGAACGCTTCGGCGGCCTCCACGTGATGGTGAACAACGCCGGGGTGGCCAGCGCCATGACGCGCTTTCTGCACGACGACCTCAGCGATTTCACCCGAGTGGTGAACATCAACGTGCTCGGTGTCCTGCTCGGCTCCCAGCGTGCTGCCCTGCACATGAAGGGGAACGGGGGAGGATCGATCATCAACCTCTCGTCTACGGCCGGCATCAACGCCGGTGCCGGCCTGGTCACCTACCGAGCCACCAAGGCCGCCGTGCTCCACGCCTCCCGGTCGATCGCCCTCGACGTGGCCCAGTACGGCATCCGGGTGAACTGCCTGGTCCCGGGTCAGATCCAGACGGGGATGACCAACTACGACATGGATAGCGTGCTGAAGTTCACCCAGCCCTTGCCCCGCCAGGGCCAAGCGGAGGACGTGGCTGAGGCCGCCGTGTTCCTAGCCAGCGATCGCTCGGCCCAGATCACCGGCATCGTGTTGCCCGTCGACGGAGGGACCACCGCTGGTCCCCCGGCGTCGCAGCTCAAGCTCATCATGGGTGCCCAGGCCCGGGAGGACGGCTGAGCCGACCAGCTACGCGGGGGCGAGCTCGAGGTTGAGGCTCACGAGGCCCCGCAGGAAGTAGGTCGGGAGATACGCATAGCGACGGGCGTCGGGCGGGCCGTGCGCCTCCTCCGAGATGGTGATGCTGGAGGTGCAGTCGAGCAGCCGGTTGATGGTGACCCGACCCTCCGCTCGGGCCAGGTGGGCCCCCGCACAGTGGTGGACGCCGTGACCGAACGCGGCGTGGTACTTGGCGTTGGCTCGCTCGAGATCGAATTCGGCCGGGTTCCCGAACAGGCGCGGATCCCGGTTGGCGGCCCCCGGAAGGAGCATCATCGTGGCCCCGGCGGGGATGTCGACACCGGCCACCGTCGTTCGAACCCTGGCCATGCGGAACTGGGCGCGCAGGGGGCTCTCGTAGCGCAGTGTCTCCTCGATGAAGTTCGGGATGCGCTCTCGATCGGCTCGCAACGCGTCCTGGATGTCGGGTCGCTCGGCGATGATTCGTAGCGCGAACGACAGGAGTCGCACCGTGGTCTCCTGCCCGCCCGAGAAGAGGTTCGCGGCCAGGAGGGCCACGTCGTTCACCTCGGGCATCGACCCGTCCGGGAACGTGGCGGTGGCCATCGCCGTCATGATGTCGTCGCGGGGCGCGCGGCGACGATCCTCGATGTAGCTAGTGAACTGCTCATAGAGAAACTCGAGCGGCTTGTGCTCCAGACCCTCAGGCGGGTGCGTCAGGCGGTCGGCAAACAGTCCGTGATCGGATTCGGGAACGCCTTCCAGATCAGCAATCACCCTCAGCGTGAATGGCGCCGCGTAGTCGCTGATGAACTCGCAGCCACCCTGGTCGACCAGTTCGTGCAGTTGACGATCGGCGAGTCGCTCCATGAACTCCTCGTTGGCCCGCAACTGCCCAGGGGTGAGGAGGCGCATCATCAGGGCGCGGTGGGCCGTGTGGCGGGGAGGGTCGAAGGCGGGAAGCTGATCGCTGAACGGAAGTTCGTCGCGGTGCCGCTCGATGACGTCGCTCACGTCGTCGCCCTCGAACGGCTCGGGGAATCGCATGAAGGGACCGCTCACCACGTTGCACGACGAGAAGGTGGCCGAGTTGTTGTAGACGGCGAGCGCCTCGTCGTGTCCCGTGACCATGAAGACGCCGAAGTGCGGCTCCTGCCACACCGGGGACTGGGCTCGCACCGCATCGAAGTAGGGGTAGGGATCGTCCTGGACGGATCGGTCGCGGAAGAAGTTCGCCGTCTCCAGATCGGTCACGAACGTTCCCTTCGAGACAGTGTCCGCGCCGGGTGCGCAAGACCGAGGCGTATTTAGTATGACATCGAACTAGTCGGCGATCCAGGGCCGGCGCAGGCCGTATAGGTTCTTGGCATGGACGAGTCGACCCTAAAGAAGGTGCAGGCGATTGCCGCCATCGGCGGTGGATTGGTCGCGCTCCACGGTGCAACGACACGCCGCTGGCAGCGGGGACACACCGTGTTCGTGGGCTTGGGACTGGCCGCCTCGATCGGGTTGTTCCTCCTTCCCCGATCGAAGTCGTCTTCTGCACCTACACGTCAGGATTGACAGAGCCGGTCGCGCCATCAAGCCCGTGCGGGGCCATGCGCCCCGCACGGATCAGATGTACATGCCGCCGTTGACGCCGATGACCTGCCCGGTGATGTAGCTACCGCTGTCGGAGCAGAGGAACGAACAGGCGGCGGCGATGTCGTCGGGGGTGCCGGCCCGGCCCAGGGGGATCATGGGCACGATGACATCCAGCCCCGGGAAGTCGCCGGCGGCCACGGCCTGGTCCACCATCGGAGTGTCGACGAGGCTGGGAGGGATGGTGTTGGCGGTGATGCCGCTGCGCGCCAGCTCGACAGCGAGGGCCTTGGTGAGAGAGATGACGCCACCCTTCGAGGCCGTGTAGTGGGCCATGTTGGGCGCACCTGATTGCGCGCTGGACGACGAGATGGTGACGATGCGACCCCAGCCGGCCGGGAGCATGTCGGCCACGGCCGCCTGCACACAGGTGAACGTGCCGGTGAGGTTCACCGAGATGATCCGTTCCCAGATCTCGGGGGTGATGTCGGCCAGCGCGTCGAACGACTCGATGCCGGCGCTGGTTACGAGGATCTCGACCGGGCCGAGCTCGGCGCGGACGCGCCCGAACGCGAAGGCGACCGAGGCCCAGTCGGCGACGTCGACTTCGACGGCGATGGTGTTCCCGCCCAGCTCGGCCGCGGCTTCAGAAGCAGCGGAACCGTTGCGATCCAAGATGGCCACTCGATAGCCGTCGGCCACGAAACGGCGGGCGACGCCGAGGCCGATGCCAGACGCCCCGCCCGTGACCACGGCGACTCGGCTCATCGGGCCGCCTCCACCGGATCGAACTCCAGGTGCACGCTAGTGAGCCCGCGGAGGATCCAGGTGGGCTCGTAGTCGAAGCGGTGGGCCCCGGGTGGACCGTGGTGCTCCTCGGAGAGCCGGATGTCCTGCATGCGGTCGAGGATGCGCTCGAGGCTCACGCGGCCCTCGACCCGGGCCAGGGGGCCGCCGGGGCACGAGTGAGCACCCCGCCCGAACGCCATGTGAGCCTCAGCATTGGGTCGGTCGATGCGGAACTCGTCCGGGCACTCGAAACGCCGGGGGTCGCGGTTGGCCGCGCCGTTGAGCAGCATGACCGGCGTGCCCGCTTTGATGTCGACGCCCGCGATGGTGGTGGACCGGCGGGTGAGGCGGAAGTCGGTCTTCACCGGGCTCTCGACCCGCAGCACCTCCTCCAAGAAGTGGGGGATCAGGCTGTGGTCGGCGCGCACCTGGTCCTGCAG
>Ga0209068_10000606_pt1 | contig 19179 bp, 16 predicted proteins | sample ColStrG_CSR_2012_FD_187200 | JGI IMG/M metagenome (GOLD analysis project Ga0209068, IMG submission 187200) | Freshwater sediment microbial communities in response to fracking from Pennsylvania, USA - Cold Stream Run_MetaG_CSR_2012 (SPAdes)... | ecosystem: Environmental > Aquatic > Freshwater >... | reverse complement strand
ATCGTCGGGCGCAACGAGTTCCCAGCGGCGCTGCCAACCGGACACCTGACGCCCCATGAAACCGTCGGGCTTGCCGAGATCGGCAAGCCCAGCCTCTGCGGGATCGACGCAGTGCAGCTCTGCCATCGAGTCGACCAGTGCGAGGAAGACCCTACGGCCCGCGTCCGTGTGAGATGCCATCGACGCGGGGATCTGGTCTCGAATCACGATCCCCAGACGCTGCTCCATCACGAAGAAGGGCGCGCCGATGATCGACTCGTCATCGCTGAACAGGAAGGCTCGGGGGGCTTTCGGAAAGCTGCGCCAGAGCTGCGCGAGCACGCGGTACTCGCGCTTCATGTCGTGGGCGCCCGGCGCGATCGGGCCGAAGGGCGGCCGTCGGAGCACCAGGGCCGACTCGCCGAACCGGAGGAGGTACGTGAGGTTGGCGTGCCCGCCCGAGAACTGCAGCACGTCCATGGGCTCGGCCGGGAGCTCGAGGTGGTCGCGAAGGTGCGACTCCAGGGCCGCCCAGTCGAGCTCCTGGCCGGCACGGACGGAGACCGCGTCGTCATGCATGGTTGCCGCTCCAATGGGATGAGGGTGAGGTCACGACCGAGCCCGGACGTGGGTCGACGGAAGGGTGGGGACTAGCTCATCTGGCGGTACGCGCCGCCGTCGACGCGCACCATCACGCCGGTCACATACCGGGAAGCGTCACTGGCGAGCCACAACGCGGTCCCGACGAAGTCGGCCGGTGTCCCGATGCGACCGAGGGGGATGTTCCGGGTCACGCTCTCGCGCATCTCGTCATCCCAGGACTCGGCGATGTCGGTGAGTACGGATCCCGGCAGGATCGCATTGGAGCGAACCGTCGGGCCGTAGCCTTCGGCGATCGCGATCGTGAGCGCATTGAGTCCCGCCTTCGCACAGGCGTAGACGATGTCGCGGCTCCCGGGCCGCAGTGATCCGATCGTCCCGACGTTGATGATCGACCCGCCGGATTGCGCAGCCATGCGCGCGCCGATCGACACGGCGAGTCGGAACGGGCCCTTGAGGTTCACTCCCTGGACCTTGTCGTAGTACTGCTCGGTGATGTCGGTGAGGCTGTCGTACAGCGGAGACATGCCGGCGTTGTTCACCAGCACATCGCAGCGGCCGAACTCCGAGTAGACCCGCTCGACGAGATCGTCGCACTGGCCCCAATCGGCCACGTGGCAGCCGACGGCCAGAGCCCGGCGACCGGTTGTCGCCCGGACTTCGGCCGCCGCGCGCTCGCAGGCATCGACCTTGCGACTCGCGATGACCACGTCGGCGCCGGCCTCGGCGAGTCCCTGGACCACGGTCCGGCCGATCCCACGGCTCCCGCCGGTGACGATCGCCACCTTGTCGCTGAGATCGAAGGAGGGGATGACGCTCATCGGCTGACTCCGCCACTGCTCGTGAAGGTCGATGGGATGCTGTTGCGCGGCCGACGGCTCTGCGGGTGCGAGTGTATCGTCATAATGTACGTTGCCCTCCGGGCGATGAGGACCGACGTCGGAGGCCTCGGCGAGAGCGGAGCTTGAGGGTTCCCGCCGGATCGGAGTCCGCCGGAATGGAGTCGGATCGTGGAACTGCGCCAAGTCATGCGAACGACGCCGTCGACCAGGGAGTTCACCGACGAGTCGGTGCCCGACGAGGTCGTGGCGCAGATCCTGGAGGTCGCGCGCTTCGCTCCGAACGGTGGCAATCGCCAGACGTGGCACGTCATCCTGCTCAAGGACGCCGAGATCCGGCGCCGTATCCGCGAGCTCTATGTCCTCTGCTGGCGCGAATACATGGCGCACGTGAACGCGGGGCTGGTCGCGTTCGCGCCGGTCGATCATGGTCAGTGGACCGGGCCGGCGCTCGATCTCGACGAAGCGCGCGCAACCCCCGCGCCGATGGCGTTTGCCGATCACCTCGATGACGTGCCGGTGCTGCTCCTCATCGTCGTGGAACTCGCCGGCCTGGCGGTCATGGACAACGGCCTCGACCGACAGAGCATCATCGGCGGCGCGTCGGTCTACCCGTTCGTGCAGAACATCCTGCTCGCCGCGCGGGATGCCGGGCTCGGTGGTGTGCTCACCACGGTGCTGGCGCGCGAAGAATCTGCCGTCAAGGCGCTGCTCGACATCCCGGATGGACATGCGCTCGCGGGCCTGTTGGCACTGGGCCATCCCGCGAAGTCGATCACGACGCTGCGCCGAGCGGCCGTGGAGGACTTCACCACGATCGACCGATTCGACGGTCCGACCCTGAAGACGACGCAATGAGCCAGCTGAGGTTCGACGGCCGAGTTGCTGTCGTCACCGGCGCCGGCCGGGGCCTCGGCCGCGAGCACGCCCTGCACCTTGGTGCGCGCGGCGCAGCAGTGCTGGTGAACGACCTTGGTGGTGCGCCCGACATGACTGGCGCGGATCACGGGCCCGCCGAGTCCGTCGTCAGTGAGATCAACGCCGCCGGCGGTGTGGCCGCCGCGAACTTCGACAGTGTCGCGACTTCAGACGGCGCGCATGCGATCGTCGCCGCCGCTCACGAGCGGTGGGGACGCGTCGACATCGTGATCAACAACGCGGGTGGGAGCATCGGGCCCACGACCATCGACCAATTGCAGGAGGCGGACCTGCGCCGCATGGTCGACACCCATCTGCTCGGCGCCTTCTTCGTGCTCGGTGCCGCGTGGCCCATCATGGTCCAGCAACACTACGGGCGAGTGCTCAACACCGCATCAGCGGCTGCCTTCGGTATCTCGGGCATGTACCCGTACTCCGCGGTCAAGGCCGGGCTCCTCGGGTTGACCCGGGCGCTCGCGATCGACGGAGCCGCGCACGGCGTGAAGGTCAATGCGCTGATGCCGCTCGCGTACACACGGTTGGCCGCGAACGTCCCGCTGCCCGAAGTGCGAGAGTGGATGGAACGAACGTTTCGCACTCCTCAGGTGTCGGCAGTTGCCGTGGCGATGGTCCACGAGGACGTGCCGTTCAGCGGCGAGATCGTTTCGGCAGGAGGAGGGCGCGCGGCGAAAGTGTTCTTCGGCGGAGTGCCGGGGTTCCGTGACGCGGATCTCACTCCGGAGCTGGTGCTCGAACAGGTCGATGCGGTCATGGACACGACTGCGTCCGTCGTCATCCATGACGGTGCTGACGAGTTGCAGTTCCTCGCCGACGACGCGCCGCCCGAGAGCGAGAGCTGGCTCCAAGACCCGACGTGACAGCTCGTGCAGCCCGTCTCCTCAGTCGAGCGGGATGTAGACGTTCTTGTGCTGCACGAACTCCTCGATGCCGGTGCGTCCGCCTTCCTTGCCGAACCCGCTGATCTTCGTCCCGCCGAACGGCGCGGATGCCGTCATGGGCGGGAACGCGTTGACGCCGACCCACCCTGCCTCGAGATCGTCCGCGACGGTGTGGGCGCGCTTCAGATCCTTCGTGTGCACGTATGCGGCGAGACCGAAGCGGGTGTCGTTGGCGAGCGCGACGGCCTCCGCCTCGTCGTGGAAACGGATGACGCTCAGGACCGGGCCGAACACCTCTTCCTGGGCGATCGGGCTGCTGTTGTCGACGTCGACGAACACCGTCGGCTGCACGAAGTAGCCGCCGGCGAGCTCGCCGCCGAGGCGCGTACCGCCAGTGAGCAGGCGCCCCGTGCCCGTGGTCTGCGCATCCTCGATGTAGCCCATGATCCGTGTGCACGCCGATTCGCTGATGACCGGACCCATGTCGTTCGCAGGATCGAGTGGGTCGCCGATGGTCGGAGATTCGGCGACTGCACGGACACGGTCGATCACGTCGTCGTACACGGAATCCTGTACGAGCAGTCGGGTGGGGTACAGGCATCCCTGGCCTGCGCTCGCCACCGTTGCCATGAACGCGCCCATGTGCGCGGCGCGCTCGAGATCGGCGTCGGCGAACACAATGTTGGCCGATTTCCCGCCGAGTTCGAGCAGCACCGGTGTGACCGACTCCGCCGCCACAGTCATCACCCGCTTCGCGACCTCGGGCCCGCCCGTGAACGACACCTTGTGCACATCGGGATGGCGGATGATCGCCTCACCGGCAACGGGCCCGCCCGGAAGGACACTGAGCACGCCGTCAGGCAGCCCGGCCTCCTGGCAGATCTGGGCGAGACGCATCGTCGCGAACGGCCCGAACTCCGGTGACTTCAGGATCACGCAGTTGCCGGCCGCGAAGGCCGGAGCGAGCTTCTTTGCGGCGGTGATGAGTGGCGCGTTCCACGGGATCAGCGCGCCGACGACGCCGTAGGGCTCGTACTTGACGTAGTCGAGCGACCGACCCGGGTAGGAGTGCACCAACTCGCCCGCGAACTTGTCGGCCCAACCGGCGTAGTAGTCGAAGTTGTCCACCGCGGCGCGCGTGCTGGCTCGGGAGATGGGCGCGCCGGACTCCAGGGCGATGATCGTGCGGATCTCGTCGTTGGCCGCTTCGAGCAGTCGGGCGATTCGGTGGAGGATTTCCCGACGCTTGTCCGCGGTGAGCCGCTTCCAGGCCGGGAAGGCCAACCGCGCGGCGCGCACCGCCTGCTCGACCTCTTCCTCGCCGGCGACGGGGAATTCGGCCAGGACCTGTCCGGTCGTGGGATCGATCCGCGCCATGGTGCCGAGGCTCGACTTCGTGATCGGTTCGCCCGCGATGTACAGGGCCGCTTCGGGCAGGGTCGCGGCGGCGGTGTCGTGACTCGACGTGATGGTCATTGAAGTCTCCAAGTTCTCCGGGTGGTCATGCCCGTTGCGCGGCGAGGGCGTCTTCGACGATGCGCTGTCCGAGCAACGTCGTCATACCGTCGTAGCCCGGGTTCATCAGGGTTTGCGATCTTGCCTCACGGAAGTAGCGGCCCAAGGGGTACTTGCTCGCGATGGTGCTCCCGCCGCAGATCTCGAAGGCGCGCGACGTGACGTCGAGCACGGTACGCATGGCCACCGCGCGTGCGCGACCGCCGACCTGACGGTGCACGGCACTGTCGAAATCCCGGTCGAGTTCCCAACCGGCGCGCAGGGCCATCGTGTAGGCCGCGTCGACCATGGTGGTGAACTCGCCGATCTTCTGCTGGATGGCTGGCTGTTGCGCGTGACGTTCGCCGTTCGGGCCGATCACCTTTCGCACCGCGTAGTCCGTCGCGAACGCCAGCGCCGCGCGCGCGAGCCCGCTGTAGATGCTGGCGTATCCGACATTCAGACCCTGGAGGCACCCGCGGGTGAAGATGTTGTCGCCAGGAGTTCCCAGGCGGTGATCCCGAGGGACGCGGATCTGGTCGAAGGTCACGGCGGGACTCACGGTGGCTCGCATGCCGAGCACGTCCCAGTCGTCGCTGATCGTGACGCCCGGATCCGAGGTCGGCACGATCACCGAGCAGATGTCGTCGATCGTCACATCACCCACCCGATCCGGAGCGACGACGAGGAGCTCGGCGTATCTCGCGACGCCGGCGAGTGTGCAGAAGAACTTTGCGCCGTCGACCAGATAGCCGTCGTCGACCTCCGTGATGGTCGTTCCGAGCAGGAATCGTCCCTGCGTGAGGCCGGCTCCCGGCTCGGATCCCCAGCCGCCCACCAGTGCAGACTCCTCGATCACCCGGGCGAACCATTCCTCGCGCTGGTCCGGGGTTCCGAGCACGGCGATGTTGAACATCGCGAAGTTGTGCATGTTGAGCGCAGTGGTGGTTGCCGATGCGCCCTGTGCCAACTCGTGCATCACGAGTGCGTAGGTATTGAGGTCGCGGTCGAGTCCCCATCCGCCGTACTCCGCGGGAATCAGCATGGTGTGGTAGCCGTGCTCCCTGAGCGCGGCGAAGTCGTCGACCGGGTGAGTCGACTCGGCGTCGTAGCGGGCCGCATTGGGAGCGAGGACGTCGCGGGCCAACTGGCGAGCGTGTGCCATCCGCTCCTGCTGACGATCGCTCGGCTCGAAATCCACGGACACTCCCGGGCAGCGGGACCTCACGTTGCCGGAGGTACGTTGTGAAGAGCACAATGTACGCCGAGAGAGCGCGCGCAGCCAGATGGGGCACAGCCCCCTGGGTTCCACGGAGCAGAGGACCTTCACATGTTCGACCTGAGCGATCGTGTCGCGCTCGTCACCGGAGCGGGACAGAACGTCGGTTCCGGTATCGCCCGGCTCCTCGCTGCCCAAGGGGCGGCGGTCGCGGTGAACGATGTCGTCGCCGAGCGTGCCGAAGCCACGGTCGCCGAGATCGAGGCCGCCGGCGGTCGGGCCATTGCCGCTCCGTTCGACGTGACCGAGTACGACGCGGTGGTCGGCGCCGTCGACGAGATCGTGGCGTCACTCGGACCGATCGACATCCTCGTCAACAACGCGGGCAATGGTGGCGCGCGCACGATGGCCATGCGGGCATTCCGCGACAGCGATCCGGCGAGGTGGGACGGCCCGATACGCGTGAACCTCTACGGGGCGATGTACTGCAGCCGGGCAGTGATCAACGGCATGTGCGAGCGCGGCTGGGGCCGGATCGTCACCATCTCGTCCCTCGCAGGGACACGTGGCGTTGCCCTCGGGCTCACCCCGTACAGCGCAGGCAAGGGTGGCGGTATCTCCTTCATGCGCAGCCTTGCGCTCGAGGTCGCAGGCTCTGGCGTGACGGCGAACACCATCGCGCTCGGGTTCATGGGCGTCCCCGACGCCGAACTCTCGGCGCAACTGGGTCGTGAGATCCCGGTGGGTCGCCAGGGCACCCCGGAGGACGTCGGCGCTGCGTGCGTCTGGCTCGTCTCCGACGAAGGGGGCTGGGTCACGGGCCAGACGATCGAGATGAACGGCGGCGTGGCCACCAGTTGACTCGACCGTCCGGCCTCCGCTCGGACCGGACCAGTCGAGTCACTGCTGCGGACCGTCAGCCGCGCGACCCGTCGACGATCGAGGTGGTGACCGCCGCCGTCGGCGTGAAATCACTTGCGATACCGAAGGCTTCGCGCCCGTTGTCGTCGACAATGCGCTTTGCGGTGTCCTGCGGGATGTCAGTACGGCTCATGATCAGCGTGTGCGCGAGCGGGTCGGTGCCCCGGTCGTTGTGGCAGAAGTCGGTGCCGGTGATGAGACGACGATCGCCGAGCTTGCTCGTGAGGTACGGCAAGTCCTCGTCGGTCTCACACGCGACATAGAGGTTGTGCTCCTCCATGATCTCCGCGGCGTTCTTCGGTGTGATCACGATCGACGTGCCCTTGTCGGTGTCGACGTACGCCGCAGGGTTCGACACGGAGGTAGTGCGTTCGTAGTGGTGCACGGCCGCGGGCACCCACGTGGATCCCGACTCGAGGAAGGCAAAGCGCAACCGCGGGTAGCGCTGGTTAATGTCAGATGCCATCACCGCGTAGAAGCCCTGCATCACCGTCGCCAGGTAGTGCACGCTGTTCGCCGGGGGCGGGATGCGACCGGCGAGCGGCAAGCCCTCCAAGTGGTGACGGCGAGCGCCCGTGTGGACGACCATCGTGAGGTCCAGGTCCTGGGCCCGCTCGTACAGGGGGAAGAACGACGGATGGTCCAGGAATCGTCCGTGCTCGAGCCCCTTGATCATGACTCCGCACGCACCGTTCGCCGCGCCGAACTCGAGTTCTTCGAATGCGCGCTCCATGGTGAGCACCGGAGGCACCAGCACCCAGCGCAAGCGACCGTTGCTCCCCGCCGTGCGCTCGGCCATCCATCGGTTGAAACTCCGCGTGAGCGCGGCTTCCTCGAGCGGGTCGTCGAGCTCGACCGCGATGAAGTTGGTCGATGTCAGGACCTGCACGTCGACGCCGAGCATGTCCATCTCGACGAGCCGGCCGGGCACGTCATCGAGGTGCGTCATGCCCGCCGAGTACTCCTTGCCGAAGCCGCCGGGACGCCCGTCGTCCGGGAAGCGTCGGGCGAAGGTTTCACCAACCAGCCAGATCTGCGTGGGCGGTACGTCCTTGCCGCGGGTCGAAGGCACCTCGAAGGTCAACGGCCGGTACTGCCGTTCTGACGGATCGAGGTGGTCCCACGTCTCCTCGCATTCGAGAACGTGGGCGTCGGCGTCGATGAATCCCATGGGAATCCCTTCTGTCGTGGTTCCGCGCCGACCGCGTCGATGCGCGGAGGCGGCTCAGTGGTACAAGGTCCCTCCGTCGACGACCAGGAGCTGGCCGGTGACGAAATCGCTCTCTGACGACGCGAAGAACAACACCGCGTCGCTGACATCATCCATCTGCCCGATGCGCTTGATGGGCTGCTTCTGCAGGCCGAGCACCTTCATCGTCTCGAAGTCCTCGGCTGAATACGACGTCTTCGGGTGGGGGATCTCGATCAGCCCGGGAGCGACCGCGTTGACGGTGATCCCGAACGGACCGAGCTCGCCCGCCATGGTGCGCGTCAGGCTGACCACACCACCTTTCGACGCGATGTACGCAGATCGGCCTGGGGTACCGGCGAGGGCGCCGGCACTCGCGATGTTGACAATCTTGCCCCTGCCGGCTTCCTGCATGGCGGGGATCACCGCCCGGCTGGCCAGCCAGAGGCCTTTGAGGTTCGGCTCGACGATCCGGTCCCAGTCCGCCTCGTCCATTTCCCACACGGCGACGGGAGGTATGAACGAACCACCCGCGTTGTTCACGAGGATGTCGATGCGGCCGAACGTGTCTAGCGCGGCGGCCGCCACGCGGCCGACGTCGGCAGCCCGACTGACGTCGCACTCGACGACGATGGCTTCGGGGAGAGTGTCGGCGACCTCTTGCGCGAGATCGACTTGCCGGTCGGCGAGTACCACCCGTGCGCCTTCGGCGGCGAGCCGTTCGGCGTGCCGCCGGCCCATGCCCCAGGCGCTGCCGGTGACGATCGCGACGAGGCCGGTGAACCGTCCTTCGCCGCTCCTGCTCATGTCGTGCCCCCCGGCCTGGTCATCAGTCCAGGTGGTACACGCGCGCGGCGTTGTCGTGGAGGATCTTGCGCAACGTGTCCGACGGCAGGTCGCCGAGCGCCTCGGCGACGTAGTCCTGCGGCGCCCGTGCGAATGTCGCCGGCCCGGGCGTCATGCTCGTCGGGTGGGGGAAGTCGGTCTCGAACAAGATGTTGTTCGGGCCGAGCAGCTCGATTGCCTGCTTCGCAGTCTCCTCCTCGAACCAGAAGCAGCCATAGATCTGGCGCTGGAAGTACTCGCTCGGGAGCAGGTCGTACTCGGGGTGTTCCGACGTGACCGCGCAGTTCTTCCACTGCCAGTCGAGCGAGGCGAGCGCGAACGGGATCCAACCCACGCCGCTCTCGACTGACACGAAGTTGAGCCGCGGGAAGCGGTGGCAGATGCCACCGCACGTGAGCTTCGCGAGCGTGGCGGCATTGCCGAGGAAGAACTGCACGCCGAAGGACGCAAAGTGTGCCCGCACGCCGTGGTCGGGCGTGCCGCTGCGCGCGCCCGACACGTCGCCGGCCGCGATGTGGAAGTTCACGGGCAGGTCGAGGTCCTGACACGCGGCCCAGATCGGGTCCCAATGGAACGCCGTGAGTGGGGGAGCGCCCCAGGAGTCGGGCTCGCTGCCGAACGCGACACCCTTGTGGCCGGTGTCTGCTGCGCGCCTGATCTCCTGCACCGCAAGGTCGACATCCCAGAACGGCACTGCGGCGATGGGGACGAAGCGTTCGGGCGCCGTGCTCGAATAGTCGATGAGGAAGTCGTTGTAGGCCTGCACGCATTCCAGCATCAACTCGGCATCGCCGACCTGCGTGAACCGGCCGGTGCCGAAGCCCGCCACATTCGGGTAGAGCACCTGCGCATGAATGCCGAGTTCGTCCATCTTCGCGAGCCGCTTCGAGACGTCCCATGTGGACGGGTCAGCGTCCGCGATCCGCTTCGGATGGTCGGGCGGGAACTCGTGCCAGCCCGCCATGGCCGGTGTCGCCGCGCCGTAGATCTTGGTGTCGCCGAAGTACCAGAACTCCTCGCCGGCGGCGTCGTCCCAGCGCACGTGCGGCACCTTGTCGCCCCACTTCTTCACCGAGATGCGCGAGGTCCACAGGTCGGGCGGTTCGATCACATGGGTGTCGGTGTCGATCACTTTGATGTCGTCGAAGATCCCAGCGGTCATTGCTTGTTCCCTTTGGTCGTGTGCGCGTGCCGGCGCCGCTCGGTCAGCCGATCTCGGCGGGCAGCTGGAAGAGGTTGATGGCGTTGCCGCGCACCACCTTGTAGATCTCCTCGGCGGTGAGCTCCGCCATCGCCTTCTCCGCGTAGGCCAACGTGTGTGGCCAGAGCGAGTCCTGGTGCGGGTAGTCGCTCTCGAAGGTGATCTGGTCGATCCCGATGACGTCGCGCGATGCGAGGCCGAAGTCGTCCTCGAAGAAGCAACCGAAGATACGGCCCGCAACGTAACTGCTCGGCGGTTCCGTGATCAGTGGGTTGATGTCGGCGCCCGAGCGGCCCTTCGACCAGAGGTTGTCGAGGCGTTCCATCACGAAGGGCATCCAACCGATCTGGCTCTCGGAGAACGCGACCCTCACTTCGGGATAGCGCACCATCACCCCCGACATCAGCCAATCGACGAACGCCATCTGCGAGTTGATCGTGGTGCCGCACTGGTTCGAGACGCGCGGCGCGTCGGGGGAGCTGTGGATGAATTTCGACGCCGAGCCGATGTGGATGCAGATGGTCGTGCCGGTGTCGTTGCACGCGGCGAGGAACGGATCCCAGTGGCCGTCGGCTGCGTAGAGGCTCGGGAGCCCGAGGAAGGACGGCAGCTCGGAGAACGCGACGGCGCGCACACCTCGGGCCGCGTTCCGGCGCACCTCTTGGCCGGCGAGCGTCGGGTCCCACAACGGGATGAGGCACAACGGGATGAGACGCCCGCCGCTACCACCGGCCCATTCCTCGACCATCCAGTCGTTGTAGGCCCGTACACATGCGAGCGCCAGGTCTTTGTCCTTGGCCTCGAGGAACGTCTGGCCGCAGAATCGCGGGAAGGTCGGGAAGCACAACGACCGCTCGATGTGGTTCTGGTCCATGTCGTCGAGTCGCGCCGCGAGCTCGTAGAAGCCGGGCCGCATCTCGGAGTACGCCACGGGGCGGTAGTCGATCTCGCTCGGGTCGAGGCCCGCGGCGGCCGAGCCGTTCTTGATGGGCGCGCGCAGATCTTCGAAGGCCCAGAAGTCGGTCTCGGGCCCGCTCGTCGCGATCGAGACGTTCCCTCCGCGGCTGGTCGAGTAGGCCGCGCGCACGACCTTCGGGCCCGCGGCCCGGAGCGGCGAGGGGAGCCAGCGTTGCCAGAGGTCGGGAGGCTCCACGACGTGGTCGTCGACGGAGATGATGGGAGATGATGGGAGGGATCTCGACGCTCATGAGCTCCTCGGGAGGCGTGTGCCGGCGTGTGCCGGGCCGCGGCTCAGTACCTTATCGCCTACATAATGATCCGAGTCTAGCGGTTAGTGCGTCGACGTTCCCGGGCCACGCCGAACTGCCGTGCCGCCTCAGTACCGGCTCATCAGCGGCACCGGCCCGATCTCGTAATATCATCCCCACACTGCACGACGAGCCAGGGGGGTGGCTCACCGCTCCCGAGTTGGAGGAGTCCACTTGCCTGCACCCACCGATCACACGGTTCGCCGGCGCGAGGTGGCACGTGCCGCGGTCCATTCGATCGCCCGCACCGGGCTCGAGGGCGCCACACTGCGGGCGGTGGCCGATGAAGGCGGATGGTCGGTCGGCGTCGTCCAGCACTACTTCCGGAACAAGAGCGAACTGCTCGCGGCCGCCGTCGACTACCTGGCCGAGCGCACCGCCGGGAGCCTCGATGATCAGTCCGGGGACGAACCGGTCTTCGACCGCCTCGTCGCGGTCCTCCATCGAACGCTGCCGGCGAGCCGGGAACCCACCTCGAACTACTGGCGGGTCTGGATCTGCTTCTGGGCGCAGGCCACGAACGACCCGCGCCTGGCCACTGCCGTCGAGGCCCATGCGCAGCTGTGGCGTCAACGACTCGCGACGACGATCCGCGCCGGCCAGGAAGACGGCTCCATCCGCAGCGACTTGAACCCCGATGACGAAGCGGCATTCCTCGCCGCCGCCGTCGACGGTCTGGGCGTCACCTCGGCGGTGGACTCCGGGTATCCCTACCCGCCGGGGATGGTCGACCGGCTCGTGGAGCGGCTCGCCGCGGTACCCGTCGGCACCGGGCCCGAGGCCCGCTGGGCCGTGACGGGCTGAGCGGCGCTTTCCCGTCGCACCGTGGCCCCGACGCGACATCCGCCGACCTTCGTCGGCGCGATCGAGATCGGGATCGGGGTCGGCGACCTCGAGGCCTGCACTACCTTCTACCAGGAGGTCATCGGGCTCGAGTACCTCTGCGAGATGCGGGTCGAAGCGGCAAGTATCCGCCGATTCGCCCACGGAGATGCAGTGATCAAGCTGTGGTTCGACGATGAACCCTGCCAACTCGCCAACCCGCCGCACGGCTTCGCCGGCGGTGCGACGGGGCTTCGCTACCTCGCGTTCCAAGTCGACGACGTCTCCGCCGTGGTCGCGCGCTGCGTGGCCGCCGGCGTCGAGATCCCGCGCCCGCTCGCCGAGTTCCGACCGGGTGTGCCCTACGCCGTCGTCGCGGATCCTGAGGGCAATTGGATCGAGTTGACGCAGCGACGCAGCTGATCGTTCGTCACTCGTCCGTTCCGCGTCACGCCTGCCAGAGCCGGTCGAACCACTGTCTCGATGCACGGATGTTCGCGATGCATGTGGCTCGGTCGACCCATGGCAGCAAGGTCTCGTCTTCGTAGGACCCGCGAAAGCCGGCGCGGGCCAACGCTCGTATCGCTGCGCCGACCGGCGCGATCTCTGCACCCGCTACGGCTCGGCCCCACCGGCGTTCTTGCATCGCGATCGCGTCGAAGTCGCTCACGTGCACGGTGCACACGACGTCGGCACACCGCTCGACGTCGGCGAAGAAGTCGCGATCCCAGGAGACGTGCACGACGTCGAGCGCCACTGCGACCTGGGGGGTACGTCGGGCGAGCTCCGCGGCGTGGCCGAGCGTGTGGACGTAGCCCGCCCCCCGCAGGAAGGGGTGCACCGGTTCGATGGCCATGACGATCCCGAGATCGGCGGCGAGCGGTGCGACCCGCCCGAGACGTTCGACCACCACGTCATCGGCTGCGGCCGGTGATCGGAGCCCCGCGGGTCCGGTGCCGGTCATCAGGATCGGGGCGCCCAACGCCGCGGCAGTCGAGAGTCCATCGTGCAGGGTCTGGTCAGCCGTCGAGTCATCCATCTCCAGGATGCGCATGCCTGCGTGGTACGACGACGCCGCGAGGCCTCGTGCGGTCATGAGCTCGCGCGTCTCGTCCACCCCCGTCTTCCGGAGGAGCGCGCCCAGCACGGCGAACGAATCGGTGCCGGTCTCGACCAGGAGGTCGAGGTCGCCGGCCATGTCCACGTTCTCAAGGACGCTCTGGCAGACGGCGAGCGAGGGTAGGCCTGCAGCGCGCGGGTGTTCGGTCATGCCGTCCTCGGCCTCTCGATCCACGTCGTCCCCCTCGCGCCACCCGGTGGCCGCTGCATGCGATCTCTGTATTGTGTCGGTATTACAGCACGCGGACATCCGGGCCGCCTGCGACGAAAGGCTGTCGTGGACCACGTACCGTTGGACACCACCGACATCGAGCGCTGGACGGGCCAACCGGTCGGCGGTCTCCAGTTGCTCGAGCCGGTCACGGCAACCGATGTGCGCCGATGGGTGCAGGCGATGCAGAACCCGAACCCGTTGCACTACGACGCTCATGCGGTTGGCGTGACCGCTTCGGGTGAGCTGCTCGCGCCGCAGTCCTTCGTGATCGCGACCGCGATCAACCACGGGGTCAAGCCCGCGTTGCAGGGACGGCTCGAGGGCAGCCACCACATGAACGCGGGCGACGAGTGGTGGTTCTCCGCGCGCGTCGCCGTGGGCGACCGCGTGACGTCGGTGCGCTCGGCCTTCGACTTCCGCGTGACCGACACCGCATTCGCCGGTCCGACTGTGTTCCAGCGGGGTGACACCACCTACGTCAACCAGCGGGGCGAGGTCCTCGCCCGCCAACGCTCCACGGTGATGCGCTACCTCGTCGAGAACCTCGCGAAGCAGCCGGCCGACGATGGCGGTGACGATCGCGCCGCCCCGACGTGGACCGAGGAACAGACCGCGGCGATCGAGGATGAGCGACTCGCATACGCACGGCGGGTCCACGAAGGTCAGCCGGCGCGCTTCGCGGACATCTCCGAAGGCGACGAGCTCCCACGCCGCCCGATCGGCCCTCACTCGATCCAGAGCTTCACCACGGAGCAGCGCGCCTACCTGTACACGGTCTGGGGGAATCTCTGCGACGACCACGAAGGCCGGAGTACGAGCAACGCGTTCGGCTCGGTGGCTCCGATGGCGTACCGGGCCGCCGAGGCCAGGCACGACCCCGGCTTCGGCGATCTCCTCTACTTCGGCGGTGGGCGCGGTCACACCGACAGCCGCTACGCCAACTTGATCGGGATGCCCCGCCCGTTCGGGTATGGCGCTTCGATGTCGGCCTACATGCTCGACTTCGTCGAGAACTGGGCAGGGCCACGCGCGGCAATCGTCTACAGCAACCTGCAGTACCGCCAGCCCGTGCTCGTCGGTGACATGACCTATGTCGCGGCCGTCGTCGCGGGGCTCGAACCCGACGAGGTACCCGGTCAGGGCCTGGTGCACCTCGCCGTGGAGATGACCAACCAGCAGGGCAAGGTGCTCGGCCGCGGGCCCATCACCGTCTTCCTGCGCCCCGGAGAGTGAACCGCGTGAACTTGAGGGGCCCGGGCGCCTCCGCGGCCGCGCTCGAGATCGGAGCACGCCATGCGTACGCGCTCGCGGGCTCGACCGATCGCGCGGTGCCGGAGCCCTTCGTCAAGGATTTCATCGCATCGCTCGGTGTGAGTGTCCCCGCCGGCGTCCTGGTGGAGACCGACACGCCGCCCTCGGCGGCGGCCGCTACTCTGCGCGGGCCGTTCGCGGTCAAGGCGTGGGGGCCGGGAATCGTGCACAAGAGTGAGGTCGGCGGGGTGCGGATTGGCGTGCCCCTCGCCGACCTGGACGCACAGGCCGACGCGCTCCTCCGCACGGTTGCCGGCCACGGCCTCTCCGATTCGCGGCTCTACGTCGAGGAGATGGCGCCGGGAGGAGTCGAACTGCTCTTCGGCCTCGTCGCGCGGCCGCCGTTCGGCGTGGTCGCGCTCCTGGGTTCGGGCGGCACCGCGGCCGAGGTCTTCGATGACGTCGTCGTACGGCTCTGTCCGCTTTCGAGTGACATCGTCGACGAGATGCTCGACGCGTTTCGTGGCGCGGTGTTCCTCCGGGGATTCCGCGGCGCGCCGCCGGCCGACCGCGACGCCGTTGCCGCGGCGATCCTGGCGTTGGCCGGCGAGGGCGGGATCCCCGATCAACTCGGTGCCGCGCTCGTCGAGTTCGAGTGCAATCCGTTGGTGGCAGGTTCCGGCGGGGTCATGGCCGCGGACGCGCGTCTCGTGCTCGGTGGCGAGGTCGCCGAACCTGCGGCGCCCGAGCGCGGCCCCTTCGACGCCGCGAAACTGTTCACGCCCCGCTCCGTCGCGGTGGTCGGGGCGTCGGCGACGCGCCGAGCCTGGGGCAATCGCACGCTGGCGCGCTACCGCGACCTGGGCTGGACCGACAACCTGTACGCGGTGCACCCATCGGGTCAGAGCATCGACGGTGTGCCGACCTACCCCACACTCGCAGACATCCCCGGCGGAGTCGACTACGCCGAGATCAGTCTCAGTGCCGAGCAGTGCGCCTCGGTGGTGCGCGCCGCGGGTGGCAACGTCGCGACCGCAACCATCACCGCTGCCGGGTTTTCCGAGGTCGGGCCGGACGGCCGCGCGCTGGAGGAATCGCTGTTGGCGGCGGCTCGCGCCGGCGGGGTCCGAGTGGTTGGTCCGAACTGCATGGGCGTCTGCTCCCCGCGGGGGCGCCAGGGCTTCAGCGGCGCCGTGCTCCGCGACGGCGGCCACGTCGGTGCGGTGCTGCAGAGTGGGGGACTGACCACCGACCTCCTCCAGGTGGGGACCATCGCGGGGTTGCGGTTCAGCGGTGTCGTGTCGGCGGGGAACGCAACGGATGTCGGGGTCGGTGAGCTCGTCGACGCGCTCGTGCGCGATCCCGAGACCGAGACGATCGCCGTGCACGTCGAGGGTGGTGTCGACGCCCTGCTCGTCGACGCGCTGCACCGCGTGCGGGGGCGCAAGCCGGTGGTCATGCTGGTTCCTGGTCTGAGCGACGCCGGCTCGCGCGTCGCCGCCTCGCACACGGGTTCACTCACCAGTGACCGGCGTGGGTGGGAGGCCCTCTCGCACGCGACCGGCATGGTCCTCGCGCACACGTTCGAAGAGTTCCTCGCCTCGTTGCGCTACCTCGACCGATACGGCCGGTTCGAGACCGCCGTCGACGGCGGCGTGCTGATCATGGGACTCGGTGGGGGAGCCTCGGTGCTCGCGGTCGATGCCTGCGACGCCCACGGCCTGCAGGTCCCGGTGTTGCCCGACGAGTTGCAGGCCAGTCTCGTCGACAAGAAGGGCGGGATCTTCGTGAATCCGCTGGACCTACGCATGGGCCCGGCGGGCCCGCCGGAGGGGCCCCGCGAGGTGCTCGACCTCGTGCTCCCTGCGCACCCGTTCGCTGATGTGCTGGTGCACGTCGACATGATGAACTACGCGAACTCCACCGTTCCCGGGCGCCTGCCTGGCCTGGCGCACCTCGTCGCGATGCTCGAGCACCTGTCCGAAGCCGGTGATCGTGGAGGCCGCATCGCGGTGGTCACGCGACACCTCGCGGCCGCGCCCGGCAGCTACGGCGACGAGATCCGCTCGTTGCTGCCGGTCGCCGGCGTACCGCTCTTCGAGCGGCTCTCTGATGCGACCGCCGCGATCGCGGCCGCGCAGCACTACACGCGTCATCGGCACGCCATGGTCTGACCAGGGAGCGCGGCTTTGCTCGAGCCTGCACGCGACAGGGCCCCGGTCGAGTCGCGAGACTCGACCGGGGCCCTGGTGGCGTCAGCCGGTGGCTAGTTGCCTGGGAACTGCGGGAGCACCGGGTAGGTCTTGTAGCTGCACTTGTAGGGCTCGACGATCGACCAGATGGTGCCGTCGCTGGCGTTCAGCGTCCCACATGCGGGAGTGGACCGGACGGTCGACGCCGGGTACTTGGCGGGACCGGCGAGGTTCTTGAGCTCCCAGGTCATGGTCGATGCGGCGGTGCGCACCGCTTGGGGCGTGATGCCCTTGGTCCCCTTGCCCTTCACGACGCTCTTCAGCGCGGCGATGAACTGGTCGACGCTGAAGTAGCCCATGGCCATCGGCGTCGAGAGCTTGCCGGGCTTCACGGCGTCGATGTCGGCCTTCATCTGCTCGAGGGCCGGCACGCCGGTGGCCTCGAACGACTGAGCCTGCCAGGCTGCGTAGGCACCCTCGAAGGGCTTGAGGAGCAGGTTGGAGTAGAGGGCCGACTGGTAGAAGCCGGTGAACCCGGCCGCCTTCAGTGCGCTGTACATCGCGATGCAGACCGTGGAACCGAGGCACGAGATCGCGTCGGGCTGGTGGCCGTCGTCAGAGGTGAGCAGCTTCTGGACGTACGGCGTGTAGTCGCCGACCTGCAGCGGGATTTCGCCCTTTGCGTAGACCACCTTGAATCCGGCCCCGGTCGCCGACGCCGCCCCGTTCTTCGCCGCGATGATGCCTGCGGCCTGGTCGGACGAGAACATCGCGACGGTCGGGTGCTTCTTGCCCGTCGTCTTGCTCACGTACGCGTACGACTTGCCCGTCGTGTCGGCGACCCGCTTGGCGTCCGGCGGAACGGCGCAGCCGCTCCAGCCGAAGGCCCACACTTTCGTGCTGGGTGTGCTGGTGCAGAACATCGGGTCGATGCCCAGGCCGAAGACCGGGACCTGCTTCGACTCGAGGTAGCTCACGGGGAGGTTGGTGGAGCCGGCGGGCACGATCGCGAACACACCGACCTGGTCGACGAGCCGACGGGACTCGTTCAACGCCGTGGCCGGGTCGGCCTTGTCGTCGGCGAACTCCGCGAAGTTGATCTTGATGCCCTTGATCTCGTTGGTGTCGTTGAACCGCTTGATGCGCGCCGTCGCGCCCGTGGTCATGTCGGGGTTGAACTGCCCCGAGATGCCCAGGCCGGCGACCGTGATCGTCGAGCCGTCGAAACCGCGCACCGAACTCTGACCTTGGGCCACGCCCGTGGTCGAGACCGCGGCAATGCTGGCGACCACGAGCGCCACTGCGCCCGATCGGAGCACTCTCTTCCTGAACATGCTTCCCCCCAAGAGAAGATCCGGACCAGCGGGAAGGTCCCGCCGCCTCGCGCCAGGTCCAATCAGTCGGACATATGGCACCTGACGGCGGCAACATAACAGATCTCGGTGCGCCAGATGGCGCGGCCGCGCAGTCAGGCGCTCCTGCCGAGTTGCGTTGCCCCTCCTCCTAGTATGTTTCGCATAATGATCCTCGGAGCGTTTCGAGTCGCGCGGTTGCGGGACGAACGAGCCGGGCCACCGACACAGGAGTGCACCAGATTCATGAGCGTCGACCTGTCGGGAAGAGTCGCGATCGTCACGGGCGCCGGAGGCGGCCTCGGGAGGGCGCATGCGCTCGAACTCGCGCGGCGGGGCGCGCGAGTGGTGGTCAACGACATCGGCGTGCCGGTCGACGGTGAGGGTGAGAGCGCGACGCCGGCCGAGCGGGTGGTCGCAGAGATCACGGCGGCGGGAGGCGAGGCGGTCGCCGACGTGCACAACGTGGTGGATGCCGGCCCCGCGATCGTCGAGACCGCCATCGCGCATTTCGGATCCGTCGACGTGCTGGTGAACAACGCCGGCATTCTCCGCGACGCGGCCTTCCACAAGATGGACATGGCCACATTCGACGCCGTGCTCGACGTCCACCTTCGTGGTGCGACCGAGCTCACGATGGCAGCGTTCCGGCACATGCGAGAGCAGGGGTACGGGCGCATCGTCTGCACCACGTCGACGACCGGACTCCTGGGCAACTTCGGTCAGGCGAACTACGGCGCCGCGAAGGGTGGCGTGTACGGGCTGATGAAGGTGCTCGCGATCGAGGGTGCAACCAAGGGAGTGAAGACGAACTGCGTCGCTCCCATCGCTCGGACCCGGATGACCGAAACCACGA
>Ga0209068_10000605_pt1 | contig 19211 bp, 16 predicted proteins | sample ColStrG_CSR_2012_FD_187200 | JGI IMG/M metagenome (GOLD analysis project Ga0209068, IMG submission 187200) | Freshwater sediment microbial communities in response to fracking from Pennsylvania, USA - Cold Stream Run_MetaG_CSR_2012 (SPAdes)... | ecosystem: Environmental > Aquatic > Freshwater >... | reverse complement strand
GCGCTGTAGAGCACGAAGGCCTCTCCGGCGGGACTGATGCGGTAAATGAGGCCGCTGCCATCCGAGCCAGCAATCAGGTTGCCCTTGTTATCAAAGGCGAGTTTGCGGATGTGAGACTCGTCGCTTTTGAAAAAGCTGGAATGGGCGCTGCTGGGAGTGACTTTGAAGATTTCTCCTCCATCGCCCGTCGCCACGAAGAGGTTGCCGCTGGCATCGAGGGCGAGATCCCAGATGTAACGCGTTCCGGGTTCGAAGAATACGGAGGAGGTCCAATTCGGGTCAACCGGCAGCTTGGCGTCTTGTTTTGAATCTGCTTTTGAGTCCGCCTTCGAGTCCGCTTTTGCGCCGGAAGCCGCGACCGGAGGCGCGCCAGCTTTGTGCTCAATCTTGTAGACTTTGCCGTCCGGCGTGGTAGCTGCGTAGAGAACACCGGATTTCGCCACGACAATCGCCTGAACCTGTAATTCCTTGGGCTCGAAGATGATGCTCGCGTTGCCGTCGGGGGTGATGCGGTAGATGCGTGCGGGAGCTCCCGTTGCGGCGAAAACTGCACCGCTGGCGTCGGCAGCAATCGACCAGATATAAGTCGACGGCGTGGCAAAAACCGGCTTCAACGCGGGAGCCAGTTCGAGGCCACCGGTGCTGCGGATGGCAACACCTTTCGCGGTGCCCTTGCTCAGGTCGTCGAACCGGGATTGTTCCCAGGTCCGCGTGCCTTCGGCGAAAACAAGTGTGCTGGTGAGAAGAAGTAGGATCAGGGCGCGGATTGGACTCGACAAAGTAAGAACCTCGCGGAAGAACGGGGATTGATCTTGGCTAGCAGTTAAAGATTCATTTAATCGTGACGGTCAGCACCTGCACGCCGGAAATCACATAGTCGAATTCGGTCGAGGCTTCGTTCACCGATGACTCGCCCAGCACGACCATTTCCTGCGTGCCGCGCATCCCGTCCATCACGTTAATCACGGAAAGCGGCAAGCTTGGCATGACCTTGTCTGCGACCAGGGCTTCAGGATCAGATTCCATCAAAGAAACATAGAGCCGGTTGTCCGGATGTTCTTTGTTGAGTTGCGCAATCGTCGAACCTAAGTCGAGACGGCGTCCGAATTGAATCGGGCCGCGGCGCGTGCGGTCCAGCGTGTCGCCGTCGCTGACTAAAATGCGCAGCGGGCCTTTGGAAACCGACGTGGGCACGTGCACGGGAATTCGGCGCAGAATACGGTCTCCGCGATAGGGTCGCAGCACGGTCTCGACGACAATGTCCTGACCTGGGCGGACTTCGTTCAGGTCGGTGTGGGCTGCTTCCAGCACAGCCCATCGGCGTTCGTGCACGAGATTGAATTCCATCTGTACGGACTGGATATCCGGAGTGCTGTAGGCGTTGTCGAAGATGCGTCCGAAGCGATCTCCGACGGAAAGCGCGGCCTGCGCGGCGGCGGGCTGTCCGTTATCGGTTGCGGTGAAAGTGTTGGCCAAATCTACGTCGGGATACCCGTTCACGCCGATGTGGCCGCTCATCTTATACGTGACTTGTTCGCCGTATTCGTTTAGACCATGCAGGGCGTTGAACGTAGTCGCCATCATCGCGAGCGGGCTGATGCGCGGGTTGTTCAGAACTTCGTAGTGAAAAACCTTGTCGGCGGCTCCACCGTGCACCGTCAGAGTGACGGGAATCATCTTGGCGTCGCGACCGAAGACGCCCATGATGCCGGCGTGGCGGTCCTGCACAAAGACTCCGGCCCGTTCTGTCGTATCTACGATCTTGAAGGCGTTGGCGGGAGACGGGAGCGTTGCCAGAACACGAGCCTTGTTCATCGGCAGATCGGTGGTTCCGAACTGCATGAGCGGATGTCCGCAGGCGAGTAGGCGGTCGGCATCGGCATAGGTGACCGTGCAGGTGGCCGCGATGTCCATGTCGCCACGTACGAGTAAGGCACTGACCGCGGAACCCGGAACCAAAGGTTCCGGCTGTTTGTCCCCGCTGACTGATCCCGCTCCCATGACGGGGAAAATGCCTACCTGCGAAAACTGGCTGCCAAAGGCGCGAACGGTTTCTTCGTCAAACCCGCTGAACACCAGAGGTGTCTCGATGGGCTTCAGCATCGTGGCAAAGTTCTGCAAGGATCCTTGTGAAGCGGACTCAGAAAACGGCAAGCCGGGTCCAGAGGTCTTGGTCGAGGTCTTGGTCGAGGTCTTCGAGCCCTCCGCGACAGATGGGTTTTCGCCGCCGGGAGACTTATCGAGTTGGTTGATCTCCAGCATTTCGCCAATTGGCGTTATTCCTGCAATCGGTTCCTTGGAGAATTCCCCAATGCGAAATGCCAGCGCTCCGGCCAGCTTCCCGTCAATGTAGGCGGGGCTTCCGCTCATCCCGGCAACCACGCCTGTGTATTCCACTTTTTGCCCGTGCAGACGGATCAGGATGATGCTGCCTTTCGGCCCGTTTTGGTTGTGGAGAATGCCGAGGACTTCAAACTCCATTGGCTCCGGCTGCGTGCCTTCGAAAACCGTGTAGGCGGTGCCGTGCATTCCGGCTTGAATCTGCTCCACCGGGATCGTCTTGGGGACGCCGGCAGCGGGCAAAAGCCCTTCCCCAACCGCAGGTTGACGCAGCAGGGCAGCGAGCAGGCAGATAGCAACAACGGCTGGAAAGCTAACGGACTTCCTCGTGGAAAACATGCGACGACACACCCAATCTACTTTCCCTCAACCACACCGCCTGCCAACGATTGGGATGCTGACGAGTGGCGCGGAGAAAGAGCCGTTTCCGGGGTAAGCCCCAGAGGGGCGATTTGCATCTATACTAGCATAGGAATTTTAGAGGCTCCGATGACACTGAAGTGCTTGATCCAGCGGTTTTTAGGCCGATTCTTGTGCGGTTCGGTTCTTGCCGGGCTGCTCCTGCAGGGTGCGTTGCCAGCCGTTGCGCGCGCGCAAAATACCCCTACCCAGCAGCCAAGCTCGCAGCCCGACCAAGCGACGAACCAGCAAACTGGAGACCAGCAATCCGGCCAGAAGCCAGACACCGCTGCTCCTTCCGAGGCTGGTGGCCCCGGCGGCGATGTGGGGCCTTACGTGGTTCCCAAGAAGAAGGAAGTGGCGCCTGAGCCGCCCCCGGCCAAACCGAAAAAAGTGGAGGGGATGCCGGACTACTCAATTCGTGTGGATGTTCCGCTCGTCAATGTTGACGTGCAGGTCACGACGAAAGACGGTCAATTCGTTCCGGGGCTCAAACAAAATAACTTCCGCATATATGAGGATGGGGTTGAGCAAAAAGTTACCAACCTGAGCCAGGGGGAAAAGCCGATCACCGCTGTTTTGCTGGTCGAGTTTGCATCTACCTATTACGCCTACTTGCGAGATGCGTTGAATTCGGCTTACACCTTCACCAGCCAGCTGAAGAAAGACGACTGGATTGCCGTAGTGTCGTTCGACATGAGGTCGCATATCCTGGTGGACTTTACGCAAGACAAGAGTGCGATTCAAAGTGCGCTGAATAGCCTACGCATTCCAGGGTTTTCCGAGCGGAATCTGTTTGATGCCCTGTACGACACCATCGACCGGATTGATGGAACCGAGGGCCACAAGTACATCATTCTGCTTGCGTCTGGGCGCGATACCTTTAGCAAGCTGAACTACGACCAGATTCTGAAAAAAGTCAAAGCGACCAAAGACATTACCATTTATCCCGTTAGCATCGGCCGAAATCTTCGAGAAAGAGCGGATGCGATGGGAGCCGTGGGACCCATACAAAACCTGGATTTTCTTCAGGCCGACAACCAGATGAGCACCTTCGCCCGGATGACGGGTGGGCAGGCCTTTTTCCCTCGGTTTGACGGTGAGTTGCCGGAGATCTTCCACTCCATCGGCAATTCAATTCGCAACGAGTACTCCGTTGCCTATCACCCGACCAATACGAAGATGGATGGCAGCTATCGCAAGCTCAAAGTTGAGCTGGTGGCGCCTGATGGGGGACCGCTCAAGATCAGAGATCAGCACGGCAAAGACGTAAAGGTCATTATCAGCGCCCGCGAAGGATATACTGCGAAACACGTAGTAGAGTAGGACTGTTCTAATCTCGGCAACAGGTACCGTTGCTGTGGACTCGCGCCCGGTACCCGCAACGGCCAATGAATCCGATCCTGATTAGCTTGCTGCTCGGTCTAACTGCCGCGCTTGCCAACGTGTTTGGCGGCGCGATTATTGTCCAGCGCAATTGGGAACGGTCGTATCTGCGGTATTTTGTCGCATTGGGCGCGGGCTTTATGCTGGCTACCGCGATCCTGGAAATGGTTCCCGAGAGCCTGGAGCTGCACGGGCGGGGCGGAGCGTTTCTTATCCTGTTGGGCTACCTGATTGTGCATTTCTTTGAGCACACCGTCACGCCGCATTTCCATTTTGGTGAAGAAATTCACGGCGAGCATTTTATGCACTCGCACAAAGGGTATTCCGTCCTTCTGGGACTGATGGTCCATACCTTTTTTGATGGGATCGCAATCGCGTCGGGCTTTATTGTTTCGGACTGGCTCGGTTGGCTTATTTTCTTCGCAGTGTTTCTGCACAAGATTCCGGAAGGCTTTACCGTCGCATCGGTGATGTTGGCGAGTGGACGCAGTCGCAAGTTCGCCTGGTTTGCATCTGTTCTTCTCGGCGTTGCCACGATGGCTGGCGTGCTCACCATGGCGTTATTCCGGCATCATGTCGACGCAGGGCTGCCCTTGGCGGCAGGCGTCACGATTTACGTGGCAGCTTCCGACTTAATTCCAGAAGTCAACCGTGAGCCAGGAGTGAAGATGGCGCTGGTTGTATTCGCGGGAGTCGGGATGGTTTTCGGGCTGGACAAGATCTTCCACTGAGTTCCGAGTAGAAGAATTAAGGCTTGTCATTCCGAACAGTTCCATCGTGAGGAATCTGCTTCTAGGCCTTCGCAGCCTGTCACTCGCGCCTACCCACTGTGCCGAATGTGCATGACATCGCCATCTTTGGCGATGTAATCCTTGCCTTCCAATCGAAGAATACCCTTTGCGCGGGCGTTGGCTTCCGAACCTGCTTCCAGCAGCACATCCCAGGCAATGGTTTCCGCACGAATAAAATGCTTTTCCAGATCGGAATGAATAGCCCCAGCAGCTGCGGCAGCGCGGGTATTGATGGGGATAGTCCAGGCGCGGCATTCATCTTCGCCGACGGTGAAGAACGACATCAATCCTAGAAGCTTGTAGGATGTGCGAACCAGACGTGCCAGACCACTTTCCGTCAAGCCATAGCTGGAAAGAAAATCGGCGGCATCGGCATCGCTCATCTCAGACAATTCCGCTTCCACCTTTCCGCAAATTGCCGTGGCACCGGCGTTTGGGCGTGATGCGACTTCTTCCAGTTTGTACTTTGCGACAGCGCCTTCTAAATCTTGACCTAAATGCGTGCTCTCGCTGATGTTGAGTACGTAGAGAATGGGTTTCTCGCTGAGAAACATGAACCCACGGATGAGTTTTTTCTCGTCTGCCGTCATCTCCATCTCGCGGAGGGGTTTCTCAGTTTCCAGATGAGCCTTCGCGCGCTTGATGAGCTCGAATTCGCGCTCGATCTCCGAAGTGCGGGCCTTCTTCAGATCTTTCTCCAGACGCTCGATGCGCTTCTCTGTCTGTCCCAAGTCGCTGACAATCAAATCAAAATCGACATTCTTGATGTCGCGGAGCGGATCGATTGAGCCGTCGCCAACGTGCGCGATGGAGGGATCGTCGAAGGCGCGTACCACGTGCGCGAGGGCGTCCACATTGCGGAGATGCCCGATGTAAGAGCCGTCCTTGAGCGCTTCCTGGCTCATGGCGCCGACGTCCACGTATTCGATAGACGCGTGCATCAGCTTTTTGGGATTGAACAGTGCGGCGAGGCGATCAAGCCGGTCGTCGGGGACCTTTACAACGCCAATATGCGCTTCGCGAGGGTTAGCAAACTGCTGCCCTGAGAGCGATGCCTTAGTCAAGATACGAAACAGAGACGTCTTGCCTACCTGCGGGAGACCTATGATTCCAGTTTTCATGACGAGTTTTTATGATAGCAGGGGGTAGGAGTTGCGAGTGCCGACTTATCTTCCGAGACTACTCACGCGTGGTGAGACAAACCAGTACGATCCCAAGCAGCAGCACGCCGCCCTCGAGTCGTGTAGACCAGGCATGCAGAGCATTGAATTGCGCCTGCAAAGCGGCAGGCACGGAATCCATGTTTGCCATCTGGGCGCGCAGCGGAGCCATTTGAGGGGTCACAGCGAACTGCGAAATGCATGTCAGCGCGAGCATGAGGACAACCAGGATGTGGCTGGCTGCGAGCGGGCGAAACTCTCCCGTGGTTATGCGCGAGTAAGCCAGTGAGCTTCCAAGAAACACAATTCCCGAAATAATGCCGATCCAATGCAGCTGGTGAAGTGCCGGGTTGACGACCGATCCGGTGAGGTGTTTGGGCAGGACGGCAAACAAAGTTCGCGTCATGACGATGACAAAAAACAAAATGCCGCCAATCCAGAGGATCAGGGAAAGAGACATAAGGAAGCGAAGGAAGTGCATGGGACCATTATGCCGCTTCGAGGCAGGGATTGCATTGTGATCTGGAGGCGAAAACTAGACCGGAACTCGCACGCTGGAGACGATCTCGCGCAGAATCAGTTCGGCCTGACCGGAGTTTCCCTGCGGGGACACATAGTTCGCGTTGACTACCACTCGATGTGCGAAGACGGGTACCACAAGCTGCTTAAGATCGTCGGGTGTGCAGAAGTTGCGCCCGTTCACGAACGCCATCGCCTGTGCGGCGTGGTAGAGCATCAACGCGCCGCGTGGTGAAACGCCAAGAGATAAAGATTCCGATTCACGGGTGCGATGAACGATATCGAGAGCGTAATCCACAAGCGAATCATCGACGCGCACTTGGTCCACCATTCGTTGCAAAGCCAGAACATCCTCGGCGTTCAGCACGGGTGTCAAATCATCCAGCCGCGAGGCGCCTGCTTGCGCTTTTAGAATGTCGCGCTCGCTGGAACCTTCCGGATATCCCATGCGCACGCACATCAGGAACCGATCCAGCTGTGATTCCGGCAGTGGATATACGCCATGATGTTCCACGGGATTCTGTGTCGCTACCACAAGAAAAGGCTGCGGCAGCGGATACGAGTTGCTGTCGACCGTTACCTGGCCTTCGCTCATGGCTTCCAGCAACGCTGACTGCGTTTTCGGAGTGCTGCGATTAATCTCGTCGGCCAGCAGGACGTTGGTAAACACCGGGCCGCGCTTGAAGTCGAATTGCTGTTCCGCGGCGGAATAGATCGAGACGCCAAGGATATCGCTCGGCAGCATGTCACTGGTGAACTGGATGCGTTGAAATCCGCAACCCAGCACGCGTGCGAGCGCGTGCGCCAGCGTGGTCTTGCCGACTCCGGGGACGCCCTCCAGAAGTAAATGCCCGCGCGCAAGAATCGACACCAGAGCGAGTCGCACCACGTCGTCTTTGCCCCGAATGATCGAGCGCAAAGCGCTTTCAAGCTGGCCCACGCTGGTTGCGCGAGCGGCTGCTGTGTTGGGAGACATTCGACTGCGATTCTAGCTGGGATAGCCCTTCGGCGAGAGTTACCGAGGTCATGGACCGGATGAGTCAAATTTGAATCTTGTCATTCCGAGCGTAGCGAGGAATCCCTTTCGAAAGCGAGAGTCTTGCGTGACGGGGATTCCTCGCTACGCTCGGAATGACAACCCCAGTGGTTGCGTGGAGATGTTGGCGTTACGTGATGCTGACTTCCGTATACGTACCAAACACCTCTCGCAGCGCCTCGCAAATCTCGCCCACAGTGGCGTATGCGCGGACAGCGTCAATGATGTACGGCATGGTGTTCGCTTCCGAAATTCCGTTCGCGCGAAGTTGCGGTTCTTGCGCGGCAATCTTCTTGAGAGCATTCAGACGGCGGCGAACTTCCTCACTGGACCGGCGCGCGCGCAGGCTGGCAAGCTTTTCCGTTTGCCGCTTGGCCACAGACTCGCCAATGTAAAGCGTGTTGGGAGATTCTTCCTGAATCACAAATTCGTTCACGCCGACGACAATTTTTTCCTTCGCCTCCACCGCGCGCTGATATTGGTAGCTGGATTCAGCGACTTCTTTTTGTGGATAGCCGCGTTCGATGGCCTTGACCATACCGCCCATCGCATCCATTTTGTCGAAGTAGTCGAAAGCGCCTTGTTCCATATCCAGGGTTAAGCGTTCCAGGAAGTACGATCCACCGAGCGGATCGACCGTTTGGGCCACGCCGCTTTCGTAGGCGATGATTTGCTGCGTGCGTAGAGCGATGCGGGCGGCGTCTTCGGTCGGAAGCGCTAATGCCTCGTCGTAAGAGTCTGTGTGCAGGGATTGCGTTCCGCCCAACACCGCCGCGAGAGCTTGAATCGCCACACGCGCAATATTGTTCAGCGGCTGCTGTGCCGGAAGCGAAACACCGGCAGTCTGGGTATGAAAGCGCATCAGCCACGTCCGGGGATTTTTCGCGCCGAAGCGGTCTTTCATCACGCGGTACCAAATCTTGCGAGCGGCTCGATACTTCGCAATCTCCTCGAAGAAGTCGCTATGAGCATTAAAGAAGAAACTCAGGCGCGGCCCGAAATCATCGACGTCCAGCCCGCGTCGCTGGGCCCATTCCACATATTCCACGCCGTCGTAGAGCGTGAACGCCAGCTCCTGCAGCGCCGTCGAGCCCGCTTCACGGATGTGATACCCGCTGATGGAAACAGTGTTGAACTTCGGCGTAGCCTTCGCGCCAAACTCAAACGTATCAATGACCAGGCGCATAGAAGGCGCAGGCGGATAGATGTATTCCTTCTGCGCGATGTATTCCTTCAGAATGTCGTTTTGCAGAGTGCCGTTCAGCTTCTTCCAGTCGGCGCCCTGTTTTTCCGCAACCACCAGATACATCGCCCACAATACCGACGCAGGCGAATTGATCGTCATGGAAACCGAAGTCTTTTCCAGCGGAATGCCGTCGAAAAGAATTTCCATGTCTTCCAAAGAGTCGATAGCAACGCCGCACTTACCGACTTCGCCTTCGCTCGCCGCGTGGTCGGAATCGTAACCCATCAAGGTGGGAAGATCGAAGGCGACGCTCAGTCCACCGCCGCCGTGTTCCAAAAGATATTTGTAGCGCTGGTTGGTTTCTTCCGGAGAAGCGAAGCCGGAAAACATGCGCATAGTCCACAGTTTCCCGCGGTAGCCGGTCGCATGAATGCCGCGCGTGTAGGGCGGCTGGCCCGGATTGGCCAGATACTTCTCATAGCCAGCTTCGGTAGTGAAGTCTTCCGGCAGGTCAGCTTCGGTATAAAGCCGTCGTATCGGAACATCGGAAATCGTGCTGAAGCGTGCGTGACCGTGCTCGTCAACATTCGTGCCAGTGGCCGCACCGATAGGCTTTTCGGGATTCTTGGCTAACGTCGGGGCGAGCACCTTTTCCGCCCAGGCCTTCTCGCTGGCGGAAGGATGGCGGTTCTCGAACACATCAGCAATAGGGTTTTCCGCGACAGGCTGGGTAGGCTTGTTATCCGGCATCTTCACTCCGCGTGCTGTTCGATGATAGAGGAGTAGAAAATGCCTCGCAACCGACCGAGCGGTTGGTGCGTCAGCGAAAGTGCTCTAGAATCGGGTGCATGAATCCCGCCCCAGTCAAAGCTGCCATCGGTATGGATGTTTTGGACAAGATCGACATTCGCGTTGGTACCATCGAAGCCGTAGCCGACGTTCCGAATGCAGACCAGCTGTGCCAGATGCGCGTAAACTTTGGCGACCACACGCGCATGATCGTCGCGGGCATCAAACAAGAGAGAGCGAATCCGCGAGAGCTGGAAGGGAAGCAAGCGCTCTTCGTCGTGAATCTGGAGCCGCGGAAGATGCGCGGAGTTGTGTCGGAAGGAATGCTGTTTGATATCGGCTATGCGGATGGCGTAAAGCCGGTGCTGGCGATGCCGGAGGCTCCAGTTCCGAATGGAACGCGAGCGGGGTAAGGGAGTGTTGCTGGATTCAAGGAAGTTGTTCTCAAGCACGAAATGTCAGGAGTGAAGTTCAGTCATGTCGAATACTTGGATTTGGAGGCTAGTTGTCCCCGTTCTTTTGTTGATTTGGTTTGGGTTCTTGCTGCCAGATGTGCTCCGGGCGTTTCGGCGTCGTCGGCACCTGCGCACCCTAGGTTTTACCAAGGACGATCTGAAATCGAAGCAGAGAACCTTGGAAAAGTGGGCGGAGGTAATGGCAGCAAAGCTCCCGGATTCTCTTCATTTCTCTCAACTGGACTCCTATTCGTGGCCCGCCCGCCAGAAGCGCGATGACGCGGTTTCTGCTCTGCAAGCGGACGATTTCCGAAGCTTGGGATTGTTTCGCGCAGCCCCATTCGAGTGGGTTGCGGATTTCTACGTAAACGAGGAACTCAGGATGATTGGAGCGATTCTCTGCACCAAGCTGGGCAAAGTACACCTTGAGTTCATGACCGCCTATGAAGACGGCAGCACAGTTGCGTTTGAGAATACAGTGGAGTGCGGTCACCATCATCCACTCGAACACCAGTGGATACACTGCGGGCCGATCCCGGCGAAAGAACTGTGCGCAGCGGCCTTGCGTGATCGGCTCACAAAGCCGACAAAGGCTGTGAATCGGGCAACGGCTGTGCCCACGTATGAGCAAGCTATGAACGCATCCCTTGCTCAAAGGAAAAGAGAGGGGTTTACAGCAAAGGATGTTCAACGTTTAATGGACAGGCAAAATAAGGGAAGGAAAGAGCCCTCGTCCAAATAGAAATCACTTGCGTGTCACGTTACCTTGGCTCAACTCCCAGGCCTTTGCATATTTCCAAGAGACATAGACCGCGTGGTAGAGGTGGATCAACAGGCCTTCTCGCCCATCCAGAAAGCCAAGGCGAAAGATGTAGTTATAGATAAGAGTCGCCGCGGGTCGCAGGACGATGTCGATCGAACTGAAGTGCCGGGGGCTCTTGTCCACAGCCATTTGTGCGCCTAGCGACGAGTATCGGTTCATGTGGTCGATGTAGGAAGAAAGGGTTGGGTAAGCGTAGTGGAGTAAGGCGCACGGGCCTTCCATGGCGATATCCATTCCCACGTGTCGTTCAGTTCGTCCTTCGATCTGTACCGTTTCGTGAACAGCACGCTCTTCAAACCGTCCGGCGCCTCGCCGAAAGAATCGCAGCTTTTTGTCGGGATAAAACCCCCCATATCGAATCCATCGGCCCAAGAAGTAATTTTTTCTGGCTAGCCAAACCCCCGAACAACCCGCATACACTTGAGCGTCTGGGCCAAGGATTCTCGCTAGCGTGGCGGCGGCGGGTTCACTCAGTTCTTCGTCGGCGTCCAAACTTAAAATCCAGTCCCCTGTAGCTTTTTCAATCGCGGAATTCTTCTGTCCCGCGAACCCTTTCCAGGATTCCTCGAACACTTTCGCACCAAACGATTTCGCAATCTCAACGGTGCGATCAGTGGAACCAGAATCGACGACAATGATTTCACCCGCACCATCGCGCGCCAGGGGCTCGACGCTCTTCAGCGTCCGGCCAATGTTCGCTTCTTCGTTGTGAGTGATGAGGACGACGGAAAGCCGCACGTTGAGAGAATAACCCAAGCACGAGGGCTGGGCTGTCAGACTTGCGATGCCAGGCCTAGTCGCCGGTCTTTGCTACAGGTAAGGTCAGACGGCTGGCCGGAGCAATTTCCTCATCCAACCCGAGATCCGGATCGGGCCCGCATGGCTCGTGATTGTGCTCGGCAACCCGGTGGCGCAGGTCGCGCACTTCTTCCGCCAGCCGGATAATGACTTCTGATAAGGGATCGCTGATTTCCTTCGGATCGGTGATCACTACGCGCTTCCCGTCGCGCAAAACGATGTGGCCGGGAACTCCAACCACCGTCGAGTTATCCGGAATATCCCGTAGCACGACTGATCCCGCTCCAACGCGGCAGTTTTCCCCAATCGTGATGTTCCCGAGAATGCGCGCGCCTGAGCCGATGGTTACGTTATTCATCAGCGTGGGATGCCGTTTGCCTTTTTCTTTGCCTGTGCCGCCGAGAGTGCAGCCCTGATAAACAGTGCAATCGTCGCCAATCACGCTTGTTTCACCAAACACCACGCCCATGCCGTGATCGATAAACAGTCGCCGTCCAATCGTCGCGCCAGGATGGATTTCGACTCCGGTCCAAAAACGGACCCACTGGGACATCAACCGAGCCAGGAAATGCAGGCGATGGTTCCACAACCAGTGATTCACATGGTGGGCCCAAACCGCCTGCAATCCCGGATAGCAAAGCAGTACTTCCAGCCACGAAGTCGCGGCAGGATCCCGTTCAAAGGTCGCTCTTACATCCTCGCGAACGGACTCGAAGAATCCTGGCTTGGCTTCGCTCATGATTTAGACCGTAAAGCTGACCGCGCGCTCAAACCGCGACCGCGACCATCTCCTGTGCTTCCTTGCGCAACGCCTCGAACATGAAGCTGCTCAGGTAGCGTTCGCCACAGCTTGGGATGATGACCACCACCAGCTTGCCTGCATTCTCGGGACGCCGCGCTACTTGCAGGGCTGCGATGATGGCCGCACCGGAGGAGATGCCAACCAGCAGTCCTTCCTCGCGCGCCACTCGGAGAGCCATTGCGGCAGATTCTTCCGAACCAACCTGGATGACTTCGCTGATGTAGTCCGTGCGCAGGATGTCCGGCACAAAGCCGCCGCCAATGCCTTGAATCTTGTGTGGACCGGGCGCGCCGCCGGAGAGTACCGGACTTTCCTTCGGCTCCACAGCGATGGCCTTGAACGATGGTTTCAGGGGCCGAATATACTCGGAAACGCCGGTCAACGTTCCGCCCGTCCCTACGCCAGAAATCAGAAAATCTACTTGGCCGTCAGTGTCGCGCCAAATTTCCGGGCCCGTGGTCTTCACATGGATCGCCGGGTTAGCCGGATTCGTAAACTGCTGCAAGATGAAACCGTTCGGCGTCTGCCTCAGCAACTCTTCCGCCTTGGCAATCGCTCCCTTCATGCCCTTGGGGCCGGGCGTAAGAACGATCTCAGCGCCAAATGCGCGCAGCAAAATGCGGCGCTCCTGGCTCATGGTTTCAGGCATAGTCAGGATCAGACGGTAGCCGCGCACAGCCGCTACAAAGGCGAGTGCAATCCCGGTGTTGCCGCTGGTTGGCTCGATCAGGACTGTCTTTCCTGGCGTGATCTTGCCCTCGCGCTCTGCCGCTTCCACCATGTTGTTGCCGATGCGGTCTTTCACGCTGCTAGCGGGGTTGAAGAACTCCAGCTTGGCGGCAATCTGCGCCTGGCAGCCTTCCGTTACGCGGTTCAGAAAAACCAGTGGTGTGTTGCCGATCAGTTCCGTAACGTCGCGTGCGATCTTCATGACCAATCTCCTGAGATATGTCTAAATGTTGATCCAGACATTGTCCTACGAACCGCGGGTTTGTGGAAGGCCGCGCCTGTCGTGCGTGCTGATATCCCAATTAGACGAAAAGAAAAGGCACAGGTTGCAAAACCTGTGCCTTGTAAGGTCTGCTATGAGAAGTTGAGTGGGAACGATGGAGGCACGGGCGTCCTCGCCCGTGCGGCGGACCAGGAATGCCCGCCCACATCACCATAATTTGTTTGCCCTCCCACGTGCACGGGCGAGGACGCCCGTGCCTCCATTGAAATCTACTGCGGAGGCGCTTGCGGCTCCGGCGTCGTTGCTGGCGGAGGCGCCATGTTTTCATAGCGTTGCACCACCGGGTCCAGCTTAATCGTGCCCGGTACCGACGGCATTTTCGTGACTTGGCCCTTGACGGCGTCGTCCAGCTGAATGCCAAGGTTGTCCAGCGTCTTGCCAGTCACGCGGTCGAGTTCTACGCGAGCTTTTTCATACGCCGCCATGGCCGAGACCAGGTTCGTGGCGCCCTGCGTCAAGTCGCGCTGCGTTTGCAGGACCAGGGTGTTTGTGGACGCTCCCAGAGCATATTTCTTGGTTTCTGCATCCAGGGATTGTTTCGCCAATTCCACACCAGCCTTGGCAGCATCTACGCGCGCCCGGTCTTGCTGCACGGTGAACAGAGCGTTGCGGACCTCGATGCGAACCTGATTTTCCAGCTGGTTCAGACGCATCTGAGCCTGACGATATTCGAGCTGCGAACGGATCTGGTCAGCCTGCGCTGCGCGGTTGCGAATCGGGATGGTGAGTTGAACACCCGCGCCTCGATCCGGCGCCGTCCCGTTGAAAAGGTCACTGAACGTATCCCCGTAACTCCTGGTCGGGATTGGGGTGTTACAGAACCCTTGGGGATTTGGGGGCGAGGGTGGCACCGTCGGCACGCAAAGCGGGTTTTGCTTTCCGCCGAGCGCCGACCCACCATAGAACGCGAACACGTCCAGACTTGGCAGGAGTGCATTCTTCGCCGCCTTGTTGGTGATATCGCGGTTGGTGAGGTCGATACGCGATTCGGACAACTCAGCCCGGTTCATGAGAGCCTCCTTCACCAGGTCCTCGGTAGCACCTGTAGTGTCCTTGTCGGGAACTTCCATGGTATCGACGGGAACAACCTCGGCGTCCGCCAGATGAGCGTCGGTCAAACTCCGACTGATGGCATTTTTCATCAACAGCTGTTCCAGCTGGAGGTTGGTTTGCGAAATGATCAGATCCTGTTGACGTGTGGAGGCGTCGCTCTGCGCGCGTACGATTTCAATGGGCGCCAGCGTGCCGATCTCCACCTGCTTCTTGTTGTCGGACAGCGTCTTATTCGCCAGTTGGACAGAGCGTTCCTTCACTTTGACGTCTTCGTAGGCATTGACCAGATCCCAGTAGATATTTTGGATCTGATTCACGGTCGTGATGACCTGCAGCCGAAACGCAACATCGGAGATCTTACGGTTGTTTTTGGCCGTAACAATGAAGCGCCGGTTGGGCATGAAGCCAAATCCCTGCAACAAATGCTGGCTTAGCGTGAAACGGAACGTGGGTGTCAGAGCCGGGCTGTAACTGGACGAGGTGTTAGTAACCGTGGTCCTGGTATTGTCGAATGCTACGCTTAAGTTCGTACCTGTTTGGAAACCCTGTTGGTATCCGAAATTGGCTACGCTCGTATTTTGCGTCGATTTCGCACCTTGAAAAACGGAGAAGTTGTTAAGAGACGTGGTCCGCTCACTTTGCAGAGTCCCCGTAACGATGGGATCAAACGACGCAATCGCCGAACCGACGCCGGAAGTCGAAGTTACGATCCCGGACGTTCCCGATCCCGCACCGCCCGTTCCCGTCGAGGTTCCGCCGGCCCCCGAACCGCCTCCTATCGACCCCGCTCCGCCTCCGGGGGTGTTTTGCACCACGCCGGTGTTGACGCCGCGCGTCGAGCCGCCCGATTTCGCGCGCAGCAAGTCCGTATCCGCGATGTCGAGGTTATAGCGGGCGATGGCGATATCCAGGTTGTTTTCGAGCGCCAGCGCAATTGCGTCATTCATCGACAGCATAAGCTTGCCGTTCTGCATGAGCTGGTCAATGCGCGGCGTATTGCTCAGATTCGGCTCCGCCACGAGATGCGGAATGTAGGGCGCAAAGGGATTCGGAAAATGGGCAAACGGCTTCGAGTAATCCGGCTGCGCGGTGGCTTTCGGGGCCGTTTGTTGAGCCAGGCCCGGTAATGCCAAGGCCACCGTCAATACGCAAGAAGCAATAAGCCGTAGGGGTGAGGTCAGACGCTGCATTTCGCTTTTCTCCATCAATATTGAGACTGTCAAATCGAGACTGCCAAACCTTAAAATCGCGGATCTGGTGTTACATCAGGTCAGTCGAAGCTTGAATTCCAGCCAGAGACTGATTCAGCAAGCAAAAGTCGGGCGCAAAGGTTAGTACGCAAATCCTGAAGCCAAGGTTCCGTCGGCCAGCGCGCCTTGCTCCGAAGCCAGCTGCTCCAAGGATTGAAGTTCCAAGGATCAAAGGAACAGTTAGTATATCGAATCAACGGCATCGCGGGACTTGAGGTAAAGCCTTTGGATGACGTCTTTTGCAGAAGGGTTCGATTTTTCCAATGTTGTCGGACAGCGTAACTCGGGACGCAGGGCAGGGCAAAGCTTTGCGGGCCTCGCTTTCAATGAAATCGTCCTAATCACATCTTCTCTATAAATGCGCAACCTTAAGCTCGTCCTCTCCTACGATGGAACCGAGTTCTCTGGCTGGCAGGTCCAGCCCGGGCTCCCCACAATTCAGGGAACCCTGACTTCCGCTATTGGACGGCTGACCGGCGAAAACGTCTTGCCGCAGGGTTCCGGTCGCACCGATGCCGGGGTCCACGCCCGCGCCCAGGTGGCCACGTTTGCAACGGCATCCCCCATTCCCATCGAAAACTGGGAAAAAGCTCTCAACGGCGCCCTGCCCGCTGCTGTCCGTGTGCTTTCCGTGGAAGAAGTGCCCACAGACTTCCATGCCCGAAAGTCGGCGAAGGCGAAGACCTACGAATACCGCATCTTCCGCAGCCCGATTTGCCCTCCGTTCGAGGCTCGATACGTCTGGCACTATCCCTACCCGCTCGACGAGGCCGCGATCATCGAAGCGGCGAGTGTGGTCGAGGGTGAACACGATTTCACCTCGTTTGCGGCGGTCGATCCGGAGAAGCGTGCTGGAGAGGACCTGGGTGAGACCGGGGAGCCGCGCTCGAACGTTCGTCGAATCTACTCGTCAATTTGGCAGCGGCGCGGCGAAGAGCTCGTCTATACCGTGCGAGGCTCAGGATTTCTGCACCATATGGTGAGGAATCTAGTGGGAACTTTCGTTCTGGTAGGGAAGAGAACGATCGATTGCGAGGGCATGTTGAAGATTCTGGAAGCTCGCGACCGCTCCGCAGCCGGAGCGACAGCCCCTGCGGCAGGCTTGTTCCTACTGAAGGTTGAATATTGAGATAAACGTGGAGGCACGGGCGTCCCCGCCCGTGCGCTAACGACACGCGCAGCGCTCGCGTGTATCCCGAGAAAGTGTTCGCATGATAGTTGGCGAAAGATCGCCATAGTGCTCTTCGCACGGTCAATGAGCGCTATCGCCTGTTAACAGCAGTCATCGTTGTGAACCGGCGTAGAATTAGTCTTGATTGGTGCCGGAGTGCCGCATGATGTCCTGCCCGAATTGTCGTGGAGTCGTGCCATTCCAAAAGCAACTGTTTCGTGGAATGCCGTGCAAAGACTGCAATTCGACTTTGCTGGTTTCCGAGACATACTCCCGTGCTCTGGTCGTGCTCGCTTTGCTGTTGGCTCAGGCGCTGCTGTGGGTGAGCAATGTCCGCACGCTGTTCTATCCCACGCTTGGTATCCCTTTCGGCGCTCTCGCTTCGTTTTATCTGGGGTTTCCAGTTGCATTTCTCCTTCTCACCGTGATGGTGCGAACAATTCCGCGCTGGTTCCCGCCAACCTTGGTACTTCGGCATTGGAGCACTGTCACGACGCTTGGCCTGAGCCGTGACCAAGAGATCACAAACGTCGCTTCGAGCGGCAAGTAAAGAACCTCCGGCCAATTGGCGAAACATCGCCATTACGCTCATCGACCGACTGGCGTAGTCCGGGCCCTGTCCCCAGGTCAATGAGTGAGAAGGCCTGATTGCAACTGCGACCTGAGTTCTAGACAGGGCGGCCCAGCGTGATCCAGCAAGCTTCGATGGCGACGTAGGCCAGGAGAAGCAGAAGGTAAGGGCGCGCCGACAACCTGCGACGCCTATCAAACCCTATTAGTGCAAGCAGGATGGCGTCGATCAACGTAAGGCAAACGGTCTGAGACGTAGATTGCCGAATATGGAACCAGTATCCCAGCGTTCTTGCCAGGCCGGCCGGTAGCAGAACCAGCGCAATGCAGATCATGTATCGCATGTGCGTCGCAACATCGCGCTGGCGTATCGATGCGATCGAAACGCTGTACAACGTGCCGAAAAGCACAAGCTGTGCAGCAGAGAGGAACTCGGCGTTGCGAGCCATCTCTAACGTCGCCCCGTCGGCTAGATGCTCATGGTATTCCTTCCACAACATTGCTATAGAGAAGGCGAGAGCGAGCGGGATCAGGATATTGGACAGTTTTCCCAGCATGCGGTGGGTCGAGAATGCCTTGTAGCGTATGGCGAGCGGCTGGACGATCAGCAGGATGAGAAAGCAAAACAGCAGAGCCGCGTGAACGTGGACGGCAATTGTAATGGATTGGTCGAAGTGAGGAATCTCGGAAAAATAAGGAACCCAGAAACCCGCGATGAAGACCGGCAGAAGAACAACCAGGACATAGCCGAGATTGCGATAGGCGCGCTCCATTGCTGAATGACTGCCGGGATTTTAGTCGGCTGCCTTGAACGTTTCAACCGGAAAGCTCGCGGTAGCAGTCCCATCTGATTAAACACCGAATACCCTTTGCGCGCACTTTGGCCGCTGTCTTGTTCTCCGTGGCGGAATGATTTCGACTGCAATTGTTGGCGAAACACGCCATAGCGCTCATTGACGGATGGATCGTGAGTGTAATCGCCTGTTCACGACAGCTATGATAGCGGTATGGGAAGAACGGTCGAGATTCACATCCGACTGCTTCACGAGGGGACTGAGTGCTCATGCCCTACTCAGGCGTTGGATTTGGGGAACGGCCTGTTGAAAGTTCTCCCGACTGCCAGCTGCGACCCCAAAGATGAGGTCTGGGAATTTCTGCCTGACTCAATCGTGCGCTCTCAGGTGAGGCGGTCGAACGGCAACGAGGTTCGGGTTGCCATCGCCGGAGAGGTGGTTGGGGGTGTAAATCGCTAAGCGAGTTTCCAAAATGCAATTTGAGAACGTGTCGAAGCCCGCTGAGCCGCGTGCCCCAGGTTGGCGCCGCACTTTGGCGCTAACCTGGGCGGTCGCTGACACCCCAGTCTCCCAGCGTAGACTGTCCCGCATCACACGCGTACTGAAGCGATTTCCCCGCATCCGGCGAATCCCATTTCTCCCCCTTACTTCCTGCGCGTAGTTAGCGATGGCTGGGATTGAGTCGGAAGGACCGAGCATGATCGCGAGATGCTAACTTCGGCGGATCCGCAAGGCTGTTTCCAGGCCCAGGTTAGATGGAATGAGACGGCTGGTCTCGCGGAAGCGATAAGCTGTCCGCACGCACTCGATGAGGTGCAAAGGAGACCAGCCAATGAGAAAGGGTAGCAGAGGATCAGTGGAAGTGGAGAAGCCAGCG
>Ga0209068_10000604_pt1 | contig 19228 bp, 20 predicted proteins | sample ColStrG_CSR_2012_FD_187200 | JGI IMG/M metagenome (GOLD analysis project Ga0209068, IMG submission 187200) | Freshwater sediment microbial communities in response to fracking from Pennsylvania, USA - Cold Stream Run_MetaG_CSR_2012 (SPAdes)... | ecosystem: Environmental > Aquatic > Freshwater >... | reverse complement strand
CTTGTCGGTCTTGCGCGGCAGGCTGACGGCCGGCGCGGCCGGCTCCGGGAGTTCTTCGGGCGCGTCGGACGACGGCAGGTCAGGCGCCTCGCTCTTCGCCCCGCCCCGAAACCTCACCACGGCCGGTGCCCCCGACCCGAGTATCCGTTCATTGCGTGATCAGCCCCTCGCCCCGCGCCACCTTGCCGACGCCATCGCCCCTTGGTCTGCGTTGTCCGTTGCTGCTTCCCAATCCGGACATTGCCCACATCGACCACGGGAGTCGTCAACTGTACGCCTATTTCTCGCCGAATACCACTCTGCGTGGTATGACCGAAGGTTGTTGCGACGAATGCCACACTGAGCACTACGGAGCGTGGGATTTGGCGCCTCCTGCCGCGGCGGAGGTCTCCCAGTGGCCAAGATGGGGCCGTGACCGTCCTCCTCGTCATCGTCGCCGCCGCCATGGGGGCCTGCATCGGCTCGTTCGTGGGCGTGGTCCTCTGGCGCGTGCCCCGGGGCGAGTCGATCGTGCACCCGCCCTCCCATTGCTCCGAATGCGGGCACCGGCTCACGCCGGCGGAGCTGATCCCGGTGGTGTCCTACGTGACGCAGCAGGGCCGGTGCCGGGAGTGCGGGGCCGAGATCCCGGCCTCGGCGCTCCTGATCGAGATCGGTTGCGCGCTCCTGTTCGGGGTGATCGCACTCGTCGTCGCCGGTTGACCGACTGGCCCAGCGGGCATCATGGAGCCATGCCCCACTTCCGCGACGCCGTCACCACCGACTGGACCCCCGAGCAGGCCTTCGCCTACCTGGCCGACGCCCGTCACTTCGCCGAGTGGGACCCGGGCACCGAGGAGTCGTCGCTCGAGACCGCCAGCCCCGGCACTGACGGCCCGGGCCCGGGCGCGATCTTCGCGGTGAGGGTGCACGTCGGCCCACCGACCGTCACCCTCCACTACGAGACCGTCACCTACGAGGTGCCGACGCGGGTGACCCTGCGTGCAGTGCACCCCATGATGGAACTCGTCGACGACATCACCATCGACGTGGTCGACGGCACCACCACCGTCACCTACGACGCGACCGTGACGATGCGGGGCGTGGCGCGGGTGCTCGGGCCGCTCGTGGACCGCGGGTTCGCGAAGACGGCAGAGAAGGGCGCCGCCGGGCTGCGGGCGCGGCTCGAGCGACCCCGGTGACGCGACCGAGCTATGACGCGACCGAGTTGCCCGGGCGCCACTCGTAGATCACCGACGACCCGCACCACTTGTCGTAGAGCGACCGGTTGGTGCGGCTGAACAACGACGTCACGACGAGCAGGCCCAGGGTTCCGAGCACGAGCACGGCCCGCCAGAAGGCGCGTCGGGCCCCCAGGCGAGTGCCGTCGGCCGCGACCACCCGCAGCCCGATCAGGCCCATACCCGGCGTACGCCCCGCCCCCGACCACGCCGCCTGGAGGGTGGCCACCCCGATCACGAACAACGCGACGACGCTCACCCACTGATCGGGCTTGGGCAGGTGGAAACTCGCCGAGGTGAACAGCCCGCGGAGCACGGCGAAGATCGCGAGCACGACGATGTACTCCAGCAGGATCCAGGCGCCGTCGAGCACCAGGGCGATCGCCTGCGACACGAAGCCGGCGCGCCGACCCTGCGCCTCGCGCGACCGCTCGTTCTTGATCTCCTTCACGCGCCCGCCTCGCGAGGCTCCACGCCGATCGTGACGTCGCGCGCCCGACCGCGGAACAGGAGACGGTCGATGATCTTCGACGCCACGTCATCGAGCGCAATGCCCTGGGTGCGGAGCGCGTCGACCGTCTCCGTGGTGAGGCTCATCGTCGATTCGCGGATCACACCGCCGAGGTCGACCCGCGCCACGATCTCCTCGATGTCGATCGCGGAGACGATGTCGTCGAGCGGCACCTGCTCCACGATGCGTACGAAGTCGAGTTGGGCGAGCACGTTCTCGGTCACCTGGTTCACGATCACCGGGATGAACGCAGCGGCTTGTTGCTGGTTCGCCTGCTGTTCGCGGCGCGCCACCTCGTTGAGGCGCCACATCGCGTCCTCCACCGGTCGCAGGGCGCGGTGCACCACCCCCGGGACGGGCACGTGGTCGGCGAGCTCCGCAGTGCGCTCGCTCACCGCGACGACCGCGGCCGATGCGCGTCGTTCCACCTCGATCGCCAGGCCGACGACGGCGCCGGGCAGCAGCGAGAGCGGCCCCGGTGGCGTCGCCGCGTCGCCGCCGGCTTCGGGCACCTGGGCCAGCATCGACCCGGCCGCCCGACTGGCCAGCCCGAGCGCGCCGAGACCCAGGCGCGCGCCACGGCGCACGATGTCACCGGGCCCGGGCGGTGGCGCGGGAACGGGCTGCGGACGAGGGACGACGGAACTCACAGAGCCGCGATCGTACGGCCTGCGGACCCCACTAGCCTCCGGCCGTGCGCCGAAGCCCGCTCGCGACCCGGTCCCGCGCCCGCCCGGCCCGGCGTGGCTTCGCGCCGTTGGCGGTCCTGGCCGTGGTCACCGGTCTCCTCGTGGGGGCCACGGCAGCCCCGGCATCCGCGGCGACGTTGCCGGGAACCGGGATCCGTGGCAACGTCACGCAGCTGGTGCGCTCGTCCTATCCGGAACTGCCCTTCGGCAACGTCGCGTGCCCCGAGACGGTGCCGAAGCGGGCGGGCGCCACGTTCCACTGCACCGTGCAACTGCCGGGCGCGTTCCTCGTGGTCGACGGCACGGTGACCGCCGGGAACGGCACGGTCGCCCTCACGGCCGCGCACGCGGTGCTCCCCAAGGCCCAGCTCGAACAGTTCGTGGCCGCCAACGCGTCGTTGCCGGCGACGGTCGACTGCGGCCCGGCACCGTTCCGGGTCGCGCGGGCGGGCCAGGTCGTCGCGTGTCGCGCCGCGCTCGCCGACGGCACCGCCCGCACGGTGGAGCTCACCGTCGCCGACACCGCGGGCACCGTCACCATCACCGCCGTTCGCTGATCCCGTCCTGACCGCTTCGCGCGGGTGACGAAATTCGCGCGGGTGACGAAAGTCCCGGGCGGTGTGGTCATCGTGTGTCACGACGGTTTGATCCACGCCTGTCTGCGCGGGATTGGTCTCCTGGTCGATGTTTCTGGTGCAAGTGCACGACGGAGATTCCAGTTACGGAGATTCCAGTTCGGGAGATTCCAGTTCGGAACCACCGCTTCGCTGGGAGGCGGAAGATGTTCACGACGAGCACGACCACCAGGAGCACCCAGGGCACGAAGACTACGGGCCGCAGGATCAAGCGGTGGACGGCGGTCACCCTGATCGCCGCCGTGATGGCATTGGGCGCAACGGCCTGCCTGCCACCCCCAGCGCCCGCAGCACCCACTCCACCCGACGCGGTCACCACCGGTGTCCTCGACGCCATGAACCGCGACCGCGCCGCGAACGGTATCGGTGCCCTCGGATGGAACAACCAACTCGCCGGCCTCGGTTCGAGTTGGGCGGCGCACCTCGCCGCCGCCAACGGTGGCCTCGTCCACCAGGACCTCACCAGCGTCCTCTACAGCCCCGGCTACGAGGGCTACGCCACCCTCGGCGAAAACCTCCTCGTCGGCCCCGAATCCATGAGCACCGACCAGATGGAAGCCGCCTGGATGGCCTCGAGTGGACACCGCGCCAACATCCTGCGCGGCGCCTTCACCACCGCCGGCGTCGGCTACTCCTACGCCAACGCCCGCATCTGGGTCGCCGTCGAATTCGGCGGCTGAACCCGGCGGGTGAACACGGCCCCCGGCAGAGGTTCGGTGCGTCAGCCCTTGACCCGCACGCTGGCCTGCAGCGGCGCAGCGCCGAGTTTCGCGGTGGCGCCCTTGGCCACGGTCCCACGGACGAACACCGCGATGAAGTCGCGACCATTCGGTCGGAGGTAGCGGTCGGGGCCGGTCGCCCCGAAGATGCCGTTGCCGTGCGCAACGCCGTCGGTCCCGACGTCGTACGAGTTGAAGTTCACCCAGTCGGGGTTGATGTCGAGTTGCATGCCGCGCACCGCGCCCGCGGCGACGAGCGCGTTGGCCAGGTCCTGCGGGCTGAGCCGGCCACCGGCCCAGACCAGTGCGCCGTTCGCGTCGACCCCGGCTCCACTGCGCATCGTGACGGTCCCCGAGATCGACGCGCCCCAACTCGCCGGCAGTGCTGCCGCCGGGGTGGGCGCACCGCCGTCGACGAGCATGCCGAGGTTCTGGCGCAGCGCGACGACCTGCTTGCTCGGGTCGTTGTCGCGACCCCACGCGCCGACGTTGAACGAGCCGTCGTCGTAGACGATGAACGACCCTTGGCCGTCGACCGGGGCGCGGTACTGGTTGCCGAACGCCGTGACCGCGCCGCTGAAGTCACCGAACTTGAAGCCACCGTTGAACGCAGAGACCAGGAACGGACGCTGCCCCGGATCGACCTGACCACCCCAGGGGGAGCCCAACGGATCCCCGGTGCCGGGCACGACCGCGGGCCGCACCAGCTCCGGGTCCATCCACGCGACGAACGCGTTCCCCGAGTTGCCGGTGTAGAGCACCGGCCGCCCGAGCACCGGCCGGCCACTCGGCTGCCACGCGACGGTGCCACCCGGAGCGGGCGCGGGAGTGGCCGCGGCGGCTGAGGGCGCGGTGGCCATGGCCGGCGACACGACGGTGAGGACGGCAATGGCCGGGAGGAGGAATCGGAGGGTGCGCCACATGGGGCCGTCAGTATTGCCGTTCTCCGACGCGCCCGGAAGTCGGCGGGGCAGTCAGCCGACCTGCCGCGTGTGCCCCTCCCAGTAGGGCGCACGCAGCTTGAACTTCTGGAGCTTGCCGGTCGACGTGCGCACCAGCTCGTCGCGAATTTCGACGCTCGTCGGGCACTTGTAGTGCGCGAGCCGGCCCCGGCAGTGCGCGACGAGATCGGCCTCGGTGACCGCACTCCCGGGCACGAGCACCACCAGCCCCTTGACCGTTTCGCCCCACTTCTCGTCGGGCACACCGATCACCGCGGCTTCCGCGACCTCGGGGTGCGCGCAGAGCGCGTCCTCCACCTCGATCGAGGAGACGTTCTCACCACCGGTGATGATCACGTCCTTCTTGCGGTCGCTGATGCTCAGGTAGCCGCCGTCGTCGACGGTGCCGCCGTCACCGGTGTGGAACCACCCGTCGACGATCGCCTCCGCCGTGGCCTCCGGCTGGTTCCAGTAGCCCTCGAGCACCACGTTGGAACGCGCCAGCACCTCGCCGTGCTCGTCGATACGGATGCGCGCGCCGAGCACCGGCGCGCCCGCGCGCCCGAGTTGCTTCGCGCGTTCGGCAGGCGTGAGGTCGTCGTACTCCGCCCGGTGGTGGTTCATCACCATCAGCGGCGACGTCTCGGTGAGGCCGTAGATCTGCATGAACTCCCAGCCCAGCTCGGTCTCGATCCGTTCGATCGTGCGCGTGGGCGGCGGCGCGCCGGCGACCACGACGCGCGTGCGACCGTGCCCGGGGATCGGGCCGTCCCACTGCTGCGCCGCGTCGAGCACTGCGCTGAGCACCGCGGGCGCGCCACACATCAGGGTGACGCCGTATTCGTCGACGCGCCGCAGGATCTCCGCGCCGTCGACCTTGCGCAACACGATGTGCTGTGCACCCATACCGGTCACGCCGTAGGTCATGCCCCACCCGTTGCAGTGGAACATCGGCAACGTGTGCAGGTACACGTCGCGGTCGGTGACGCGCGCGTGCAACGCGAACGTGGTCGCGTTCACCCAGAGGTTGCGGTGCGTGAGTTGCACACCCTTGGGCCTCGCGGTCGTACCGCTCGTGTAATTGATGGTCGCGGTCGCGTCCTCGTCGGGCTCCCAGGGCACCGGCTCGTGGTCGAAGTCGTACAGCACGTCGTCGCTCTCGGCGCCGAGTACGTAGCGGTGCTTTGCGGTGACGTTCGCGAGCGACTCGTCGAGCTCGGGGTCGATCAGCACCATCGACGCGCCCGAGTGCTCGACGATGTACTCGACCTCGACGGTGTTGAGGCGGAAGTTCACCGGCACCAACACGCGCCCCGACGCGCTCACTCCCCAGAAGGCGGCGAGCAGCCGGGCGGAGTTCTGGCTGACCACTGCAACCCGCTCCCCCACCCCGATGCCCAGGCGGTCGAGCGCGGCGGACTGGGCCCGCGCGATCTCGGCCATGCGGGTGGCGGTGAGGTCGGGCCAGGGCGTGGCGGGCTGGTCGGGCTCGTCGACCACGAGGGTGCGCGGGCCGTACACCACTTCAGCCCGTTCGAGGTGGTCGATGATCGTCAGCGGGACCTTCATGGGCGGGAGCATAGGCCCGAACAAATGCGCGGTTCCGGGGCCGATGGTCCCTAGCCTGGGCGCCACGATGAGCGGCAAGCAGGCCAAGAAGAAGCCCGGGGCGCGCAACGGTAAGGCGGGAAGCCCGAAGAAGGCCGCGAAGCGGATGCGGCGCCAGGCGGTCGCCACCCTGCGCCAGGCCCGTCTCACCGCGGCCGCCGAGTTCGCCAACGCGCAGGCCGCGGCCGCGCAGCTCCGCGAAGAGGCCACCACGCGCTCCGCCGGAGAAGAGCGCACCCGGCGCGCCGCCGTCGACGCCGAGGTCGCGGCGATGCACGACGACGCGCGCCGCCGCATCGACGCCGAGGAGCGCGAGCTCCGTTCTGTCGCCGAGGCCGAGGCCCGCGCGCTCCGCGCCGAAGCCGAGACCGAGGCGCTGCGAGTGACCAGCGAAGCCGCCACCGCGGCGCGGGTCGAGCACGACCGCATCCTCGGTGAGGCCATGCAGGAGGCCGCGAACCTGCGCGCCACGGCCGGCAGCGAGATCACGGGGTTCGCCCAGCGCCTCGACGACGAACGGCGCGTCGTCCTCGACCGGGCTCGCGAAGAAGCCGCCGCCCATCGTGACGAGATGCTCCGCGCCGCGGCAATCGAAGCCGCGCAGATCCGCGAGCAGGGCGAGCGCGACGCGACCGCCGCGCTCGACGCCGCCACGCACGACGCCGCCACGGTGCGCGACGCCGCCGAACGACACGCCACGTCCGTGCGCGAGGCCGCGGAGCGCGACGCCGCGACGATCCGGTCGAGCGCAGAGATGGAGGCGGCCGAACGCGCCCGCGACGTGATCGCCGCCGCCGAAGCCGAGGCCCGCCGCATCGTCGAGTCCGCCCGCGAGGAAGCCAGGCGCGTCCCGTCCGCCGAAACTGACCCCACACCGCGTCCGGCGGCCAAGCCGGCGATTCGCTCCGCGTCCGCAGTCGCCGTACCTCCGGCCGCACTCGGCACGGTGTCATGGCGACCCGACGGCAGCACCGGCGCCAACACCGCCGCAGCTCCCACGGATCAGGCCCCCGCCGGGGAGCGCGAGCTCGCGATGGCCGGCGGCGGGAAGCCCAAACGGCGCTTCCTCTTCTTCAAGCGCTCCTGAGGCGAGGCGCGCGGGTCACTCGAAGCGGCCTACCCGAAGCGCGGAACGCGGCCCTCGAGGTTGGCGACCACGGCCTCGCGTTGGTTCGGTGTGCCGATCACCGGTCCCGCGAGGTCGTACTCCTGCTGCATGCCCTCGGCGAACGGCAGGTCCTGGGCGATCGCCACGAGGCGCTTGATCGCAACCAGACCGTCGGGATTGCGCACCGCGAGTTCGCGTGCGAGTTCGTGGGCCGCGGCGTAGGGATCGTCGGCGACCTGCGTGGCCAGGCCGATCCGCAGCGCCTCCTCACCGGAGACGGTGCGCGCGGTCATCATCAGGAGCTTCGCCTGATCCGGCCCGACGATGCGCGGGAGCAACTGCGTGCCGCACATGTCGGGGATGATCCCCCACCGCATCTCGAGCGCGCCGAGCTGCGCGTCGGGCGCGACGATGCGGAAGTCGGCGCCGAGCGCGAGCTGGATGCCGCCGCCCATCGCGACGCCGTGCACCGCGGCGATCACCGGCACCGACAGCTCGGTCCAGACGCGCACAGCTCGCGGCGCGTCGACGCGCAGGTTGCGGAACACACCCCGGTCCTCGGTGGTCGGCTCACCCGCCATCTGCGACAGCAGAGAGGTGTCGAGGCCGGCGCAGAACGCCTTCCCGACTCCGGAGAGCACCACCACGCGCACCGACGGATCGTTCGCGACCTGATCGGCCGCGGCGAAGATGCCGTCGAACATCGCGTGGTCGAGTGCGTTGCGCTTGTCGGGACGGTTGAGCCGCACGTCGGCGACGCCGTCGGTGACGGTGACGACCACTCGCTCTTCACTCATGATGCGACCCTAACGTGTCGTGCCGAAGCGGTGCAGGGGCGGGTGCGCGCCCTCGCCGACAGTGAGATACGCCTTCCCCGACGGGACGAAGCCGATCGCCTCGCCCTGGCGTTCCGACCGGCGCGCCAGGCCCACGAGCGGCGGGGCGGCGCCCGCACACGAGGACCGCGCGAACGCGTCCCAGAGGTTCGTGCCCGCCGGGCGCGGATACAGCACCACCCCGAGGTAGGTGCGGAGTGCCACCGTCGAACCGTCGGCGCTCACGTCGCCGCCGGTGACCCCTTGGCCGAGACCGAGCGACACGTCGGCGACGCGCTCGAGCACCGCGCTCGTGCCCGCCGGCGCGTCGGCGTCGCCGCGGAACACGATCCCGCGTCCGCCGACGAGATCCTTGGTGACGATCAGGAGATCGTGGCCGCGCGGATCGACGAGCAGCGCCTCGGCGTCGTGCGGACCGTCGGGGTAGGTGAAGGTGAGCGCGGCCGCGCCCGGCAGCACACGGGCAATGGGATCACCCGAGCGGTCGACGGCGGGCTCGGGCACCCGGTACACCGTCACCGACGCCCGCGCCGCGAGGTTGTCGCCGATGTCGCCCACGTAGAGGTACGAGGTCGCCGACTTCGGGCCGGGCCCCACCGCGATGTCCTCCCAGTCGAAGGCCTGGGCGCCGTCGAGCGCGAACTCGCCGAGGGTCTTCCCGGTCGTGTCGATCGCGAACACGCGGGCCGAGTCTCCACTGTCGTTGTGGACCCAGTACGCGCCGCGCGTCCGTCGGCTCGCGGCGATGCCCGAGATCTCGGTGAGTGCGTCGCTCGCCACGATCCCGGGGGTCGAGGACCGCAGCGTGCCCGCGCACGCCGCGGCGAGCACCGGCGACTGCCCCGACCCGGCCGCGACGGCGGCACCGGCAGGACCGGGCCCGCCCCACGCCTGCAGCCCGGCAACCATGGCCAACAGGCCCACCAGGACCAGGGCGACGGCGACGATCGGACCCCGGACGGGGCCCGGCAGGCTCGGGAGCATCGGGGCAACGTAGCGTTGCGCTCCATGACCGACGAACGCCGCGACCTCGAACTCCTCGATGACGACCAGCGTCTGATCGCGGACGGCATCCGCGACCTGTGCGCGGCGTACGACGACGACTACTGGGCCCGCTGTGACCGGGAGCACGAGTTCCCGTGGGAGTTCTACGGCAAGCTCGCCGAGGGCGGGTGGGTCGGTCTGTGCATCCCCGAGGAGTTCGGCGGCGGCGGGCGCGGCATCACCGACGCCGCCGTCATGCTCCACGAGATCGCCCGCAGCGGCGCGGCCATGAACGGTTGCTCCGCCGTGCACCTCACCCTCTTCGGCCTCAACCCGGTGGTGAAGTTCGGCAACGACAAGCTGCGCGAGACCTTCCTGCCGCGGGCGGCCGCCGGCGACCTGCACGTCGCCTTCGGTGTGACCGAGCCCGACGCGGGCACCGACACCGGCCGTATCTCCACCCGCGCCGAGCCCGACGGCAAGGGCGGCTGGCGGATCACGGGCCGCAAGGTGTGGACCACCAAGGCACTCGAGTCGGAGGTGGTGCTGCTCATCGCGCGCACCGGCCCGAAGGACAGTGGGCTCAAGGGCCTGAGCCTGTTCCTCGCGGATCTCGACCGCGACTACGTCGACATCCGGCCCATCCCGAAGGTCGGTCGCAACGCCGTCGCGTCGTGCGAGGTCGCTTACGACGGCCTGCCCGTCGAGTCGTGGCGGCTGATCGGCGAGGAGAACGAAGGCTTCCGCCTGCTGCTCCACGGGCTCAACCCGGAGCGCGTGCTGCTCGCGTCGGAAGCGTGCGGCATCGGCGAGGTCGCCCTCGACCGTGCGGTCCGCTACGCCTGCGAGCGCATCGTGTTCGAGCGCCCGATCGGCGCGAACCAGGCGATCAGCCACCCCCTCGCGCAGGCGCACACGCAACTGCGCGCCGCGTGGATGATGGCGCTCCACGCGGGTCGTCGGTACGACGCCGGCCTCGACTGCGGCGAGGAGGCCAACTCGGCGAAGTACCTTGCCGCCGAAGCCGCGTTCCTCGCCGCCGATCGCGCCGTGCAGACGCTCGGCGGCATGGGCTACGCGAGCGAGTACCACGTCGAGCGATACTGGCGGGAGGCCCGGCTGCAGAAGATCGCACCGGTCAGCCAGGAGATGTCGTTGAACTACATCGCGCAGAACGTGATGGGACTGCCGCGCAGCTACTAGGCGGTCGCGCAACTGCTGAGCACCAACGAGGGGGGACATGAGCGAAGACGAGCGGGACCAGGGCAGTTACGAGGGCATGGACACGCCGTGGCGTACCGACCCGGCGGTGATGATCGAACACCTCGGCAAGTGGGTGGCGCACACGGTGGGCGCGGGCGCGACCGTCACCGACGTGAACGCCCCCGACGGCAACGGCATGTCGAGCGAGACGCTGCTGTTCTCCGTCACGCCGGCGGGCGGCGACTCCGAGCGCTACGTCGCGCGCCTCGCGCCGAAGGCGGACGCGATGTATCCGGTGTTCCCGGAGTACGACCTCGCCCTGCAGCGCGACGTGATGCAACTCGTCGCGCGGGCGACCGACGTGCCCGTACCGGAGATCGCCTGGTACGAGCCCGACGTGTCGTGGCTCGGTTCGCCGTTCCTCGTGATGCACCGCGTCGATGGCGTCGTACCCGCCGACATCCCCCCGTACCCCTTCGGTGGCTGGCTCGGCGACGCGACCACGGAGGAGCAGGAACGGCTCGAGCGCGGCGCGCTGCGCAGCCTGGCCAAGTTGCACGCCCTCACGCCCGAGACCCACGACCTCGGGTTCCTCGACCGGCCGCAGCACGGCGAGTCGTGGCTCGACCAGCACCTCAACTACCAGCGCTACTACTACGACTGGGGTCGCGAGGGGCAGACGGTCCCGATCATCGAGCGCACGTTCGCGGCGCTGGAAGCCACCCGCCCGCCGGAGGGCCCGGGCGTCCTCAACTGGGGCGACAGCCGCATCGGCAACATGATCTTCGCCGATTACGAACCCGCCGCGGTGCTCGACTGGGAGATGGCCGCGATCGGACCCGCCGAGGTCGACGTGGCGTGGATGACCTTCATGCACGCCTTCTTCCAGGAGATCGCCGAGCGCTTCGGCATGCCCGGCATGCCCGACTTCCTCACCCGGGAGCGAGCGCAGCGCATCTACCAGGAGGAGGGCGGCCGGCCGCTCGAACACCTCGACTGGTACGAGATGTTCGCCGCGCTCCGCTTCGGTGTGGTGTCGGTGCGCACGAGCCTGCGCACGATCGCCTACGGGCAAGCCGAGCCCGTGCGCGACCTCGACGACCTCATCATGTTCAAGCCGACCCTCGAGGAGCTGCTGGCGAACGCCGGCTTCTGATGGACGCCGACTGATGTGGACGCCGCCCGCGCGGCCGGAATGGGTGCAGGCGATCAACCGCGGCGACATCCTGCCCATCCGCGAGGTCGCCGAACTGCCGTTCACACGTGACGGACTGCTCGCCGAGGCGCGAGCCAGTCTCGGCCTGGACGCGCCGGTCGGCGGTCGCGTCGCCGACTTCGCGATCCCCGGTGTGAGCGACGACGACTTCCTCGAACCGCTCGCCGTCCTGCTCCCCGCGCTCGAGGAGGAGGCCGAGCTCACCGTCGTCGGCCGCTGGATCACCCGGCGGTTCCTGCTGCGCTTCCTCGAGGTGCGCCTGCAACTCGGCCGATACGTGCGTGACGACCCCGGCGTCCTCGGCGAGGAGATCAGGGCGCCGTTGTTCGTGACCGGCGCGCCCCGCACCGGCACCACGATCCTGCACGCGATGCTGGCGCAGGACCCGGCGAGCCGGGTGCCCGAGGGCTGGGAGCTGCTGCGCCCCGTACCGCCCCCGAGCCCCGACCCTGCGGTGTACGCCGCCGACGCGCGCATTCCGCTCGCCGACCGCGAGCTACGGCTGCCCGGTCAGGTCGCCGGTGAGCTCGACGCCATCCACGTGTACCGCGGCCGCATGCACAAGGAATGCGTGTCGTCGATGTCGTTCTCCTTCCGCTCGGAGGAGTTCACCGCGCGTTATCGCGTGCCCTCGTACGTCGACTACCTCCAGTCCTGTGACGTCACGCCGGCGTACGAGATGCACAAGCTCGTGCTGCAGGTGCTGCAGCGCGGCTGGTCGGCGACCTCCGGGAACGGGCCGGTGCGCTGGCCAGTGCGGTGGGTCGTGAAGTCGCCGATCCACCTGCACTGGCTGCCCGAGTTGCTCAGCGTTTACCCCGATGCGCGGCTCGCGATCACCCACCGCGATCCGTTGACGGTGTTGGCGTCGGTCACGAGCCTGGTCGCCACGTTGCGCTGGGCCCACAGCGACCACGTCGACTTCGCCGACATCGGCGCGTACCACGAGGCGCTGTACCTCTCCGACCTCGACGGCCTCGTCGACCGGGTCGAGGCCTCCCCCGATCAGGGTGGCTTGCCGCCGACACGCACGCACCACGTGCACTACGCGGAGTTCGTCCGCGACCAGGTGGGCCAGATCGCGGACTTGTACGACGCGATCGGGTGGGAGTTCCCGGAGACCACCGAGGCCGCGATGCGCGACTATCTGGCGTCGCGCCCCAAGGACAAGCACGGCGTGCACGAGTACTCGTTCGACGACCTCCGCCTCGACCGCGACGCGGAGCGCGCAAGGTTCGCGCGGTACCAGGCACGATTCCAGGTCCCGGAGGAAGAGTTGCGATGAACGACCTCGAACGCTGGCAGGAGTTCACCCGGTCGCTCGCCGACGCGGGCGCCCGCATCACCGAGGCCGACTTCCCCGCGGGTGACTTCGACCGCGCCGAGGGCTTCCGCCATCTCGCGCTGCAGACCGCGTGCTGGTTGTGGTGGTCGGTCGGCCACGACGACCCGGCCAACCCGATGTTCCAGCGGCAGAACGACCTGCTGTTGCAATGGGGCGGTCCCAACGGCGACAACGTGTACCGCCACTCCCGCGTCTCGCCCGACCACACCTACCGCATCCGCGGCCGCATGCACTCGTGCGACGACTTCATCCTCGCCATCCGCCGCGACTTCATGCACATGGAGGTGCACGGCACGATCGCCCAGCTCACCGCGCACGACATCGGGATCAAACCCGGCGACGACTTCGAGATCCTCCTCGGCGGCGAGGGCAACGAACCGAACCGCGTCCCGCTGCCCGAGGGCGCGCTCAGTTGCTCGATCCGTGAGTACTACTTCGACTGGCTGCCCGCGGAGCCGGCCACGTTCACCATCGAGTGTCTCGACGCCGAACTCGCGCCCGCCGCCCCCGGGCTCGTCGACGCCGCCCGCACCGCGCGCGATCTCGACGAGGCCACTGCGCACGTGTGGCGGTCGCTCACCTACTGGAACCAGTACATGCTCGACGCGCGGGCCGAGCAGACCGACAACGAGTTCGGTGGTCGTCACGAGGTCGGCAAGGGGTTGGCGAACGCGCGCTACTCGTTCTGTTTCTGGTCGCTCGCGCCCGACGAGGCCCTGGTGATCGAGTCCGACGTTCCCGACAGCCGCTACTGGAGCTGGCACCAGTACTCGAACGCGTGGTGGCGGGCCTTCGAGTACGGGTCACGGGTCACGACGCTCAACCACTCGCAGACCCACGTGTCGCACGACCACAAGATCCGCGTCGTCGTCGCCCACGACGACCCGGGCATCCAGAACTGGCTCGACACCGAGGGGCGGCCCGAGGCGCTCACCACGCTGCGGTGGTTCTGGCCGCGCACCGAGATCGTGCCGCAACCCACGACCCGGGTCGTGAAGTTCGACGACCTCCCCTCGGTGCTCCCGGCCGACGTCCCCGTGTTCGACGAAGCCGCCCGCGCCGCCCAGATCCGGGCGCGCCGGCAGCACCTCGCCTGGCGCTTCCGCTCCTGACAAGGAGCGAGCGGAGGCGAGCAAGAAGAAACGGTCTAGCGGAAGCCGGCGGTGCCGCCGTCGACCATGATCGTCTGGCCGGTGACGTAGCTGCCGGCGTCGCTCGCGAGGAACACCACCACCCCGCCGACGTCGGCTTCGGGGTCACCCATGCGCCGCAGCGGCACACTGCGCAGCCGTCCGGCCTGCTCCTCCTCGGAGAGCGAATGCCAGTGCTCCGACGCGGCGTAGGGGCACAGCACGTTCACCCGAATGTTGTCGCGCCCCCACTCGCGCGCCGCAACCTTGGTGAGCCCGCGCGTCGCCTCTTTCGCCGCGGCGTAGGCGGCGAAGCCGGGCATGCCCTCGGTGCCCGCCCCCGACCCGAAGTTCACCACCACACCGCCACCTCTGGCGCGGAAGTGCGGGTGCGCGAGCTGCATCAACCGGAACGACGCGAGCGGGCCCGACTCCCAGCACGCGGTCATGTCGGCGTCGGTCGCCTGCTCGAAGCGCACGAACGGGCGCACCTGCTGGGCGTTGTTCACCAGCACGTCGAGCCCCCCGAAGGCCTCGACCGTCGCGGCGACCCCCGCGGCACAGTCGGCGGGGTCCTTCACGTCACACACTTGCGCACAGGCGCGCCCACCGAACGCGGTGATCTCGTCGACGGTGCGCGCCCCGGTGAGTGCGTCGACCTCGAGGACTGCCACCGCGGCCCCGGCCCGGGCCAGGGCGAGCGCGACACCGCGCCCCACCCCGCGACCCGCGCCGGTCACGATCGCGACCTTTCCCGCCAGCACCTCGACCACCGCGTCCCCCATGCGCAGGGATCGTAACCTCGTGGCACACAGGCCATTCGGTGGCCCCCGGGGAAGGACCCGCAATGCCCGATGCACTGGTCGAGAGGGACGGCTCCAGCGTCGTCATCACGTTGAACCGCCCGCAGCGCTTCAACGCGTTGTCGGGGCCGATGCTCGTGCGCATGTACGACGCGATGGTCGACGCGTGCAACGACGACGACGTGCGTTGCATCATCCTCACCGGCGCGGGCGGCAACTTCTGCGCCGGCGCCGACCTGCGCGCCAGCGCGGGCGACGCCGATGACTCCGACACCGGGATCGACGTGCGCGCCCGCATGACTGAGGATCCCGACCTCCCCTACAAAGGACTGCTGCGTCACTACCGGCCGACGAAGCCGCTCATCGCCGCGGTCGAGGGCGCAGCCATCGCGGGCGGCACCGAGATCCTGCAGGCCACCGACATCCGTGTCGCCGGCGAGTCGGCCCGCTTCGGCGTGAGCGAGGCCCGCTGGTCCCTCTACCCGATGGCCGGCTCCGCAGTACGCCTGCGCCGCCAGATCCCCTACACCGTCGCCGCGGAGATCCTGCTCACCGGCAAGCACATCACCGCGGCCGACGCGTTGCAGATCGGCCTCATCGGCCACGTCGTGCCCGACGGCACCGCGCTCGCCAAGGCCAAGGAGATCGCCGCGGTCATCGCCGAAAACGGCCCGCTCGCGGTGGAGGCGATCCTACGCACGCTGCACGAGACCGACGGCATGACCGAGGCCGAGGCCCTCGCCTACGAGTGGGAGTACGGCCAGGCCGTCTTCCTCACCGAGGACGCCAAGGAAGGCCCCCGCGCCTTCACCGAGAAGCGCAAGCCAAACTTCAAGCGCCGTTGATCGAACTTGCGTCGTCTACTTGGAACTCTTCCAAGTGAGCGACGCAAGTTCGGTTACTGCGTAGCTGCGTAGACCGCGGCGATGAGGCCGTTGGAGCGGGGGTCGTCGTTGAGCCCTGCGTTCATCTTGTTCATCACGTACCCGATGGCGATGCCGGTCTCGGGATCGGCGAAGCCGAGCGAGCCGCCCGCGCCGTAGTGCCCGAACGTGCGCCCGCCGCCCATCGGCGAGAACGATCCCGGCGTCATGAACCCGAGCCCGAACGTCGACTCCGACTCCATCCCTGCGAACGAGAGCACGCGGTCGGTACCCGACGTCCGGCACCGGCGCGCCTCGTCGACAGTGGCCGCCGACAACATTGCCGCGGACGGTCCACCTTCCACCCCGCCTTCGACGGGCCCGATGAGCGCGGCGTAGAAGCGCGCCAGCGCGCGGGCGTTGGCGACACCGTTCGCAGCCGGGATCTCGGCCGCGCGGTACGCGCGCGTGTTCGCCTCGGTCGCCAGGTCGGAGAACGCGCCGTTCACCGTGAGCGCGCGCACCACGAGCTCGTCGGGACCGAGCATGTCGGCGAGGGTCGGCCCGCCCGGGTTCATCGCGATCATCGGCGCAACGCGCGACTCCTGCTCTTCGGGCAGGCCGATCCACCAGTCGAGGCCGAGCGGCGCCGCGAACTCGTCGGCGAAGAACGCCCCGACGGTGCGGCCGTCGATGCGGCGCACCAACTCGCTCACGAGGTGGCCGTAGGTGATGGCGTGGTAGCCGTGCGCGGTACCCGGCTCCCACAGCGGCGCCTGCGCGGCCAGCGCCTCGATCAGCGGCTCGCGCTCGTACACCTGCTCGGCGGTGAGTGCGACGTCGACCGTCGGCACGCCCACCTGGTGGGTGAGCAACCATTCGGTCGGCACGCGGTCCTTGCCCGCCTGGCCGAACTCGGGCCAGTACTCCACGACGGGCGCGGCGAGATCGAGTTCGCCGCGCTGCACGAGCAGGTTGGCGCACGCCGCGGCCGCGCCCTTGGTGGACGAGAACACCACCTGCAACGTGTCGCCCGTGTAGAGCCGAGAATCGGAGGGGGTATCGCCCTCGGGTGTTGTCGTGCCGCCCGCAAGGTCGACGACCTGGCGACCGTCGACGTACGCCGCGAACGTGGCGCCCACCTCACCGTGCTCGGCGAAGTTCCGCGCGAACGCGTCACGCACCCCCTCGTACCCGGCCGCTACAAAGCCGTCGATGTCGCCGCTGATCGTCGTCATCAGGACGGCTCCTTCGGGAGGCCGAGCACGCGCTCACCGAGCACGTTGCGTTGGATCTCGTTCGACCCGCCGTAGATCGTGTCGGAGCGGGTGAACAGGAAGAGCTTCTGCTCGAGCGTGAGTTCGTAGGGCAGCTCCTCGGCGATCAGGCCCCCGGGCCCGAGCACGTCGATGAACAGTTCACCGAGGTCGCGGTGCCAGGTGCCCCAGAACAGCTTGGAGATCGAGGCCTCGGGGCCGGGCACGCCGCTCGCGGCCATCGAGCGCATCGCGTTCCACTTCATGAGGTGCAGGCCGATGTACGCGTCGACCAGGCGCTGGCGCAGCAGCGGGTCGTTCGCCCGACCGCGCGCCTTGGCGAGTTCGATGAGATGTTCGAGCTCGCGCTCGAAGCCCACCTGCTGCGCGAGCGTCGACACCCCGCGCTCGAAGCCGAGCAGGCCCATCGCCACCGCCCACCCGCGGTTCACCTCGCCGACCACGAGGTCGGCCGCGGTGCGGGCGTCGTCGAAGAAGACCTCGTTGAACTCGCCGCCACCGGTGATCTGCACGATCGGGCGGACCTCCACGCCGGGTTGGTCCATCGGCACGAGCAGGAACGACAACCCCTTGTGACGCGCGGAGTCGGGGTCGGTACGCGCGACCACGAAGCACCAGTGCGACACGTGCGCAAGCGACGTCCACACCTTCTGACCGTTGATCACCCACTCGTCACCAGCCGGGTCATGCTCGAGCTGCGCACGGGTCGCGACGTTGGCGAGGTCGGAACCCGCATTGGGCTCGCTGTACCCCTGGCACCAGCGCTCGTCACCGCGCAGGATGCCGGGCAGGAACCGCTCCTGCTGCTCGGCCGTGCCGTATTCGATGAGCGTGGGGGCGAGCAGGTTCTCCCCCATGTGGTTCACGCGCGCCGGCGCCTGCGCCCGTGCGTACTCCTCGGCGAAGATGATCTGCTGGTCGAGCGACGCGCCGCGACCGCCGAACTCCTCGGGCCAACCGAGGCCGATCCAGCCGGCCTTGCCCAGCTCCTGCTCCCACGCGACGCGCACGTCGAAGCCGATGTCCTCGTCACCCGGACCGCCGCGGCCCTTGAGCTCGGCGTACTCACCGACCACGTGGGCGGCGAGCCACTCCGCGACGTCGGCGCGGAACTGCGCGGGATCGTCGCTCAGTTCGACGTCGGCCATCAGTGGGGCACCGCCATGAGCTCCACACGCACGCCGTCGGGATCGGTCAGGAACAGGATCTCCACGCCCACGCTCGAACGCGTGTCGGGCAGAAGGGTGGCGCCGTGGGCGACGAGGTGCTCGGCGGCCACGTCGACGTCGTCGACGTAGAACGACATGTGGGTGAGCCCGCGTCGGTTGCGCACGGCGGACGGGTCCCCCACCACCCCGGGTTCGGCGAAATGCAGCAGTTCGATGGTCATGGTGTCGCGAGTGACGAACTGCGAAGTGATGCGAACCCTTCCCGGCACCTCGAGGGAACGGTCCAGGCCAGGGGCCGACTCGCTGTCGAGGTCGAAGCTGTCGGCGGCCTCGAAGCCGAGGCCGTCGACGTAGAAGCGCAGCGAGCGCTCGAGGTCGCTGACGCAGAGCCCGAAGTGGGAAGGTCGGAATTCGGGCATGCTGCGGATCTCCCGGTCGGTCGGCCGAAGACGTCTGACGCACCGTCAGAAACAAGCTAGCGTCGGCGCCGCCCCACCGCCCCAGGTAGCTGTACGAAGGAGCACCCCATGGCCATCCCCGGAGTCGACGACTACGCCATCAAGCTGGGCACGCTGCTGTTCACGATGGTGGAGCCCGAGCGGGGCCACGAGGTCGAGTACAACCGTTGGTACGAGCACGACCACTTCTACGCGGGCTGCATGATCGCCCCGTGGCAGTTCGCCGGTGACCGCTTCGTCGCCACCAAGCGCATGAAGGACCTGCGCTACCCGGCCAACTCCGACATGACCATGGGCGCGGACAACCTCACCGGGTCGTACCTGGCGATCTACTGGGTGCTCGAGGGCCACCACGACGACTGGAACGACTGGTCGGTGATCCAGGTCAACAACCTGCACCGCGACGGCCGGATGTTCGCCCACCGCCAGCACATCCACACGCTGCTCTACGAGCTCGAGTGGTCGGCCCGCTCCGCCGAGGTCAGCACCACGATCGAGCTGGCGCTCGACCGC
>Ga0209068_10000603_pt1 | contig 19254 bp, 15 predicted proteins | sample ColStrG_CSR_2012_FD_187200 | JGI IMG/M metagenome (GOLD analysis project Ga0209068, IMG submission 187200) | Freshwater sediment microbial communities in response to fracking from Pennsylvania, USA - Cold Stream Run_MetaG_CSR_2012 (SPAdes)... | ecosystem: Environmental > Aquatic > Freshwater >... | reverse complement strand
GATCTGCCAGTCCTGCACGGTCGCCTTCCGGACAGCGACGTAGGGGCGACCCATGGCGGTCGTCGGTGAGACCCGACGCCGACGCTCGCCGGGGGCCGGGTACGGGCCGCTCGACGGGGCCGCGATTGGCATCGGTTTGCGCCAGGTGCCTTGTCAACGCCGAGCCAACCTTGACCTCCTTTTGCCCCTTGGTTTTAGCGGCACCAGGGGGTCAGTATTCACGCGGCGGCGACATGCCTGCGTCCAGCCAGCGGGCCCCGGCTGGGAGGGGCTGCCATCTGCTCGCACGGTCCGGCCGGTAGCGGTGGACCCGGCGACTGTCCCGCGACCCGCACGCACCGGCTGGATTCTTGACTGATTCCAGAAAATGGGTGCAGACTCCGACCGTGCCCACGACGCGTGACCTCGAGCTGCTGCTGCGGCGGGCAGCTTTGCGTGTGACGCGTCCACGGGTCGCCGTGCTCACCGCCGTGTACGAGCACCCGCATGCCGATACAGACTCGATCATCGGCGTCGTCCGCGCGGATCTGGGCGAGGTGTCCACGCAGGCCGTCTACGACGTGCTGCGCGTGCTCACGGCCGCGAACCTGGTGCGACGCATCGAGCCGGCCGGCTCCGTGGCCAGGTACGAGTCCAGGGTCGCCGACAACCACCATCACGTGGTGTGCCGGTCGTGCTCGGCCATCGCCGACGTCGACTGCGCCGTCGGCGACACGCCCTGCCTGACCGCGTCGGACGACCACGGCTACTCGATCGACGAGGCCGAAGTCGTCTACTGGGGCCTGTGCCAACCCTGCACAACCTCACCTGTCCTTGATCGCAGTCCTTGATCGCAGTCCTTGATCGCAGTCCTTGATCGCATCAGAGCAACCCAACTGGCCCAGAAGGATTCCCGTGCCTGACAACCGCGCCGCAGCCGAGGGAGAGAACATCGTGGACAGCGAAAGTAAGTGCCCGGTTCACCGAAGTGAGGGCACGTCCAACCAGGACTGGTGGCCGAACCAGCTCAACGTGGATGTTCTCAACCAGCCTTCCGCCAAGGGCGATCCCCTGGGTCCAGAGTTCGACTACGCCGCGGAGTTCAAGACCCTCGACCTCGATGCCCTCAGGCGCGACATCGAGTCGGTCATGACAACGTCCCAGGACTGGTGGCCGGCCGACTACGGCCACTACGGGCCACTGTTCATCCGGATGGCCTGGCACAGCGCGGGCACTTACCGCACCAGCGACGGCCGAGGGGGCGCCGGTTCCGGCGAGCAGCGGTTCGCGCCGCTGAACAGCTGGCCGGACAACGCCAACCTCGACAAGGCCCGCCGGCTGCTGTGGCCGGTGAAGAAGAAGTACGGCCGGTCGATCTCGTGGGCCGACCTGATGGTCTTCGCGGGCAACTGCGCGTTGGAGTCCATGGGGTTGTCGACCTTCGGGTTCGCCGGCGGGCGCGAGGACGTCTGGCAGCCGGAACAGATCAACTGGGGATCTGAGGCCACCTGGCTCGCCGACGAGCGCTACAGCGGCGACCGGGAGCTGGCCAACCCGCTGGCCGCCGTCCAGATGGGCCTGATCTACGTCAACCCGCAGGGGCCCAACGGCAACCCGGACCCGCTCGCCGCGGCCCGGGACATCCGGGAGACCTTCCGTCGCATGGCGATGAACGACGAGGAGACCGTCGCCCTCGTCGCAGGCGGTCACACCTTCGGCAAGACCCACGGCGCCGGCGATGCCGAGCACGTGGGCCCCGAGCCCGAGGCTGCCCCGCTCCAGGCGATGGGTCTTGGCTGGGCGAACAGCTACCGCACCGGAAAGGGCGCGGACACGATCACCAGCGGTCTCGAGGGCGCCTGGACGCCCACCCCGGTGACCTGGGACAACAGCTTCTTCCAGACCCTCTTCGGCTACGAGTGGGAACTGGTCAAGAGCCCGGCCGATGCCTGGCAGTGGGTTCCCAGCGACGCGTCCGCCGCGACGTCCGTTCCGGACGCGCACGACCCGTCCGCCAGGCACTCCCCCGTCATGCTCACCACGGACCTCTCGCTGCGGATGGACCCAATCTACGAGCCGATCTCGCGGCGCTTCCACGCCAACCCGGCCGAGTTCGCGGACGTCTTCGCCAAGGCGTGGTTCAAGCTGACTCACCGCGACATGGGACCGGTCACCCGCTACCTGGGTCCGCTCGTGCCAGCGCAGCCGCTGCTGTGGCAGGACCCGGTCCCCGCGCTCACTGGCGAGCTGATCGCCACCGCGGACATCGCGGCGCTCAAAGACAGCCTCCTGTCCTCGGGACTGACCATCTCCCAGCTGGTCTCGACCGCGTGGGCGTCTGCCTCGACGTTCCGAGGTACCGACAAGCGCGGGGGGGCCAACGGGGCGCGCGTCCGGCTCGCTCCGCAGAACGACTGGGCGGTCAACCACCCTGCCGAGCTGACGGTCGTGCTGAGGACCCTGGAGCGCATCCAGGGCGAGTTCAACGCGTCCAGAGCCGGCGACGCGGCGAGGGTCAGCCTCGCCGACCTGATCGTGCTTGGGGGGTGTGCAGCCGTTGAGCTGGCGGCCAGGAACGCCGGGCACGATGTGCAGGTCCCCTTCGCGCCGGGCCGCACCGACGCCTCGCTGGACCAGACCGACGTGGAGTCCTTCGCGGTGCTCGAGCCGACCGCGGACGGGTTCCGCAACTATCTCGGGAAGGGCCACCAGCGACCGGCGGAGCAGCTCCTGGTCGATCGGGCCGCCCTGCTCACCTTGACCGCACCTGAGACGACTGTCCTGATCGGCGGCCTGCGCGTACTGAAGGCGGACTTCGACCAGTCCGAGATCGGCGTCCTGACCAGCCGACCCCAGACGCTGACCAACGACTTCTTCGTGAACCTGCTCGACCTGGACACCTCCTGGGAGGCGACGTCCGAAGCCGAGGAGACGTTCGAAGGTCGCGACCGGGCCAGCGGCGAGCTTAGGTGGACCGGCAGCCGGGTCGACCTGCTCTTCGGTTCGAACTCCCAGCTGCGGGCACTTGCCGAGGTCTACGCCAGCGACGACTCCCAGGACATGTTCGTACGCGACTTCGTGGCCGCCTGGGACAAGGTCATGAACCTGGACAGGTTCGACCTGGCGTGATCTCGGACATCACCCGGACGGTCCAGGGTGCCCGTCGCGCTGGAGTCAGGCACCCGCCACCCCCGCGGGCGCGTCCCGCTGACACCGGCTGAGAGTTTCGGGGTCCGGTCCACCGCCGCAGCGATACCACGCTGGCCATCGTGGGGTGCGCTGGTCAGACGCGAGCCCGGACTGGGCCTGGGCTGGGGTCGGGGACGGCGGGCGTCATCCCTTGATCGAGCGTTCCTGGCCCTGCCAGAAGTCGGCGCGCAGCTTGAATTTTTGAAGCTTGCCCGTCGCGGTGCGCGGCAGGGCGTCACGGAACTCCACGCGCTTGGGACACTTGTAGCCGGCCAGGCTCGCGCGGCAGTAGGCGATGACGTCCTGCGCGGTGAGCGGCGCACCGTCGGTGACGACGAGCGCGGTCACCGCCTCACCCCACTTCTCGTCCGGAGTGCCGACGACGGCGACCTCGCGGATGTTCGGGTGGCCGGCAAGGACGTCCTCTACCTCGATCGAGGACACGTTCTCGCCGCCGCTGATGATGACGTCCTTCTTCCGGTCGCTGATTGTGAGGTAACCGTCATCGATGGTCCCGCCGTCCCCGGTGTGGAACCAGCCGCCGTCCAGCGCCTTGTCGGACTCCACCGGCTGGTCCCAGTAGGACTCGAGCACCACGTTGCTGCGCGCGAGGACCTCACCCGACTCGTCCGTGCCCAGCTGCACCCCCAGTGCGGGCACGCCGGCCCGTCCTAGCTTGCGGGCCCGCGCCGCCGGGTCGAGGTCGTCCCACTCCTGGCGGCCACGGTTGATCGTGAGCAGCGGCGAGGTCTCGGTCAGCCCGTAGATCTGGATGAACTCCCAGCCCAGCTCGGTCTCGATTCGCTCGATCGTGCGGGTCGGCGGCGGCGCACCCGCCACCACCACCCGCAGCCGGTCGCGACCCGGGATCGGGCCGTCCCACGTGGCGGCGGCCTCCAGGACCATCGCGAGCACGGCCGGCGCCCCGCACAAGATGGTGACGCCATGGGTGTCAATGCGGCGCAGGATCTCGGCGCCGTCGACCTTTCGCAGCACGATGTGTCGGCCTCCGAGCCCGGTCACCGCGTAGGGCATCCCCCAGCCGTTGCAGTGGAACATCGGCAGGGTGTGCAGCAGGACGTCGCGGTCGGACAGCGTCGTGTGCAGGGCGAACGTGACGGCGTTGATCCACAGGTTGCGGTGCGTGAGCTGTACGCCTTTGGGCCGGGCGGTCGTGCCTGAGGTGTAGTTGATCGTCGCGGTGGCACCCTCGTCGCCCTCCCACGGGCGTCCGGCGTCTCGGCCGGAGAAGAACTCGTCGTCGCACTCGCCGAGGACGAAGTTGTGGCCCGTCTTGACCGTGTCGAACACAGCCGTGAGCTCGGGGTCGACGAACAGCACGTCGGCGCCGGCGTGCCCGACGATGTACTCGACCTCGGCCGGTGCGAGCCGGAAGTTGACGGGCACCAGGACCCGGCCGGAGCCCGAGACGCCGAAGAAGCTGGTGAGCAGCCGTCCGCTGTTGTGCGACACGATCGCGACGCGACCACCTACCGGGATCCCCAGCCGGTCCAGCGCGGCCGACTGCGACGCAGCGGCGGCCGCCATCTGGGCGTATGACCACGGCCCCAGCGCCGGCGCGGGCTGGTCTGGTTCGTCGACGAGGGCGACGCGGTCGGGGTAGACAAGCGCCGCCCGGTCGAGGAAGTCGTTGACGGTAAGCGGGACGAACATGCACCCTCCTCGACGGTCAATGTAGCGGGCTCCTGGGCATTGGCGACGCTGTTGATGACGAACCGTGGAACACCTCCTGCATGGCGTTCGGACCCCGTTGCACATGGCCGTCAACGCTGGCAGGGGGCCGGGTGGAGGTCACCAACGCTATCGGGCACGGGACGGACATGACGTGCTCGGGCACGGGGTGTCCGATGCGCCACAGGGCCCCGGTGGCCGATACCCGAAGGCGGCGTCCATGGTCATCGCCAGGCTCGGTCAAGATCGGCGCGAGGATCCCGAGATCGCCCGGCCCTACGCGGGGGTAGACCGTGACCGTCACACAGACCCACTGGCTTGACGGTGCCGCCCAGCTGCAGGGGCAGGCAAGCCGCGACATCGTCTGCCGAGGTCCGAGACTGTCCCGCATCGGCGGGGCACCTACCACAACCAGCTGTGCCGGAACCGCGAAACACGGTCACGGTCACGGTCACGGTTATGAGCTTCGGGGTTCAGCGCCGGCCGATGGGCCCACTGGTCCGGTCGCGCCGACCAACGACCAGACCGGAAGTCAGTCCAGGTCGAGCATCTGGTCCAGACCGACGGTCAGCCCGGGACGGCTGGAGACGGCCCGCACGGCCAGGAGCACCCCCGGCATGAACGAGCTGCGGTCGAGCGAGTCGTGCCGGATGGTCAGGATCTCCCCCGGGCCGCCGAAGACGACCTCCTCGTGGGCGACCAGGCCACGTACCCGAACCGAATGCACCGCCACCCCGTCCACGCTGGCCCCTCGGGCACCGGTCAGACCGGAGCCCGTGGCGTCCGGGACGGGGCCCAGCCCGGCTGTTCGGCGAGCTGCCGCGATCCTGGCTGCGGTGTCGATCGCCGTTCCGGACGGGGCGTCGATCTTGTCCGGGTGGTGCGCCTCGATGACCTCGACAGACTCATAGAAGCGGGCCGCCTGGACAGCGAACCTGGCGGTCAGCACGGCTCCGAGTGCGAAGTTCGGCGCGATGACGACCCCGGTGCCCGGCGACTCGGCGCACATCTGCCGCACCGCGGCCAGCCGGTCGGAGTCGAAGCCGGTGGTGCCCACGACTGCGTGCACGCCGCCGGCGATGACCGACCGCAGGTTGGCCATCACCGCGTCGGGACGGGTGAAGTCGACGGCCACCTGGGCGCCCGACGCAACCACGGCCGCACCCGGGTCCACCGGGTCCCCGGGTTCGGCCACGTCCAGCGCGGCCACGAGCTCAAGGTCGTCGGCGGCCTGCACCGCACGGCAGACCTGCTCGCCCATGCGTCCACGTGCCCCCAGGACGGCGACCCTGGTCATCAGCCCAGCGCCGCGGAGAAGTCACGACCGGGGTCGAACGGCCCGATGACCGCCAGCGTCGGAGGGGCGGCCAGGACGTCGGTCGCCACGGCGCGGACGTCGTCCAGCGTGACGGCATCGATCCTGGCGAGCAGGTCGGTAACCGCGACAAGCTCGCCGTAGACGAGCTCGCTCTTGCCTATCCGGGACATCCTGGACCCGGTGTCCTCCAGGCCCAGGACCAGCGCCCCGCGAAGCTGCCCGCGCCCCCGAACGAGCTCGTCGGGGCTGATGCCGCCCTCCACGACCTTCTCCAGCTCGCCACGGCACAGGGACAGGACCTGGTCGACCTTGTCCGGCTGGCACCCCGCGTACACACCGAAGAGCCCGGTGTCGGCGTACTGGGCATGGTAGGAGTACACGGAGTAGGCCAGGCCTCGCTTCTCCCGGACCTCCTGGAACAGCCGGCTCGACATCCCACCGCCCAGGACCGCGTTCAGGACGCCGAGTGCGAAGCGGCGCTCGTCGACCCTGGACATGCCCGGCACGCCGAGGACGAAGTTCGCCTGCTCGGTGGCCCGGTGCTGCACATGCACGGTCGGGCGGGGGGGCTGGCGCTGCTGGCGGTTCGCACCGACCCGCACCGGTGCCGGAACGGCCGAGCTGTCGTGGGCTCCCCCGGCCTTGTCGAAGGCCCGACGCACCAGACGCACCACGCGGGCGTGGTCGAGGTTGCCGGCCGCGGCCACCACCATGTTCTCGGGCCGGTAGTGCCGGCGGTAGTAGCTGTTGATCGTCGTTCGCGCAAGGTGCTCGATCGAGTCGCCGGTCCCCAGGATCGGCCGGCCCAGCGGGGTGCTCCCGAACACTGCCTGGGCAAACGAGTCGTGCACGAGGTCGGAGGGGTCGTCGTCGCTCATGGCGATCTCCTCCAGGATCACCCCGCGCTCGTTGTCGACGTCGACGGTGCGCACGAGGGCGGAGGTGATCATGTCGCAGACCACGTCCACCGCGACCGGGAGGTCGCGGTCCAGGACGCGCGCGTAGAAGCAGGTGTACTCCTTGGCGGTGAAGGCGTTCATCTCCCCACCGAGGGCGTCGATGGTCGAGGAGATCTCCAGCGCACTGCGCCGCCGGGTGCCTTTGAACAGCAGGTGCTCCAGGTAGTGCGAGCAGCCGGCCTGGCGGGTCGACTCATCACGGGAGCCGACACCGACCCAGACCCCGAACGTCACCGAGCGGACCGTCGGGACGGCCTCGGTGACCACCCGGAGCCCGCCGGGGAGCATGGTGCGACGCACCAGCCCCCCGTCGGTCTCCTTCAGCAGGGTTCGGGTGCTCCCCGGCCGTTGCGGCGTCCCACGCTGCCGGGCTCCCGGGGTCAGCTCAAGGGTCAACTCAGGCGCCAACTCAGGCGTCTGCGGGCACGTCGACGGCGGGACCCGCCGGCTCGGAGCCCGCCGGCGCGGCGTCCTCGCCTTCGATGACCGGGACCAGGCTCAGCTTGCCGCGTGGGTCGATCTCGCCGATCTCCACCTGGACCTTGTCGCCGACCTTGACCACGTCCTCGACGTTCTCGACCCGACGACCGCCCGCCATCTTGCGCAGCTGCGAGATGTGCAGCAGCCCGTCGCGGCCCGGCATCAGCGAGACGAAGGCGCCGAAGGTGGTCGTCTTGACCACGGTGCCCAGGTACCGCTCGCCCTTCTCAGGCATCTGCGGGTTGGCGATCGCGTTGATCATGCCTCGGGCGGCCTCGGCCTTTGGGCCGTCGGTCGCGCCGATGTAGATGGTGCCGTCGTCCTCGATCGAGATCTCTGCGCCGCTGTCGTCCTGGATCTGGTTGATCATCTTGCCCTTGGGGCCGATGACGGCACCGATCTGGTCCACCGGGATCTTGATGGTGATGATCCTCGGCGCGAACGGGGACATCTCGTCCGGCGCGTCGATGGCCTCGCCCATAACCTCCAGGATCGCGAACCTGGCGTCCTTGGCCTGGGACAGCGCCTTGCCGAGCACGGAGGCCGGGATGCCGTCCAGCTTGGTGTCCAGCTGCAGGGCGGTGACGAACGTCTTGGTGCCGGCCACCTTGAAGTCCATGTCCCCGAACGCGTCCTCGGCGCCGAGGATGTCGGTGAGGGCGACGTACTCGGTGACCCCGTCGACGGTGTCGGAGATCAGACCCATGGCGATGCCGGCGACCGGGGCCTTCAGTGGCACACCGGCGTTGAGCAAGGACATGGTGGACGCACAGACCGAGCCCATCGAGGTCGAGCCGTTGGACCCCAGAGCCTCGGACACCTGGCGGATCGCGTAGGGGAACTCCTCACGCTTGGGTAGCACGGGCAGCAACGCCCGCTCGGCCAGCGCGCCGTGACCGATCTCGCGGCGCTTGGGCGAGCCCACCCGGCCGGTCTCCCCGGTGGAGTACGGCGGGAAGTTGTAGTTGTGCATGTAGCGCTTGCGGTTCTCCGGCGACAAGGTGTCCAGCTGCTGCTCCATCCGGAGCATGTTCAGCGTCGTGACGCCCAGGATCTGGGTCTCACCGCGCTCGAACAATGCCGAGCCGTGGACGCGGGGCAGTACCTGGACCTCGGCCGATAACGGCCGGATGTCGGTCAGGCCCCGACCGTCGATGCGCACGTGGTCACGCAGCACCCGCTGGCGGACCAGGGCCTTGGTCAGGGACCGGTAGGCCGGGCTGATCTCCTTCTCGCGACCCTCGAACTTCGGTGCGAGGCGCTCGACGGCTACCGCCTTGAGGCGGTCGAGCTCGCTCTCCCGCTCGGCCTTGGCGGCGATCGTCAGCGCGGCTGCGAGCTGCTCGCCGACCTCGGTCTCGACGGCCTCGTAGGCGTCGGTTTGGTAGTCCAGGAAGAGCGGGAACTCACCGGTCGGCTTTGACGCGGCTGCGGCCACCTGCACCTGGGCGGCGCACAGCACAGCGATGAACGCCTTCGCGGCCTCCAGACCCGCCGCCACGACCTCCTCGGTGGGCGCCACCGCGCCGCCGGCGACGAGCTCGATGGTGTTCGTGGTCGCCTCGGCCTCGACCATCATGATCGCGACGTCGGAGTCCGCCCCGCCCGTACCGGAGACCACCCGCCCGGCGACCACCATGTCGAAGACGGCGGACTCGAGCTGGGCGTGGGTCGGGAAGGCCACCCACTGGCCCTCGATCAGGGCGACCCGGGTGGCGCCGATCGGCCCGCTGAAGGGCAGTCCGGCCAGCTGGGTCGACATCGAGGCGGCGTTGATGGCCAGGACGTCGTAGAGGTCCTTGGGGTCCAGGGCCAGCACTGTGACGACGACCTGGATCTCGTTGCGCAGGCCCTTGACGAAGGAGGGGCGCAGCGGGCGGTCGATGAGGCGGCAGGTGAGGATCGCGTCCTCGGACGGGCGGCCTTCGCGACGGAAGAACGAGCCGGGGATGCGTCCCGCGGCGTACATGCGCTCCTCGACGTCCACGGTCAACGGGAAGAAGTCGAGCTGGTCCTTGGGGTTCTTCGAGGCTGTGGTGGCCGACAGCAGCATGGTGTCCTCGTCGAGGTACGCCACGGCGGAGCCGGCGGCCTGACGAGCCAGGCGCCCGGTCTCGAAACGGATGGTGCGAGTGCCGAAACGCCCGTTGTCGATGATCGCCTCGGCGGTGTGAACTGCGGGACCCTCCACAGGGTTCCCTCCTCTTTGACTCTTCGCGTCCTCTGGGGCCGCACGCGGATGTCGTGCGGGCTTTGTCGCTGGTCGTAGCTTCGCCGGGTCGCCCCGACCGGGCAGGAACACGTGTCCAGCCGGCCGGGCCCACCTGGGTGGGGCTCTTTCTGTCGTACACGAGTCGGGAGCGGCTCCCGAGGGAACCGCTCCCGAAACTTGCTAGCGGCGCAGACCGAGCCGTTCGATCAGGCTGCGGTACCGCGAGATGTCCTTGGCCTGCAGGTACTGCAGGAGCCGGCGGCGCTGCCCGACCAGGAGCAGCAGCCCGCGACGGGAGTGGTGGTCGTGCTTGTGGAACTTCAGGTGCTCGGTCAGGTCCTGGATGCGCTTGGTCAGCATCGCGACCTGGACCTCAGGAGAGCCGGTGTCGGTCTCGGTGGCGCCGTACTCGGTGATGATCTGCTTCTTGGTGGCGCTGTCGAGCGGCACGTGGCTCCTTCGTGGTCGTTGCGCGGCGCACCGGGGCTGGTTCACCCGTGCTCTTGGATCCGCGGCCGATCGGACGGCAGGTCCAGACTACCAGCGGTGGCGCCCTCAGCCGACCTGCTGCCGGGCGGTGGCCACGTCCGCGGCGACCGCGGCGAGCAGGTCGGCCACCGACTCGAAGCGCTGGGTCGCCCGCAGCCGGTGGGCGAACGCGGCGCCCACCTGCTCTCCGTACAGGTCCAGGTCGGTGCGGTCCAGCACGTACACCTCCACGCGGCGCCCCACGCCGTCGAAGGTCGGGTTGGTGCCCACCGAGATCGCCGCGGGCAGGCGCTGGCTTCCGTCGCGGACCAGCCAGCCTGAGTAGACCCCGTCGGCCGGGACGGCAGTGTCTGCAGCGAACGCCACGTTCGCTGTCGGGTAGCCGAGGCCACGCCCGCGGTGGTCACCGTGCACCACGACCCCGTCGACCTGGTGCGGGCGGCCCAGGATGGCCGCCGCAGCGTCGACGTCGCCGGTCGCCAGGTGCTCGCGGACGGCGGTGGACGACCACAGCGGCAGGCCCGGCAGGCCGGTCAGCTCGACCGCCTCGACCGTGAAGTCGTGGGCGGCCCCCAGCTCGCTCAGGGTCGTCACGTCCCCGCTGGCCCGGTGCCCGAACCGGAAGTTGGCACCCACCACGACCACGCTGGGGCGCAGGTGGGCCAGGAGCACGTCGGTGACGAACGACCGTGGGGACAGCAGGGACAGCCCGGTTGTGAACGGCAGCACCCATACCGCGTCGGCGCCCGCCTGCCCCAGCAGCGCGACCCGTCGCTGGACGCTGGCCAGGGTCGGCACCGGCGACCCTGGCCGCAGCACCGTGGCCGGGTGGGGGTCGAAGGTCAGGACCACGCACGCCTGGCCCGCGGCCCTGGCGAGCGCAACGGCGCGACCGATCACGACCTGGTGACCGCGGTGCACACCGTCGAAGACCCCGATGGTCACCACCGGGCGGCCGGTGCCCGGCTCAGGGGCCTGCTCCCCCGTCCAGAGCTGGACGCCGCCGGTCTGCTCGCCCACGCTGCCATCTTGCCCGACGGCGCCGAGCGTGGGGACCTGCTCGCTCATCCGCGACCCGCGAACACGACTACCGAGCGCAGTGCGCCGCCGCTGGGGGTCATCAATGCGAGCACCTGCCCGTCCGGTCCGAACACCCCGTGGACCGTCTGGGGCGCACCCGCCGGCGCCAGGACCCGCTGACCGAACCCGACGGCGCGCGCGGCGTCGGCGTCGACGTCCAGACGCGGAAAAGCCCCTGCGACAACCGCCCCCAGCTCCACCAGCGGCAGGGGGCCGTGGTCAGGATCGGTCAGGTCCGCCAGCGCGGTTGCTACGTCGAGCCCGTACGGGCCGACCCTGGTCCGCCGCAGGGCGGTCAGGTGGCCACCGGTGCCCAGCGCGGCGCCGAGGTCGCGGGCCAGGGCTCTGACGTAGGTTCCGCTCGAGCACGTCACAGCTACCTGCGCGTCCAGCAGGTCCGGGCCCGGACGGGACAGACCCAGCAGGTCGAACACCGACACCGTGACGGCTCTGGGCGCGAGCTCGACCTGTTCGCCGGCCCGGACCCGCGTGTAGGCGCGACGGCCTTCGACCTTCACCGCGGACACCGAGGAAGGGACCTGGGAGATGGCACCGGTCAGCGCGCGCATCCCCGCGAGCACGTCGACGTCGGTCACGGCCCGGACCGCGGCCGCGACCTCAGCCGCGGTCCGCGCCGGAGCGAGGGGCTCGCCCTGGGCGTCGTCGGTCGTGGTGGAAAAGCCGAGCCGGATGGTGGCGGTGTAGTCCTTGTCGGTCAGGGCGAGGTGGCCCAGGACCTTGGTCGCTTTCCCGACCCCCAGCAGCAGCACTCCGGTCGCCGCCGGATCCAAGGTGCCAGCGTGCCCGACCGCCCGGGTCCCCGCCAGGCGTCGGACCCGCGCCACGACGTCGTGCGAGGTGAGCCCGGCCGGCTTGTCGACCACGAGCAGCCCGCAGGCGGCGTTCACGCCGGCCCGTCGGCCCCGTCAGCTCCGGTGACCGCTGCCACCCCGGCGACCCCGTCCGCGGCAGGCACGTCAGCGTCATCGGCCACATCAGCCACATCAGCCACATCGGACTCATCGCTGACCCGGTAGGGGTCGGGGTCTCCTGCGTAGCTCGCCCCGGCAGCCACCGCGTGCACCTCGGCGTCGGCTGCGGCGGCGCGCACCAGCAGGTCGTCGATCGTCTTGGCGGTGTCCGGAAGCGCGTCGGCGACGAAGGCAAGCGTCGGCGTGCGGCGCAGCCCGGTCTGGTGTCCCACCTCGCTGCGCAGGACCCCCTTGGCGCTCTCCAGCGCCGCCGCCGTCTCGGCCAGGGCCCGGTCGTCCCCGTAGACGGTGTAGAAGACCGTTGCCTCGCCCAGGTCGCCGGTGATCCGGGCGTCGGTGATCGTCACGAAGCCCAGTCGGGGATCTTTCACCCGCATCTCCAGCGTCTCGGCCACGATGACCTTGATGCGGTCCGCGAGCTTGCGCGCCCTGGCCTGGTGAGCAGTCACTCGTCCTCCTCGGAATGGAACCGCCGTCTGACCGCCAGCAGCTCGACCTCGGGCCGGGCCGCCACCAACCGCTCGCAGGCGTCCAGGACCTGCGCGCAGTGCGCCGCGTCGGCGGCGACCACGGCCACCCCGACCAGAGCCCTGCGGTGCAGGTCGAGGTCGCCGGTCTCGGCGGCGGCTACCTCGAACCGCCGACGCAGCTCGGCCACGATCGGCCTCACCACCGAGCGCTTCTCCTTCAGCGAGTGGACGTCACCCAGGAGCAGGTCAAGGCTGAGCGTGCCGGTGAACATCGCGGTCAGGATCAGCCCCGGGGCTTCTCGCGCAGCTCGTACGTCTCGATCACGTCGTCGACCTTGATGTCGTTGAAGGAGCCGAGACCGATACCGCACTCGAAACCTTCGCGGACCTCCGTGGCGTCATCCTTGAAACGCTTGAGCGACTCGATCGTGAGGTTCTCGGCCACGACCGCGCCGTCTCGCACGAGCCGGGCCTTGGAGTTGCGCACGATCGTCCCGGACCTGACCAGTGAGCCGGCGATGTTCCCGAACTTCGACGAGCGGAAGACCTCGCGGACCTCCGCCGTACCCAGCTGCGCCTCCTCGTACTCGGGCTTGAGCATCCCCTTGAGTGCGGCCTCGATGTCGTCGATGGCCTGGTAGATGATCGAGTAGTACCGGACGTCGATGCCTTCGCGGTCGATGAGCTCGCTGACCCGCTCGGCCGGCCGGACGTTGAAGCCGAGGATGACCGCGTCGGAGGCCACGGCGAGGTTGACGTCGTTCTGCGTGATGGCACCGACGCCCCGGTCGATGACCCGCAGGTCGACGTCGTCGCCGACATCGATCTTGAGCAGCGCATCCTCCAGCGCCTCGACCGAGCCGGAGACGTCGCCCTTGAGGATCAGGTTCAGCTGCTGGGCCTCGCCCTTCTCCAAGGACTCGAAGAGCTGCTCCAGGGTGCGACGACCCCTGGCCTGGGCGAGCGCTGCGTTGCGCTCGCGGGCCTGCCTGGCCTGCGCGATCTGCCGGGCCATCCGGTCCTCCGGGACGACCAGGAAGTTGTCGCCGGCACCGGGCACCGCGGTCAGCCCGAGCACCAGGACCGGCCGTGAGGGACCGGCCTCGTCGACGGTGTCGCCGTTCTCGTCGAGCATCGCCCGGACCCGCCCGAAGGCCTCGCCGGCCACGATCGAGTCACCTGGGCGCAGCGTGCCGCGCTGGACCAGCACGGTGGCGACCGGACCCCGTCCGCGGTCCAGGTGCGCCTCGATCGAGACTCCCTGAGCCGGCTGGACCGGGTTCGCCCGCAGGTCCAAGGAGGCGTCCGCGGTCAGGACGATGGCGTCCAGGAGCTCCTCGATGCCGAGCCCTTCGCGCGCGGAGACGTCCACGAACATCGTGTCGCCGCCGTACTCCTCGGCGACCAGGCCGTACTCGGTGAGCTGGCCCCGGACCTTCGCCGGGTCGGCGCCCTCTTTGTCGATCTTGTTGACAGCCACGACGATAGGCACCCCGGCGGCCTGGGCGTGGTTGAGCGCCTCGATCGTCTGCGGCTTGACCCCGTCGTCGGCCGCCACCACCAGGACGGCGATGTCGGTCACCTGGGCACCTCTGGCCCGCATCGCGGTGAAGGCCTCGTGACCGGGGGTGTCGATGAAGGTGATCTTGCGCTCGCCGGACCCGGTCTGGGCATGCACCTGGTAGGCACCGATGTGCTGGGTGATGCCTCCGGCCTCGCCCTTGACGACGTTGGTGTCGCGGATGGCGTCCAGCAGGCGGGTCTTGCCATGGTCGACGTGGCCCATGACAGTGACCACGGGCGGTCGGATGACCAGGTCCTCCTCGCCGCCCTCGTCCTCGCCGAACTCGATGTCGAAGGACTCCAGCAGCTCGCGGTCCTCGTCCTCCGGAGACACGATCTGGACGTCGAAGTCCAGCTCCGCGCCAAGCAGGGCGAGGGTCTCGTCCTGCACCGACTGGGTCGCGGTGACCATCTCACCCAGACCGAACAGGATGCGCACCAGCGACGCGGGGTCAGCGTTGATCTTCTCGGCGAAGTCGGTCAGTGACGAGCCGCGTGGCATGCGCACGACAGCGCCGCCGCCACGGGGGGCGATCACGCCGCCGATCGAGGGCGCCTGCATGTTGTCGAACTCTTGACGCCGCTGCTTCTTGGACTTGCGCCCACGGGTCGGCTTACCGCCCGGGCGACCGAAGGCACCGGCTGTGCCGCCTCCGCGCCCGCGGTTGCCGCCGCCGCCGGGGCGACCGGCGAAACCGGCCCCTGCGCCGGGTCCGGCGCCGGCGCCGCCAGGGCGACCGGCGAAACCGCCGCCGCCGCCCGCACCCGGACGCCCGCCGCCACCGGCGCCACCGGGACCTGACGGCCGTCCGGCACCGGCGCTGCCGGGACCAGAGGGACGGCCCGCACCGGGCCCGCTAGGCCTACCGCTGGGCAGGGGCCGGCTCTGCATCATGCCGGGGTTGGGTCGGCCCGGACCGGCGGGGCGGGGAGCACCGGGCACCCCGCCAGATGTTCGAGGTCCTACCGGACCCGCCGGGCGGGGCGCCCCTGGGGCTCCGGGCCCCGACGCCGCAGCCGCTCCGGCCGGGCGAGGCCCGCCGGGGCGGGACATTCCGGAGTTCTCGGACGAGAAGGGGTTGTTGCCCGGACGGGGTCCGGCGGGGCGGGCCGCCGCGCCACCAGGACGCGGGGACGGCCCGGGACCGGCCGGCGAGCCGGGGGCACCGGGCGCGGCGGGCGTCGCCGCGGGCGCCGCGCTGGCGGCCGGGGCAAGAGGCTGGCCGGGGACGGCGGGTACGGCTGCGGGCGCAGGGGCGCCGGGGACATTGGCCCCCGCGACCGGCGTCGGGACCGCGGCGGTGACCGGCGGCGCGGTCGGCACGAGCGTGGGTTCGCTGGCGGGTGCGGCGGGGCCGGTCGCTGCCGCTGTGGGTGCGGCAGCGGCGGTCTTGGCTGCCTTCGCCTCGGGCGCCGCGTCAGCCGCCGGCGCGGGGAAGATCTCGCGCAGCTTGCGAACGACGGGCGGTTCAACCGTGGACGACGCCGACCGGACGAACTCGCCCATCTCGGTGAGCTTGGTCATGACGACCTTGCTCTCGATTCCGAGCTCTTTCGCCAGCTCGTAGACCCGGACCTTGGCCACTGCTCTCCTCATCTTGGTCCGAGCCCTTCGCGGGCACGAACCGTCAGTACGTGGGCATGCTCATCGGTGAGTGCTCATCGCGGGTTCATCGTGCTTCTCGACCTGCTCTCGACGGGACGGACACGGGTGGTCCCCGGACAGCTGCTACCGCTCGGAACTCACCTCGATGGCTGAGTCTGCCGGGGCGGACTCAGCCGTGAGGTAGCTCCGCAGAACTTCGGTGTCGACACCGTCCTGCACCCGAAACGCGCGCTGGAAGGATCGACGCCGTACTGCAAGGTCGAGGCAGCCCAGGTCGAGGTGCAGGTGCGCCCCGCGGCCTGGGAGCCGCCCAGCGGGGTCTGGGGTTACACACCCGTCGACCATCGCGAGGCGGAGGAGCTCGGCCTTGGCCACCCGGACCCGGCAGCCCACGCAGGTGCGCAGTGGACGTGCTCGAGCACCCGGCTGGCCGGTTGCCGGAAAGTCTACCCCCCGATCAGCCCTGGTCGTCCGCACCGGCGGCCTCCGGCCCGCCGGCGCCCGGCGGCGCCGGCACGTCCGAGCGGATGTCGATTCGCCAGCCGGTCAGCCGGGCGGCCAGGCGGGCGTTCTGCCCCTCGCGGCCGATCGCCAGCGAGAGCTGGTAGTCCGGCACCACCACCCGGGCCGACCGGGCGGCCAGATCGACGATCTCGACGCTGAGGACCCGGCTAGGCGACAGTGCGTGGGCGACCATCTCGGCGGGGTCGTCCGAGTAGTCGACGATGTCGATCTTCTCACCGTGCAGCTCGGTCATCACCTGCCGCACGCGGGCACCCATGGGCCCGATGCACGACCCCTTCGCGTTGACTCCGGCCCGGTGCGAGCGGACCGCGATCTTCGTGCGGTGCCCGGCCTCTCGCGCGATCGCGCAGATCTCCACCGTGCCGTCGGCGATCTCAGGGACCTCCAGGGCGAAGAGCTTCTTCACCAGCGTCGGGTGCGTGCGGCTCAAGGTGATCTGCGGTCCTCGGGTACCTCGGCGAACCGCCACCACGAAGCACTTGATCCACTCGCCGTGCTCGTACACCTCGCCAGGGACCTGCTCCTGCGCCGGCAGCACGCCCTCCACCTTGCCCAGGTCGACCTGGACGTCTCGCGGGTTGCTGGCCTGCTGGATGACACCCGAGACGACATCGCCCTCCCGGCCGGAGAACTCCCCGAAGGTCTTCTCGTCCTCGGCTTCGCGCAGTCGCTGCAAGATCACCTGGCGGGCGGTGGACGAGGCGATCCGGCCGAACCCGTCGGGAGTGTCGTCGAACTCGCGCAGGACCGCGCCCGCGTCGTCGGTCTCCGCGGCCCACACCGTGACGTGACCAGTCGCGCGGTCGAGGTGGACCCGCGCCTTGGGCTGAGTGCCACCGGTGTGGTGGTAAGCGATGAGCAATGCCGCCTCGATGGCGCTGACGAGGGTCTCGAACGAGATCTCCTTCTCGCGGACCAGCCCGCGCAGGGCAGCCATGTCGATGTCCACGTCAGACGCCCCGTTGATCCGCGCGGGCGGGCGCATCGCTGGGCCGCTGGGTCGCTGGCTCACCGGGCTCACCCTGCTCACCCGACTCGGAGCCGTGGCCGGGAGCTGAGAACTCGACCTGCACTTTGGCTGCGACGACCTGCGCGTAGTCGATGCGCCGGTCGCCTCCCGGCACGTCAAGCACGGCGCCCTCGTCCTGGACCGCCAGGATCCGACCCGTGACGGCCCCGCCACCGGTCAAGGTGACGAGCACCATGCGGCCCATGGCCCGCCGCCAGTGTCTGGGCTGGGTGAGCGGACGGTCGACACCTGGCGAACCGACCTCGAGCACGTACGGTGCGGCGCCCATCACCTGCGAGCCGTCCAGCGCCGCCGACAGCGCCCCAGAGACCTGCGCCACGTCGTCCAGGGACACGCCCCCGTCGCGGTCCACCGCGATGCGCAGCAGCCGTCGACGTCCGGCGCTCGCGATGGTGAGATCTTCCAGGTCCAGGCCCGCCGCCGCGACCACAGGAGCCACTACCGCTCGGACCCTCTCGGGGTTCGCCCCTGACATGACCTCACCCCTGTTCTGTTGTCGCGGCTGCGTGCCCGCGGTTGCGCCGTCGCAGTCTTGCCTGGTGCCCCGCGCCGTCGCCGACGCGTCCTGCCAGGGTATCGGCCACGTCCACACCGCGACCACCGGCCGCGCCATCGCGCTCCAGCGCGAGGGCGCGTGCGATCCTGTCCGTCGTGCCTGGTCGCGATGCTGCCCTCCTCACCAGGCGTGGGGCCCTGGTCGCGGGCGCGGCGGTCGGCGCGCTGGCGCTGACGGCTGGCTTGTCCTCGTGCACGGCGGGGTCGACGCCCGCTGCCCCGGGCCCGACCGGAGCTGGGGGTCCGAACGGCACTGGCCCTGCCCGACCGAGTGCCGAGGACACGGCTCGACGCCAGGCTGCGGCGACGGAGACCGCTCTGGCGGAGTTCGCGCTGGCCGTCACGTCCTCTTACTCCAGCAGGCCCGATTCCGGGCAGCGTGAGGCGGCGGCCCTGGTGCAGCTGGCCAGAGCCGCCGCTGCGGCGCACGCAGCGCACGCGGGTGCGCTGGTCAAGGGCTTGACCGCAGGCGCGGCACCGGCGGCGACTGGGTCCCCCACAGTGACCTCAGTGACCTCAGTGACCTCAGGGGCCTCAGCTCCCTCAGGGGCCTCAGCTCCCTCAGGGGCCTCAGGGTCGTCAGCCGCCTCGACGCCGAGGGCGGTGCCAGCCACCGTCCGCGCCGCGGCCGGTGCCCTGGCCGATGCGCAGAGCGCCGCCGCGAACGCGCATCTGGCCGTGCTGGACCCGCTGAGCCCGACGGTGGCGGCACTGCTGGCCTCGGTCGCCGCATCGGACGCCGCCTTCGCCGCGACCGCGCGCGCGCTGGCCGGGCCGTCCCGGTGAGCGAGGCGGGCGGGTGAGCACCGAGGATGCCCTGCAGGCCGCGCTGGCCGGTGAGCACGCAGTGGTCTACGGGTACGGCGTGGTCGGCGCGCGGCTGATGGGCCTGCCGGACGAGCGGGCCGCAGTCAGCGGCTACAACACCCACCGCGCCCGCCGGGCGACTCTGGAGCTCCTGGTCGCCCAGGCCGGCGGCGAGCCGACCCCCGCTGCGGCGGGTTACGAGCTCGGCGGCCCGGTGTTCACCACGTCGCAGGCGCGGGCCCTGGCCGCGCGCCTCGAGCACGGCGCTGCGGCCACCTACTGCGCGCTGGTGGCCGCGGCCACCGGGA
>Ga0209068_10000602_pt1 | contig 19285 bp, 14 predicted proteins | sample ColStrG_CSR_2012_FD_187200 | JGI IMG/M metagenome (GOLD analysis project Ga0209068, IMG submission 187200) | Freshwater sediment microbial communities in response to fracking from Pennsylvania, USA - Cold Stream Run_MetaG_CSR_2012 (SPAdes)... | ecosystem: Environmental > Aquatic > Freshwater >... | reverse complement strand
AAGTCGAGTTTCGGCATGTGTGCCACGGCCTGGCTGGCGCCGCTGCCCGCTGCGGAGTCACCGCGCCGGTTGATCCAGCAGCGCGCGATGCCCATGGCTTCGGCAGGAACGTGGTCGTGAAAAAGGCTTTGCGCGGTGTGAAGAATATCTGCCTTGCCGAACCCGAGCTTGCCAACTTCCCTCAACAGGTACTCGAAATTGCGCCGGTCCGGCTTGTAGGCGCCAACATCCTCAGCCGTGCAGATGGCATCGAATACCACGCCCAATCGCTTGTTCGTGCCCGCGAAGCTCTCGCGATCGACATTGGAAAGAATGACCAGCTTGAAGTGCTGCTTGAGGTATTGGAGCGCCTCGACGGTATCTGGGAAGGCGGGCCATTCGGGAACCGATTGGCCGAAAGCAAGGTCAAGAGCTGGCGTCGAGGCGATACCCCAGCCGGTGGCCATTTTCGCATGGACGCGGCTCAGCAGCTCCCGGTAGAGCAAACTGGGGGTCTCGTGCTCCTGCTCCGGCTCAATGCGGCCGAATTCGGCGAGCGCCGCCTCGCGGCTGATCTTGTGGTCGTTGGCCTGGATCAGCGGTTGAAGCCCACCCCAGATGCCGCTTTCCCAGTCGATCAGTGTGCCATAGCAATCGAAGGTGAGAACCTTGTAATCGGACAGCTTCACGATGATTCCCGTATTGTTGGTGGTCAGAACGTTTCGACCCAGGGGCGCAGCTCCATTTCCCACGTCCAGGCCGAGCGCGGCTGTTTGAGCACGCTCATATAGCTCTGCGCAATAGCATCAGGATCAAGGTAGCTGTCCGGCGGGCCGCCAGGCCGGTCAACGGTGCCGCGCGCGGCGTTGCGCACCGCGCCGTCGATGACGAAATGGGCGACATGGATGCCCTTGGGCGCGAGTTCCCGGGCCATCGATTGGGCAAGACCACGCAGCGCGAACTTGGCCATCGCGAAGGGGGCCGAGAGCGGGTAGCCTTTGACGCTTGCCGAGGCACCGGTGAACAGGATGGTGCCCTGCCCACGCGGCAACATCCGGCGCGCCGCCTCCTGGCCCACCAGGAAGCCGCCGAACGCGCCGACCATCAGGGCATTGGCGACTTCGTCAGGCTTGAGCTCGGTGATTGGCCCCCTGGCCCTGGCGCCGGCATTGAAGAGCACGACATCCGGGTGCCCGAGTTCCGCATCGATGCGCTGGAACAGCGCTGCGACGTCCTGCGGCTTGCCGACGTCACAGACGACTGTAAGGGCGCCGAGTTCCTTGGCGATGTCGGTCAACTTGCCAGGATCTCGCGCCGCCAGGGCCACTTTGACGCCGTCCTTGACCAGCGCCCGGGCGAAGGCGGCGCTGATGCCCTCGCCGGCCCCCACGATCACAGCCTTCATGCTCATGATGCCTCCACCACCAACCGCGATCAAAACGATGCCAAGGTTGTGCGGCCCGGAACACGTAGGCGTCAAGCGGCGGGTATTTCCGACGATGTGTCGATCAGGGCGCCGGCTGGTGTTAGCCGGTTCCGCCGGTCAGCGTGGCGACGGTCTTTTTCCAGCTCTTGGTGAGCCAGGAACCGGCATCTTCATGAGGCTCCAGCCCATCGTTCTGAAGCAGGGCGTAGGCGTCCTTGTACCAGGGCGAGTCCGGATAGTTGTGGCCAAGGACCGCCGCGGCGTTCTGGGCCTCCGGCTTGATGCCCAGCGCCATGTAGCACTCGGTCAGCCGCTCCAGCGCTTCCTCGACATGGCGCGTGGTCTGATGGTCCGTCACCACCGTCTTAAAGCGATTGATGGCGGCCAGATAGTTGCGCTTGGACAGATAATAGCGGCCGACATTCATCTCGGAGGCCGCCAGCTCATCCTTGGCGATGCGAAGCCGGTTCTGATCCTCGATCGCGAACTTGTCGTTCGGGAACTGCTTGATCAGCTTGGTGAACCACTCCACCGCCTTGATCGTGAAGGTCTGATCCCGGTGGGCGTCCTGCATCTGGTCGAAGTAGGACATCGCCACGACATGATGCGCGAGCGGAGCATCGTCGCTGCCGGCGTGCAGCGAGATGAAACGGACCCCAGCGGCGACGGCATTGTCGTAGTCACCGGATTTGTAGTAGGCGAAGGCCGCCAGCACCAGCGACTTGCGCGCATAAGGCTTGGCCGGATCGTTCGAGAACGGATAATTTCGCTCGAGATCCTCGTATTTCTCGGCGGCATCCTTGTAGGAGCCCGCGTTGAGCAGCTTGTCGGCGTCGGCGAACATTTTTTCCGGCGGGTCGGGGTTCTCGATGCTTGAGGTCGTCCCGGAAAAAGACGAACAGCCTGCGAGGGGAAGAAGGCCTGCAAAACCGAGAGCAGCGGCGAGCGCGGCGCCACGCAGCATTCCGCGAGCACGCGAACGCGCGGTTCGGTCCAGCGAGCCATATTTGGCGAAAGTTTCGCCGATCATCCAATCCCCCGAACCCCGGCAGCCGCGTCGCGTCACATCCGGTTTCAACAGCCAAGCGCTCTGCCAGGGAAAATACGCGCCCCGGACAACCCCGCAGCTAATGATCAGGAAAATATGGTGATTCTTTGCCCCGCCGCCACGTCCAGCTGGGCGCCTTGAGCTGATTCGCACACCTAAATCCTCGCTGAGGGCGAGCAACGGCCGCTTATCGGTCGAGGCAAATCAGTTGGAACTGACGCTCAGGTGCGATCGGCGGCGAGAAGTGCCGAAGCGACCCCTGCGAAGGCTTCTGGCCGGCCGATATCGCGGGTACGGGGGGCCTGCACGACAGTCCAGGCGGAGGTATCAGCGAACAAGGCGCGCAGCATCAACGTGTTCAACCGGTGTCCGCCCCGCTTTGAGCGGTAAGCCGCCAGGAGAGGTGCGCCGGACAGAGCCAGATCGCCAATGGCATCGAGCGCCTTGTGCCGGACAAACTCGTTGCCGAACCGCAGGCCCTCGGGGTTTATGACCCGATCCTCGCCAATCGCCACTGTATTTTCGAGTGACGCGCCCAACGCGCGACCCGATGCCCAAAGCCTCTCGACATCGCTCATAAATCCGAACGTGCGGGCGCGCGACAATTCGGACCGGAACACGCCTGGATTGAGTTCAACGCTCAGGCGTTGACGCCCGATCAATGGCGTATCGAATTCGATTTCGACATCCAGGAAGAAACCGGCATGGGGCAGCAATTCACCCCAGCATCCGCCTTCCTCGACGCGGATTGGCTTCAGGACCTTGATGTATTTGCGCGGGGCATCCAACTCGCGGATACCGACTTCGTCAATGGCATCGACGAACGGAGCCGAACTTCCATCCATGATCGGTACTTCGGCGCTGTCAATCTCGATATAGGCGTTGTCGACACACAGGCCACGCAAGGCCGCCAGCAGATGCTCAACTGTCGCCACCGTGGCGCCATTGGCTGCCCCGAGAACGGTGCAAAGTGTTGCATTGGCAACGGCCCGGAAATCGGCGGGTATGTCGGCGACGATATCTTCGCCGCGCGTCAGCAGAAACCGAAGCCCAGTATCGGCGTCAGCCGGGTGCAGCAGGATGGATGCTTCCGCACCGCTATGAACGCCGACCCCCGTCAGCGCCACTTCGCCAGCAAGCGTCGTCTGGCGCGATCCCACGAATCGCTTTGGCATATTCGCGAAGTCCCCTCGAAATCCCCGTCGCTCTGCGACTTGATACTCATTTTGGATCGCAGTTACGTTCGGAGCTCAGCTCTCCAGAGTTCGGACGTCAATCGGCCGCTTTCGGTTTCAACATAGAGTGATTCGCACCACCCCAGAGACCACATTATCGTCGGCTCTCGTTAATGGCTGTTTACCATGCACTGACCATAGTCGCCTCGGTTGTGCCAAAACAAATCACGCTTTCTTACACTGTGTTACCTAAGTCACGGTCAAGACCCAGGCGCACCCGTTTGGCACGCCGAACATAGCGCCGCCCAGGTCCGCGCGACGGATCGCAACGGGTCATAAAAACCGTTTTAAATCAAATGGATAGATTCAGCCGTCAAGCTTGGCGAGGGCGGTGCCTCGGCATTGGCAGATGGCGCGGCTGGTTGTCGCCGGGATCGCCCTGCGGACCGGTTTTTTGACCGGCGTCGGGGGCTTGCCCCCCAAGTTCGGTGCCACTCAGCTCGCGCCCCACGGGACGTGTTTCGGACATTGATTCGCCACTTTTGGCCGGGGTTTCCTTGCGCCCCGTCAGAAAGGTGAACAAGCCGCCACGCTTGCGCTCGGCCACGGCCGGCGTCGGCGCGGGTTGCGGCGCCGGCTCTCCCCGCTTGGAGCGATAGGCCTTCTGGGCAAACTGGGGAAAATCCTCGACTTCCGGCAAACGGCGCGCGGGCCGGCGCCCATCGATCGGGGCTTGAGGCCGGAATGCCGGAGCTGCCTGACCGGACGGATCGAACTCATGCCGCTCGCTTGGCCGGAATGGGCCCCCTTGCGGCATCGGCGGTGCTCCCAGCTCGATGACGACATCGTTCGGTCCGTTCCAGACCGATTGGGGTTGTGGATCGCCGGCTTGTTCAGCCTCGGGGAAGTAGTCCTCGGCGAACGGCTCGGAGGCCTCGCCGCCCATCTCGTCATTGGCTTGCTGAAAGCCTGCCTGAGCCCGCTGGCCCGGGCCCTTGTGCTCATCACCCCAGACCCGGCTTGGCGCGGTTGAGTTGAGCTGTGGAGTCGGTTCCAGACCGCGAGGCGCTTGTGGCCAGGCTGTGGCGGCGGCGGCCTTGCTTGCGCGGACCGGAGCCACGGCCACCGCCCCCAGCAACCCAGAGGCGACGATCGAGACCCGGACCTTGTCCCCCAACGACTCGTCAAAGGTGGCGCCGATAATGATGTTGGCGTCGGGGTCAACCTCCTCGCGAACGCGCGATGCGGCCTCATCGACCTCATAGAGAGTGAGGCTGCGGCTGCCCGAAATGCTCACGAGCAGTCCCTTGGCGCCGCGCAGCGAAACGTCATCCAGCAATGGATTGAGGATCGCCAATTCGGCGGCTTCGATGGCGCGCCGCTCGCCGGCCGCCTCGCCGGTGCCCATCATGGCGGTGCCCATGCCGGACATGACGGCCCTGACGTCGGCGAAATCCAGGTTGATGAGCCCTTCGCGCACGATCAGATCGGTAATGCAGGCAATTCCCGAATGCAGAACCTGGTCAGCCAGCAGAAAGGCCTCGGCGAATGTCGTCCGTTCGTTGGCGATCCGGAACAGGTTCTGGTTGGGAATGACAATCAGCGTGTCGACCTCGTGGCGCAGGTTCTCAATGCCAGCCTGGGCGGTTCGCAGCCGCTTGTTGCCCTCGAAATTGAAGGGTTTGGTGACAATGGCGACGGTGAGGATGCCCAAATCCCTCGACACCTTGGCGACCACCGCAGCCGCACCCGTGCCGGTGCCGCCGCCCATGCCCGCCGCGATGAACACCATGTGCGAGCCTTCGACCGCAGTGCGGATCTCCTCGATGGCCTCCTTGGCGGCTTCTTCGCCAATCTCGGGCCTCGCGCCCGCGCCAAGACCCTCGGTCAGGTTGGCACCAAGTTGTATTCGCCGCTCCGCGCTCGAAGACACCAGCGCCTGGGCATCAGTATTGGCGGCAATGAACTCCACGCCGTCGATGCCCGAGGCGATCATGTTGTTGATGGCGTTGCCGCCCGCTCCGCCGACGCCGATGACCGTTATGCGCGGACTTAGCTCTGTGAGCTTGGGTTGCTGAAGTTTGCTGCTCATATCCGGCCTTCCATAGCGTTTCTCGCTGAGCCTGGTCCGTGGGCCTATCAGGCCGAACCTGCATCGGCGGGCAGCTCGTCGTCCCAGAAACTGTCCTTGAACCAACGCCCCAAACGCCCTGCATATCCGGCCGGACTGGCCGGGCTCGCGCCTGCAACGCGGCCTAGGGCACCAGGCACAAGCACGGCAAAAGCCAGCCCTAGCAGCGCGGCCAAGCCTGGCGTCGCGATTGCCGGTTCCAATCCAGTGATCGCGCCCGGCCGACCCAAACGCACCCGGCAGCCGAAATGCCGGGATGCCGTGTCTCCCAAGCCGGCAAGTTGGCTCCCACCGCCCGTCAAGACCACCCGCTCAGACGCACGCATTCCCAGCCCGCCGCTGGAGAGCCGCTCACGCACGAGTTGCAGAACCTCGTCAACGCGCGGCGCCAAGGCGCGCCTCAACTGGGCACGCGTGAGCCTCAGTTCGCCCTCCGCCGACCCACGCACGGGCGTCAAGGGCACGTATTCATGCTCATCCGACATTGCGCCGACGAGATTGCCATAAAGTGCTTTGATTCGCTCGGCCTGGATGAACGGGATGGCCAGCGCCCTGGCGATGTCCAACGTCACTTGATGCCCGCCAATGGCAATGCCGCCGGCGTGTTGAAACATTCCCTCGCGAAATACTGCATAGGTCGTCGTGCCAGCACCCATGTCCACGACAATGGTTCCGGCCTGCAAGTCCTCCTCGGCCAAGGTCGCCAAGGCACTCGCGAACGGCGCGGCCACCATTGTCGCAACCTTGAGATAGCTCCGCCCAAGCATCATGCGGATGTTGCGCAGGGCCACCTCGTCAGCGGTAACGGCATTGAGATCGAGGCTGAGCCGCTCGCCAGGCATTCCGCGAGGATTGCGAATGCCGATTTGCCCATCGAGGCGGAAACCGAGCCGCTGGAGATGCAACAACTTCCGGCCATCGCGTTCAGCGAAGGCCTGTCCCGCAGCCAGTATTTTGTCGACGTCGGAATTGGCGACGGTGCCACCGGCCGGCGCGGTCGAGGCGGCAAAATTGAGCGATTTCAGCCGTCCCGAAGTTACCGCGACGACAACCTCCTCGACCCGAATGCCAGCTTCTGCCTCGGCCAGGCCGACCGCTTGCTTGACCGCCTCCTCCGCCTCGATGAGATCGATAATCGACCCCGCCCGGATGCCGCGCGAGCGGGTCAGGCCGAAACCAAGCTTTCGCGCCGGAAGCGGCGCACCGACGCGGGCTTCGCCAGCATCGCCGCCGGCCGCCGATACGATCAAGCAGCTCACCTTGCTCGACCCGAGATCGAGCAAGGCTATCGGCCGTTCGGTCTTGCCGGAGCCGCGGATCAGATGAAGGCCCATGGCTGTCTCAAGCCCCCCGATTCTTGGCATCGGGTGCCTGGCCGCTGGGGCGCGCGCCGAGCTTGCCGCCGGCCACAGGCAACTCTGGGGCCAGGCGAAACGCAACCCGGCCGGAGACGCGCAAGTCAATCGCCGCCAAGCGCCGTTCCAACAGCCGCTCCTCGCGATCCATGCGCTCAACCCAGACCAGCGTGTCGGCCATGCCGTCTTCGGGAAGCATCAGGGTCGGGGCGTCTTTGAGCTGCAGATCCCAACGCCGGCCGCCCACCCGCACCGCCGCAAGCAAGCGGTCACGAATTCCAGGATGCTTGGCGAGAACCGCGAGCAACTGCACGGCACCGGAATCCGCGTCCTCCCCGACCACCAGGGGAAGGTCCTTGTGGTCAGCCCGCGCGGTCGGCTCAAGGGTCCGCCCCTCGGCGTCGATCAGAAACATCAGTTGGAGATGCTGCCAGACCGCGAATGGCCGTCGCTCGCGGATATTCACGTCCAGACCATCGGGCAGCGTCCGGGTGACCTCAGCGGTCTCCACCCAGGGCAAGGCCTCAAGGCGGTTCCGGGCCGAGGCAGGATCGTAGGTCAACAATGATCCGGCCTGCTCCAGCCGCAGAGCCGCGAAAATGTCATCGCTGAGTGTGTTTCGCGATCCGCTGATCGCGATCTGGTTGATGCCAAGACCCGCTTTGATCGCCAGCGCATCGGCCGCGCGGGCTGCCTCGGCGAGCGGAATTCCGAATTTGAAGACCAGGGCGCAGCTCGCGGCAAGACATGCAATGGCAATGCCGCGCAAGACAATCGGAAGCCGGGCAGGGTGCCGTGGACGCGAGGGCTGTCCGGCCGCGCGAAGCGGCCTTGGTTCGCCATGCTCCCTCAGCGATCGCAAGAGGCGTCCTCCACCATCCACCGCACCAGCTCACCCAAACTCCAACCCTTGTGCCGCGCCAGCTCTGGAACCAGCGAGGTTCCAGTCATGCCAGGCTGCGTGTTCACCTCCAGGCAGGCGAGCTCGAAGCTGCCATCGGCGTGCTCGTCGAGCCGGAAATCGGCGCGCGACACGCCACGGCACCCCAAGGCGCGGTGAGCCAACAAGGTAAACCTTTGTACAGATTGGTTAATAATTGGTGAAAGCTGGGCAGGCAGGATGTGGCGGGAACCTCCCTCGACGTATTTGGAATCGTAGTCGTAGAATTGCAGGCCTTCGGCCGGCACAATGTCGATGATGCTGGTGGGCTCATCGGCGATGACGGCGCAGGTGAGTTCGCGGCCGGCTATGTATTTCTCGGCCAACAGCTCGTCGCCAAATTTCCAGTCGCTGGCGGTGAGCTCCTGGGGCGGATGGCTCTGGTCAGCCTTGACGATGAAGACGCCAACGCTGGACCCCTCGGCCACGGGCTTCAGCACATAGGGCGGTGGCAGAACGTGCGACTTGGCTGCCTCGTGGCGCGAGACCACCCTGCCGTCGGGCACCGGGATGCCGGCCGCCCGCATGACGGTCTTGGCCCGCTCCTTGTGCATGGCCAGCGCCGAGGCGAGCACACCCGAATGGCTGTAGGGAATGCGCAGATATTCGAGCACACCTTGGATGGAACCATCCTCGCCCCAGCGGCCGTGCAAGGCGTTGAAGCAGGCATCGGGTTTGAGCACGGCCAGACGGTCGGCGATGTCGTGGCCGACGTCCAGCCGCGTGACCTTGTAACCCTCACCCTCAAGCGCATCGGCGCAGGCCCTGCCGGAACTGAAACTGACCTCGCGCTCGGCCGAGAGTCCGCCAAGCAGCACCGCGACGTGGTTGAACCGCCGGCTCATGCGGCCGCCAGCGCCGCGCCCACGGCGCGACCAGGCAGCGGCTCGCCGAGCCGGATGATCTCCCAGTCCAGGTTCGTTTGCGTTGCCGCCGCCACCCGCGCGCGGACTGTCTCGCCCAGCCGCTCGATGTCCTCGGCGCTGGCCTTGTTCTCGTTGATCAGGAAATTGCAGTGCTTGTCTGAAACGACCGCGTCGCCGATGCGCAGTCCGCGACAGCCTGCGGCGTCGATCAGCCGCCACGCGCTGTTGCCCGGCGGGTTCTTGAAGGTTGAGCCGCCGGTGCGCGTCTTGACGGGCTGATTGTCCTCCCGGTAGCGGGCAACGTCGTCCATTTCGGCAAGGATCTTCGCGGATTCGCCCGGTTCGCCTTGAAATGTCGCCTCGGTGAAAACGAAATCGTCTGGTGCGCCGCAATGGCGGTAGCTGTAGGCCATTCCGGTCAAACCAATTTCGTGAATTTGGCCGGTCCGGTCGACGGCTCGGCAGTTTATGAGCACGTCGCGCGTTTCGGTGCCGTGCGCACCGGCATTCATGCGCAGCGCGCCACCGATTGATCCGGGAATGCCGCGATAGAAGGCCATCCGCGCGATACCGGCATCAGCGGCGGACCGCGCGAGCTTCTGATCGGGTACCGCCGTACCGCAACGCAAACGGTGGCCGGCAAGCGCCTCGATCTCGCCGAAGCCGCGGCCGAGCCGTACCACAACGCCACGCACGCCGCCGTCGCGCACCAACAGATTGGAGCCTAACCCGATGACGGTGACAGGAACCTCAACGGGAATTCGGGCCAGGACATAGGCAAGATCTGCTTCGTCGGCCGGTGAAAACAGCACCTCGGCCGTCCCGCCGACGCGAAACCAGGTGACATCGGCAAGGGCGACTTCACCGGCCAGCCGGCCGCGCACGTCTGGGGCGGCCTGAAGCACTTCGGCAAGGAGGCCCGAATGGTTCAATACGTGCCTCCGGCGACCTTTCGCTGCACGGGTTCAAGCTGGCCGGGGAGCGCGTGAATCCAATCGGTGATCGTTCCGGCGCCGAGCCCAATCACCAGATCGCCCGGCTGTGCCGCCCCGCCAATCAGCGGCGCCAACTCAAGCTCGTTGTCGATCACCATCACTTTTGGATGGCCGGCAGCCTTGATGCCCGCGGCCACCGCCTTGTGATCGATCCCCGCGACCGGCTTTTCGCCGGCCGAATAGATCGGCGCCACCACCACCATGTCCGCATCCTTGAAACTATGGCAGAAGTCCTCGAACAGACTTCCGACGCGGCTGTAGCGGTGCGGTTGAAAGATGCCGATCACCCGGCCCTTGGTGGTGCGGCGGGCGGCCTTGAGCACGGCGGCAACCTCGACCGGATGATGGGCATAGTCGTCAAAAAACGAAACGCCGTTCCATTCGCCGGCTGGCGAGAAGCGCCGCTTGACGCCCGAGAACGTCGCGACGGCCGCACGGATGGAGTCATCGTCGATGCCCGCCTCGGCCGCCACCGCAACCGCTGCGGCGGCATTAAGCGCGTTGTGCTCGCCCGGTACCGGCATCAGCAGGCCGCGGATGATCCGCTGGCCTCCCTTGACCCGTTGGCCCGCCTCGATGTCGAACAGCGTGCCCGATGCGTCGGAGCGCGGATTGCGCAGCTTGAGGTCCGCGTCCTCGCTGAACCCGTAAGTCAGCACCTTGCAGCTCATGTCATTGGCGGACTCGGCCAGCATCCGGCGCACCACCGGATGGTCGATGCAGGTCACCGCCACGCCGTAGAAGGGTATTGAGCAGTAGAACGTCCGGTAGGCGGCCTGCATCTTGTCCACGGTGCCGAAAAAATCGAGATGCTCGGGATCGATGTTGGTGACGACGCCGATCTGGGTGGGCAGCCGAATGAAGGTCGCATCCGACTCATCGGCCTCCACCACCATCCAATCACCCTTGCCCAGGCGCGCATTGGTGCCCCAGGAACTTACGATCCCCCCGGTAATGACGGTCGGGTCGAGCCTGGCGCTATCGAAGACATGGGCGATCAGCGAGGTCGTCGTGGTCTTGCCATGGGTGCCGGTGACCGAGACCGTCGATCGCAGCCGCATCAGTTCGGCCAACATGTCGGCGCGCTTGATGACGGGCAGGCGCCGCTTGCGCGCCTCGATCAGCTCGGGATTGTCGGGTTTGATGGCGCTGGAGATGACGACATATTGCGCACCGATGAGATTGATCGGGGCATGGCCGACGAACACCCTGACGCCGCGCGCCCGAACGCGGCGCACATTGGCGCTATCCTTGCTGTCGCTGCCCTGCACGCTGTAGCCGAGTTCCAGGAGGATTTCGGCGATCGCGCTCATGCCGATGCCGCCGATGCCAATGACATGGAACGGACCGATTGTACCCGGAATCTGCATCCTTCACACTCCCCCGAATGAGCTTTCAGCTGGCCCCCGCCAGCTGTTCGACGAGATCGGCGAGCAAACGCACCGCTTGCGGTTTGCCAACTGACTTGGCCGCCGCCGCGGCCGCGCCAAGCCTTTCAGGCGAATCGATCAGCGCAGCGATCTCAATTCCCAGCCGCATTGGCGTCAAGTCCTTCTGCTCCATGCACCATGCGCCGCCCACTTCGGCAAGCCGCTGGGCGTTGATCAGCTGATCATTGTCGAGCGAGTGTGGCAAAGGTACGAGGATCGACGGACGGCCAAGCACCGCCAGTTCGGCGACGCTGGAGGCACCAGCGCGGGCGATCACCAGATGTGCGGCGGCCATGCGTTCGGGCAAGTCCTTGAAGAAGGGCGCCAGATCGGCGGTGATGCCGGCTTGGTTGTAGGTCGCGCGAACCCGCTCCAGGTCCTCTTCGCGGCATTGCTGGGTGATGCAGAGGCGGCTGCGTTGAGCCTCAGGGAGTGTCAGCAGCGCCGGCGGAACGGTATCGGAGAAATAACGCGCGCCCTGGCTGCCACCGAACACGACCAGCCCGAAGGCGGCCTGTTGCCCCAGCGCCGGATACGGGCGGCTCGCGGCGGCGATCACCGTATCGCGGACAGGGTTGCCGGTGACGCGAACCTTGCCCGTGGCGTCCCCTGGCACCTTCTTGGTCGCCTCCCAGGAGGCCGCCAGCGCCGTCACCCGCCGCACCAGCATCCGGTTGGCGCGGCCCATTATGGCGTTCTGCTCGTGGATGATCGTGGGGATATGTGCCAATCGCGCCGCGACCAGCGGTGGAAACGTGGGATACCCCCCGAAGCCAACGACAACCAGAGGTTTCAGTCGGCCCAGAAGTGTTCGGGCCCGGAGAATTCCGCGGCCGAGCGTTGCCACGGTGCCGGCCATGGCGATGGGCGATTTACTCGCAAACGTCGCCGAGGGCACCTGATGGATGGCGCGGCCGGGAAAACTCGTGCCGTAGCGGTCGCCGCGCTCGTCAGTGACAAGATCGACGAGGCGGCCGCGCCTTGTCAGTTCCTCGGCCAGCGCGAAAGCCGGGAACAGGTGCCCGCCGGTGCCGCCCGCTGCCAGCAGGACCGGTCGCTGCGTCTTGGCGTTGACCATTCAGCGCGCTCCCAACTGGTCTCGGGCATCAAAGGCCAATCCCAGCTCTTCGCGATCAACTGGCAGCGCCGACCCATCTGGCCGGCGACGCATCACAGCCAACAGCAGCCCCATGCCGACGGCGACGCCCAGAATCGAGGATCCGCCATACGACACGAACGGCAGCGTCATGCCCTTGGATGGCAGCAAGCCGGCGCTCACCCCCACATTGATCAGTACCTGAACGCCAAGCAGCAGGCCTAGCCCGGTTGCCGAATTGCGCAAGAAGGCATTTTGCTCCCGCCACGAGAAGGCCAGGGCGCGGAAGACGATGAAGGCGAACATCGCCAGCAGGACAAGACAAGCGAGCGCGCCGTATTCTTCGGCAATGACGGCGAGCACGTAGTCCGTATGGGCATCAGGCAGCGCCATCTTGAGTTGGCCCTCGCCGGGCCCTCGCCCGAGCAGCCCGCCCTCGATGATCGAGGCTCGCGCCCGGTCCATCTGGTAGGTGTCTCCAATCTCGGGATGGACATAGCGGTCGATGCGCGAGCGCACATGCGGCAGCGTCGCGTAGGCCGCGCCAATCGCGAGGCCACCTGCCACGAGAAAGATCGCCATGCGCCTGAGCGGCTGGCCCGAGAGGAAAAACAGCGCTCCCCAAACCAGCGTCAGCAGCAAGGTCTGGCCAATATCGGGTTGCAGCACCAGCACCGAGGCGGTCAACAGAAAGAGCCCGATGGCCAGCGGCAACGCCGGCATTTTCGGGTGCACGCCGGTCTGGGCGAACAGCCAAGCGGCGAGCACGACGAAAGCGGGCTTGAGCAGCTCCGATGGCTGCAACTGCTGGCCGGCGATCTGCACCCAGCGGCGCGCGCCGTTGATCTCGGGGCCGGTCCACAGGACCAAGGCGACGAGCGCGAGCATGGTGATGAACAGGATGAGGCTGATGCGCCGGACTTGCGCCGGACCCAGCAGCGAAAGCGCGAGGATAACCGGCACGGCACCGGCGGCAAAGACAGCGTGGCGCTTGACGAAATAAAGCGCGCCCAGGCCCTTGTGCAGCGCGACGGCCGGGCTGGAGGCCAGCGACAGCATGAAGCCGGCGCCGATGAGCAGGAGGATGACGGCGAGCAGTTGGCGGTCGATCGTGAACCACCATTCGGCAAGAACGGAGCGGTCGGCGCGGGAGATTTTCATGGCGTGGTTTTCGCGCCGTAAGGGACAAAGCCCGGCAGCGCCTCCACCAGCCGGCGGAACTGGTCGCCGCGATCCTCGAAGTCCTTGAACTGGTCGAAGCTGGCGCAGGCGGGGGAGAGGAGGACTGTGGCAGGCCCGCGCCCCGCGTTGCGGCCCGCTTCAGCGACAGCGCGATCCAGTGTTCGGCAGGCCGTGAATGCAACATGTTGCTCGGTCAAGGTTCGCGCGAACGACTCGCTCGCCTCGCCGATGAGATAGGCATGGGCAACGCCGCCGAAAAAACCCGTGAGGCTCTCGATCCCGCCGTCCTTGGCCTTTCCGCCAAGGATCCAATGAATTGGAGTCGCAAAGCTGTTCAGCGCTTTGGCGGTCGAATCGGCGTTGGTTGCCTTGCTGTCGTTGACAAAGGTGGCCGCGCCGGCATTGCCGAGCACTTCCATGCGGTGGGCGAGGCCGGGGTAGGTTTGCAGTCCTCGCTGCAGGGTCTCAACGTCAATCCCAAGCGCATCGCCAATGACAACTGCTGCCGTAGCGTTTTGGGCGTTGTGCGCGCCTCTCAGAGTCGCAATGCCCGTCAGATTCGCGAGGAGCACGACTTCGAGAATGCTGCCCGTTGTGCCGACCCGGCCAATGATGCCTTCTGGCACGGCTGTTATCAGGTCACCGCGATCATATTTGAATCGCTTGAGTTCCGCCTCACTCACGGCATCAGCGGGTCTCGTCAAATCTTCCGTGACGTGAATACCGATTGCGTTGTCACGATCGTAGATGCGCTGCAGGGCCATTCCCCGCGTCAGCACATCGTCCAGGCCAAACACCGCGAAATGCGACCAATGGGTCAATCGCGCCTTGACGGAAGCATAGCGCTCCATCGAGCCATGTCGGTCCAAATGATCCGGGCTCAGATTTAGCAAGACGCCAACGTCGCAGACTGCGCTGCCGGTGAGGTCGATCTGGTAGGAGGAAAGCTCCAGCACATACACGTCCGTCTCGGCGAACGGCGCCAGCCCCAACACCGCCTCGCCGATATTCCCGCCCATCGCCACGCGCTTGCCAGCGTGGCGCAGCAGATGCGCGGTCAGCGCCGTCGTGGTCGATTTGCCGTTGGTGCCTGTGATGCCCACCACCTTTGGCCCGTCAACCGGCAGCGAGCGGAACTTCGCCAGCTCCCGGAAAAACAACTCCGTGTCCCCGATCACTTCCACGCCCGCCGCCTTCGCCCGTTTCACCGTCCAGTTCGGCTCGGGGTGGGTCAGCGGCACGCCCGGCGCCAGCACCAGGGCGGCGAATTTCGACCAGTCGGCTTGGCGCAAATCCACCAGCGGCAGCCCCGCCGCCTCGGCCGCCGCCCGCCCGCGCTCGCCGTCATCCCAGCACGCGACCACGGCGCCGCCCGCGACCAGCGCGCGCGCCGCCGCCAGACCCGAGCGCGCCAGGCCGAACACGGCGACGGTCCTGCCCGCAAAAGTTGTGACTGCAATCATGCCAACAACTTAACCCGAGTCGCGCCCGATCACCGTAACTTCAACGTCGCAAGCCCAGCCAGCGCCAGTACCACCGCGATGATCCAGAACCGGATCACCACGGTCGATTCCTCCCAGCCCTTCTGTTCGTAGTGGTGGTGCAGCGGCGCCATGCGGAACACCCGCTTGCCGGTCCACTTGTAGCTCGCCACCTGCACGATGACCGACAGCGTCTCCATCACGAACAGGCCGCCGACAATGGCCAGCACGATCTCGTGCTTGGTGGCGACCGCGATCGAGCCGAGCGCGCCACCAAGCGCCAGCGAGCCCGTATCACCCATGAAGATCATCGCCGGAGGGGCGTTGAACCACAGGAATCCGAGCCCGGCCCCGAGCAGCGCACCCGCGAACACGGCAAGTTCGCCGGTGCCGGGCACATAAATGATCTCAAGATAATCGGCGAATTTGGTGTTGCCGACCAGGTAGGCGATGAGGCCAAACGTGCAGCCGGCGATGATCACCGGCACGATGGCCAGGCCGTCGAGGCCGTCGGTGAGATTGACCGAGTTGCCCGCGCCTGAGATGACGATGATACCGATGAGGATGAACGGCGCCGACCACAGCCAGTCAAACAGCAGCGGTCCCATGGGTATCAGCACGTCCTTGAAGAACGGTACTGTCAGGGACGTCGCGAATTTCGGATTGCCCTGATGCATCACCAGCCAGGTGGCGATGGCCGCGATCGCCAGCTCCAGAGCCAGCTTGATCCGGCCCGAGAACCAATGGGCGGTGCGCTGCTTGGTGACCTTGAGGTAGTCGTCGGTGAAGCCGATGGCACCATAGGCGAGAGTGACGCCGAGCACGATCCAGATATAGGGGTTGGACAGGTTCGCCCACAGCAGCGTCGAGGTGGTGACACCCATCAAAATGATCAGGCCACCCATCGTCGGCGTGCCGCGCTTCTTGATGATGTGGCTTTGCGGGCCGTCGTCGCGGATCGGCTGGCCCTTGCCCTGGCGCAGGCGGAGGTGGTCGATGAGATAGCGGCCGAACAGGATGAAGTACAGAAGCGAGGTGATGATCGCCCCGCCGGTTCGGAAGGTGATGTAGCGAAACACGTTGAGGACCGTGTGGTCCGCGCTGAACCGGATCAGCTCGTAAAGCATGAATGCCCCTTCGTTCGTGCCCTGATGGTTCGGGCGTCGATTCGCTCGCCTTTTTTTCTCCCTCTCCCCTGGCGTTCTTCACGCAAGGGGAGAGGGTTGGGGTGAGGGGCAGCGTCAAACTCGACGAGAGCCCCACCGGGTTAGCGCTGCGGCCTGCGACTGCCCCTCACCCTAACCCTCTCCCCCTTGAAACAAGGGAGAGAGGGGACGAAAACCCATATGCGTTTTCCGTGCGATTGCATGGGCGCTATTTTTGCTTCTCCCACTCCGTCAGATGCTTTTTCACCGCTTCGACGATCGGCGCCATGCGCGTGCCGAGCGAGCCCTTGATCATGATGACGTCGCCGGGCGCGATTGCAGCCAGCAGCGGGGAGATGAGGTCTTGGGGCCTTGCTGAATGGAAAATTCGACCTTCAAGGTCTTCTTTGATTTGGGCACCCAGTTCAACACCTAGATCGCTTCCATGATCCATGATGCGCTCGAACTCATCAGCAAGTTTTCGCATGTGCTCGCCACAAAGATAGACAGATGCCGCGTGACTGTAAAATATCTTCTCGGCAAGCCTTCGATGGTAAAATTCGGAGTGCGAGCCCAATTCACGCATATCTCCCAGCACTGCAATTCGTCGAACGTCATTTCTACCCGCAAAACTGTACCATAAGCTTTCCAGTGCCGCCTCCATCGATAGAGGGTTGGCGTTATAACTTTCATTGATCAAAATGACAGATCTTTGATTCACAGGATATTCAGACCATGAACCCCGGCCGTCACCGCTTTTAAATTTTTTCAAAGCACCCACGACGGCGCCTGGGTCCAGGCCAAGCGCCTGACATGCACCTATTGACGCAATTGCGTTCTTGACCTGGTGGACGCCGGCAGCGCCTAGCTCAACTGTCAAATGCCTGCCGATCACGCTGCAATTAAACTTTGATGTTCGACCGTTATATGCACTTTCAAAATTAATCAGCGCATAGTGCGGTGTCAACGGAGGGTTTCCTAATTTGTTTCCGGAGTATAGCACAGCAGCGCCTGCATAATGCGCTTTAAGACTGAGTGCTTCAAGGCCATCTCGCATTTTTTCTAATATCGCAATTCTAGGTACCAAATCTCCCTCTAGATCGTTGAGTCCCAGCATTATCTCGGCCTTAGCATCTATAATTTTGTCAATCGTGCCAAAGTATTCGATATGAGCTGGGCCCACGTCTCTAATTATAACCACGTGGGGTCGGACAAATTTTGTCAAGGGCGCGATCTCGCCCGCGTGGTTCATGCCGATCTCGAACACGCCGTATTTCGTGTTGCGCGGCATCCGTGCCAATGTCAGCGGCACGCCCCAATGGTTGTTGTAGCTCTGCTCAGAAACATGGGTATGCGGATCGACAGAGCTCAAACACAGCCGCAGCATTTCCTTCGTGCTGGTCTTGCCGACGCTCCCCGTCACTGCAATGATGCGTGCTTCCGGTGACAGCCGCGCCCGCGCCGCGACGCCCAACCGCTCCATCGCCTTCAACGTGTCGTCAACCCGCATCAGCGGCCCTGATCCGGCAGGCGTCACAAATTCGTTGCCGACAAGTGCCGCGCCGGCGCCCGTCTCGAACGCTTTGCTCACATAGACGTGCCCGTCCTGATTGTCGCCGCGCAGGGCCACGAACAGATCGCCCTTTTGCAGCGTGCGCGTATCAATCGACACACCCGTCACGCCGCCGGCCGCCGCACCCTCTGCAATGCCACCGGTCGCGGTCACCAGTTCATCCCATTTCCAGAGCGGCTCAGCCACGGCCTGCCTCCCTCGCGATCGCCTTCTCCGCCTCCTCGCGGTCGGAGAAGTGGTGCTTGGTCTCGCCGATGATCTGATACGGCTCGTGCCCCTTGCCCGCGATCAGCACCACATCGCCCTTGCCCATCGCCGCCACCGCCACGCCGATTGCCTCGGCCCGGTCGCCGATTTCCCTTGCGCCAACCGCCCCCGCCAGCACCTCGGCGCGAATGCTCGCCGCCGTCTCCGTGCGCGGATTGTCATCCGTCACGATCACCACGTCCGCCAGTTCCGCCGCGATCTTCCCCATCACCGGCCGCTTGCCCTTGTCGCGGTCGCCGCCGCAGCCGAACACGCAAACGAGTTTGCCCGTTGCGAACGGCCGCAGCGCTTTCAGCGCCGCCGCCAAAGCGTCCGGCTTGTGCGCGTAGTCGATCACCACCATGCCGCCGCGAACCCCGCCGGCCATCTCCAGCCGGCCCGGCACGCCGGTCAGCTTCTCCAGCTTTGCGAACACCCCGTCAGGCGGCGAGCCCGAGCCAATACATAGACCCGCCGCCATCAGTGCGTTATGCGCCTGATAGTCGCCGATCAGCGGAATTGTCAGCTCGCGCCGCTCACCTTCTTGCTGGACGGCGATCTTCTGGCCGAAGCCCACGCTCGCCCGGCTTACCAACCGGATCGCCTTGCCCTTAGCGCCCACCGTCATCACCTTGAGCCCACGCCGGTAGGCGACCTCGACGACCTGCTCGCATTCGGGCACATCGGCATTGACGACGGCCGCCGCGCCCTCGGGCAGCAGGTCGTCGAACAGCCGCAGCTTGGCCGCGAGATAGTCTTCCGTATTTTTATGATAATCGAGATGGTCCCGCCCCAGATTGAGGAACGCCCCCGCCGCCAGCCGCACGCCGTCGAGCCGCCGCTGATCGAGCCCGTGGCTGGACGCCTCCATCGCCAGGTGCTCGACGCCCTCCTGCGCCATCTCGGCCAACAAGGCGTGCAGCATCACCGGATCGGGCGTGGTCAGCGTGTCCACCATCGAGCCATCGGGCTTGACCAAACCAAGCGTGCCAAGATTGGCGGCCTTCAAGCCCAGACCGGCCCAGATTTGCCGCACGAAGAACGCCGTCGAGGTCTTGCCGCTGGTGCCCGTAACAGCCACCACGACGTCCGGCTGGTGGCGGTAGAACCGCGCCGCCATGCGGGCGAGCGCAAGGCGCGGCTCGGCCGAGCGCACGACCATCAAGCCGGGGCCGTCGGCAAGGGGCGCATCATTGGCAGCCAGAATAGCCACCGCG
>Ga0209068_10000601_pt1 | contig 19320 bp, 18 predicted proteins | sample ColStrG_CSR_2012_FD_187200 | JGI IMG/M metagenome (GOLD analysis project Ga0209068, IMG submission 187200) | Freshwater sediment microbial communities in response to fracking from Pennsylvania, USA - Cold Stream Run_MetaG_CSR_2012 (SPAdes)... | ecosystem: Environmental > Aquatic > Freshwater >... | reverse complement strand
AGCTTGCCCAGCAGCACCGCACCGTCGCGCCAGAGATTGGCGGTGACGCTCGATTCGTAGGTCGGAACGAAATTGTCCAGGATGTGCGAGCAGGCGGTGGTGCGCACATCGCGGGTGGCGAACAGGTCCTTGATGCCGAGCGGGACACCGTCGAGCGGCCGAGCCTGTCCGGCCATCAGCCGCGCATCCGCCGCCTTGGCCATGGCGCGCGCCTGGTCCGGCGTCTCCAACACAAAGGCGTTGAGGCCGCGAGCGTGCTCGATGGCCGCCAGATGCGCCTGCGTGAGCTCGGTCGCGCTGAAGCTCTTGCTACGCAATCCGTCGCGCGCTTGCGCCAAGGTGAGGCCAGTCAGATCGCTCATCGATCACCGGACAGCGGATTCAGCCTGGACGACCGGCTCCGCGCTGTTCGCGGCCGAACCGCAATAGCACCGCGCCCGACCCTCACTCGACCACCTTTGGGACGAGAAAAAAATGATTCTCGGTTGCCGGCGCATTGCGCACGATGTCGTCGGCGATACCCCCGTCCGTCACCTTGTCCTCCCGCTGCTTGAGCTCCATCGGGGTGACCGAGGTCATCGGCTCGACGCCGTCGACATTGACCTCCGCGAGCTGCTCCACGAAGGCCAGCATGGCATTGAGCTCGGTCTGCAGGTCCGCAACCTCGTCGTCGGCGACGGCAATGCGCGCCAGATGCGCGATGCGGCGGACGGTCTTGGCGTCGACGGGCATGGAGACCTCATGGCATAGGCCGGCTTGGCGCCGGACGCCGGCTTGCCGGCCGGTCGCTCGCCGCCCTATAGCAGGCCGAGGAATTGCCGGGCAACTCGCGCGCGTTTTCCCTGATGGGGCGACCAGGTTGGGCATGGCGCATGGGGGCTACGCTTGGCCGGCGGTTTCCAGCGACGCTACCATGCCGGCCGCGGGTCGGGAAAAGGACCGGAATGCCATCGCTCAAGAGCATCGGGCTCGCAGGCGCCTGCGTCTGCGCGATCGCGTCGATTTCGCTCTCGCCAGCCCGGGCGCAGGAGTGGCCGACACGACCGGTCAAGATCGTGGTCGCCTTCGCGCCGGGCGGCAGCGCCGATCAGCTTGGACGGCTCTTCGCTGCCGAGCTCTCGACGGCGTTCGGGCAGCAATTCTATGTGGAGAACAGGCCCGGCAACAGCGGCAGCATCGGATCGGCCCAGATCGCGCGTTCCGGGCCCGACGGCTACAGCTTGCTGGTGGCCGGCTCCGGGCCGCATTTGACCGGACCCGCCATCAACCCGAATATCGGCTATGATCCGCTCAACGACTTCACCCATGTGGCGATGATCGCGGCCGATAGCTTCGTGCTCGCCGTCAATCCTGCGCTGGGCGCCACCTCGATCACCGAGCTGGTGAAGTTGGCCCGCACCAAGCCGCTGACGTCCTCCTCGCCGGGCGCCGGCTCGCTCGGCCATCTCATCCTGGAGCAGTTCAAGCGGCGGGCCGGGATCGACATCCAGCACGTCCCGTCTCCCAACTCCGGCATGCTCGATGTGCTCGGCAATCACATTTCCATGTCGTTCACGACGCTGCTGACCGCCGGCGAGCATATTCGCTCCGGCGGCATGGTCGCCCTGGCTGTCACCTCGAGCGAGCGCAATCCGGTTTACCGGGCCATCCCGACCTTCGCCGAGCAGGGCTATCCGGACGTGCGGGGCGAAACCTGGTTCTGGCTCGCGGGTCCGAGGAATCTTCCCCCCGGTATCGTGAGCAAGCTCAATGAGGAGGTCCGCCGCATCGTGATGCTGCCCAGAACGCAAGCCTATATCGCGCAGATGGCGCTCACCACGCGTGACCTCGATCCGGCCGCGGTCACCGGCTTTGTCCGGGAGGAATTTGCATTCTGGGCACCGCTGGCCAAGGAGGTGGGCCTCCGGGTCCAATAGGGTGGCTCACAGCCACTCATAACCACTCACGGACTTGACCCATCCAGCGCGGCCCGCACCCGGGCGACGATGTCCGCGGGCGTGCCGGCGAGCTTTGCGACCAAGGCCTGGACCTCCTCCCCGGTGGCGGGACTCAATTCCAGCTGCAGCTGGGCGGCATCGGCAATGAAGTCCGGGTCCTTCATGGTGGCGTCGAAGGCCCGCCGCAACGCCTCGATGCGGGCAGTCGGCACGTCGGGCGGCACGAAATAGGGCCGGCCATATTCGGTGCGCGCAAACATCATGGTCAGGGCCGCACGGTCGGCCTCCGTCTTGGCGAGCTCGAGCATGGTGGGGACCGAAGCCAGCCCGGGATCCCGCTGCAGCCCATATTGGGCGATGACCGTGATCTTCTTTTCGCTGATCCATTGCGGGAGCTGCGTCTTGACGGATTGCCAGCCGATGCCGCCGATGCCCTCGACCTCGCCGCGCTCCATCGCGACATTGATTTGCGGCGTAGCGTCGTAGCCGCGCACGATCTTGAACCTGGTGCCCAGGAACTTGTTGGTCACCAGCGGAAAGTCGACCAGCGTGGTGCCGGCCGCCGTCGCGCCCACGATCAATTCCCTTTGCATCAGGTCGGCGAGGCTGCGCACGCCCGCCGTGTGCCAGGCATAGGCCACATAGGTTTCGCGGTTGGTGCTGCCGATCCAGTTGAGCTTGGCGGCATCGAAGCGGGCAGCCGCCGGCTCCAGCAGCGGCGCCGTGGGGATGCCATTGATCGGCGCCGCCATGACGGTGCCGTCCTTGGGCCCCAGGCTGTAGAGCTGATTGACCATCACCAGCCCGCCCGCGGCGGCCTGATTCTGTACAATGACGGTCGGATTGCCCGGAATGTGATTGCCGATGCGGCGCGCGACCGCGCGCGCGAACAAATCGTAGCCGCCGCCGGGGCCGGTACCCACCAGCATGCGCAATTGCTTGCCCCGATAGAACGCAGCGACATCCTCCTGTGCGCAGGCCGGCGCGGCCACCCCAAGGCAGGCGGCGAAAAGGAGCATGCCGCAGCGGAATTTCATCGCATCCCTTCGATGACATGGAGGTTCGAGGACATGAATAGCGGCGCGAGCCCGCCCTAAGACGCGTGCGCCGGCTCGGCAGTCTTGCCGAATTCGAACAGCCGGCCGGGGCAATCGCCGCGCTCCGTCCAGCCGAGCTGACGGACGCAATCCCACACGACCGCCTGGTTGCTGGTGACGACTGGGCGATCGAGATGCCGCTCCAGTTCCTCGATCACGCTGAAAACGGAGATGTTCGCGCAGCTGACGAAATAGACGTCGGCATCGGGCCGCGCGGCCTCGATAACCCGGTCTCTCCAAAAGGTCGGCGGTGTGGCGCAATAGGCGTCGCTCCCGTCGAGCGCAAAGCCGGCCGCATGGAGCACCTGATAGCCGCACTCGTGGAGGAATTCCGCCTCGTGATCGGTCGTGCGCTGATCGTAGGGTGTAATGAGAACGACCCTGCGGGCGCGCAGAGCATCGAACGCCCGGCGGATCGCGGTCGCCGTGGTGGTCGCGTGCGGCACACCCGCTGCGGTCATGGCGCTGAGAATTCGCTCCTCGCCGTCGCGCCCCTCTTGCATGGAATTGGCGGTGCAATGAAAGGCCACCACCTCACAGCGTGCGTCCGTCAACGCGCGGCTCGCCTCCTCGATGCGGGGCAGGACGGTCGCCAGCGGACCGCGATTGGGGCCCGTCATGCGCAGGCGCGTCACATGCGCTTGCACGCCCGCCGGAAACGCCGCAATCATCTCCTGCTCCACCATCCGGTTGGAGGACGGAATGATGCAGCCGACGCGCGCCGTCATTGTCCGGCCTGGCCTTGGCGGACGCCCATGCGGGTGAGGCGCGGCAGGACCTCGTCGCAGAAGAACGGCAGCTCCTGCGCATAGTTGACGAGCGAGACGCCGATGCCGGTCAATCCGGCGTGGCTGAGATCGGCCATTTGCTTGGCGACAAAATCGGGATCGCCAACGATCGGCAAGCCGCCCATGCCCTGGGCGTACTGGTTCCGCTTGAGGACGTATTCCTGCATCGGAACCGTCTGCGGGCTGATGTTCTTGAGCGCCAGAATGCCATCGACCGCCGACCAATCGGCGTGCTCGACGATGCTGTAATGGTAATAGTCCTCGGCCTCCTTCTGCGTCGCGCGGCAGGTAACGACACCCACCGTATAGCAGCCGATATCGCGACCGCTTTCCTTTGCCAGGTGCTGCACCGCGGCCACGCGCTTGGCGGTCTCGTCAAGCGAGTCCCGCGAGGCCTGCAGGAAGAACGCGTCGCAATTGCGGATCGCGAAGGCCTGGCCGGTGCCCGAGGAACCGGCGTTCATCATCAAGGGCCGGGTACCTCCGAAAGGCTTGGGCTTGCCGCGGATGCCCTTCATGCTGAAATATTTGCGCTGGAAATCGAAATCCTCCTGGTCCGACCAGATCATCTGGATGACGTCGAGCCATTCCTGCGCATAATCGTAGCGGTCTTCGTGCTCGCGCTGCTCGACCCCGAACATCTCGAATTCGCCTTCGTTCCAGCCGACCACGATGTTCAAGCCGAAACGGCCCTCGCCGATATGGTCGGCGGTCACCATCTCCTTGGCGGCGATGACGGGATTGAACAGCGGCGCATGCACGGTGCCGAAAACAGTGATGCGCTTGGTCGACGCCAAGAGGCCGGCCGCCCAGGTGATCGTCTCGAGCGTCGCTCCCTGGTAATCGGTGTCGCCGCCGTAGCCCTTCCAGCGGCCGATGGGGAGCATGAAATCGATTCCGGCCTCGTCGGCCATCCGTGCCAGCCGCAGATTGTCGGGCCAGCTCCCGGTCCACCGCTCCGGAACCTTGGTGACCGCACGTCCGGACGAGCAATTCGATCCGAACAAGCCGATCTTGAGCTTGTTCGTGTTGTACATCGAATAGCGGTCACACGTGAGTGCATTGCGAGCGAGCACGATTCCTCCCCGTCATTTTCTGCAGATTGATTGCCAATGGCCGGGGCATCTTAGCCCAATACCGAGGCTGATTGAAATGGCGCCCGGCGGTCCCTAACCTGCCCGGACGGGAGAACGCCACCATGCGCCCAAGACGTCTGTCCCCCTTCATCGTCATGGCGCTTCTCGCCATGTTTCCGGCGCTGCCTTCGACCGCCGAGGAGGCAGCCGACGCCGCCAGGTCGTTTCCCAACCGGCCCATCCGCATCATCGTGCCGTTTCCGGCCGGCGGACCGACCGACATCCTCGCGCGCGTCGTGGCCCAGCGCATGAGCGAGGATTGGGGCCAGCCGGTCGTGATCGAGAACCGCCCGGGCGCCAATACGGTGGTCGGAGCCCAGCAGGTCGCGCGCGCCGCGCCCGACGGCTACACCCTCCTGGCCGCGATGGACACCACCTTGGTGATGAACCCAGCCACCATCAAGAACCTTCCGTATGATCCGTTCCGCGACTTTGCGTCCGTCACGCTGGCGGCCAAGAACACGTCGCTCCTGACGGTGCGGGCGGACGGCGGGCCAAAGACGATCGGGGAGCTCATCACCTCCGCCAAGGTCAATTCCGGCAAGCTGAACTACGGCGCCGGCATCATCACCACCAGGCTGGCGGGCTATTTGTTCAACCGGGAAGCCGGCATCGACGTCCAGCTCGTCCCCTACAAGGGCAGCGCTGAGGTCGTGCAGGGCCTCTTGACCGGTGCGGTCGATTATATCATCGACGGAGTGGCTTCCAGCCTGCCGTTGATCCAATCCGGAAAGTTCCGCGCCCTGGCCAAGCTCAACAGCCGACCGCTTCCCGTGCTCCCCGACGTGCCGCCGCTCTCGATTGCCGCCGGCATGCCCGCGCTGGACGATATATCGAGCTGGATCGCCATTGTGGCCCCGGCGCGCACGCCGCACGCCGTCATCGACAAGATTCAGCAGGAAGTCGCAAAGATGTATGCCGATCCGGTGCTTTACGATCGGCTGCAAAAGTCCGGCATCAATGCGGTCAGCAGCACGCCGGAGGAATTCGATGCCTTCTTCCGCAAGGAGGCCGTGCGCTGGGAAAAGGCCTTCCGGGAAAGCGGCATCCAGCTCGAATGATCGCGCCGCGTCGCGAAATTCCGTTCATGAAGAATCACGGCACGACATCAGTCAACGGAGTTGCCATGTCAAAACCGAAGATCCTGGTCTTTGCACCGCGCGAAGAGCCACCCGAGACCATCGCGGCGCTCGAAGGCCTCGGCTGCGAGCTCGTCTTCGGCAATCGCGACTGGCAATTGCCGCGCCGCTCCGACGAAGAGGCCGTCGTCGCGGCGGCGCGCGATGCGGTGGCCCTGATGGGCACCTCCATGCGCCACACGCCCATCACCCGGCGGATCATGCAGGCGTCGCAGCGGCTGCGCATCGTCGCCAAATACACCGTCGGCGTCGACGACATCGATACCGACGCGGCGACCGAGCTCGGCGTCATGGTCTGCCACGCCCCGACGGAATCCAATTGCTTCGGCGTCGCCGAGACCACGGTGACCTTCATGCTGGCTTTGTTCAAGAAGATCCGCGAGCGCGACGCCGACGTGCGCAACGGCAAATGGCGCGAGCTGCCCAACTTCGCCTACTATGTCGGCAGCCGCCAGACCGACAATTTCCCCGGCCAGACGATCGGCCTCGTGGGCTTCGGCCGCATCGGGACCCGCGTCGCCCAACTGCTGGCGCCCTGGCGCGCCCGCATCATCGCCTACGACCCCTACGTGCCGCCCGCGCATTTCCTGACCCACGGGGTCAAGGCGGTCGATTATGACACGCTGCTGCGGGAGGCGGATGTCGTGTCGTTCCACGTCGTGCTGAACAAGGAGACCCGCTACATGTTCGGCGAGCGTGAGCTCGCCCTGATGAAGCCCTCCGCGGTCGTCATCAATACAGCGCGCGGCAAGATCGTGGACGAAAAGGCGCTGGCCAAGGCCATCGCGGGCGGGCGCGTCCGCGGGGCCGCCATCGACGCCTTCGAGGAGGAGCCGCTGCCGGCGGATTCGGCCCTGCGCACCCTCGGCGACAAGGTGCTGCTGTCGCCCCATTCGGCGGCCTATACGGAGGGTGGCGAGCTTCGCCAGGGCGTCGCCTGGGCCACCCGCTCGGTTCTGACCGCGCTCGCCGGCAAGATACCGGACAACGTGTACAACAGAGAGGTCATCCCGCGCTGGAAGGAACGTTTCGGCGGCGCGAGCATTTCCAATTGAGGGTCTGCCCCGATCGAGGCGGACCACGATCCAGGCGGACCATTGCCGCCCCACCGGCATGGGCCTAGTTTCCCGCCATGAGCCTTCAGTCGAGCGCACCTATTCACATCATCGGCGGCGGCCTCGCCGGCTGCGAGGCGGCCTGGCAGATCGTCGGGCGCGGCGTGCCGGTGGTCCTGCACGAGATGCGCCCGCTGCGCGGGACAGCCGCGCACAAGACCTCGGCGCTGGCGGAGCTCGTGTGCTCCAATTCGTTTCGCTCGGACGACCCCGAGCACAATGCGGTCGGGTTGCTGCACGAGGAGATGCGCAGGCTCGATTCCCTGGTGATGCGGTCAGCCGATACCAACCAGGTCCCCGCCGGCGGCGCGCTGGCGGTCGATCGCGACGGATTTTCGGCCGCCATCACGGCTGCCCTGGAAGCCCATCCCCTGGTCACGCTGTGCCGCGAGGAGATCGCCGATCTGCCCCCGGGCGACTGGGACAATGTGATCGTGGCGACCGGCCCCCTCACCTCGGCGGCCCTCGCGGATGTGATCGCAAAGCTCGCAGGCGAGCAGGCGCTCGCCTTCTTCGACGCGATCGCCCCGATCGTTCATCGCAACTCCATCGACATGTCGGTCGCCTGGCTGCAATCGCGCTACGACAAAGCGGGCCCGGGCGGATCGGGGGCCGACTACATCAACTGTCCGCTCTCGCGCGCACGCTACGAGACGTTCATCGATGCCCTCCTGGCGGGCGGCAAGGTGAGCTTTCACGACTGGGAGGCCGCGACACCCTATTTCGACGGCTGCCTGCCGATCGAGGTCATGGCCGAGCGCGGCCGCGAAACCCTGCGGCACGGCCCGATGAAACCTTTCGGGCTGACCAATCCCAAGGCCCCGGACGTCAAGCCCTATGCGGTCGTCCAGCTGCGCCAGGACAACCGGTTGGGCACCTTGTTCAATATGGTGGGCTTCCAGACCAAGCTCACCCATGGCGAGCAGGTGCGCATTTTCCGCACCATTCCGGGTCTCGAGGGCGCCGAGTTCGCCCGGCTCGGCGGCTTGCACCGCAACACCTTCCTCAATGCCCCGAAGCTCGTGGACGCGACCTTGCGGCTCAAGGCCGAGCCCCGCTTGCGCTTCGCGGGCCAGATCACCGGATGCGAGGGTTATGTCGAATCGGCCGCGATCGGCCTTTTGGCGGGCCGCTTTGCAGCCGCTGATCGTCTTGGAAAACCGTTGACGTCGCCGCCGCCGACGACCGCCCATGGCGCTCTGCTTGGTCACATCACCGGCGGCCATATCGAGACGATCGATGCCGGTCCGCGCTCCTACCAGCCCATGAACATCAATTTTGGACTGTTCCCGCCGCTCGCCCAATCTCCGACCCGGGCCGAGGACGGTACCAGACTGCGCGGAACCGCCAAGACACTGGCCAAGAAGTGCGCCATCAGCCACCGGGCGCTGGGCCATCTCGCGCTCTGGATCGCCGGCGGCGATCATGCCCTGGCGGCGGAATAAAGAACATCGCCACATGGCACTACCGCGTGAAATCGAAGGACGTTGGCAGACCCGCGTTGTGCTCAAGCGGGACGTGTTCTCGACGGTGGAGCGCGGCCGCTTCCGTACCGACGGCGGCGAGGTCGAGGCCGTGCTGCGGCGCATCGACGAGGTTCCGTGGTGGAGCTTGATCGTCGCGCGTCATCTGTTCGGCCGCGAGCGTCGCGCGCTCGCCGCCGCGGGAGCGCTGGGCGTGGCGCCGCCGCTCTGTCTCGCCGGGCGCCGCGTCCTGGTGCGCGGCTGGATCGAGGGCGTCGCGCTGCATCTTGCCAAACCCTACGGTGACCGCGCCTATTTTCGGTCCGCCAAGGCGGTCCTGCGCAAATTGCACCGTGCCGGCATCTGCCACAATGACCTCGCCAAGGAGCAGAATTGGCTGCGCGGCAGCGACGGCCGCGCCTACGTCACCGATTTTCAGCTCGCCATCCGGTTCAAGCACCGCAACCTCATGTTTCGGATCGCCGCCTACGAAGACCTGCGCCATCTGCTGAAGCACAAGCTCCGCTACGCGCCCGAGGCGATCAGCGCCGCCGAGCGGCGCGTGCTCGCGCGCAAAAGTCTTTTCACTCGGCTGTGGATGGCGACCGGCAAGCGTGTCTACCAATGGGTCACACGCGATTTGTTGCGCTTCACCGACCGCGAGGGCGGCGGCCCGCGCCTGGTCTTCGATGCGCCGCGCATTGCCGCCCACCTCAAGTCGCATCCGCAAGTGCGCGAAGTCGCCATCGTGGCCTATCCGGACCGGCGCGCCGGCACCGGCCTTTATGCGTTCGTCGAGGGCGGTCCCGCTCTGTCGGAGCGCAGCCTGCGTGACTTCATGGCCAGCGCCGACACGCCCAAGGGGCCCAAGGGACCCAAGGGACCCAAGCCACCCGAGCATCTGCAGGTCACCGAGGAACTGCCGCGGCGGGCGGGCGGCGAGATCCGCAGCGAAATCCTGCAGCTTGTCGCCATGAACCAGATCGACCTGATCGACCCCCTGATCGCGAGCGATCGGGAACGGGCGCTCATCCAGAGCATCCTCGCCGATCGACGAAACCTCCGCGATCGATTCTCATTCTAAAGCCGAGCCGCCCGCGCGCCGCACCGGGTTCACGAGAAAATTCGCCCGGGCCGTCGGGCCGCCCGCCATAGCCGCCATTGTCGCCTCCATTGCGGCAGCTCGGCCGGCGCGAACGGATCGTAATCCGCGCGGTCCATGCGATCCAGCAAGGGGCGCGCGAGCGCGACCGGAAGCAGCGCCGGCAGCACGGCGGCCGGGATGCCGTCGGCCAAGCGAGCCGCCTGATCGAGATGCCGGCGCGCCTGCAGCCGCATCTCGGCAAGCGCGGCGCGCATTCGAGGCGTCGCTTGCTTCGCCTCGAAGTCCTGCTGTTGCACGTCGTGTCGTTCCAGGACTTCGACCGGCAAATAGAGCTGGCCGCGTGCTGAATGAATAGGAATAGCCTGGAGCAGGCCGGCAATCGCGTAGCCGAGGCCGGCATGAAGCGCGAGCCGGTCCAGGTCGGGCGTGTCGGCGGGGTCGAGAATGCGGGCGGCGAGCTCAATGACGGCCGACGACGTCGCGCGCGCATAATCGTTGAAGTCGGCCAGCTTGTGCATCGGATCGTTGTAGAGATCGAAGCGGCGTGCGGCGATCAAGGCGGTCAACAACCCGGCCGGCAACCGGTAGCGAACCGCCGCGGCCAGCAGCGCGGCCGCCACCGGATTGGCTTGGGCGTCGCCGGCGGCCTTGCCGGCAATCGCATCGTGCCACCATTGCAGCCTGATCTCGCCCGCCAGCGGTTCGCGAATGATCTCCCGCACGCGCGCGATCTCGATATTGAAGGCATAGAGCGCATGGAGTGCGCCGCGATGCTCGGCCGGGGCAAACAAGGCGGCGAGAAAGCGATCCTTGTCGGCCGCCCGTACCAGGGCCTCGCAATGGGCGAATGCGTCCTGCATGGGGTAACCTTAAGCCCGGCAATCCCCTATGCCAGCGCGATGAGGCCCGCCGCCACCCGACGACCCTCGGCAACCAGTACATTGTAGGTACGAATGGCTGCGCTGGTCGGCATCGCCTCCCATTTGAGCGAATGTTCGCGAAAGCACTCGCGCAAGGCAGGCGGCACAATCCACGGATCGCGGCCGGTCCCGAGAATGAACAGGTCGAGGCGCGCGGCGGAATCGAGAACGACCGCCAGCGCCTCCGGGGTGATCGCCTGCGGGTTCGTGACCGGCCAGGCCCAGATTCCCTCCGGCAGGCACATGAGCGAGCCGCGGTGCGATAGTCCGGCGAAGCGGAAACCGCCATCCCCATAGGCATCGATCGGGGCCACATGGGGCAGATGCGGCTTGTCCGCGGACGCCGGCAAATTCACGCCCGCGTTCGCACCGGCGACGGACTTTGCTCCGGCTCGTCCTCGGTCACAATCCGTGTCGTGCCCACCCCGAGATAGATCAATATCGGCGCCGCGATGAAGACCGACGTATAGGTGCCGACCAGCACCACGCCGAACATCATGGTGGCGGTGAAGCTGTGGATTGCCTGGCCGCCGAACAAATACAGTGCCAGCAACGCGAGCGTCACCGTGACGTGGGTGATGATCGAGCGCGACAGGGTCGAATTGACGGACACGTTCAGCAGATCGGGCATCGGCATCTTCTTGTAGCGCCGCAGCATCTCGCGAATACGATCGTAGATGACGACCGTATCGTTGAGCGAATAGCCCAAAATGGTCAGCAGCGCCGCGATGCTGGTGAGGTCGAAATCGATCTGGGTCAGCGACATGAAACCGACGGTGAGCACCAGATCGTGCACATTGGCGATCATGGCGCCGAGCGCGAACTGCCATTCAAATCGAAACCAGAGATAGATCAGGATGGAAAAGATGGCGAGCACCAGCCCGATGGCGCCCATGGCGAGAAGCTCGGTGGATACGCGCGGACCCACCACCTCGACGCGCCGGTAGTCGACCCCGTCGCCGAGCGCTCCGCGCACCTTCGTCACCGCCGCCTGCTGCGCTTCCTCGCCGCCGGGCTGCTGCGGGATACGGATGAGGACATCGGTCGGGGCGCCGAACTGCTGGAGCTGGGCTTCGCCGAGACTGAGGCCTTCCAGCGTGCTCCGCATCTTGGCGATGTCGGCCGGCCCGGCTTTCGACTGTACCTCGATCAAGGTGCCGCCGATGAAATCGATGCCGAAGTTCAGCCCGTGAAAAAAGTAGAGCAGGATCGCGACGATCGACAACACGGCCGAAATCGGAAAGCTCACGCGCCGAAAGCGCATGAAATCGAATTTGGTGTCGTCCGGTACTATACGGAGCAGGCGCACGGATATTCTTTCTGATGCCGGCCGATTCAGATCGGCACGGTCTGTGGTCGCTGCCAGCGCACCCAATAGGCGACGATCAGCCGCGTCATGGTGAAGGCGGTGAACACCGTCGTGATGATGCCGATGCCGAGCGTGACGGCGAAGCCCTTCACCGGCCCGGTGCCGATGGAGAACAGCACGGCCGCCGCGATGAAGGTGGTGATGTTCGAATCCAGGATCGTGGCCAGCGCCTTGGTGAAACCCGCATCGATGGCGCTGATCGGCGTGCGGCCGTTGCGCACCTCCTCGCGGATACGTTCATAGATCAGCACGTTGGAGTCGACCGCAATGCCGACGGTCAGGACGATACCGGCGATGCCCGGGAGCGTCAGCGTGGCGCCCAAGAGCGACAGCAGGCCGAAGATCATCCCGACATTGATCGCCACCGCGACATTGGCGAACAGGCCGAACAAGCCGTAGGTCGCCAGCATGAAGATCACCACCATCAGCGAGCCGACCAGGGCCGCCAGCTTGCCCTTTTCGATCGAGTCCTGCCCGAGGCCAGGACCCACCGTGCGCTCCTCGATGATGGTCAGCTTGGCCGGCAGCGCCCCCGCCCGCAACAGAACCGAAAGGTCATTCGCGCTCTGGACCGTGAAGCTGCCGGAAATCTGGCCGGACCCCTGCGTGATCGGCTCGCGGATCACCGGTGCGGAAATCACCTCGTTGTCGAGCACGATGGCGAACCTTCGACCGACATTTTCCTGCGTGGCCTGCGCGAACTTGCGGGCGCCGGAGGAATTGAAGCGAAACTGTACGATCGGCTCGGAGCTGCGCTGGTCGAAGCCCGGCTGCGCGTCGGTCAGGTCGCCGCCCGCGACCAAGACGCGCTTTTCGATCAACTCGGGCATCTTGCCCTCTTTTTCAGGGCCGTACAAAACTTCCGAATCCGGCGGTGGGCGCCCCGTTGGGGGCAGCGCCTGCTCGATCGACATCGACGTATCGACCATTCTGAATTCGAGCTTGGCGGTCTTGCCCAGAAGCTCCTTGAGACGCTGGGGATCCTGCAATCCCGGCACCTGGACAAGGACACGGTTGGTTCCCTGCGGCTGAATCAGCGGCTCGACGGTTCCGATCTGGTTGACGCGGCGCTCGATGATCTCGATCGATTGCCCGACCACCTGACGCATGCGCTGGACAATGGCCGGCTCGGTAATGGTGAGCTGGACAAGGCCGCCGCCGGGACTGGCGATATCGACCGTGCGCTGCGTAGTGGCGCCGAGCAGGCCACCGATTGGCACCGCCAGCTCCCGCAGCTTGGTCAGGCCCTGTTGCAGATCGCTCTCGCGAATATGCACCTCGACGGTGTTGCCCCTGATCACCGGCTGGCCGGTGATGCCGACCCGCGCGTCGCGCAGAACGCGCCGCACGTCGTCGCGCAAGCCCTCGACCTTCTGCCGGCGCACGTCATTGGCGTCGACTTCCAGGAGAATATGCGATCCGCCCTGCAGATCGAGGCCGAGCACGATGTGGCGTTGCGCCCAGCCGGGCCACTTCTGCACCATGCTTTCGGAGAAAAAGTTGGGGACGGCGAACAGGCAGACAAATGCCGCCGTCAACAGGATCGCCGCCGCCTTTGCACGCGAAATATAAAGCATCGGTCCTGACCGCCCTGAATTCCGCTCTGACAGCGGCCTGCCGCCGTTCAGCTCGCGTTGCTATCGTCCTTCACGGGCTCGCCCTTGGCGCGGACGCTCGTCACCATAGAGCGCACCTGGCGCACGCGCACGCCGTCCGCAATCTCGACTTCGACCTGCTCGTCGTCGACCACCTTGGTGACCTTGCCCACGAGCCCTCCGGAGGTAACCACCGTATCGCCGCGCCGCAAGTTCTTGACCAGCTCCTCGTGCGCCTTCGCCCGCTTCTGCTGTGGCCGAAAAACCAGGAAATACATGATCACGAAGACCAGCACCATCGGGATCATAAACTGGAACGCGGAATCACCTCCGCCGAGCTGGAGCCCCTGAGCAAAAGCGGGCGTAATGAACATTCTTGGTCCCTCGCGTGCGAGCGGTGCCGCGCCTTATGGCACGTGCCCCGCAGGCCGAAATTTGCGCGGACTATAGCGGTCGCAGGCCCAATTGCAACGTTGCCCACCGGCGGCCGGCGGCCGACCTTGCGGGGGCAACGCGCGCCGGCTAAAGGTGCTCCACAACTAGCAAAGAGCCATGGCCAAACGCGTCAAAAAGCCCCGACGGAAGGGCAAATCCAAGCCGCTTTCGCTGCGGGAATCCGGCCTCATATCCGGCACCGCGCAGGATCCGGGCTCGCGCATCGCCGCCGCACTCGAGCGCCTGGCGCCCGCGGTCCCATCCATCCCCGACTTCGAGGCGGCCGATGCCTTCGTTTGGCATCCGCCGGGGCGACGATTGGCGCCGATCACACGCGTCAACCGGGTCGAGATGTCGCTCCTCAAGGGGATCGACCGGGTGCGCGACCTGCTGCTCGAGAATACCGAGCGCTTTGCCCGCGGACTGCCGGCCAACAATGCGCTGCTGTGGGGCGCCCGCGGCATGGGCAAATCGTCGCTGGTCAAGGCGGTCCACGCCACCGTCAATGCGGCGGCGGGGCGGACCACGCCGGCTCCCGCGCGGCTCAAGCTCATCGAGATCCACCGCGAGGACGTCGAGAGCCTGCCCGATCTCATGGCGCTGACGCGCGGCGCGCCCCATCGCTGCATCGTGTTCTGCGACGACCTGTCCTTCGACGCCGATGATACGAGCTACAAGTCGCTCAAGGCCGTGCTCGAGGGTGGCATCGAAGGCCGACCGGACAATGTGGTTTTCTATGCGACATCGAACCGCCGCCACCTCATGCCGCGCGAAATGATGGACAACGAGCGCGCAACCGCGATCAATCCCGGCGAAGCCGTCGAGGAGAAAGTCTCGCTGTCCGATCGCTTCGGGCTCTGGCTCGGATTTCACCGCTGCAGCCAGGACGAATATTTGGCGATGGTGGAGGCCTATGTGGCCCGCTACGGCATTGCGCTCGCGGTCGATGAGCTCACCCGCGAGGCGCTGGAATGGGCCACCACGCGCGGCGCCCGCTCGGGCCGTGTCGCGTGGCAATACGTGCAGGATCTGGCGGGACGGCTCGGCGTGCGGATGACCGAGCGCGAATAACGGGGCTTCGGAAGTCTCAGCCCGTCCTCCGGACTCGGATATCAGGCTCCGTTGAGGAACTGCATCGGATCGATCGGGGCTGTCCCTTTGCGGACCTCGAAATGAAGCTGGGGCGCGTCGACATTGCCGCTCTGGCCGGATTTGGCGATGACGTCACCGCGCTTGATCTTGTCACCGCGCTTGACCAGAAGCTCCTTCGCATGGGCGTAGGCGGTGACATAGCCGTTGGGATGCTTCACCAGGACCAGATTGCCGTAGCCCTTCAACTCGCTGCCCGCGTAGGCGACCTCGCCGTCCTCGGCGGCCTTGATGGGGGTGTTTTCCGGCACCGCGACATCGATGCCATCGTTCTGCTGACCGTTCGGCTTGGGACCAAATCCGGCAATGATCCGCCCGCGCACCGGCCAGCGGAAGCCCGGCGCGGGCTCGACCGTCGCTTTCGCCGCGGCATCGGTGCTGGGTGCTTCCGCGGTCGGGGTCACCAGGCTGGCGCTTTGCGCAGGCGCAGCGCCGGCGGCGACTTTGTTGCTCGCGGGTTTGGACGGCGCGGCCGCCTGCTCGACTTCGGGCTTGGCGGCGCCGATACGGGCGCCCGGAATGACGATGCGGTCACCGATACTGAGCTTGGCGTAGGGCAGGATATTGTTGGCCTTGGCGATTTCCGCGACCGTCTTGCCGTACTGACGCGCAATCCTGGTGAGCGTGTCGCCCGCCGCGACCACATGCATCCCGGAATTGATCGGGCCGGCCGCATGGGAGCCGGGGCTCGCCGTCAACGCAGGAGCGGGCCTGGATGCCACGGAAGCGAGCGCAGGCGCCATAGCGGGCGCGGGAGCCGTCGCGTGAGTCGAGGGCGGCACCGCGGCGACGGCCGCAGCCGAGGAACCATAGCGCGGAATGACCAAGCGCTGGCCGGCGGCAAGCGCATTTGGTGAAGCGAGCCCGTTGGCCTCCATGATGACCGCGGCCGGCACGCCGTGGCGGCGCGAGATGCTGTCGACAGTGTCGCCGGGCGCCACCGTGATGGCGGTACCGCCATCCCAGTTCCATTGTCCGGACGAGGTCGGCTTGCGCACGACCGATGCCGGCGCCACGACCGATCCGGTGATTTCAGACCCTGCCGCAGCATCGTATTGAGTCGGACTATAGGCGGCCGGCCTATAGGCTGCGGAATTCGGCGGGGAATTATAGGCGGCCGCAGCTGGTGGAGGATTGTAGGCCGCGGGCGGATTGTACGGCTGGACCTGAGAGCCGTAAGGGGGGCTGTAAGAGGCCATTCCCCTGCCGCCCCCAGCCGCGCCACCGGATCCGTCCGACGCCGCACGTGCCGGCGATTGGGGCGGAGGTAGTTGCGATGTCTGCGGTAGCGGCCGCGTCTCGACGTGGCCGGCGGGTGCCCCCTGCCCGGACGGGATTGAACCCGTGACCTCGCCCTGACCGCCTCGCGCGGCATAGGGACCCTCGCCGAAACGCGTCGACTCGGCGCTGCAACCGGCGGCACCAACCGTGATCAGTGCCAGTGCAATCGCCCGCAAACACGACGACGAGCGAAACAATTCGGCCAATGAATGCATGTCTTGCTCACTCGAACGCAACAACAACGCGGTGAGTTAACAGGCCGGAGGTAAACAAGACTTTAAAAGGATAACGCGGTCTCAACCCTAACAAATTCCGACAAAACTCGTTACAATTCACGAGCTTGGCCCGGCAACAGCGGCACAAAGCGCACTGCGATCAGTTCCTCCTTCGCGAGCCCGTCTTCGTTCTTGGTTAACTTGACGAGATTCTGCGGACCGTCTTGCGGTCCAAGCGGCAGCACCATGATGCCGTCCCGGGCGAGCTGCTCGACCAACAATTCCGGCACAGTATCGGTCGCCGCCGTGACGATGATGCGATCGAAGGGGGCCCGGTCAGGGGCACCCGCAAGGCCGTCGCCGAGGCGGACTTCGACGTTTCGATAGCCGAGCGTCTCCAGCCGCGTCCGGGCGGCCTCCGCCAGCGTGCGAAAGCGCTCGATGGTGACCACCTCGCGCGCAAGACGCGACAAGACCGCCGCCTGATAGCCGGAGCCGGTGCCAACCTCGAGCACGCGATGCTCGGGTCGCACGCCCAGTTGCTCGGTCATATAGGCGACCACATAGGGCTGGCTGATGGTCTGCCCGCAGGCGATCGGCAGCGCCCGGTCCGCATAGGCGGCATCGAGAAACTGGCCCTCGACGAAATATTCGCGCGGCACCTCATCCATGGCGCGCAACACCGCCGCGTCGCCGATCCCGCGCCGCCGCAACGTGAGCATGAACTGCATGCGACCAACGCTGTCGTCACCCGCCGGTTGCTTTGACACGACGCCGCCTTTCTAGCTGAACACTCCCGCGAGCTTGGTCATGTATGCCTCGTCCGTCATGTCCAGGCGCAGCGGTGTCACCGCGATGCGGTTGGCAGCGAGCGCGGACAGGTCGGTGCCGTCGTTCGGCGGCTGGCCGCGCGAGCGCACATAGGCGACCCAGTAGTAGGCATTGCCGCGCCCATCCTCGCGCGCGTCGATGTGCAGGCGCTCCTGGCGGCGCCGGCCCTGTGAGGCGACGGCGATCCCCTTGACCTCGGAGGGCGGGCAGTTCGGAAAATTGACGTTGATCAGCACGTCATGAGGAATTCCCTTCGCGAGCAGGCGCCGGATGATGTCGGGCCCGAAGGCGATCGCCGTGTCCCAATGCGGCGGCTGCTTGCTGTGCGAAAGATAGGCCTGCGAGAGCGCGAGCGAAGGAATACCGAGAACGGTGCCCTCCACGGCCCCCGCGACCGTGCCCGAATAGATGACGTCCTCGCCGGCATTGCGCCCGCGATTGACGCCCGCCAGCACCAGGTCGGGCGGGCGATCCTTGAGGATGTGGCGGGCACCCATGATGATGCAGTCGGTGGGCGTGCCCCTGACCGCGAAATGGCGCTCGCCGATCTCGCGCAGCCGCAGCGGGTCATTGAGCGAGAGCGAATGCGATACGCCCGATTGATCGTATTCGGGCGCGATGACCCAGATGTCGTCGGACAGCGCGCGGCCGATCTGCTCGCAGACACCGAGCCCCTCGGCATGAATGCCGTCATCGTTGGTGATCAGGATTCGCATGCTAGGTCGTCGTCATCCGGCTTTCTCGATCGTCGTTCGGCCGCCCATATAAGGCTGCAGCACATCGGGAACCGCGATCGAGCCGTCCTGCTGCTGATAGTTCTCCATGACGGCGATCAGCGCGCGTCCGACCGCGACGCCGGAGCCGTTGAGCGTGTGCGGGTGGCGCACCGCGCGGCCTTCCGTGGTGCGATAGCGTGCGCTCATGCGGCGTGCCTGGAACTCGCCGCAGACCGAGCAGGAGGAAATTTCACGATAGGCTCCCTGCCCCGGTAACCAAACCTCGATGTCGTAGGTCTTTTGCGAAGCAAAGCCCATGTCGCCGGTGCACAGCGTCACCACGCGGTAATGCAGCTCGAGCCGGCGCAGCACCTCCTCGGCGCAGGCCAGCATGCGCTCGTGCTCGTCGCCGCTCTGTTCCGGCGTGGTGATCGAGACCAGCTCGACCTTGCTGAACTGATGCTGGCGGATCATGCCGCGGGTATCCCGGCCGGCCGCGCCCGCCTCGGCCCGGAAGCACGGCGTGAGCGCGGTCAGCCGCATGGGCAGCGCCGCCTCCTCGACGATCGACTCGCGCACCAGGTTGGTCAGCGGCACTTCGGCGGTGGGGATGAGGCCGAGGCGTTTCCCATACAAGGCGTTCAAATACGCATCCACGCTGGCTACTGCGTCTTCCGCGTATTTATGCGGCCCTTTCTCTTCCGCATAGACTAGATTTTGGAGTAACGAATCGGTCTCGATCGCAAAATCTGGAATTGCAAAGAATTGATCGTCTTCAAACTTTGGCAATTGCGCGGTCCCATACATCACGTCATCGCGCACCAGCAGCGGCGGGTTCACCTCCGTATAACCATGCTCTCCCGTATGCAGATCGAGCATGAATTGCCCGAGCGCGCGCTCGAGCCGCGCGAGCCCGCTCTTCAAGACCACGAAGCGGGCGCCGGAGAGCTTGGCGGCGGTCTCGAAATCCATCTGGCCCAGCGCCTCGCCGAGCTCGAAATGCTGCTTGGGCGCGAACCCATAATTGCG
>Ga0209068_10000600_pt1 | contig 19324 bp, 20 predicted proteins | sample ColStrG_CSR_2012_FD_187200 | JGI IMG/M metagenome (GOLD analysis project Ga0209068, IMG submission 187200) | Freshwater sediment microbial communities in response to fracking from Pennsylvania, USA - Cold Stream Run_MetaG_CSR_2012 (SPAdes)... | ecosystem: Environmental > Aquatic > Freshwater >... | reverse complement strand
CAACAGGACCATCGCCTCGGCGACGGCTCGAGCCTGCTCGAACGCGTTGGCGGTGAGCCCGGGGTCGGGTTTGACGACGCCCTCGACCCGGTTCGGCAGGCCGTGACGGATCAACGCCGCTTCCACCGCCGCGCTCATCGCCGCACCAACAGAGCCGCCCCGGCGGTGGGTCCCCCGCCCACCCCAACCGCCACTGTGTCGGGCCGGCCCGCTTGGCGGTCGCCGCCTTGGTCGCGCAGCTGTACACACGCCTCGTAGAGCAGTCCGCAGCCGTGCAGGCGTCCCGCGGATAGCTGCCCTCCGCCGGTGTTCAACGGCAGCGTCCCGTCCAGGGCGACGCGTTTGCCGGATTCGAGGAACCGACCGGCTTCTCCCTTGCCACAGAAACGCAATGCCTCAAGCCATACCAAGGGAAGAAAGGAGAATCCGTCGTAGAGCTGCACTTGGTCGACATCTTCGGGGCGCAGGTCGCTGCGCTCCCAAAGGTGCGCCGCCGCGTCCCATGCGGCCATTTCGGTCATATCGGCCCACTGATCCCACAACGGTCGATGCCGCATGGCCCACCCGATGGACTCGACGCCGATGGCGGGGTGAGGTCCGTCGTCGGCGGTGTCGATGTGCGAGACCACAAACGCCACCGACCCGTCACAGGGCACGTCACAATCCAACATGCCGAACGGCGTGGTGATCATCCGCGCATCGAAGTAATCCTCGAGCGTGATCGGCGTGCGGTACACCGCGTTCGGGTTACCCGCGGCGTTGCGCCGGTTGTTGACCGCGATGGTGCCCAGATGCTCACGGGTGGTACCGAATTCGTGCATGTGACGCTGGGCGTACAGGGCGATCCAGTTGGCCGGTGAATGCGCGTCAAACGGTGCCAGCCACCGCCGGAAGCCAGACACCGCCGCATCGGCCGCGCCGGCAAGGGCTCCCGCCCGGCCGGCAGCGCCCTGCGCGGAGGCTTCGCTGACGGTCCGATAGACGAGTACGTGACGCGCCAGCCCGGTTGCGGCCGCCAGGCACGCCGAGAAGAATCCACCCAGCTGGCCCCCTTCGGGCCCGCCGTACTTCCAATTGGTTTGCAGCCCGAGGGCAGCATGCACCTCGTCGGCTCCCGGGCCCGCCAAGCCGGGAGTGTCGAATCCCCCGCCGGGAAATGTTGCGAGTCCGTCGATCTCGTCACGCTGCAGACCCGCGTCGGCCAGTGCGGCCAGGCAGGCATCGGCGGTCAATGCCATCTCGCTGACCGGCAGCCTGCGTCCCACCCGGGAAGAGCCGAAACCGCGAATCACCGCCTGCCGTTCGGGACGCGTCATGTCTGGCACTCCCCCACCGCGGTAAACAGTGGGGCGAACAATCCCTCGCCCAGCGGTTCGAAGACGACCCGCACGCGCAGGCCGATTCGGACGTCAGCCACATCGGTGTTGACCAGGCGGCTGACGAACCGCAGGCCCGGTTGTTCGTCGAGTTCGACGACGATCACGGCGTACGGGTCGCGTAGATGCGGCAGCCATGGCTGGTGGTTAACAGTAAACGAGTACACGGTACCGTCGCCACTGACAGGCGCGAACGTCACATCGCGGGAAAGGCAGCGGAAGCAGACGGGATTCGGCGGGTGTTGCCATCGGCGGCAGCTTTGGCAGCGCTGCATTCGCAGCCGTCCGTCGGCGCCCGACCGCCAGAACTCCTCCTCGTCGGGGGTGGGCGCGGGCCGCAGCAGCGGCCCGACCGACGCGTGCACCTCAGCATGCTTATCGATGGTCACCGCCCGATGAGCCGTCCCGTTTTCTCCCACGCGCAGATGGCGGGCGGGAAGAACTCGTTGTAGGAGTGATATACCGCCGGGGTCCGGGTTTCTCCCGCGCGGCGCAGGTAGCCCTCGGAGGAGCGGTAGAAGTCGTGGCCCGATGCCTGGTCGGGCAACTCGCCGTCCTCGACGGCCGACCATTCCCAGTCCACACCGTCGACTTCGTAGTACATGTGTTCAGGGAAGGTGTTGGGTTTGTATTTGATGTCGCGCGCGCTCACATTCGAGGTCGAGTGTAAGACCTCCCCGTCGCCGCTGACGATCATGGCGAAGTTGAAGCCGTCGGCCCCGTAGCAGACGTGACCCATTTCGATTGAACCATCGGAGAATTCGGTGCCAAAAGGTGTCCACGCAAGTTCGACGCCCTTGAAGAAGTCGCTGTTGCGCCACGTCACCCCGGCCGGAAGATAACAGTGGTCGAGCCACAAGAAGCCTTCCGCGGACTTGCCGAACGCGGTACCCGAGACGCGGTGTTGCAGTGAGGTGTAGAGGAGCGGTGTAGGTCCGCTGGGAACGTATACGTGCATTCCCGGTCCGATGCGCCGACCGCTGAACTGCAGTTCGTCGCCTTCGTGATAGCGCAACCCGGTTTGCCTGCGCGTCATCTCGAATGCTTGCCCGGTGGCATAGCCGGGTTCGGCGGGCTTGCTGACAATGCGGTACTCGTTATCGGAGGTGGTCGTCAGGACCGGCCCGCGGAAGAATTCACGCCCTTCGGGCATGGCCACCTTCCGTAATGCGCCGTCACGGGACTCGTTGCAGGTGAAGTGCAGTGACCCCTCCAAGCCGAGCACGGTGCGATAGGCGAAGTGCAGTTTGCCGTCGACATCGCGGAAATTCAGGTAAAACCAGGTGCACGAAAGCGAGAGGCCGAAGTACGTCCGGGTCGGGTCGGAGTCGCTCGCAGTGGGTTCGAATGTTCCGACGAGTGTCCGGTGCCCGAAATCACTCTTGCTTGACACGGTTTCGCCCTCCCTACACCACGGACGATGTTTCATCGATAATGCGTACCGTGCCGGCGGAACCGTCCACCTCGACCAATTGGCCGTCTTTGAGGCGCTGAGTCGCGCTCACGGTGTTCACCACTGCCGGAACCCCGAATTCGCGGGCCACGATCGCGGCGTGCGACATCATCCCGCCGACGTTGGTGACCACTGCGGCGGCGCAGCCGAAAAAGGGAGTCCACCCGGTATCGGTGACGTTGGCGACCAGAACCTCTCCGGGTTCGAGGTCGTCGTCGGCCTCTGTCATGATGCGCACTCTGCCGCGAGCCAAACCCGGCGAGACGGCAAGCCCGCTGATGACGTGGTTACCGCTAACGGCGACCTCAACGGCCGGGCTCCACGGCTGGCGGAAGTGGATCGGGAAGTCCAGTGCAGCCAATCGCTTGCGTTCGGCCCGCCGTCTGGCCACTCGGTCCTTTGAATCGGCAGGCGGATAGTAGATTTCGTCCACCGACAGATAGTGCACGCCGTCGGCCGACTCCATCGCCCCGCGCTCGGCCAGCCGGCGTCCCCATTCTCGCAGAACGAGTCGGAGCTCATAGGTGATGCGCATGCAGACGTCGCGGCCGCGTTCCCGTCGCTCAATGGCGGCGACGGCGAAGCGAACCAAAGCGCGACCCACCGGGGTCCGCACCGCAACCGCGGGGGCAGCGTGACCGGTGCGCTTACTACCCATCACCGAGCGCAGCAACATTTCCGGAGCGTCGGCGTAGACGGGGTTACTCAGTTCTGTCTCGCCGGGTCCGCGATGCCCGCATTCGGCCACCAGCCGGTCGAAGCTGGTAGCGAAACCCGGTGCATCGCTGCGTAGTTTGTCCAGCACCACCTCGCGAGGGCTGTCGTCGATCAGTCGACGCAAACCGTGATCCGTCGCGACGATGTCGGCGAGCTCGCGTACCCCGGCTAACAGGGCGGCGCTGCGCAGATTCTGCGTCCCGGCCCGCACATTCATCGCGACGTCCTCCCCGTAGCGCTGCGCGATGAGGTTCATCGGGAGACCGACCACGAAGGTGTTCATGCAGTTTATGTCCCACGCCCGCACCACCGTGTCGGTGATCAGTTCGATACGGGCCAGCAGTTTGTGGTCGGTGAGGCCTTGCAGATCGGGCCGGTCGCCGACCAACCGCTCGGATCGCCGTTCCATGTCGGACACCTCGTGCCCGAGACCTGCGATCTGAGGCCCGCCCTTCAATGCTGCCCGGGCACCGGCGAGCGCGTCGGCGGCCGACATCCGGGGCGGCCGGTAACCCTCGGGCAGGGGGACACCGTTCATCTGATGCTCGAAGCTCTCAGGTGTCTGGCCCGGAATGGCCTTCGCCAGTTCCTTCATCACCGTCATGTTGTTGTAGAGCCGGTGCCCGATCGTGCCGACCTGTTTGGTGCTGACCATCATCATCAGCTCGGGGTCCAACGGAAAAAGATGGTCGAGCACGTTCGCCGCGCTGAACATGATGCGGGTCGCCAGGCTGAGCGAGAACGGCGTCATCGGGCCCGGGAACGCCTCGGACAGATTCGCCGCGCTCCACTCCGGCAAGGCCGGATCGCCGGTGACGTTGTCGAACTCACCGGTGTACTCCGGCGGCACGATCTGCACCGCGCTGCCGTCCGGTCCCGAAGTGTCGCGCGGATAGACGACAGGCTCGGCCAGGCGGATTGGCTTGCGGACCGAGTGCGTGCCCACCGTCCATTTGCTCGATGACCAGTCGGTCATGTCGGCCACTGCATCGGCGGAACTGTAGGCACAGGTGAAGCCGAAATCCTCATGCAGCTTTCGCGTATCTCCCAGCGGGTAATGCATGAAAAGCTCGATCAGGTCGGGCACGGACTCGTAGTTGCGAACCTTGCCGATCACGTCGGCCAACAGACGCGAGAACCGCTTCCCGGAATTCACCACCGGCCGGCCGACGATGTGTGCCATCTCGGTGAAGGTCAGCGCGTCGTCGGTATTGAGGTTGACCGTTCCGGTCGGGCCGCCCAACGCCGCCTGCGCACAGAAGCGGCCGACGTCGTCGACGTGGACCAGCTGCATGCGCACGTCTCGGCCGGGAGTCACGACCACCGGCTGGCGGAAGATGTTGGCGGGGGCGCTCCACGCCGACCGCCCGACGATCACCGTGGGCCGCACGTTGATCGCCGCCACGCCGGAGTCGGCGATCATCTTCTCGGCACGAACCTTGTTGCGCTCGTAGTGGAAGGAGGCCGCGGGGCGGGGCGTCTCGTCCTCGGTGAACGGCTGCGGGTGGTCGGCACGCCCGCCGTAGACGGTGATCGACGAAGCGAACACCATCCGCTGGCAATTGCGGTCAGCCATGGCGCGCAGCAGGTTGATCGTTCCGCCGATGTCGATGCCTTCGGCGACCTCCGCGCTCTGCATTGCCGAAACGCTCCAGGCGAAATGCGCTACCGCGTCGCAGCCGGCTACGGCGCGGGAGACCCCTTCCGCATCCTGTATGTCGGCGGCAATATACGTCACGCCGGGGACGGGTACCCCCGGAGCGCGCCGCGCCAGAACGACGACATCGGCTCCCATTCGCCGTAGCCATTTGACCGTCGCTGCGCCGGCAGCGCCGGTGCCTCCGGTAACCAGAACTCGTCCCGACATATCACTTTCACACATCTCGAAGCCGACCGTGTAACTATAACCTGGTTATAGTATTTGACTGTGGCATTGGGCACAAATATCGTCGTTACAGCAGTCCATACTGAGCACACTCCCGTCGGCAGGCAACGGGGTGGGTGAACAACCGGGCGGCCAGCCCGGAGGCTGCCGCCCCGACGACGTTCTCCTCGGTGTCGTCGAAATACAACAATCGGTCAGGACGGCAACCCATGCGCTCGGCCGTGAGCGCGAAGATGGCCGGATTGGGTTTGCGCAGGCCGACTTCCGACGAATCGACGATGGTCGCGAAGCGCTCCAGCGGCAGCACGCCGCTGGTCCACCAGGACCTGGCCTCCTTGGCGTTGTTCGTGAGCAAGCCGACCTTGACGCCACCCCGAACCAGGTCCTCGACCAGCGTAGTCATCTCGGGGCGCACCCGCTGACCAGCGGCAAAGCAGTCGGCGAGGCGACGGATATCGACATGTACACCCAGCCGTGCCTCGACGTCGCGACACGCGAACTTGAGGTACTCACGCATTGAGCGATCACCGGTTTCCACTTGCGCGAACTCCAGTCCGCGCAACTGATCGACAAAGGTATCCGCGGCGATGCGTAACTCGGCTGCGTAGTCCCTACAGGCCTGATAGGGGTCGATGGTAAGCACACCGCCCATGTCGAAGACCACAGCGTGGATGGGTCCGCTGGCTGTCTTCTGCTCTGGTAACACGGTCTACCGGGGGCCGTCGGCCGCAGCGGCTTGGATGCGTTGGGCTGCCCGAATCAGCTCCTGCAGGCGTTTGCGTTCGGCGGCCAGACCGGCCACATGCACGGCGCCGACGGCCAGCGAGTCTTCATCGCCCAGCACCTCTTCGGCTTGGCGGACGCGGCGACGTGCGGCATTGATCTCCTCGGCGAGTCGTTCCGACGCCTCCGCGACGGTCAACAGATCCTCATCGTCCCAGTCCGACGCACCCCGCACTGTGTGAGGAGGAATGGGGGCGACCGGGCCGCCGCTCATTTTTCGACACGGGGGAAGTTAAACACCCGCCGGGCATTGAGCTCGACAATCTTGTGTACGTCCTCATCCGGGATCTTCGTGAACACTTGCTCGGCGACCTTACGGCTGTTCGGCCAGTTCGAATCCGAGTGCGGGTAGTCGCATTCCCACAAGATGTTGTCCAAACCGACCTCGTCACGGGCTTCGAGTCCGTGATGATCCTCGATGAAGCAAGAATAGACGTGGTCGAAGTACAACTCCGATGGCCGGCGTTCCTGGTTGACGTTCTGGTAGAAGCGATGCCGCTCCCAGACGTAGTCGGCGCGCTCGAGCATGTAGGGAACCCAGCCGATACCCCCTTCCGACAGCGCCACTTTCAGCTTGGGGTGCCGATGAAAAACCGGTGAGAACAGCAAGTCGGTCAGCGCCGACATCGAGTTGCAGCTGAACAGCGTGATACTGACCGCCATCGGACATTCGGGCGACGGCCTGGGCGAGACACCCGACGTGCCGAAATGCATCGACAACGGCAGGTCGTAGTCCTCGGCGACGCTGAACAGCGGCTCCCAGTGGTCGGTGTGGATCGACGGCAGCCCCAGCGGCGAAGGGTTCTCCGGGAACGCAATGGTCTTCGCGCCCTTGGCGAAAGTCCGATGCACCTCGGTCACCGCGAGGTCAACGTCCCACAGCGGCAGGATCACCAGCGGGATGTATCGGTGTGGCGCGGCAGCACACCATTCATCCAGCATGAAGTCGTTGTACGCCTTGACGCTGGCCAGTGCCACGTCGCGGTCATCGCCCTCCAGGAACACCGTGCCGGCGAACCGGGGAAACGACGGAAAGCAGAGTGCGGCCTCCACACCGTCGAGATCCATGTCCGCAAGCCGTTGGACGGGGTCGTAGCACCCGGGCAGCATTTCGTCGAAGCGCGACGGGTCGATGCCGTACTCCTCCGGCTTCTTCCCCGCCACGGCATTGAGACCGATCTGCGGGTACGTCTTGCACTGGTACTCCCACACCTGGCTGGGCGGACCGCCCTTGGCGCGAGGCACTTCCACGATGTGGGGCCCTAACTCCCGGTACTTGGCGGGCAGCCGGTCGGCCCAGATGCGCGGATGCTCGATGAGGTGGTCGTCGACGGAAATCAACTGCATGTGATCCTGCAGCGGCATATCGGGCTCCTGATAGTTAACGTGGTTACTACTAATCTACTGGCCGGTCTGGGAGGTAGGGACTAACGTCATCAGGCCGCCCGCCGCTCGCGCACATGCACCGCGCACGCGCTTGCCAGCCCAAAGACATGCGTCAGACCGACACTCATTTCGTCCTCGACGCCGGCCGTCATGGGGTCGTACTTTCGTCGTCGGCCTCGGTCGATCGGATCAGCAGCGTCGCCGAGGCCGATACGGCCACACCGCCGCCGACGCGCCAGATGGTCAGGTCGAGTTCGGCGCTGTGCCCGTCCTCGGTCGGAGTTAGTGTCGAGACCAAGCCGCGGCACACCAGCGTGTCGCCTGGCCACACCTGCCCGGCGAACCTCACCGACAGCCGTCGCACACTCTTCGGTCCGAACAGTTCCACGCAGTACGTGCCCAGGTAACCGGCCTGCAGCATGCCGACACTGAAAACCCCTGACATGCCGGCCGATCGGGCGAACTCGTCGTCGTGGTGGATGGGGTTGAAGTCACCGCTGGCTCCCTGGTAGCGAACGATATCGGTACGGGTTTGGGGGCCGAAGTGCCGTTCGGGCAGGGCAGCGCCGGCGACCAGCTCTTCGCCCGAAAGACGGGCGGTCATGGCAGCCCTCTCTCGATTACCGTCGCGCGCCCCTCGGCGGCGACCGTGCCGTCGGATCGCAAGAACCGGGTCAGCACCACGATCAATGTCATCCGACCACCTCGGCTGCTCGGTTTGTCGGTCACCGACGCCACCGAGGTCTCGGCGTGCAATGTGTCGCCGGCATGCGGCAGCGGCCCGATGAACGTATATTCCTGGCTGCCTTGCAGCACCCTGCTCAAATCCAGACCCAGCCTGGAGGCCAGGGGCGGGTCCTGCGGCTCCCAGTGCATGGCGGTGGCCAGAAATGTCGGTGGCACAGGAGGGTTCGGGCCGTGATAGACCGGATCCGTAGCACCGGTCGCCGCCGCGAATTCGCGGATCTTGCCGCGCTCTATGGGCATGTCGTAGGCGAACAGCACCTGGCCGATCAGGCGGTGAGCCGGATGGGTCGTCGACGCACTCATCGGAGCGGTCGCTGTCCGGTCATCTCGGCGTTGGGTGCGGACTTGGCCAGCAGGTCCGGCATGACCGCATCAAGGCGCGGCGTCGTCCACCGTTCGTCGCTGTGAACTTCCGGACCATAGGCCCAGCTGCCGAACAGGCTCGACGGCGAGATGGTGTTGATTACCCGGGCTACGTTAGCCAGACCACTCTTGGTGCGCTGGCGCCAGTCGTCGGCCGCGTGGCGGGTCGGACAGAATGTGCCCTCAAGGTGCACGGCGATCACCGCGTCCCATCCGGCTTCCGACATCGAAGTCAATATGCGGTCACGGAGCATGCCGGGGTTTTTGACCAGGAGGTCCACGCCGCCGAAGGTACCGACGGCTTGGTCGACCAACACCTTGGCGCCGTCCCAGGTGCTGACGTCATCGGTGTTGGCGACCGCCCGCCCGCCCGCGGCGATGATCTTGTCAACGACTTGTTGGGCCGGCTCGGCAGATCCGCCGCTACCGTCGCGCCCCCGGCCAAGATCGTTGACCACCACGGCGGCACCGGCCGCGGCGAAGGCGAGCGCGTGCGTGCGGCCAAAGCGGTTGCCCGCTCCGGCGACTACGACCACGCGGTCTTCGAAGTGCTGCTGATCCACTGAAATCCGTACCCTCACTCTGCACTAATTCGATTGTGCAGCAATGCTTTCGAATTGCTCACGAGCTTGCCCGCGCAAGACTTTCATGGCCGTGTTGCGCGGAATGTATTCGGTAGTGCATACCGTCACAGGCGCCTTGTACGCGGGCAGCCTGGATTTGACCCAGGCGACGAGACCTTCGGAGCGCACGTCGCCTAGGGCGACAACCATGGCGACCGGCACCTGACCAAGCCGCTTGTCGGGAATGCCGAAGGCGACCGCTTCCCGCACCCGCGGATGCGCTTCCAAACAGTCCTCGATCTCGGCGGGGAAGATCTTGAAACCGCCACGGTTGATCACATCGTCAGTACGTCCGTGGATCCAGACGAAGCCGTCCTCGTCGATGATGCCCAGATCGTTGGTCCGGACCCATTGGCCGTCGCCGCCAGCTGCCTGAGCCGAACGAACCTGCACGATGCCGCGCTGCCCGGGGGCGAGCACCTCTTTGGTGTCGGAGTCGATGACCGAGATTTGGACACCGGGATGGGTGCGGCCTACGCTGCCACGCTTGGTGTCTTTCCATTGTTGCCAGTCCCGCAGCGACCACCCGGTGATTCCGCCGGTGAACTCGGTCGCCCCGTAGCTGAGCAAGACCGGGCAGCCGTACGCTTCTTCGAAAGCGTCGGCCAGGGCCGGACCCACTGGCGCAGCACCGGCCCACACCGCCTTCAGGCTCGATAACTTCTCAGGATCCACACCGGCGTCGAGGATCATGCGCAGCGCCGCCGGAGGCAGTGACACCGATCGCGGTCGGTACTGCGCCACGGCCAGCGACCACGCCTCAGGCTCGAACCTGTCCTGCAGCAGGGCCCGTCCGCCGCCACTGAGCGCAGTGATCAATGCCCACAGCCCGCTGATGTTGGTCGGCGGTAGCGCACAGATCTGTACCCCTGCTCCGCGAACGCTGCCCTCACGGGCGCTGCCGTTCATGTAGTGCTCCTGGGCGCCGCGTAGTGCATGCTCGATCTCTTCGTAGCGCAACGGGATTCGCTTCGGTGGTCCCGTGGTTCCGCTAGTGGGCATCAGAATCGCCACGCCGTTGTTGACCGGGGCATGGTCGGCACCCGGGGTCCGCTTGACGATCACCTGTACCGCCTGGTCATTCTCGGCGGCGAAATCGACCTGAACCCCAAGAGCGCCCGCATCGGCAACCGCCGAACTGACGGCCGCCCGGCGCCAATCCTCCGGGTCGGCCACGACAGCCGCCGGCCGCAGAGCGCTGACATCTTGCCCGATGGTTGCGTCGGGTATCGCCGGGTTGAGAACCACCAGGGGCCGGCGGGTGGCGAGCAAAACCGCCAGCGCGGCAACCGGACCGGGCCGGTTGCGCATGTACACGCCTACCGGGCTATCCGGTCCGATACCCTCGGCCAGCAGCGTCGCGTTGATCTGCTCGGCAACGGCGCCGAACTGATCGTTGTTGTGCCATATCTCGCCGTAGCACAACACCGGTTGCTCGCCGTGGGCCGAGATCCTCGCCCGCATCTGGTCCGGGAGATCCATTCATCACCTTCACTGGCAAGCGCGGTGGTATTCGGCGCACAATTAGTTAACCAGGTTATATTAACAGACGGATCAACGCACATCCGGGGCTGGCTGTCAGGTGATGGCACCGTCGACTTTCATCGCCACGAGCTGGTCCCACTCGTAGCCCAGCTCAAGGAGTACCCGGTCGGTGTCGGCGCCGAGCTCCGGCGCTGGGCAGGGGCTCGGTTGGCCACCATTGAACTGCACGGGCGGCATCGCCACCGTCAGCGCCGTATGGTTGTCGAGCTCCATCGAACCGACGTAGCCGTTAGCGAGAACCTGTGGATCGCAACGGGTTTCGCGCGGCGACTGGACGATGGCCCAGACTCCCCGCTGGCGGCGCAGCACCTCCCGCCAGTCATCTGCGGTACGCGCGGCAAAGATGGCGTCCAGTTCGGCGATGCACGCCTTACTGTTGGCACTTCGCGCCGCGGCATCGACGAAGCGCGGATCGGTAGCCACATCTTTTCGCCCGATGAGTTCGACCAACGGAGCCCAGAACCGGTCCGATTCCAGCATCACCAGCGCGACGAACCGGCCGTCGAGCGTCCGATAGGTGTTACTGAGTGGGTTGTGCGCCGATTGGTGGTCGCCGCGCGGCATGGCATCGATCTCGAACAACGACGACGCGGCGATGTGCGGTGCGGTGCCCCATACCGCAGCCCCGAGCAGGCTGACATCGACGACTTGAGCGGCGCCGGTGCGTTCGCGGGCAAACAGCGCTGCGGCGACGCCGCCGGCGGCGTAGAGACCGGACTGCAGGTCTCCGAAGGCCGCCCCCGGCATCGGCGGCGGAAATTCCGCGCCCGCCGGGGTGCTGACGTAGCCCACGCCACCGCGCGACCAGTACGACGCCAGATCAAACCCGCCGGTATCGGCTTCGTCGCCCTGCGGACCCAGGCCGGTTCCCCGGGCATACACCAGCCGCGGGTTGACGGTTGCCAGGTCCTCGACGTCGACCCGCAGTTTGCGGCGCACCGGCGCCAGATAGTTCGTCAAGAACACGTCGGCGCCGGCAACGAGCCGATAGAGCGCCTCCCGGCCGGCCGCGGCGGATAGATCGATTCCGACACTTGCCTTATTGCGGCTGAAGGTTTGAAACATGAAGCCGACCGGCTGCTGGCCCGGCGGAGTCAGTGCCGCGCTCACCAGTCCCCGCATCGGGTCACCGTGCAGTGGGTGCTCCACTTTGATCACCTCGGCACCCCAGTCCGCCAATGCGACACCCGCCGAAGGAACGAAGCCCCAGGTCGCCAATTCGATGACGCGGATGCCGTCCAGTACTCCAGGCATTTCGGTGATCGTCCCCTCTTTCCGGCGGCGCATTCACAATAGACTAACCACGTAATACGATTCGGGTTCGCGCCCCCGGATCGGCCGCTACGAGAAAACGAGACGAACGAGAGGGTCTGCAATGGGTCGCGTCGAGCTGGCCTTACCCCGGATGCAGGCGATGCCGATCCCGTACGTGGAAGCCGACGACATCGCGCACGCCGTCGTGTACCTCGCGTCCGCCGCGTCCCGTTACGTCACTGGCTTGCAGTTGACCGTCGACGGCGGCGCGTTGCTGAAGATCTGACTCGGTCCGATGCGTGTTGCCCATTCGACTGGTCGCTCAGTCGCCCATGCAAGATCTGCTGCACGAAGTCGGTCAGCTGGCGCGTTGTGGCCGGATCAACGGCGTCGCCCCCCTCGTCAACCGCGCCCGGCAATGGTGCCGATGCCAGCGCATAGACCATGACCGCTCCACCCAGCGCTTCGATCACGGCTGCGCACGAGGTGTCCGGATGCAGGTATCCCTGCTCACGAGCGCGCTCCAGCACGCTGACCGCTTGGGCGATCTGCGGTTCAACCACACGAATGCGATATTGCTGCAGGATATCTGGGTACTGCACCGCGTCAACATGGACTCGCAGGTTGGCGTATCCGTGGCCACTGGCAAAGTAAGTGAAGGCATCGCAGGCGTACGCGACCAACGCCTCCTCGATCGGTCGGTCGTCCGCCAGTGCCGGCACGGTCTGGTCTGACAACGCGTCGAGCAGTAGCGACTGAGCATTAGTGTACCGCCGGTACACCGCATCCTTGCTGACACCGGCCGCTCTAGCCACTCCCTCGAAATGGAACCCGGCCCAGCCCTCGCGCCCGTACAGCTCGCGTGCCGCCTGTCGAAGCTTGTCGTCGATGGTCGGGTCTCGCCGCCGTCCCGGCGCCGCCTTTCGTTGCGGTGCAGCATTTTCTGCCGCCGCCGCGGCGACGGGGCTAACTCCCTTGACACCCATCACGTCCTTCCCTTCATCGCAGTTTAAGCATCGCCCGCCCGCAACGAGTCAAAAGCCTATTGCCGACGCCCTGCGTCGGTATTAGACTGCGCCGAGATCAAACAGTCCATCCCCGGTGTTGAGAGGGCGACATTTTCATCGCACGGATTCGACGCTGCGGCAGGATCGGCACGGCCCCGGCCACGGGGCGGTGCAGCTGATGGCTTGCTGCGTGCTGGTGGCGGCCCTGTTCGGCGCCGCGCTTCGCAGAATTCCTCGCAGAGGCAACCGCGAAGCGCCGGTCACGACGGCCCGGTGGTCGCCACCAATGCCCGGCGGGGAGCGAGTCGATTCACGATCCAAGTAATCCAAGTGATCCAAAGCAGCGTCAAGGAGCTACCGACATGAGCACTTCCACAGTCGAACAAGAACGGCACGCCGACATCGGATACCCGCTGACGGTTCCTGACCGACCCAACGGCCCCGCCGTGCGAGCATTATTGCGCCGCGCGGGCGTCGCTGCGTCTATCGGCGGTGGCGTGGCCGTCGTGGCGTCGACGTTGAGCAAGCGGCCCGGTACGCGGGCGCTGGCCCTGGGAGCACTAGCGCCCGGAGCCGGCTACATCTACACACGCAGCCCACTGCGATTCCTGGCGACGTTGGGAGGTTTCGCGGCTTCGTTGGCGGCGTGGTTCGGCACCGGAAACATCGTGCTGCCGCCGCTGTTATGGATGGGGGCGGCGTTCAATGCGCGTAAGCAGGCCGTCCGCGGCCGCAAGACGTGGAACGGAGCACGGGTCGCGGTGCCCGTGGCGCTAATGGGCGGCGCCGCGGCAGGCACCCTGGCCCGGCGTCGCGCCTTCCGCGCCGCGCAGGATCGCGGCCGTGTCCGAGCGAAATATCTTGCGACCGTGCCACGTATCGACCCCCAGCCCAAAGACGCTGTAGACAAAGAGCTTTCGACTGAGGACCTTGGCACTTTGCGATCACTGCTCGACCGGGCACTGCAGCCGCTGGACAAGTTCGACGGTTTCACGAAGGTGGATCAGTTCCAGACCTCGGCGATCCGCTATCAGCTGAATTTCGCGCAGTGGGCGCTTGCGATGGCTCAATTGCACTACACACCTTCCTTCCACGGCTACTTGTCCGCCGCACAGCGCAATCTCATCGACAAGCTGACTCTGCCATCGATTTGGCGATACTGGGCCTTCGAGCAGACGTGGGGCAACCTCAGTCTCGACTGGGACCCGATGAAGCGCGACAACATCATGCTGTCGGGCTATCTCGGAACGATGCTGGGTGTCTACGAATCCAACACCGGCGACGACCGGTATCGACGCAGCGGCGCGATGCCGTTCCGGCTCGGCAAGCGCACCTGGCCCTACACACATGACATGGTCACCGCGGCCGTCTACGGCAACATGAAACGGTCAGGCATGACCTTGTTCCCCTGCGAGCCGAACTGGATTTACAGCGCCTGCAACATGACCGGCATCAACACCCTGCTGCTGTCGGACAGGCTGCACGGCACCCGGTTCGTCGACTCGATCGGGGAAGAATTTCGGCGCCGCCTCCTCGACGAGTTCATCACTCCGGACGGGCGGGTGACCGCCATCCGGTCCGCACGCCTCGGCATCACCATCCCGATGCTCACCTCCACTATCGCCGACTGCGGACTGGCCAGCATGCTGCATGCCTTCGATCCCGAACTTGCACAACGTTGTTGGACGATCGTGCGGCGCGAGTTCGTCGATATCACAGGGCCTGAACCGACCGTCGCACTGCGGGGATGGGACGCCATCGACACCGGCAACTACCGCAAGTCGACGGTAGCCGCCTTCGCCCCGGTGATGTGGGGGGCTGCTGAGATGGGCGACACCGAGGTGTACGACACGTTGGCGGCGTCACTCGATCGCCAACTGCCACCCGTCGAGACCAACGGCACCCGGTGGCACGACGAATTGTCGACAAACATGAACGCGATGTTGGCGCTTGCTCGGTTCAACCCGCCCGGTGGTCACCGCGCGCTGATCGCCGAGGGTCCAGGCGAGGCGGTGCGCACCGGCCCTGTCCTGGAGGGGGTTGACTACCCCCAGGTGTTAGTGGCGTCGGCGCGCACCGACGGCACCGACCTTCGCCTGGTATTGCGGCCAGGTGACGGCCCGGCGCGAGTGCAGCTGGGGGTTGAACGTCTCGTCCCGCGCGGGCGTTACCGGCTGCGTGGCGCGCTGGATGCAGAACTCGCAGCCGATGACCGCGGCCACCTGGTCATCCCCGTCGATCTGGCCGGCCGCACCGAGGTCGCACTCGCGCCGGCGCAGTGATGCACCGGCCGCCGCGGCCGCCAACTGCTCAAACCGAAAACACATGACGAAAAGGACTTTGGCGGATGAAGAAAGTTCTCGTGACCGGCGCCGGTTCGGGCATCGGGAAGGAACTCACCAGGCTGTACCTACAGGACGGCTCGCACGTCCTCGCGGTGAGCCTGTTGCAGAACGAACTCGACCAATTGAGTGAGGACTTCCGCTTCGGCGCGGCGCGGTTGCAGACCCTCCAGATGGACCTGGCCAAGCCTGATGCAGCGGCCGCCCTGCTGCAGTGGTGTCAGGACAACGACCGGTTTCCCGACGTCCTGATCAACAATGCAGGCTTCGCCTGCTTCGGTGATGCCGTTGACCTATCACCCGAGCGGGTGGCGAACATGTTGGAGCTCAACGTGATCACGCTGACAATGACGTCGATGCTCTTCGGCCGCGAGATGAAGGCGCGTCGCCACGGCGCGATCCTCAACGTCGGTTCGACCGCCGGGATGATTCCCTCGACGCGCATGGCGTCCTACTGTGCCAGCAAGTCGTATGTGAACACCTTCACGTACGCGCTGGCCGCCGAGTTGAAGCCCTACGGCGTCACCGTCACGTGCTTGACCCCCGGCGCAACGCAAACCAAGTTCGCGCAAGCCGGCGGCATCGATGAGTTCGCGGGCAAGTCGCTGCTGCACAACATGTTCGAAAAGAACAAGGCCGGGTCTCCCGCCGGGGTTGCCCGAGCCGGATACGACGCGCTGGCTGGGGGAAAGAGACAGGCCCTGCACGGCAAAGGGGCCACGTTCGCCGCCGTCTTGTCGCGCGTTGTGTCGCAAAAGAACTTGCCCAGGTTGATCAGGAACCCTTGATGCGGCTGCAGGCAGCTGACGCCAGTCCGGTTGATCACACCCCGCGTCCATCCCCCGGTGTGTGGATCGCGGCGGCCGCCGAGATCGCGGTCGCCCTCGGGGTTGCGACACTGATGCTGAAGAGTGGTGATACCAGGTCCGCAGCCGAACACAACATGCCCGGGACGACGGGCATGCCTCCATCACCGTCTGCTCAATTTGGATGGCAGCCAAGCTTATTGATCGTGGCAGGATGCACCGCGGCGGTGCTGATCTGGTGGCTGGCCACCCGGGCGCGGGTTCCCGCCATCCTCGCCGCCGCGGGGCTCGCCTTCCTGGGTACATCCCAGACAGTTCGTGTGATGGCTTTGCAATCGCACCTCGTGGCAATGGCGGCGCTGGAAGCGCTGCTCGTCGCCGTGCCGCTGTTGCTCATCGCGGCGCTGCGGCGGGTTCAGCCGACGGCCGGCTCCGGGCATTCCCGGCCGTGGACGGCCGGTGTGATCATCGCCGTCGTCCTCAACTCGGGACTGCTGATGGCCCTGCACTTGCCAGCCGTCCACAGCCACGGCGCACACCTGGACATGGTGCCGCTCTGGCTTGCCCTCCTCGCCGTCGTGATCGGGCTGAGCTACTGGGCCGCCATCCTCGGCACCGCGGGGCGTGTCCCACCTGCCCTGCGCCGCGGCGCACTGATCCTCGGTCAAGAGGTCGCGGCGATCCTCGGCCTGGCTGCCCTGCTCCGCCCCTCCCGGCACCCGCACCACATCAACCCGCTTGGGCTATCGCCCACCATGGACCAGCGCCTGGGCGGTGTCCTCATGCTCGTCACCTGCGCCGCCGTAACGTTGCCCCTCGCCAAACGCCTCGAGCAACAAAAAGCGTCGCAACAACTTCGAACGGAGCGCAATGTCCACTAATGTCGACCGGTTCGTGCGTCCGGCCACCAACAGCCAGTCGGCCACGCTGAACGCGATGCTGGACGCTCAGCGAGCCGACTTCCGCAAAGCCGGGTCTCCTTCGCCGGCCGTGCGGCGCGACCGGATCGACCGATTGATCCTGCTGCTGACCGAGGGAGCCGACGAGTTCTCGGCAGCGCTGCACGCCGACTTCGGCAATCGTCCCCACGCGATCAACCTGGTGTCAGAAGTCGCGGGCATCCTGCCGGATATGCTCGCGACCCGCCGGCATCTGAAGTCGTGGATGCGCCCGCAGCGCATCAGGTCGGGCACGCTGCTCGGGATGCCGACGGTGGTGGAGAAGAAGCCGTTGGGTGTGGTCGGCGTCATCGGCCCGTGGAACTTCCCTGTCAGTCTGGTGGTCCAGCCGGCTGCTTCCGCGTTCGCCGCGGGAAACCGGGTGATGATCAAGTTCTCGGAGGTCACCCCCCGCACCGCCGCGCTGTTCGCAGCCAAGGCGGCGACGTACTTCGACCCCACCGAGCTCACGGTCGTCACCGGCGGGCCCGAGGTTGGTGCGGAATTCAGCGCGCTGCCCTTCGACCACCTGTTCTTCACCGGCTCACCAGAAGTCGGTGCGCTGGTCGCCGCGACGGCGGCTAAAAATCTCGTCCCCGTCACCCTCGAGCTGGGCGGCAAGAACCCTGCAGTCATCGCTCCCGACGCCGATGTGCCGGCGATGGCGCGCCGGGTGATGGCAGCTCGGCTGGGCAACGGGGGCCAGATCTGCCTGTGCCCCGATTACGCCTTCGTTCCCCGCGACCGGATGAGTGACTTCGTCACCGCCGCCCTCGAACATGGAAGGGCCGCCGCGGCCGACGGCGGGGCGGGCTTGGTCAGCATCGTCGACGACAAGAACTTCGAGCGCGTCAGGGGCTTGATCGAGGACGCCCGGGAGCGCGGCGCGACGGTCTACGACAGTGGGGCCCCCATGGATGCGACGAGGCGGCGCATCCCACCCACTCTGGTGCTCGACGTCACGGACGAGATGCGCATCGCCGATGAGGAGGTCTTCGGGCCGGTGCTGGCTGTCCTGCCGTATGACGCAATCACCGAGGTGTGTGACTACGTCGCGGCTCGACCCTCACCGCTGGCGGTCTATTGGTACGGTCCGGCCGGGCGCGGCCTCGACGAGTTTCGCGCCAAAACGCTGAGCGGAGGCATGGCCGTCAACGATTTCGCGGTGCACTGCGCGGTGATGGCCGCGCCGTTCGGCGGGGTCGGGCGCAGCGGCTGGGGCGCCTACCACGGCAAGGCGGGCTTCGACACATTCACCCATCACCGCACCGTCACGACGAGTCGGTTGCCGATGAGCTTCGCAGGTCTCATCACGCCGCCATACCCCGCCGCACTGTCGCCGGTGGTATCCGGTTATGTCCGCTTCGAACGATTCCGCGCGCGACGGCGCAGGAGGCGCAGCGCCCGCTAAATGAAGCGCTCAGAAAGGTCGGTCAGTCAACCAAATGGCGGTGAGTGTGACTTTCAGGAAAGCCCATATTGATTGCAACTACCCAAGCGACGTCATCGCAGACAGGCCCGCAAAACCTCGCCCAGCGCCTGAGCAAGTCGTATGTCATCCCAGCCCTGTTGCAACCCCTGCAACACAATTGGCAGTGCGGCTTGAACTTCACGGGTCGGCCCAGGCAGGGCGATCAGACGCGTCCACTCGACCTGGCCTACGCCGATGCGCACGTGGGGCTTGACGTGGCGGCCATGTCCGACGGCGTAGGTGGATAGAACTTCTGTGACCAAGTGTGGATCGCAGCGTTGCAACGCCTCGATTGTGCGGTCCTTGTCTTCGGCTCCGACTCCGCCGGTGGTGATGACGACCCCGAAACCATCCGAGACCAGTCGCAGCACCCGTCCGAGTATGGCATCCTCATCGTCGACGACGGCACCCGCAGCCGTCACCTCGAAACCGGCGCGTCCCAAAATGTCTTGGGTGATCGGCACGTTGGTGTCTTTGATATTGCCTGCCACCACCTCGGGGCCGGTCGAAACGACAGCAACCCGTGACGACACATAAGACCGTAATCGGTTGTCGATTTCTGTTGCCCGCGAAAGCGTTTGGTCGACCATTTCGGGTGGGGTGCCGATCATGCCCATGACGCCGCGGG
>Ga0209068_10000599_pt1 | contig 19333 bp, 14 predicted proteins | sample ColStrG_CSR_2012_FD_187200 | JGI IMG/M metagenome (GOLD analysis project Ga0209068, IMG submission 187200) | Freshwater sediment microbial communities in response to fracking from Pennsylvania, USA - Cold Stream Run_MetaG_CSR_2012 (SPAdes)... | ecosystem: Environmental > Aquatic > Freshwater >... | reverse complement strand
AAGAGGGTTGCGATGCCCGGATAGGGGAATGCCTGGTCGCGCTGTTGATGAAAAGGCGCGAGGGTGCCGTCGTAGTCGAGCAGAAGGAGGGAGCGTGGCGCCCGGGTCATGGATTTCAAAAACTGCTCAATGCGGCGTTGAGTGTCGGGTTTCGGCAAGTCGGTTCTCCTTTCCGGGTTTTGACGGCATTGGCATCAACGGCGAACCGCGAGTGCGGCCGCAGCCCGCAAAGCGGTGATCGTGCGCGCGTGACCTTTCTTTCGCCCCGCTGGGGCTTGTCGGGCTTCGCGGTTTTCCGCACGGCTTGCGCCGTGGGCTGCATTCTTACGCCGCTGCGCGGCTGCGGGCCGAAAATCGAGGGCAGCACCGACAGCGCAAGTGTCGTCCTTTGCGGGACTCGGTGGTCTGCTTCTGCCGTCCCGGCACTGACGTGCCGGGCTCTCCGGTTGCGCCGCTGCGCGGCTGCGGACTATCCAAATCATACGCAGCGGTTGCGGAGCATTTTCAACGCTAACGTCGTGGCCTCCTGATCCGGTACGGAGCGAAGTTTTTCCGCGGCGGGCCATGGGGAATCAGGCTGCGGACATGCCTACGCCGAGATTGGGCGCGGCGTCCTGGTGGGCCGCATCGAGACGCACTTCGCAAAGTTCTGTAATCAGGTCTCCGGCCCAGCGGTAGATGTTGTGTTCGCGGATCGTCTTTCTCATGCGCTGCATGCGCAACTGCTTTTCCTCGGGTTCCATGTCGAGGGCGGCGCGGATGGCGCTGGCGGTCTGATCGATGTCATAGGGATTCACGAGCAGGGCATCGCGCAGTTCGCGCGCGGCGCCGGTGAACTGGCTGAGAATCAACATGCCGCGTTCGTCGGCGCGGGCGGCCAGAAATTCCTTGGCGACCAGATTCATGCCGTCGTGCAGCGATGTGACCAGGCAAAGATCGGCGGCGCGATAGTAGGGCGCGATTTCGCTGTGGCTATGATAACGCTTGAGGAAGACGATGGGTTTCCACTTTCCGCCCTGGAAGCGCCAGTTGATTCGTTCGGCTTCGGCCTCCACTTCGGCGAGCAGATCGTGATAGCGCTTGATGTGGGTGCGGCTGGGGGCGCCGATCTGCACGAAGGTGAATTTGCCCTGATACGTAGGATGCTGTTCGAGAAAGCGCTCCACCGCCAGGAAGCGCTCGAGGATTCCTTTTGTGTAGTCCACGCGGTCGACGCCGATGCCCATGAAGGTGGCTTCCACGCCGAGGCCGCGAAGCAAAGAGGAGCGCTCGAGGTAGTTGAAGCCGTGATTGCTGGCTTCGGCAGATTCGTCGCCTGTGAAGTCCACACTGATGGGAAAGGGGCGGACCATGGTGCGATGCTGTTGGCGCAGGATGGAAAAGTGCTCGCGATCGACGCGCGACTCGACGACGCGGTCGGCGGTCTGGAGAAAATTGTTGCAGTGCGACTGAATGTGAAAGCCGATGAGATCCGCGCCGAGCAGGCCGTCGACTAACTGGCGCTGCCAGGGGCAGATGCCGAAGGCTTCCGGATTGGGCCAGGGGATGTGCCAGAAGATGGCGACGCGGGCGTCGGGGCGTTTCTCTTTGATGAGGCGCGGGAGCAAGGCGAAGTGGTAGTCCTGGACCAGAATAACTGGACTCGGGGTGCCGTCGATTTCCTGCAGCACCGCTTCGGTGAACTTGCGGTTGACGTCCTGATAGTGCTGCCAATCGGAGGCACGAAAGAGGGGGCGGGTGTGGGCGATATGACAGAGGGGCCAGAGGCCCTCGTTGGCGAAGCCGTAGTAGTAGCCCTCTTCTTCTTCTTTGGTGAGCCACACGCGGCGCAGCGTGTAGCGCGGATCGTCGGGGGGAACGCGGAGGCGGTCGTGGGCGTCGACGGCTTCGGAGTCGGCGTCGCCGCTGCCGTGAGCGATCCAGGTTCCGTCGCAGGCGTTGAGAACGGGTTCGAGGGCGGTGACGAGGCCGCTGGGTGGCACGACCACGTTCAGGGACTTGCCATCGCGCTGGTGCATGTAGGGTTCGCGGTTGGAGACGACGAAGAGGCGGCTGCCTTCGAGGCGAGTTTGAATGTGGACAGAGAGACGTTCCGGGGTCCACATGGATTCTCCTGCTTCGCGGAGACGAGCTTCGTTTTCGGCGGCGCTGCGGGCCTGGTTCAGGCTCTCGGCCATGGTGGCGACTTCGCGGGCGAGAGGACGGAACATATCGAGGTTGGGCATTTCCTGACGCGAGGAAATTCGTCCGGTGCGGAGGGCTTTCATCCATTGCGCGGCGCGGGCGATGGGGCCGGTGATGCTCGAGCGGACGATGAGCAGGGTGATGAGGACGATCAGAAAGACCTGGGCCAGGACGCGGAGAAATGTTTCGCGCCACACGCGGAGCGTCTGGGCGTGGATGTAGCCGGCGTCGTGGACGATGGCGAGGCCGCCCAGCAGTTCATCCTGGCGATGAAGAGGAAGCGCGACAATCAGAATGGAGGTGGTTCCGAGCTGGAGGAACGAACTCTCATCTTGGTCGGAATGGATGGCATCGGTCAGGGTGAGGGGCGTCGAGGTGAGCATTTTTGCAAGTTCTGGAGTGATGGCGACGAGCTGGGCCTGGCGGTCGTAGACAGCGACACCGATGAGGTGCTCGCGATTTCCGAAGCGTTGCACCAAACGCTGGAGGGACTGGTTGGAACCCGCGCCCAATGCTTTCTCAACGTTGCCAGCGAGGCTCTCGCCGAGGACTTCAGCGCGGCGTTCCAGGTCGGCGCGGAGGGCACGCTTTTCTCCGATCACGTGGTAGTAGGAGAAGGAGAGCGAGACCAGAGTAATGCCGAGGATGAGAGAAACAATGAGTCGAACACTCAACAAACGCATGCACGAACCTCCTGCCGCGAATTTTGTGATGTTCCTGGGGTCGATGACAACCGGCGCGGGGTACGAGTCTTGGAAGAATGAAAAAGAAGGGCGGAGGCGCGAGGCCGCCCCTCGGTCGAAAAAGAACTAAGCAGGCTCGATTGCGCTGACGCGAATCACGCCGGTGGAGTCATCGAGAACACCAGTCACTTTTACGGCCTTGTTGACGAAGTCCTTGGCTTTCTGCTGGTCGTCGAGTTTGTAGGTTGCCTTGTTCTCCATATCGGAGAGAACAAGCATGGTGCCGGCTTGACGATCTTTCCCGTGAAAGTTTTCGTTTCCGGGGCAGGCTTTTGATTGTCGGGTTGCTGCATGGGGTCTTGCGACGATACAGCACTGAGGGGATGAGAGTTCTGCGCGATCGCGGTCTGCCCCACGTAGCAGAATCCGGTGAGCACGAGAACCAAGGGCAACGAATTGCGTAGTGCGGCTTCTATCTTCTTCATCACAGCTCCTTGGGGAGGGAATTTTGTGTATGCCGAGGGAAGGTGCAAGCGCGCTTCCAATGCGCTAAGTCGTTGAAATGGTGCTGAGTGATTCGAGGCGGTGGAATTGGCACAGTGCAAAGATGGCGGGTGGGGGGAAAATTGTTCCGGACGAATGGTGAAATGGCCCACGGAACACTTTTCTGTGAGATGTCCTAGTGAGTGCAAAAAACGGCAATGACTTGTGCACTCGGTTGTCTTTGTGCGAGTGGACAGGGGCGGATCAACAACCTGGCGATGGGTCTGTGCTAGCGGTGGGGCGCCTTTGGCGCGAGTGGATGGAATTATTTTTTGGGGTTTGCCTGCGTGGCCTTGGCCGGGACGTGAAAGTCGATGCCGTGGTCTTCGTTGATTTTCTGAGTGGCAGGGAGATCGAGTTCGGTGAGCGGGATCTTGTGGGAGCGGCCATCGGTGAAGTCGAAGAGCGTTTCTGCGACGATGGCGTAGTTCTGAACGTTGGACTTGTGGCCGTCCTTAAAGATGAGGACGGTGTTGGGTTGGTCGGCGACGGGCTCGGGTGCTTCGGTCGTCTCGGGAGCAGGAGGAGGCGGAGGAGCGGGGGTCTTGGCTTTGGCCTTGGGAGCGGGGTCGCGGGGCGGCGGATCCGTCGCCGTTTCGCGGAACCGGGGGCCGCGATCGAAGACTTTCGGCGCACTGCGGTAGTAGGTGTCATCGACGTCGGCAGCCTCGTCGTCATCGGTTTCGGCCTGGGCGTAGACGGGGTACGGAACCGCGTAAGGGACGAACACGGGCATGCTCAATCCGACCGGGAAGCGGTGGTGATCGTGGAGGCGGCGGTCGGCGAAAACGGGAGGGCGGTTGGAGAAATTAGAGAAGAAAAAAGGGCCGAAGCAGCAATCGCGGCTATCGCCGAAGCCGTTCGGTCCAAGCGAAGAGACACTGGCGGGTACGCCCGGTGTGGGGTTGTTACTGCCGCCGAAGCCGAAGGAGGTCACCGACGGCGCCACGCCATGAATCTGGGAATGTACGGGCGGGGCGGCAGCCAGCAGCAGTACCAGGGAGCAGGGCAACAGGAACAAGGGGCGAATCCGGGCGCGCATGGGAGCCTCCCAGCTATAGATTACACGACTTGGCGGCCTACTAGATAGAACTCCCCATGGTCCCGAAAGTTGCCCGGAAAAACCTTGCGCGCCAGCAAAGACGGGGGTCAGGCGGCGGTGCTGGGGGTACGGGAGGCGATGCGGCTGAGTTCAAGCATGCGGTGACGGACGTAGCCGTCCTCGGTTAAGTGGGCGGAGGCGGTGTGCTTGCGGTTGGTGGCAACCATCTGGTCGGGGGCACTGCGCTCGCGAAACTTGGGATCGAAGTCGCGGCAGAATTCGCAGGTGCGGCTGGAGCGGGTGTCGAAGCGATTGATGACGGCTGGATCGATGTGTTCCATGAGAGGCTTTCCTTGTGTATTGTCTTACCCGGCTAAGAACAGGGGGGTTATGCGTGAAGCGCCTTTTTACTACAGGAGAGGGGGGCGTGCAAGTGGGGGTTGTGGATAAAGTCGGGCAGGGCGGGATCGCAAAGGAAACTTCGACTAAGAGTGGGGGGAAAAAAGAGCCAACCACAGAGGACTCGGAGAGACACAGCGGAGACGCACAGAGGAAAACAAATCTCTTGGACTCAGATTGCAAAGGAGAGTGCAGGGTCCTGCCCAAGTGCGGATGGACTGGGCAATCACATCAGAAAAATTGCGGCGGCGGAATGGCGGAGCTTCGCCCCGGTGGGCGGACGAGGGCGTCCGCCCTACGCAGGCATTGCTTCACTTCGGAGAGGTGCCGGTACGGCGGCGCCACTTTCTTGCCTGCTCACTCGCCGGCGATGACGGGGGCTCTACAGGTCACCACTGGTCTGCCGAAAAAGAGGTAGATGGCAGCCAAGGGGTATTTCGCGAGGGCCCGTGGGGCGGCTTGCTCCAAACGGGAGGGCGGAACGATCTCTGCCTTGCGGCGGACAGTTTGCGGGTCTTTGCCGTGGCAGTCGGCTGGGTTGTCTGGGAAGTCAACGTACAACGTCAACGCCAACAGCGCCGCTAAGTCGTGAAATGCCTGACGCGAGTGGATGTCGCATTTGTCGACTGGGTCGGCCTCGTGAGCCGGTTCGATGACGAAGCGGACGGTCGGGGTGTCGACCTGGAGCAGCAGGGGGTTGAAGGCGCCGGTGTCCGGGGCACCTGCCAAAGAAAATCCGGTCAGCGTGCCGACGCTGTAGCGCAGGGAAGCCCCGCTGGCGTATTCCTTTTCGGTGGAAGGATCGGGAGGATAGGTGGCGCTGACGCGGCTGCGGTAGCGGCTCGCGGCCAGGTATGCCTCGGGCTTGGGAAGACGGATGGCGTAACGAGCCGACGCTTTGTCATCCAGGACGCGCTGAACGACCTGCGGGTCAATCTTGGCCCGGAGGAAGCTGGGATCGAAGGCGCCGGCAGCGGCTCCCGTGCGCGCCGGGACCGAGAGATCGTAGACCCCGGACGGCAGCACGGCATTGTTGGACGCGGCTATGTAGAGATCGCGGTGGGCCTTCGTTTTGGGAGCGAGGGCCAGGATGCTACTGGCGTCTTTTGGGTCTGGAACGAAGGCCCAGGGGCCTTCAAAGGTGACGAAGACTTTCTCGGAGATGGCGGCTTTCGATTCGGCCGCGGCCGGAGCTTGCGCAGGTTGTTGGGATTGTTGACATGTGATGAGAAAGATCGTGGCCAGGATTGCGCATAACAGAGCAACCAGAGTGCTGGTGAAGTAGCGTTCGGTTCGCATCGGGATCTCCTGTTCATTGCGGTTTGCTGAAAAACCTTTGGCGATCTGAATCTTGACCTCAGCGGCTTAGAGCCGGCACTGGAAACAATCAGTCATCGCAGTGCTAAAGCACTGCGCCGCCCAAAATCAAATGCGATATCGAACTCCTGCGCAGTATGCGCGAGGATTGTCTTTCGCCCCACCGGGGCTCGCGTGCTTCGCACCTATCCCACGGCTTGGGCCGAGAGCTGCATTCTAGCGCCGCTTCGCGGCTCACCGCTCTAGGGCGGTCCGTACGCTAAGAAAGCGGACCAGTAATAAGGGTGCGCTGTACTCGGTTTGGCCAACGTTTTCCGCGACGTCTGGCGGAGGGCGGCGGAAACGGGCTGGCCGGAAAGTACGTTAGAGTAAAAGTCCTCTATAAATGCTCGGGTCTCGACGGAGTCTACGGCCCAGCGGCTGGCGACGACGTGGGGGACACCGGAGCGCTGGAGTGCTTCGGCGACGCGGTTGAAGCCGCGCGAACCATCGGCGCCCGATTCGGTGTTGCAGGTTGACAGAACCGCCAGCTGCAAGTTGCGCAGCTCCAGATGCCGAAAGGAGTCGGCGTCCAGCATAGCAGGCGTAGCCTTCCGATCAATTGCTCCCTTGAGCATTAGCCCCGTGCCGCTGAGTGCGGCCAGCGAATGGCCGGTGAAATGAAAGACTCCGGCTGCCGGCAACTCATTCTTGACGGCGCTCAGGGTGGCTTCCGCATCTTTGAGGATCCGAGGCGAGTGAAAGCGCGCGGCAACGGCGTCCACTTCAGCAGCTACATTTGGCAGCGGGATTAAGCCCTGCGAGGAAACGGTGCTGCCCACGATCAAAGCGGGCAGGTCCGGTGAGATCGCGATCTCGCTGTGCATCTGTGCATCCGAGTATCGGCCCAGCGAGTGGACGATGGGAGCGCGTTCGATCAAGTAGTGATCGCTCGAATCGAGGAGCGGTTCAAAAGGCACGCGCTCCGGCCAGCCCGAGGCCTCGATCACCAGCGTGCGGCCTGGCACGAGCCGCGCTTCCACCGGAGCAATCAGGGCCCGGTACAGGCTGCGGGCGTCGCGCTGAAAGGCGCTGAGTTCGGATCTTGGGTCGGAACAGAGCGCGTAGAACCGGTCCGCCAGTTCGGACAGATCTTCTTTCGCTTTTGCCTGAGGAATCCACTGCGCCGTTACGCCGCGATCGTCATACACCCAGATGGCGAGGCCGTCGGGCAATGCGCCGTAGGCAAGCACCGTGGTTCCGGAAAGAAGCGGAAGGCGTGAAGTGAGAGACAACGGCTCCGGAACTGCGTTGATCGGGTTGTGCTCGCGGTTCTGGCCCGACCGCTGTGGCGCAGCCAGGTACCACTCGAAGAGATCGAGCGACTCCTGGTTGCGGCCCTGCGCGAGTTCCGCTTCCACCATTCCCAGGTAAATTGGAGATGCGTTCTTGCTCCAGTTTGTCCGCTCCGCCTCGGAGCCAAGGGTGGCAAGGCTCTGCTCCGCCAAGGACAACGCTGAACGGAAAGCCTGTTCGGCCTCGGCCTCCCGATGCCTTTGAAGTTGCAACTCCCCGAGGGTGGAGTAGAAGATCTGGACGAGATAGTTGTTCGAGAGCGGACGAACCTGATCTTGTATGCCTGTCAGACGCGCGATGGCATCATCGAATCGGCGCTGACGCCCTTCCATCTGAGCAGTTCGGATCTCGGTGTCGAGGGCGTCGTTGCGGCTGGCCTCAGTGCGGGGGACGGCCATTAAAAGCCGGGCGGCTTCGGAGTAATGATGTTCGGCGACGCGAGGTAGGTGCGCCATCGAGGCCGCATTCGCCATCTCATTGTGAGCCAGGGCGCGTAGCAACAACTCTTCGTCGGAGTCAATGAGTGCCACCGCTTCACGCCAGACTGCAACCTGCAAATCTGCTCGGCCGTCGGGTTCGGCGAGAAAGGTCAAACCAGCGTAGAGATCGAATCCGCGCCGGGCTGGGAACTGCCCGGACCAGTAGCGCTCCAGACCTGTATTGGTCAGTTTCCAGGCTTCCGATCCGTTGCCGGTATCGAATCGATCTTCTGCGACAAACCCGAGTGCGCGTAAATGGAGGGCGCCGTAGCCACTCTGTTGCGCCCGATCCATGGCGCGACGAGCGGCTCTGTCGTCCGCACCCAGATCGCCCATCAGGCCAGCACACACGCTCTGCTCAAGGCCAAGCTGAATGCGTAGCCAGGAGTACGGATACCTCTCGGATTCCGCCAGGGCCGCGGTTGCCCGCTGTCGGCATTCTGCGCTGTGCCGGTTGATCTGCGCGGCAAACGTCTGCTCGAACTGCGCGCGCAGCGCGCCTGCCACGTTGCCCGAGGCGCGAAACAAGCGCTCCGCGCGGACGCTCTGTTGGCTGGCCACATCGTAGTTACCCACATCGTTGGCCTGGAGAGCGCCGGACAACGCGGCTGCGGCCTGGGGAAAATTCGCGGCAGAGGAGCCTTGCAGGAGATCGGATAGCCAGCGGTCGTTATGCTGTTGGTTGGTCAGGTCCGCCAAAAAAAAAAGCGCATGGCGCGCGGCCAGATCGGCTTGGGAAGCGGTCGCGGGAAAGGCACCGGGCAGCCAGAGGCGCACGGCCTCATGCAGATATTCTTCGATGCGCTCGTCCAATAGGGAACGGCGGGCGGAGTCGTTGGCGGAATCCATGAGCTGGGCCGGCGTCATTAGCGGCGTGGCCTGGCTCTTTTTTTTCTCCAGCACAGAGCGCACCGCATCGGCATGGCTGCGGGCTTCGCCGGCCCACTGCGAGTTCGCGTCCACTCGCAAGTAGTGGTCCCAGTCGTCGAGTGCCTGGTGGTAGAGGAACTGATGCTCGGAAATAACGGCGCGATTGAATAGCGCTACAGGATCGTCGGGGCGCTGCGCCAGAACCTTGCTCAGGTATTCGAAGGCGGCGCCGTAATCCTGCGGATGGTCCTCGGTTTGGGCGCGCTGGAAGTAGGCGCTGGCGAGGTCGACCATGAAGTCGGGAGAGCCGGGCGATAACTCCAGAGCACGCCGTAACGACTCGACGGCGGCGGCGTACTTGCCTTCCAGCAGATCGGCACGCGCTTTGGCTTGCAGCCAGGACGGATCGGACGGATGCGAAGGCAACTGGCTGGCAATGAGCGCTTCTGCCTTTAAGAGGGACGGGGTCCGGTCGGCGAACGAGGCCTCGGGGCCGCGCTGCACACGCAAGGGCGCATAGGCTGCGCCTCCGAACCGTACTTCCAGCGTGCGCTGCTCGGTGTAGGCGCGGGCCAGAAGCTGGCTGGCGGAATCGGGGTGGCGCGAGTGAACCCAGATCCAGGACGCGGCTGCGACCAGCGCGGCTAGCGTAGTGCCTGCCAGCGCCATCCGCGGCACACTCGCCCACACCCTCCACCACGGTGCCGGTGGTGGATGAACGCGGGCGGTGCCTGCGATCCGCTCAACGATGTCGCGCTGCCACTGCGGCTGCGCACTGGCGAGCGCCGCGATCTCGGCGCGCTCGGCTTCGGTCGTGGCGCGACTGAGGCCGGTCACGTCAGCCACGGCTTCACTCAGGAGGGGACCACAATGATCGCAGCGGCTGGCATGATGAGTATGTGCCAGCGCTGGTTCGGGCGGCGTCAGGCCGACGGCAATTTCCCACCACAGGCCCTTTTCGGGACAACTGGCTTGGGGCGGGGCGGGCTCGGACGATTTGAGTTTCTGAAGCTGAAAATGCAGAAGAAGGTGCTCCTCGAATTGATCCCAGCACGCTCGACAGAGCGTGAGATGCGGATCGACTTCCACGGGTTTCGGTACCGACGGCCCGCGGTGGCGCACCGCCAGTTCCGCCAGTTCGCTAGCCGACAAATGCCCTTTGGCTTCTGCGCCCAAACTCTTCCTCCAATTCCTATAACGATTTCGCGCGGTCAATCCCCTCATGTTCGATGTGACTGCGTATCATTTGGATGAGGCGGGCGAGGATGCTCTCGACGCCCTTGGTGGTCAGGCCGAGGGACGGCAGCGCAGCGATTTCGCTGGCCGTAAGTCCCTGACGATAGTAGAGCAGGAAGATCATGCAGTTCCGGTGATGTTCCGGGCCGGTCGCGACACGGGGAAGCAGGTCTTCGATTTCTCTCAAGCGCAGCTGACGTTCCATCGCTTCGGAACTGCCCGCGGCCTTCGCTCTGGCGGCCGGGTCGGATTGGACGCGGTCGGAGATGGATTCGATCTTGTGTCCGGCGCCGCGCTTTCCGGCGCGCTCGGCTTTGAAGTGATCGTGCACCACATTGGCGGCCATCACCTGGAGGAACCCATAAATCGAATTGGAATGCTCCGGCTGGAAGGCGCGCAACAGGCGGTAGTTGTCGTTGCAGAGCTTGCAGTATGTGTCCTGGATCAGATCGTCCAGCAGCTGACGGGGAGGTTCACAGTGCCGTCGGGCGGTTCGCAAAACAGCGGCGGCGATTACAGGATGGAAGCGGCGGACCAGTTCTCGCCACGCGTCTACGTCTTTCGAATCGGCGCACGTTCTCACCAGCTCCACGGCCGATAGCGACGAATAGGGCGCCAAAGAAATCCACTCCGGGATGGTGGGGATTCTACAACAATCTCCGCGAAAGGTTGCGGAAATGGGGGTCACTTCACGACAACACGACCAAGTTGTCTTTGCCCGATGGAGGTGCCTAGGCCAGCAGTTTCGCCGCCTCTTTGGCGTAGTAGGTGAGAATCATGCTGGCGCCCGCTCGGCGGATGCAGAGGAGAGATTCCATCATGACGCGTTCACGATCGATCCACTGGTTCCGGGCGGCGGCTTCGATCATGGCGTACTCACCGGATACCTGGTAAGCGGCAAGGGGCAGGTCGAAACGCTCGCGGGCGGCGGCGATCACATCCAGGTAGGGCATGGCGGGCTTCACCATAATCATGTCCGCTCCTTCGTCGACGTCGAGTTCGATCTCCCGCATCGCTTCGCGCAAGTTGGCAGGATCCATCTGGTAGGAACGCCGGTCGCCAAACTGGGGCGCGGAATCGGCGGCTTCGCGGAACGGTCCGTAGAAACCGGACGCGTACTTGGCGGCGTAGGCAAGGATGGGTGTATTTGTGTAGCCGGCCTTGTCGAGAGCTTGGCGAATGGCAGCGACGCGTCCGTCCATCATGTCGGACGGCGCGATGATGTCGACGCCGGCTTGGGCCTGCGAGACGGCTGTGCGGGCGAGCAATTCCAGGCTGGCATCGTTGACGATTTCGTACTCTGGCTGGGCCGCCACGCGGATCGCAACCGCAGCCAGCGCCTCGATGGCTTTTTCTTTCTCCTCGCGACTCCGAACCGCGGTCGCCATTGCTTTCGACACGTCGCGTGCCGCCGACTTCGGCGTTCCCGCTTGGGCTACGATCCCGCAATGTCCGTGCGACATGTACTCGCACAGGCAGACGTCGCCCATGATCAGCAGATCGGGGACTTCGCTCTTAATGGCGCGGGAGGCGCGTTGCACGATGCCGTCGTCGGCCCATGCCCCGGTGGCGGACTCGTCTTTTTTTTCCGGAAGGCCGAACAGGATAATCGAGGGTACGCCGAGAGCCTTGACTTCACGGGCTTCCTTCACCGCTTCGTCCACCGATAAGTTGAAGACGCCGGGCATCGAGCGGACTTCCTTGCGGATTCCAGAACCGGGACAGACGAACAGCGGATACACGAAGGACTCCGGCGTCAGCCGGGTCTCACGGACCAACGCGCGCAGGGTTTCGGTGCGCCGCAAGCGGCGGGGGCGGTTCGCAGGGAATGCCATGGGCAAATTCTAGCAGCCGGGGCCGCCGCCGCGATGGCAACTTCGATCACGAAGCGCTGTGATGGAGACCAGCCCGGTCGGGGCCGGTAAGGACTGTACTGCCGCGGGTGGTAACCTGGGGATGGTTACCGTAGTAACTTCGCGAACACTGCCTGGGACCCCGCAACCACTCAAGAACCTCATAATGAAATGAACGGTGATGTCGGTACGGCAAATCTCGTCACTACTCTGCGGATTGGGCCTCCTGCTGGGCTTTGCACTCGCCCCCCATGTATTCCCGAGCCCGTTTTTCCGCACAGCGCTGGGCGATCTGGTTCCGCTTGCGGTAGCTGTCGTCACCACCCTGCTGATGATGAGAAACGCCTTCGACAGTCGCGGCCACGCGCGCATGTTCTGGAGCCTGATGACCGCCGGCATGGCCATGTGGTGCTTCAATCAGGGAGGATGGACCTGGTTTGAGGTCATCGTGCGGCAGCCCCTGCCGGACCCATTTGTTGGGGACATCGTTTTGTTCTTACACATCGTTCCAATCATGGCTGCGGTCGCCATCCGCCCTCATCAGGTAGACGACCGGGACGGCATGCTTCCCAGCACCCTGAATGTCCTGATTCTTCTGGTGTGGTGGGTGATCGTCTATGCTCTCGCCGTCTTCCCCGACGAATATATTGTGACCAATATCCCGGTGTACAACCCGCGCTGGGACCTTTTGTATACGATCGAAGGGCTGATGCTGGTTGGTGTGTCGGGCTGGTCGTTCTTTACCAGTACTGGTCCCTGGCGAAGACTCTACGGCAACATCTTCGTGGCCAGCGTCGTTTACACATGGTCTGCGGAAGTCATGAACGCTGCCATCGCGCGTGGTACCTACGTGACGGGCGGATCCTACGATGTTTTTTTTCTCGCGGCGCTGATGGTCTTCTTCCGAGTGGCTGTCCTCGGACGCCGGTTGCTTAGGGACACGGAAGGCAATGTCACGCTCGTGCCGACTCGTGGCGCGCTGGCTCCTTCGATGGCCAAGCTGGCCTTGCTTTCTCTGCCGGTGATGGGCTATTGGGCGTTGTTCATTAGCGATGCCCAGCCAAACCTCCGGAGGGTTCGCTTTACCGTGGCCATGGGTGGAATCGTCGCGCTGGCCTTTGTCGTTTTCCTCCGGCAATACCTGCTGGACCGCAGGCTAGTGCAACTGCTCAAGCAGTCGCGCCAAAGCTACGACAACCTGCAACGCCTGCAACGCAGAGCCGTCCAGCAGGCTAAGCTGGCTTCTCTGGGGGAACTCATCGCTCTGGCCGCCGGCGAACTGGAGCACCCGCTGGCGGCCATCCTCAGCGGCTCGGAACAGATCGCGACCAGCAACCTCAGTAACGAACAGCTCTCCACCGCACGAAAGATTGGCCAGCAGGCGCACCGCACGCGCGAGCTGGTTTCCGATCTGCTCAGCTTTGCCCAGCAGACCCCCGGAGAGAAAGCGCCTCTCGACCTGAAACCAATGTTGCAGCGCGCTGTCCAAATCGAAGGGTTCAAGTTGGACAACCGGAACATCAGTCTGACCATGCAGGGCGACGATCCTCTGCCACGGGTCATGGGCAATTCCAACCAGCTTTTGCAAGCCTTTCTTCAGATCGTCGAAAACGCTGTGGACGCCTTGCGGGAAGGTGGTGGAGGCCGCCTCGTGGTTTCCTTGCGGCGCGACGCGGGAGAAGTTGTCATCGAGTTCGCCGATAGCGGCCCCGGCCTGCGCGATCCCGAACGCGTCTTTGATCCGTTCTACACCACCAAGCCCGTCGGCAAAGGCACGGGCCTGGGGCTCAGCGCTACCTACGGAGTCATCCAGGATCACAAAGGACAGATCACCTGCTACAACCGTTCCGAGGGCGGAGCGACATTCGAAATCCGCCTGCCCATCGTTAAGACCGGTGCTACGCTCACTGAAACTGCCCGCGCCTGAGGCCTTAACCCGATCGCTGGTCGAGGAATTTTTCGCCAAGTATTTGAAAGCCGGTTTTGCCCAAGGTCTCGACCTGGTTGTGCGAGTAGATAAGAAGTAGCGAGCCAGCAAAAGCGCCCGTGGAGCATTGCTTTTTTATCCTCCGCTCGCAACAATCGCATCCGCTACCCGCGCCGCTTCCGCCGCAACCCAGACATCATGCGTCCGAAGAATGTGGGCTCCCTTCAGGATCAGCGCAGTCTCGGCTGCCAGCGTGCCATAGAGCCGCTCGGCCACCGGAGCGTCTTTTTGGTCACGCGCCAGCGTCCGTCCAATAAACGATTTGCGCGACACTCCCGCCAGCAGCGGGAATCCGTTCTGCTGCAAGTCTGCGAAGCGCGCCAGCAACGGGTAGTTCTCTTCGTAGTTCTTTCCGAATCCGAAACCGGGATCGAGCACCAGTCGGTCGCGCTTCACTCCGGCCAGCGTCGCAGCTTCCGCCCACTGCCGCAGCTCGCGCTTCACCAGCAGAACAGGATCGCCAATCGGCGGCAGCGAGCGCCATTCCTCCGGCCGCCCACGCGTGTGCATCAGCACCGCACCGACCTTGAGTTCCGCCAGCGTCTTGGCCATCTTCGGATCCCAGCGGAAACCGCTGATGTCGTTCACTACCTCGGCTCCCGCTTCGACCGCAGCGCGCGCCACGCTCGCCTTATAGGTATCGACGCTTACGACCGTCTCGGGCCTGCGCCGCTTCAGTTCCCGGATTACCGGCAGCACGCGCTTCTTCTCTTCTTCTTCCGATACTGGCGTCCGCACGCGCGCCACCTCGCTCCCGGAAGCCGCGGCCGCCGCTCCCGGGCGCGTCGACTCTCCGCCCACGTCGATGATGCTGGCGCCGTTCGCAATCAGCTGTTCGGCACGCTCCACGGCCTTCTCCGGGTCAAGGTACAACCCGCCGTCGGAGAATGAATCGGGGGTTGCATTTACGACACCCATGATCAGGGTGCGCCGCCCGAGTTCAAGAACCCGGGAACCCGTATTCCACTGAAAAATCGCTCGCATCTCCACGCTATTCTAGAACGCCGCGATTTTCCTGAGTGTTACAATTTAGGCAATGGCCACGCGGCGTCCACTTTGCGTCCTCGTCGTTCTCCTTTTGGCCGCGCCGTTGCTGGCTGCGCCACCCAAACCCTTACAGGAACGCATTTCCGGCGTGCTCGGCGCGCCCGATCTCGGGCGCGGCTTCTGGGGTATTGAAGTCGTGTCGCTCTCCACCGGCGAGACTCTGTACTCGCAAAACGCGGACAAGCTTTTCACTCCCGCCTCCAACACCAAGCTCTTCACCACGGCCGCCGCGCTCGCCCTCATCGGCCCCGACTACAAATTCCGTACCACCGTCGAAACCACCGGAACGCTCGACCGCTACGGGCGCCTCAACGGAGACCTGCAACTGGTGGGCCATGGCGATCCCAATCTTTCCGGGCGCGAACTCCCCTACGATCTCCGCACCCAGCGCGCCGACGATCCCATTCAGGCTCTGGAAACGCTCGCCGACGCTCTGGTTCAAAAGGGCGTGAAGTACGTGGATGGCGACATTGTCGCCGATGATTCCTATTTCGCCTTCGAGCGCTACGGTGAAGGCTGGAGCCAGGACGATCTCGTCTGGGCCGACGGTGCTCCCGTCTCGGCGCTCACCATCAATGACAACGTCGTGTTCGTGAACATTCTGCCCGCCGACCGGCCCGGCGAGAAAGCTTTCGTCAGCATTAAGCCATTTGCCGATTACTACCGCATCGACAATCGCATCATCACCACGCCAGCCGGCACGGGACGCAAGTTCTACGTCAATCGCGAACCCGGCTCAACCGTGATCACGCTCTGGGGCAACATGCCGCTCGATGATGCCGGCGCCAACGAAGCGCTCGCCATCGAAGATCCCGCCGAGTTCGCAGCCGTCCTCTTCCGCCAGTTGCTCGAAAAGCGAGGCGTCGCGGTCTACGGACATCAGCGTACGCGCCACACCGAACTGGCCACGCTTTCTACGTTTACTGCCACCGCCGTCGCTCCATCGCATGGGGGCAGCGAGGGCCTTTCGCGTCCGTTCAAGAGCGATCAACCGCTCACCCTGGCCAGTTACGAATCAAAGCCGCTGCTCGAAGACGTTCGCGTCATTAACAAGGTCAGCCAGAACCTTCACGCCGAGATTCTTCTCCGCCTGCTCGGACGCGAGCGCGGCAATGCCGGCACCATCGAAGGCGGCCTGGAAGTTCTGCGTGAATTCCTGACCAGGGCCGGGATTTCCAGCGACCAGTATGTCTTCTATGACGGCTCAGGTCTGTCGCGGCAGAACCTGGTGACGCCCCACGCCATCGTGCAGATCCTGCGCTACGGGTCGGCGCAGCCTTGGGGCGCCGCTTACAAATCCACTTTCCCGGTCTCCGGGGTCGACGGTTCCCTCTCCGACCGCCTCAACGGTCCCCGGCTGCGAAGCCGAATCCTGGGCAAGACGGGCTCGCTCGGCGGCGTGAAGACTCTCTCCGGATACGCCACAACCGACGCTGGTCAGGCCGTGGCCTTCTCGATCCTCTCCAACAACTTCAATCTTCCCGCAAAACGAGTGACCGACACGATTGACCAGGTCGTGCAGGCGGTCGTGGAAGACACGGCGGGGGCGCAGTAAGACGCAAGTCGCTCCTACAACGCGGCGGCGTGTGGGCTTAGTATTCGTAGGCGCCGATATCGATTGTTCCGCCGTCGATGCGGGGCTTGAAAGCAAAGTCTTTCTTGAGTAAATCGGGTGCCGAGTTCGTGCCCGCATTGATCGCCGGTGAGGCTGCGCTCAACTTGTAGTTGCCGGCCACTTGATTTACGAACTTGGGGTCTACCGATACGTTCCCGTTGGTCCCCGAAAAGCCGATGCAACTCCCGCTGTAGGGGACAATGCCCTTGTCGAAAGCATCGTTGAACCCGACGACTGGCGGACCGCCGGCATAGGTCGGGTTGCACAACAGCGCAATCTGATCGACCGGCGAGATGATTAGATTGTTATAGAGCTGCGCATTTGCGTTGGCGCCGTCGGTCACGACTACTCCTTGGCCGCCACCACTTCTCGTTACAAACGTGTTGTTCACCAAGCGGAAGCCCGTCTTACTCTGCGCCATGAAGCTGTACAGTTCGATCCCGGTGGGCGCGATGTCTCCGGTCATGAGATTTTGTACGATGATCTCATCGGTTTCCCCGATCATGGAGATGGCCCCGCCCTGCAGTGTCCCGATGTTGCCGGAAAATCTGTTGTTCTCCACGGTTGGGCCGCCCGCGAGGTACAGCGCCAGTCCGCCGCCGAAATTGGTGGCGGTGTTCGCCGTGATCGTGTTTCTGAGAACGCTGGCCGTGGAAGTGCCGCCGATGAAAATTCCGCCGCCGATTCCTGCCGTGTTTTTGGTGATCCGGTTGTTGGTGATTATAGGTGAGGCAAAGCTTACGAAAATTCCGCCGCCGTTATTCCCGCTGCCATGCTGAATGGTAAAGCCCTGCAGGATCGATGTCGGGCCTTCGTTCGACGCAAATGTCACAACGGGGCCAAGGTTGCCGCCGTCAATGATGGTGGTGGCAGCACCTTTGGAACTTTTGACAGTAATACCTTTGCCGTTGAAATTAATGTTCTCGGCATAAGTGCCGGGCGCAACCACTACAGTGTCGCCCGTGACTGCGGCATTGATGCCTGCCTGAATGGTCGGCTGCTGGGCCGGTACATTGATGGTGGAAGCCGCGGCCAGGCAGCCGTTCACAAAGACAAATAACGCCACGAAGCGCAGAAGCAAAGACATTGGTTTCACCTCAGACTGGTTTTGACCCCACGGATGACCTTCATGTTAGTTCGGAATTGCGGTTAAGGCAAACGCGTTTGGACCGTTCTCAAAGTGCTTCTAGGCCCGGCTCGCGAGCCGGTTTATATGCGATTTGTGGCCTGACTAAACCATTGAGGTCACAGCGCCTTTCGAGGGAGGTTGCCAGGCGCCGTCACGAAACGCCGAGCACGCGGGCACAACTATGCAGGCGCAGTGCGCCGCAGTAGCGCCACTCCCTGAAGCGACGTCTCCTTGAAGTTGGCGTCCGGAACGAACGCCGCTTTGAAGTACCAACTCTTTGTTGCAAAGTACTTGACAATAGCCGCTCGGCTCGCTACCTTAGCCTTCATGGCTGAACATCGGCCACGAAGATTCCGCGCGATCGTACGTGGGCGCGGCCCGAATGAACGTCCGTTTGATCTGCGCGCGGTCGACGATCTCCGCTTCATTCGCCAGACCATGGAGCGCTCCGCTGCTTTTACCGCGGTCCCGGGCTGGGGGATGGTCGCCGTCGGTGCGACCGCGCTTCCGGCCGCCTGGCTCGCCTCGCGTCACTCGTTCGACCTGCGCTGGCTGGAAATCTGGTTCACCGAGGCCGTGCTCGCAGTCAGCGTGGCCATTGTCGCCATCCAGAGCAAGGCCGGTCGCGCCGGCTTGCCATGGACCAGCGGCCCGGCGCGCAAAGTTGCCTTGAGTTTCGCGCCGCCCGCGGCCGCGGCCGCCCTGCTCACTGTTCCCTTGTTCCGCGCTCATCTGGCACAAACTCTGCCGGGTGCGTGGCTGCTTCTGTACGGCGTCGGCGTCATTACGGGCGGAGCGTTCTCGGTTTCGATTGTGCCGGTGATGGGGATCTGTTTCATGATGACGGGTGCAGCGGGCCTGTTCTTCCCGCCACTGGGGAACTGGGCCATGGCTGCAGGGTTTGGCGGGCTGCACATTCTTTTTGGAATCTGGATCGCAAGGAGGCACGGTGGCTAGAAGTCAGTCAGCGCGAAGCAGTATGCGGACCCTGTCGGCAACTCCCGGATCGAAGAGCCAGGAACGCCGGGCGCCGGGGGAGATCCCGGAACTCGACCGCCTGATCCACGAACGGATGCGGCTGGGCATCATCAGCGCGCTCGCCGTGAACGATTCACTCAGCTTCAGCGACCTGAAGCGATTACTCCGCACCACCGACGGCAATCTCAGCGTGCACGCCCGCAAGCTGGAAGAAGGCGGATACCTCACTTGCCGGAAGTACTTCGAAGGACGGATTCCTCGGACGGAATATCGCCTGACCGCAGCCGGAAGGCGGGCGCTCGAGGAATACCTGAAGAATATGGAAGAAGTCATTCGCATCGCGCGCGAGGGATGATTCTTTTGGGACGCCGTACTTTGCACTACAAAAAACATTGTGGAGATCGGTTATGTGGAACTCTGGAATTCACAGCAACATGAACTTCGCCACGCCCGTCGCGGTCCTGGGATTCCTGGCGGGCGTCGCCGGGCTTGTTTTGAGCCTCCTCACGCTCTTCGTCCTTCTTTCTCTCCACAAGACGAAATGGACGCGTCGTATCGGGGCGCTCCTGGGCACGGGAACGATCATCTACTTTGGATTGCTGCTCGGATTCTCACTGGGCAGCCGCGAGGTCATTC
>Ga0209068_10000597_pt1 | contig 19359 bp, 17 predicted proteins | sample ColStrG_CSR_2012_FD_187200 | JGI IMG/M metagenome (GOLD analysis project Ga0209068, IMG submission 187200) | Freshwater sediment microbial communities in response to fracking from Pennsylvania, USA - Cold Stream Run_MetaG_CSR_2012 (SPAdes)... | ecosystem: Environmental > Aquatic > Freshwater >... | reverse complement strand
TATCCGATCCTCGTTCGGGTAGTGGATGTCGTAATAGGTCGCGTAGTTCTCGATCGATCGCGCAAGTGTGTAGCCCTGGCTTCGATAGGGCGGTCCGAACCGGCGGATGTCCATCTTCCACAAGTCGAGCTCCGGCTCGCCGTCGACGATCCACGACGCCACCTGGCGCCCGATGCCTCCCGCTCCCGCGATGCCATGGGCCGAGAACCCGGCAGCCAAGAAGAACCCGCCGACCTCCGACTCACCGAGGATGAACTCGTTGTCCGGGGTGAACCCTTCCGGGCCATTGATCACCCGGTTGACGCCCGCGTCGGCCATCGCCGGGACGCGCCGGATCGCACCCTCCATGATCGACTGGAAGCGCTCCATGTCGGGCGCGAGGAGTCTGCCGTTGAAGTCGGGCGGGACGCCGTCGAGCGACCACGGCGCCGGATCGCGTTCGTAGCCGCCCATGCACAGCCCGCCGACCTCCTCGCGGAAATAGACCAGGTTGTCGGGGTCGCGGAGCTGTGGCAGACCCGGGTGGACGCCCTTCATCGGCTCGGTGAACAGGTACTGGTGGGCCATCGGGATGATCGGCACGGTCACGCCGGCCAGTCGGCCGATCTCCGGGGCGAACATGCCGCCGGCGTTGACCACGACATCGGCGCGGATCTCGGTCCGTTCACCTTTGTGTTCGACGGTCACGCCCGTCACCCGGCCGCCGTCCGTGCCGATGGCCACGACGCGGGTCTGGGTGCGGATCTGTGCGCCGCGCTGGCGGGCACCTGCCGCCAGCGCGTTGGCGAGCCCGGACGGATCGAGCCAGCCGTCGGTCGGCAGCCAGAGCGCGCCGAGGACGCCGTCGGTCGACATCAGCGGGAAGCGGTCCTGTGCCTCCGTCGCCGTGATGAGGTCGAGCGGCAGGCCGAAGGTCTTGGCCCAGCCGGCCTGGCGACGGAGCTCCTCGAACCGTTCAGGCGTCGAGGCCAGCCGGAGCGAGCCGACCTCGTGCCAGGAGGGGTCGGTGCCGGTCTCGCCGGCGAGCCGCCGGTACAGGTCCGACCCGTACATCATCATCCTGGTGAGCGTCACGGTACCGCGCAGCTGGCCGACCAGACCGGCCGAGTGGAAGGTCGATCCCGAGGTCAATTCGGCCCGCTCGACCAGGACGATGTCAGTCCAGCCGCGCTCTGCCAGGTGGTAGGCGATGCTGGTCCCGCCGACCCCTCCGCCGATGATGACCGCCCTCGTGTGCTCCACCCTCGAAGGGTAGCGGCTGCGCTACCCTCTCGGCGTGCCACCCACGATCGACGAGGTCATCGCGGCGATCCCCGACTGGGCGGGACGTGGTGCCCTCGCAGAGCCGATCGCGGCCGGGCTGACCAACTCGAACTGGCGGGTCGCCGTGGACGGGACGGCGTTCTTCGTCCGGATCCCCGGTGCCGGGACCGAGCTGCTGTCCGTGGACCGAGCGAACGAGCTGCACAACACGTTCGCGGCGGCCGAGGCCGGCGTGGCGCCCCGGGTCGTCCACGCCATCCCCGAATGGGACGTGTTCGCGCTGGAGTGGCTCGACGCGCGGACGATGTCGAACGAGCTGCTGAGGGCGGCCGGGATGCCGGGGCGGATCGCGACGGTCCTGCGGCAGCTCCACGCCGGGCCGCGGTTCCGCGACGCCTTCGACATGTTCCGCGTCTCGGAGCGGTACCTGGCGCTGGTCGACGAACGATCGATCGCCATCCCCGCCGGCTATCGCGAACACCTGGAGATGCTGCCGCGGATCGAGGCCGCCCTCGCCGTCCATCCGCTGGCGACCGTTCCGTGCCACAACGACCTGCTCGCCGAGAACTACCTCGACGACGGGGGGCGGCTCTGGCTGGTCGACTGGGAGTACAGCGGCAACAACGACCCGACCTTCGAACTCGGCAACACCGCCCAGGAACTCGGCTACGACGACGCGCAGGTTGAGGAGCTCTGCGCCGCCTATTTCGGCGATCACTCCCCCGCCCTTCTCGCCCGGATGCGTCTCCAGATGATCATGTCCGACGTCGGCTGGACGCTCTGGGCCGCCATCCAGGCCCGCATCTCGACGATCGACTACGACTTCACGGGCTGGGCCGAGGAGCGCTGGGCACGGGCGCAGACGGCACTTGACGGGCCGGACTTCGAGTCGTGGTTAGAGGCGGTCGGCGGGACCTGACCTCGCCCTGTGTGGACTGTCACCATCAGATGCCAACGGCACGTCGCGTGACCCCAACATGAGGCTTGACCGCGCGGACCGGCGCCATCACGGTTGCTGCTCATCGCACCAGAGGGAGAGAACGTGGCGAAGCCGTCCAACGAGGAGATCGTCCGTCGCTACTACGAGACGCAGGCCGCCCACGACTACGACTCGGCCGGCGCCTTGCGCGACCCGGACTGGTTGCTGAGTGGCCCCAGTCGGGCGAGCGGGTCCGCGGCAGCGCGAACGATCGGGCGATCATGGAGAACTGGCCGGGCGGGCGGCCGAGCGATCTGTCGGTCCGAGTCGTCGGAAGCGAGGACCAGTGGGTCGCGACACCCTCGAACACGATCCACCGCGTCGTCGGTAGCGGCGACATCTGGTTCGCCGATGGGACGAGCGTCTACCCCGATGGCTCGACCTGGTTCCTCTCCGCCCTGATCCAGCTCCGAGACGGCAAGATCTATCGCGAGACGCGGTATTTCGCCCCGCCGTTCGATGCCCCAGCGTGGCGAGCTGGATGGGTCGAGCCGATGGGCTGACCCAAGGGTCATCGCCAGCCCGTGCATGACCAACCGTGACGTCGTGGACCGAGCCGATGGCGAAGGGATGCCGATCGAGCGATCCGCAGGGGCAGGTGGTGGCCACACGAACCGCGGCCGGATCCCCACGTCACAGGTCTGATCGGCTCTCTGACACCGATGTGAGACTCACCATCCTTGGCGATCCGGGCTACGCGATCGTCCCGCGCCTCCTCGGGATCGTTCCGGCCGAGGCGATCGACGCCGTGCTCGTCAGTCACGGCCATCCGGACCATGTAGCCGATCTGAATCGGCTCCTGCGCGCTCGCTACATGAGCGACATGCCGCCACCGCCACTGCCCGCGTACGCCCTTCCCGAGGCCCTGACTCCCGTCCTGGCCCTCGAGCAGATCGGGTCGCTCACGAGCACCTGCGACGTCCGAGGATTCAAGGCAGGCGAGTCGTTCAAGTTCGGTCCCTTCGCTATCGCCCACCTTCTGCTGACCCACCTGATGCCCGGGACCGATCACGAAGCCTCGCGGGTCGCCGCCAGCCGTTCCTACGACGGCTCGATCGAAATGGCGATGCCTGGATCGACCGTCGAGGTGCCGTAGGTCGTTTCGGGCAAGCGGAACGACATGATGGTCCGCGTCAACCGTCCCGAAGAACGCCCTCATCGTCGAACGCGAGCGCGATCGGACGGCCGATCTCCGTCCCGGCGAGCCAGGCCGTGATGACGCCTCGCGCGCCCAGTTCAAGGTCGTACAGGCGGACCCGGCCATCCAGCATCGACGGGTGCATACGGACCAGCCGGGCCGACCGAAGGATGCGCAGCTGTCGGGTCGTCGCGGGTCGGCTCAGCCCGATGTCGGCGGCTAGCGTCGATGGCCGACGTGGGCACACGGCCAGCAAGGCGATGATCCGGCGGCGGGTCGGGTCCGCGAGGAGTTCGATGCCGACGCCATTCCGTTTGGGCATATCGCCCGGATCATGGCGATGAGCGCTTCACCGCGGATCACCGCAGGCCAGGCGGGTCGTTCCGCATAGTTGGAACCATCGGTCAGGCGGTGTCCAGCGCACTCAGGTCGTCTTCGTCCTAGCCGCGCATCCGATCCCCGAGCGGATCGACGACGACATCGGGAGCAATCATGGCGGTAATGCGACGGTCGAAGACGTCGATCTCGAGACGGGTGCCCTCGGCCAGTGCCGCCGAAAGATACGCGTAGGCGATGGTGCGTTCGACCGTCGGGCCGAACGCGACGCTTCGCAGGCGGGCGACGACCTCGCCATCGAAGCGGACGGCTTCACCGCCATAGATGGGTTCATAGGCAGGACCTCCGATGACCACTGTCCGGAGGCGCCGGTTCGATCCGTTGGCATGCGCCGCGACGAGCGCCTCGCGCCCGATGAACGGGCCCTTTTCGAAAGGGACGAACGATCCGAGGCCGGCCTCGAACGGGGTGTCGAGCATCGTCAGGTCCGTGCCGTAGTAGCGGTAGCCCTTCTCCATGCGCAGGGAGTCGAGGGCTCGATAGCCGATGGTGTCGAGGCCGAACTCGGCGCCAGCGGCTCGAAGCCGGTCCCAGACGGCGACGGCCCAGTCGATGGGTGTCGTCAGCTCCCAGCCGAGTTCCCCCGCGTAACTGATGCGCGCGGCATGGACCGGGGCGGCGCCGACGGCGACCGGCCGCGCGCGGCGCATCGGGATGGCGTCGTTGCCGACCTCGTCGGCCGGTGCGCCCGCGGCGACCAGCACGGCCCGTGCTCTTGGCCCCCACAGTCCGATCGTCGCGAACTCGCCGGTCACGTCGCGGATCGTGACCGAGCCTTCGCCGTCCTCGAGATGCGCCCACAGCCAGGCCATCTCCGAGGCGAGATACCCGGCGCCGGTGACGACTCGGAAGCGGTCGCCCGCCAGGCGCGTGACGGTGACGTCGGCGACCATCCCGCCCCGCTCGTCGCACCACTGCGTGTAGACGACACTCCCGACCGGCTTGTCGATGTCGTTCGCGCTGATGCGCTGGAGCAGTCCGAGTGCCCCCGGACCCTCGACCGCGATCTTGCCGAACGACGACAGGTCGACGATCCCTGCGCGTTCACGCACGGCACGAGCCTCCGCGCACACGCGCGGGAACCACGGGGGTTCGACCCAACCGTAGACAGCCTGGTCGCGCCCGGCACGACGCCAACCACCGACCGGGTCGTGGTAGTCGGCTCGTTCCCAGCCGGCCTTCGTCCCGAAGACCGCGCCGGTCTCCTGTAGCCGCCCGTGCAGCGCGGACAGACGCCGCGGGCGACCGGCCAGATCCGCATCGTACGGATAGCGCAGGCGGTAGTAGTCGGAATACGTCTCGCGCGCGAGGCCGCCCGCGAAGCCCGGATCGCGGTAGGTGTCGGCAAAGCGCCACGCCCGGTAGGGTCCGATGTCAACGCCCGGGTCCCCGGTCGTGATCCAGCCGGCCATCGCGCGCCCGATCCCGCCCCCGCCCCCGAACCCGGTGAGCGACAGCCCGGCCGCGACCCAGAAGCCGCGGATCCCCGGCAACGGCCCCAGCAGCGGATTGGCGTCGGGCGTCATCGCGTCGGGGTGGCAGACCAGCCGGATCGCCTCGGCGTCGACGAGGAACGGGAAGCGGCGGATCGCCCCATTCATCAACGGCGCGAACCGTTCCCAGTCCGGCGGCAGCGACTGCGCCGCGTGCTCCCACGGCACGCCGTCCTCCCAGCGCGACCGGGGTTCCAGCTCGTATCCGCCGAAGACCATCCCGCCGTGCTCACTTTTGCCGTACACCAGGTTGTCCGGGTCGCGGAAGCAGGGCATGTCTCTGGGGAGCTCGGAGCCCGGCACAGCCCTGAGCGCGACGTGCTGGTGATCGACCGGCGTGGACGGAATGAACCCGCCGACCATCGCCGCTACCTGTGGCGCCCACATGCCCGCGGCGTTGACCACCAGCTCCGTGGCGATCGGGCCGGCGTCGGTCAACACGGTCGTGATCTGCCGCCGGGCCGACAGTTCGAACCCCGTCACGCGGACGCCCGTCCGGATGCGCACGCCGAGCGCTCTCGCTGCGTCTGCCACCGCGTGCGTGGCACCGTGCGGGTCGAGGTGACCGTCACCGGCCAGGTGGACCGCCCCGTGCAGCGACTCGGGCGAGATCGAGGGCATGAGCGCCCGCGCCTCCCCTGCCCCGATGACCTCGGCGTCGAGCCCGATCGCACGCGCCCTGCTGGCCGTTCGCTCGAGCTCGCGCAGTTGCTCCAGGCTCGATGCCAGCCGAAGGCTCCCGACGGTCTCGAACTCGCCAAGGCTTCGATACAGCTCGATGCTGTAGCGGCGGAACTCCATCATCGTCGACGACGGGTTGAACGCGGTCACGAGGCCGGCAGCCTGGCAGGTGGACCCGGCCGTCAAGACCGCCTTCTCGACGAGCAGGACGTCGGTCCAGCCGGCGAGCGCCAGGTGGTAGGCGACGCTGCAGCCGGTGATCCCGCCGCCGATCACCACGACTCGAGCCTGGTCCTCACTCATGGCCCGACACGATACGTCAGTGGCAGGACGCCGTTCCGGAGTCGCTGAACGTTCCCTTGGTCGGGACGAACTGCCAGTTGTACGAACCTCGATGCAGGTCGAGCCGGATGACCCCGAACGAGGCCGAATAGCGCAGCTCGCTGTTGGCCCTGGTCAAGAAGAACGGGCGCAGTTCGGCGCCGCCGGTGCCGACGACGAATTCCCGGATGCCGCGGGCGCCATCCGCATGACCGTTCGAATCCTGCGGCGCGAAGCGTTCGTAGTCGTGATCGTGGCCGTTGATGATGAGATCGGCACCTCCATCGTAGAGCGCCTTCCAGAACGGCCCGACTTCCGCGTCGTTTCCGTGGAACCCCGAGCTGAACCGCGGATGGTGCCAGATCGCCAGGGTGCACTGCGCCGAGGACGCCTTCAGGTCGGCCGCGAGCCATCGACCCTGTGGCGAACCCGCATCGCAACCACCGACGTTCGAGCAGTCCGAGTCGAGCACGATGACGTGCCACGCTCCGAGCTCGTACGAGTACCAGCTCGTGCCGTTCGGTGCGGCGGCCGTCCCGAAATAGCCGAGGTAGCCCGCCAGATCCTTCGTCACCCAGTCGTGGTTGCCGGGTGCCGGTCGGGTCCGATCGCGGAACGCGCCCCATGTCGGGTCGTAGCAGTCGTGGAATTCCTTGGCCGTTCCGCTCTGATAGGCGTTGTCACCGGCCGTGAAGACTGCTCCAGGGATGGCCGCGACGAGCGCCGCCGTGGCCGAATCGTCCTTGAGGCCGCAGTCGGCGATGTCGCCGGCGCCGACGAGAGTCGCCTCGACCGCGGGCGACGCGGACACGGACGCGGACGCGGAGGGGTCGGCGCTCGGCGCCGCGCTGCCGGACGTCGAACCGTTCGGCTCGGGACTGGCAGGCGCACGGGTCGGTGTCCGGCTCGCGACTGCCTGCGTTGAGGACGCAGCTGGCGTCCCACTGTCCGATCGACGGACGACGTTGAGCGCACCGAACAGCAGGATCAGGGTCGCCCCGAAGACCACGATCCCGAGCGCGACGGATCGGATGGGAGAGCCACGCTCGGGGGTGGGGTCGGTCACCGGGTCAGGGTATCGCGACCTCGCGAACGGCATCGTCGAAGCGGGGCCCGGACGCGTTGCGGAGAAGTCGGTCGAAGTTTCCGGCCGCATACGCGACGAAATCGACGTCGAGCGTGCTGACGCCCTGCTGGAGGACGCCCCACATCGCCTCGCGGAAATCGGACACGATCCGCATCAGGGTCAACCGCGCGAGCCGGTCGGGCCGGACGGAGCCGTCATAGGCCGCCAGCAGGAGCCGGTCTTCGTCGGGAGTCAGTTCGTGGTTGATGCTGAAGTTGCCAAGATCGAAGAACGGATCCCCCATCCCGGCGTATTCCCAGTCGATGATCCGGATGCGCGTTCCGTCGTCGATGAAGTTGGCGTTGAGGAGGTCGTTGTGGCACGGCATGAGCTCGATCGGGGCCGCAAGCAGGGCCATCTCTATCCGCCGCCCGACGGCGGCCGCAAGGTCGTACTCGGGCGGGATGTGCACGCCACGAGCCTTGGCGAGCGCCCGGTACGCCTCGACGATCCGCAACGGCACGAATAGGCCCGGGATGGCCGGGCCGTCGTGGATACGCCGGAGCGAATCCGCGACCCGCCGGAGCGTCTCGGGTCGATGGACCGCCTCGTCCGACACCGGGGAGCCGACGATGAACCGCGTGACCAGATAGCCCTCGGGGCGGATGAACGCGGTGACCTCCGGCCCCACGCCCACGCCGGCCGCCGCGACCGTCGCGGCGTGTTCCACCTCCCGGGAGATGCCCAGCAGGTGGGTGTCGTTGCCGGCCAGCCGGATGACCCATCGCTCGTCCGTGCCGGCCGCGTCCACGCGGAAATTCCTGTTCGTGATCCCGCCAGACAACGCGGTCAGCGTCAGATGGCGCCCGGCGATCTCCGGGACTCTCTGCAGGGCCCCGACGAGGTCGTCGTACAGAGGGCCCCGCAGGATCGCGTCGTCGATCACTAGCCGATGACGGCCTCGCCGGTCACGACATCGGCTTCGACCTTCTCCCGGGCGATCCGGCCGCGTTCGGCCAGGAAGTAATAGGCGACGCCGACCACCAGGACGACACCCATGATCAGCTCGAAGATCGGGATCGGTGGCAGGGACACAGTCACGCCGAGGACCTGGGTCGAGGCGAGGATCGGGTTGGACAGGTCACGGAGTCCGACCGCGGTCCCGTCGGGCAACGGATACGACGCCGTTCCGAGCGAACCGAAGGTGTCCGTCTGCCAGAGGGCGAAGTTGATGATCATGAGCCCGCCCCAGATCAGGGCGAGGATGTTGATGATCGTGCCCCAGCTCCCAAGGCTGAACCATGCGCCCTTGTGCGGCCAGCCGCGGCGTCGCGCGGCGAGGACGCCGAGGTTGCACAGGAAGTAACTCATGTAGATCATGCCCGTCGCCGCCACCGCCAGGACCGCGGCAGAGCTTGTCAGCAGGAAGGGGATGGCCGCCAGGATACCGACCGCGACGGCGGCGTTGGCGGGAGTGTGGAATCGACCGCTCACGTGGCCCCAGAAGCCGCCCATCGGCAGGCGACCGTCGCGACCCATCGAGAACATCAGCCGCGTGGTCGCTCCTTGGATCGCCATCGTGCAGACGTAGACAGCTGCGAGGATGACGACGAGATACACCTTGCCGAAGTCGCCCATGTTCGCGTTGATCGTGTCGCCGATCGGGTTCGCGCCGCCGACGCCCCAGGCGAACTGCTGCGCGCTGAGGATCTGAGCCGGGACGTCCTTGAAGGAGAGGATGATCGCCAGGAGGAAGAGGGCACCGGTCGCGCCCGCGAGCCAGATCGCCGACAGGACGCCGCGCGGGGCCTGCCGGCTCGCATCGAGCGTTTCCTCGCCAAAGGTGCCGGCCGTGTCGAATCCGTAGACCACGAACAGGCTCATGAACATGCCGACCAGGAAGATGGTCGGGAAGCCACCGGAAGACGTCACGTTCGGTGCGGTATCCATGAGCACCGACGGCGACTGATGGTTGAAGAAGATGAGCAGGATCAGGGCGAAGACGACCAGCCCGAGAATCTCCGCACCGACGCCAAGGTTGTTGATGATCGACAGGGCCCGGATACCGAATGCGTTGATCAAGGTCGTGGTGATGAGCGTGATGATGGCCAGGAAGACGCCCATGTTGAAGGCGGGGATGATCGACGCCGTCGTGAGGTCGACACCGGTGATGCTCGACAGCACAAGGGGGACGGTGATGGCGACGGCAGTCGTCGTCAGCACGCCCGCCCAGAAGTAGATCCAGCCGGTGAACCAGCCGAGCGTCTTGTTTGACAAGCGCTTCGACCATTGATAGATGGACCCGGCGACCGGGAAATGACTCGAGAGCTCGGCGAAGTTGAGCGCGACGAAGGTCTGCCCGAGGATGACCAGCGGCCACGACCAGAAGAAGAACGGACCCGAGACTGCCAGCCCGACCGCGATCAGGGTGAATGTACCCGTCGACACGCTGATGTAGCTGAATGCGACCGCGAAGTTCGACATGAACCCGAGGCTGCGATGCAGCTCCGGTTTGATGCCCAAGGACTCCAGGTGGGCGTCGTCGCGCGCCGCGACGTCCTGCGTGGAACTACCGGGTCCCGCCACGGGTTCTCCTCCTCCCACCGCACCATCGGGTGCGATATCTCCTCTGGAGTTGACACACAGGGACGCTGGGTCGCGCGGACGCAAGGCACGGTCCTCGCCTGGAACCCTCATTCCGGCGTCGGACCTGCGCGCGAGGATAGCACCGCCGACTGGCACGTCAACGACGAATCCCGTGTGCCGCGATGGCGATTCCGTTGGGAATCGCAGGGCGGGATCAGCCCTCCGCGGCGACCGTCTGGCGCAGCGAGTCGGGGAGCGGCCGGTGCGCCTCGACCGGCTGGACGTACCGATCGACCATCGTCCTCGAGTCGTTGACCCCGAGTTCGGTGAAGAGGTACGAGATCTTGCGTCGTTGCGAGGCGAGGATCTCGCCCTTCGTGTCGAGCTCCCAGAGCTGCCGCTTGAACGGCCCGATCGCCTTCTTGCGAGTCGTATACACGAACTGCTGGTCGGTCTGACCCGCCTTGCGCTCGTCGGCGGCGTTCCCGTAGCACCACGCCTCGATCTCGCCGTGGAGAGACTCTGGAAAGGCGGGGTGCTCGTAGAGCGCGTTCTGGAAACCGGTCGCGAGGTGGATCTCGGCCGTCTCGACGGCAGGGAAACGGTGGAACAGCTCATCCGGCAGGGTGGACGCGCCGTGCTGGACTGCTCCCGCCAGCCCGTATTCGCGGGCGACCACACCGAGCTCACGGAGGACCTCGAAGTCGAGCTTGACCTCCGCCACGCCGCCATCGGGCAGCGGCACGCCGCCGTGCGAGGTGCCCGTTTGGACGCTCACCTTCGAGATGCCCTTGGCGCTCGGGGCCCGCGCGTCGAGCTCTCGACGATAGCCATCGAGGTACGCTCGTAGTTCAGCGACCGTCGAGTTCTGCGTCCCGACCTCCCCGATCTCGCCGCCGATGCTGACCGTGACGCCTTCAGTCTCGAGCGACCGGATGAAGGCCGTCAGCTCGGCCGCGCGACGGTAGTTGTCGCGCTGTTCCTCATCGACGTTCGGCTTCGACAGGTCCACCAGCGTCGACGAATCGATGTCGATGTTGTGGTAGCCGGCCTCGATCGCCATGCGGCACGCGCGCCGGATCTCCTCGGTCATCGCCTCGGGGTCGGCCGCGTACTTCCTGGCGTTGAACTGGTAGTGGTCGCCCTGGATGAAGACGGGACCCCGCCAGCCCGCAGCGATCGCCCCGGCCAGGACCGACGTCGCGTAGTCGATCGGGCGCTGGAAGGTATAGGTCTGCTCGCTGCGAGCGAGCTCGAGGATGAGCGCACCCACGCCCGCGGCTTCGGCCGCCTCGTAGACCGTCCGCGCCATGTCGAACACCTGCGCGCGCAGGTTCATCGCGGGGACGGTGAACCCCGACACCTCGCCGCGGGCTCGCGCCTCGTAGAGGCCCTGAATGCTGGCCGAGTGAGCCCCGAGCCCCTGACTCGCCTCCCAGACGAGCCATTGCGCGGCGGCGGTCGTGGCCTCGTCCGTGCTGAACGCCGCGGTCCAGGCGAGGTCCGCGATGGGGCCGTCGCGGAAGGCGGATTCGTCGTCCATGACGAGTCGGTCGGCGTCGAGATGTGCGCTCCCGGCGATGACGGTCAGCAGTTCGGCGGGTGAGGTCGCGACGGTGGGCATCGAAGCACATCTCCAGTCGGGTGGGTCGATGGCATGGTACCGCCGTTGCCCCGCCAAGCCGCAGGGCCGACCGGCCCTAACGGCCGGGCTTGACGACCATCAGGAAGACGATCACGACGATGAGCAGACCGAGGAACATCCCGCCCCGCTGGATCTTCTTGACGGTCGCCAGGACTTCCGGCGGGGGCGGTCCCGGCGGCGTGCCCGGAGGCGGCGGCGTCGAGGTGATCGCGATCAGGTGGTGGAGGGCGTTACGCTGGACCGTCAAGGCGTACGTGACCGCGATCAGGTACAGGATGATCCCGGCCACCAGCCACGGCTGCGTCTGCGGTTGGATCTGCAAGGCGATGAGCAGCAGGATGCCGGTGATGCCCTGGAAGATCGCCAGCGGGTAGACGATCTTGTTGCCGATGGCCTCGACCTGCCGCGAACTGAAGTTGGCATGCTGGGGCTCCTTGCCGGCCATCGAGCCCATGATCGAGTAGGCGAAGGTCGGCCCGAACGCGATGATCGCTCCCAGGACGTGCAGGAACAGGAAGAACGGGGCGAACTGGACGAGATCCACGGAGGCCTCCTGCTCACGATCTCTCGGCTGACTCGACGCCGACGCGCGATAGGATAGGCCGAGGCGAGGCGATGTTTCGGGCGATTCCGCGCGATGGTGACGCGACCCTACGACACCCGTTTCGTGCGCCGGCTGACGAAATCCACCAGCACGTACTCCCCGAGGTGTTCTGGTGTGGCGTAGAACGCACGGCCACGGTTGAGCCGGGTCATGTGGGCGACGAAGTCCGCCAGCGCGCGTGACCGTTCGAGCATGAACGTATTGATGGTGATCCCCTCCTTCGTGCAGCGCTGCACCTCGCGGAGGGTCTCCTGGATCGTCCGCCGCGTCGGCGGGTAATTGAACTCGACCTGGCCGTCTTCGAAGTGGGCGGTCGGCTCGCCATCGGTGATCACGACGATCTCCTTGTTGACCGCGGGATTCCGCTCGAGGATCCGACGCGCGAGGAGCAGGCCGTGCTGGAGGTTGGTGCCGTATTCGTAGCCGTGCCAGCTGAGCTCGGCCAGCGCGCCCGGCCGGATCTCGCGGGCGTAGTAGGCGAAGCCGATGACCGACAGGTTGTCACGCGGGTATTGCGTTCTGATGAGCGTGTCGAGCGCGACTGCGACCTTCTTGGCGGCCAGAAAGCAGCCCCGCAGCAGCATCGACCGGCTCATATCCACCAGCAGCACGGTCGAGGTCTGCGTCAGCTGCTCTGTGCGGTGGACCTCGAAGTCGGTCGGACGCAGGTGGATCCGCCGGTCGCCGCTGGCGGCCCGGGCGGCCGGCGCGTTCTCCTCGCGACCCAGGGCGTTGAACATCGTGCCGCGCAGGTCGAGGTGGAATGGATCGCCGAACTCATATGGCTTGGTCGCCTCGTCGCGCTCCCCGCCCCTTCCGCCTCGGTCGATGCGATGGCCACCGAACGCGTCGCGCTGCAGGCGCGCGAAAAGGTCGTCGAGCACCTTCTGGCCGATCCGCCGGCTGCCGCGCGGGGTCAGTTCCATCCGCTCGCCGTCACGAGTCAGGTAACCCGCCTCCTCGAGCCGACGAGCGATATCGTCGAGCGCCTCGAGATCGCGGACCGCGTCGTCGCCGAGCAGGTCGCGGACCTCGTTCCGATCGAGCGCGGCAAGGTCACCGGGCGACTCGACATCGGACAGGGCGTCCTGCAGCCGGTCCATCGCCTGGAGGCGCGCGATCCGGTCGAGCGCGCCCTGCAACCCGAGCGGTTCGTCGCCCCCGAATGGCACCCGGTCGCCCAGCCCGCCGGGCAGCACCAGGTCGAGGTTCGATGCGAGCTGGGCGAGATCGACCAGCAGCCGATCATCGCGCAGGAGCGCCTCCATCATCGAGTTGAGTTCGGCTCGCTGCTCCGCACTCATCGACCGTATCAACGACTGCATCGCGGCCATGCGCTGCGCGAGCTGGTCGATGATGTCGTCGAACGTCTGCGCGCCCGGGAAGAACTTGCCGTGCTTGGCGAGGAACTCGCTCGCGTCTGGGTCGCCGCCACCGATCCGGTGGCGGATCAGCTCGTTGAGGTCGCGGACCATCTCCCGGTTCGCGGCGAGGTCCTCCGGGGTCATTGACTTGATCGCGTCGGACATGCCGGACACGAACTGGTCGAGGACCTGGCCCTGGAGCTTCTTGACCAGCTCGTCGAACCGCTCGCGGGCGGCCGGCTCCATGAAGTCGTAGTCCTGGAGGCCGCGGATCCGCTCCCCGATATCGGGCGGGAGAGCGTCCAATCGGTCGAGACGGCGTGCAGCCGCGTCGCGCAGCATCTTGCGTAGGTCGGCCGGGATGTCCTTCCCGTCCGTTCGCGACGCCTGGTCCAGCCGGCGCTCGACGCCCGCTCGCTCGTCGCCGACGATCTCCTCGAGCTGCTGACGGATGTCGCCCAGGACGTCGTCCAGCTGGTAGCGCTCGAGCATCGCCTCGCGCCGACGCTCCAGCCGGTCCATGAGGTCGCGCAGCCCCGGCAGGTCGCCGCGGGTCGGGTCGCCCGTTCGCCAGCCACGGTCCATCAACCGGCGCAGCGCCTCGGCCAGATCGCCCTCCGCCATCACGTCATCGGCGAGCGCGTCGATGATCTCGTCCGCGTCAAGGTCCGCTACCTGCTGCGAGCCATCCCAGGCGGAATAGCGTGCGGCGTGGACCAGCGCGCCGGGACTGCCTGACGTCGTCGGTCGCGGCGGTACGACCGGCCCGAGATCCCGCGGATCGGGCGTGTACCCGCTCATCTGCGTGCGCCGGTCACCGGTGGTAGACCGTCCCGCCGGGGACGCGGTCCTTGTTGAGGCGACGTGCCAGGTGCAGCCCTTCGAGCAGGAATTCCACGGCGGACGCGACGACCGCGGGTTCCTCGGAGCCGTCGGTGACGTCATACGCGCCGAGCCGATCCACCGCCACCGACAAGCCGGGCACCTCGCGCATCATCGCGACGTACTCGCGCGATGGCGTGCGGTCGCCGGTCTCGATGCTGAAGCCGTCCTCGAACGCTTCGACCACGCCCTCGAGGTCGTCGACGGTAACGTGCCGGTTGAACGTCGTTTGCAGCGCCTTGGTGATCAGCCGCTCGACGATGCGGTCCTCGGGAGCGTCGTCGCCTGCCGTCTCGAGCTCGACCTTGCCGACGGTGGAAGCGACGACGGCGCCGAGGTCCGATACGCGCGGCGCTCCGACTCGCTCGCCCAGCCGGACGGCACGTTTGAGTGCAGCTGCCTCGAGGACCTCGGCGTTGGCCACCGACACGCGTACACTGACGCCGGACCGCTGGCTGATCTCCGGGGAGCGGCGCGCGAGATGCGTCAGCTCGGCAACGAGCTCCTCCATGAAGCCCGGCACGACCACGGCCGGAGTCCCCTCCTCGGGTTCGAAGCGGTGCTTCTCCTGCCGGACGATCGCCATCTCGTGTTCGAGCGTCGTCGGGTAGTGGGTCCGGATCTGCGATCCAAGCCGGTCTTTCAGCGGGGTGATGATCCGGCCGCGTGAGGTGTAGTCCTCCGGATTGGCCGAGGCGACGATGTACAGATCGAGCTCGAGCCTGACCTGGAAACCGCGGATCTGGACGTCGCGCTCCTCGAGGATGTTGAGCAGGCCGACCTGGATCCGCTCGGCGAGGTCCGGCAGCTCGTTGATCGCCACGATCCCCCGGTTCGCGCGCGGGATGAGCCCGTAGTGCAACGTCAGTTCGTCGGACAGGTAGCGCCCCTCGGCGACCTTGATGGGGTCGACCTCACCGATCAGGTCGGCGATGGTGATGTCGGGCGTGGCCAGTTTCTCGGCGTAGCGTCGGTCGCGCGGGATCCAGGCGATCTCCGTCGCGTCGCCGTCGCGCTCGACGATCGCGCGCGCGGCTGGACTGATCGGTGCCCGGGGATCGTCATTGAGTTCGCCGCCATGGACGACCGGCAGCCACGGGTCGAGCAGACCGACCAGGAGCCGCGCCATTCGTGTCTTGGCCTGGCCGCGCTCGCCAAGGAAGACCAGGTCATGGCCGGCGAGGATCGCGTTCTCGATCGCCGGGACGACGGAATCCTCATAGCCGACGACGCCCGGGAAGACCTGACCGCCTGAGGCGAAGCGCGCGAGCAGGTTCGCCCGGAGCTCATCCTTGACCGTGCGCGAATGCCAGCCCGCGGCCTTCAAAGCGCCCAGCGTGGCCGGCTGCGAATAGGTGCTGTCAGGCTGGTCCACGGCGTGCTCCCGGTGCGAGTCTGGGCTCGGACCGCGAGCCTAAGCGTCGTTCCCCCGAGCGTCAAACGATGCGACCAGGCGATACGCGCGGAGCGCGTCGATGACGGGTTGCGGGTCGGTGACACCAGCCGCCACAAGGCCATCGAGATGCTCTCGGCGGCGATCGACCTCGACCTCGAAGTCACCCGGCCTGATGCCGACGCGACGCGCGAGTTCGGGCGTCACGCCCCAGCCGAACTGCTCCATCGAATCCGTCTCCTGGTCCCACGTCGCCAGGACGGCAGGTCCGAGCCGCTGGAGGTGCCCGTGGACGTCGCGAGCGACGGGGCGGATGTAGTGAGCGGCCACGACGCGGCGCCTGTCGTCCTCCACCCGGCGGAGGATCAGGACGACTCCCAGGTGCGACAACTCATCGTCCGACAGCCTGACAGGCCAGCGGCGCAGGGCGTCGAAGACGTCGTCGAGCGAATCGGCGTGGATGGTCGCCATGAGTCCATATCCGATCGTGGTGGCCCGAATGGCGATCTGGGCGGCCCGACCCCACGTGTAGTGCGGCAGATGGTCGGACAGTTCCGCGGCGTAGAGGATGGTCGTGTCGGGGCGGATCGGATCGCCGCCGGGGCTCGAGCTGGCCGCGCCGGGCCAGCCGAGCTCCGATGCCTGCGGAAGCCATGCGAACGTCTCGGACTCCCCGGCGAGCTCGACGACCCTGGTCGTCGGCGGCACGAATGCTCGGAGCGCGCCAAGGAGACTGGACTTGCCGACCCCCTGGTCCTCGGCGGCGACGACGAGCGGGACGCGCCCCTCGAGGAGGAGCCAGATCGTCGCGGCCAGCTCGCTGTCGAGCGTACCGTCGCGGATGAGCCTGACGATCGAACGCGGCTCGGGCCACATCACCTCGCGAGCGTACGGGCCGCGTCGGACCGCGGTCAAACGATGGCTGCCGGAACGCGGCTAGAATCCGGTCATGGGCGCGCTCGACGAAGCACCGCAGGTCGAGGTCGACGACCGGCAGGCGTGGCGCACCTGGCTGGCGGCGAACCACTCGACGGCATCCGGCGCGTGGATGGTCACATGGCGAGCGGGATCGGGTCGGGTCGGGCTCGACTACGAGGCGGCCGTCGAGGAGGCGCTCTGCTTCGGCTGGGTCGACAGCACTGGCGGTCGTGTCGATGACAAACGCAGCAAGCTCTACTTTGCCCCGCGCAAGCCACGAAGCCCATGGGCCGCCACGAATAAGGCACGTGTCGATCGGCTGATCCGCGTCGGGCGCATGACGCCGGCCGGTCTTGCCGCCATCGCCCAGGCGAAGGCGAACGGCTCGTGGGAGGTCTACGACACGGTCGAGCGTCTCGAGGTCCCCGAGGATCTGGGGGCGGCGCTCGATTCGCGGCCCGCGGCGACCGCAAACTTCGCGGCCTTCCCCCCATCGGCGCGGAAGATGCAGCTGGCATGGGTCGCCCTGGCACAGCGGCCGGAGACACGCGCGGCGCGAATCGCGACGGTCGCCGATGCGGCTGCCCGGAACGAACGAGCCCGACGCTAGGCACCGTGAAGTTGCCGCGGATGCGCCGTCTGTGGGTGGTCCTGCTGGTCGTGGTCGTCGCGGCCGTCGTCACGATCCGCCTGCTCGACCAGCCGCTCGCGCTCCAGTCCTACCGGGCGGTCGAGCTACAGAGCATGGTCGTCAGTGGCTAAGGGACGAAGTCGGCCTGGATCCGTGTCACCGGCGTCACCGAGACGGAGGCGGCGGTCACGGTCGGTGTCAACTCGCTCGAGTTCCTGGGTTTCCTTCCGCATTCGGACGCTTCCGACCTGGTCGAGGTGGAGGTCGCCCTTGCCGCCCCGCTCGGCGACCGGGCGGTCATCGACGCGAGCACCGGCCTGCCGCTGACGAGGGCCGACTGACCGTGGCCCGCAGGGCAGCCGTCGATCACCAGCGAGGTCGCGTCCAGAGGGCGTTGATGATCTTCCAGCCCTCGTCGGTCCTGATCAGGTGCAGGTACTCAACGTACGGCACCGAGTGAACGACAGCGACCGCGACACGATCGTGGATCTCGATGACGCGGGTCTCACAGACACGATCGGCAGGTCCGATCGACGCCCCTGGCCTGCACCTGCCGAATCGATCATCTCCTCCGCCGTGACCGGACCGAGCTCGAAGACGCCGCCCTCTTCGCGGGTCCAGCCGCGCTTGGCGAGGAGCGGATGGAGTGCCCGCCGCATCCGCTCGGGATCGGCGTCGTACCAGCCCAGGAAGTAGTCGTCGACCGTCGCCCGGACGGCGGCCTCGTCGGTGGGGGAAGTCGGCGCATCGAAAGGCACGACAGTGGCGGATCGGGCGTCATCTTCCGGGTCGGTGCGCTCCATGTCTCCTCCTGGGTCTCCGTGTGGTTCCTGGTCGCGTCGGACGTGGAAGGTGTGCCGCGAAACATCGGCGCCCCGCGCCCGCGGATTCTCCCATTGAGGACAACGTCACCGATCTCATCGGCGAGTGCGGCCCGAAGCTCGACGCCAGCGGGACTTCGTGAACGGGGCTCCAGCATCGGCCGCACGCTAGGCTGGTGAGATGGAGATCGCGCCGCTCACCCTAGAGCGTTTTGCGGACGTCGCGGCGCTGTTCGAGGAAGGCGGCGATCCGAAGTGGTGCTGGTGCGTCTACTTCCGGTTCCGCGGCCGCGACTGGACGAATTCGACGGCGGCGGAGAATCGGGCCGCGCTCGAAACGCTGACCGAACGGCCACTCGCGCCGGGTCTGCTGGCATACCAGGACGACCGACCGGTCGGCTGGGTCAGCCTCGGTCCGCGCGAGGACTACAAGCGACTCGCCTACTCCAAGGTCCTGGCGCCCGTCGACGATACGCCGGTCTGGTCGATCGTCTGCTTCGCCGTGTCGCGGCGGGTGCGCGGCATGGGCGTCGCCGAGCACCTTCTCGGCGCCGCCGTCGAGTTCGCCCGCGACCACGGCGCAACCACGCTTGAGGCCTACCCTGTCGACACGGGCGGCGGACGCGTCCCGACGGCGGACGCCTATCACGGCACGCTCGCGATGTTCGAGCGTGCCGGTTTCGAGGTCGTGGAGCGGCGCCAATGGAACGCGACGACGCCGGTCCGCCCGATCGTCCGGTTGTCGCTCACGTCAGGGTGAGGCGCTCAGCCCCGGGACGTGGCCAGACGAACGCCCGGGGAGCGTTCGGCTGGGTGCCACCGGTTCGAGCCGCCGCGAATCGTCAACGAGTGCTCGATCCCACGCTCGATCGTGTGCCCGACGCTTGATCGAAAGGCCGAACAGGGGTCGTGATCAGCGCGGGATCGGTCCTAACGCTCCTGGGCTGTGCATCTGGCCATCGCCGAGGCTCGCGTCCACGACCGTGTGCCGGCCCCTCACGCCCCACTCCCTACGTCATCCGTCGCGGTCCCGATATCGTCGTCTGCCCGGGTGTCGAGGGACAGGGATTCTGACCACGTAGCGGACAGCGACTCTGTCACCGTGGCCTGACGGCAGGATACCGTCGCCAGGGGTGGATCGGGCGGGTTGCGGTGGAGGCAGCCGATGGCACCGGCGC
>Ga0209068_10000596_pt1 | contig 19379 bp, 20 predicted proteins | sample ColStrG_CSR_2012_FD_187200 | JGI IMG/M metagenome (GOLD analysis project Ga0209068, IMG submission 187200) | Freshwater sediment microbial communities in response to fracking from Pennsylvania, USA - Cold Stream Run_MetaG_CSR_2012 (SPAdes)... | ecosystem: Environmental > Aquatic > Freshwater >... | reverse complement strand
CCCGTTACCGGATTGATATTGTATTGCCCGATGTTCCTATCGGTATTGCTTACGACGTAGGCACTCTTGCTGTTGGGGGTCACCGCGATGCCTGCGGGAAATCGACCCGGGGAAACCGTCGGCGGGTTTTTAGGCGTGAGCGAGCCGGTCGACGGGTCTACGGTGTACTGCGAGACGGTGTCGATGAAAAAATCGCTGCTGACGTAGACGCTCTTGCCGTTTGGGGTCACGGCCAAAAAGTTGGGGGTCGGGTCTGTGGCCACAGTCGGGGGACTCAATGGAAAGAGGTCGCCCGCAAGGCCAATCGCGTACTGTGAGACACCGGCGGGCGTGCCCTCGTTAGTGACGTAGACGCCGCCCGAACGCTGCGTCGTCAACGGCGAGACGGAACTCCCGGCTGCAGCGGCGGGCGCGGCGTCCGTGATCTGGGACAAAGCGGTCGTCCCCAGCACGAGACATGCGGCAGCCGTGCAAACCCTGGACAAAGTGGCCATTGAGCGACTTACCATGGCGAACTCCCATCGGTTGACGAACAAGCCACAACTCAAAGGGGCCAATGATCGCGCTCGTGCTGTGGTTTAGTTCCCTGCTTTTGACGGTACTCCTTCGCCATCCGGTGTCAAGAGACTTGTCAACTGAGTCGGAGCCGACGGATAGCCCCGAAGTGTCGGTAGGGGGTGCGGCGAGAGGGTGTGCCAATGGCAAGGTCCGACAGATGGTGCCCCAATACATCCCCAGGTGCGGGATGGCTGGGAGCCATTTGGGGAGCCATTCGTCCACTCAAACGGGTTTCCATCGGCTCACACCTAGTGACGCCGATCTGAGCGCCACCTGACTGAGTGCCATACAAGTTCACTGAATCAAGTGCGAGCGTCCCATGACACGCAAGGGGTCATCGGTTCAAGTCCGGTACGGCCCACCCGGTTCCATGCAAACCCTCAATTGTTTCGCTGGCCGACTGTGGCCGGTATTCTTCGCCAGTCGGTCGGAGTGGGGCCTTGCTCGCCGTTCAACTCTGAATTGGATCCGAAGAACTTTCGACTTCGAACGGCTTTCCGTCCCCGTCCGAGCCTTCGGGATCCACACCAGGAGCGGATCGGCCGACAGGGACGGGCCCAGTGCGTTTCCGCAAATATCGCCCATCAGCGGCGCTTCGCCATTTTCCTGCCGACTGGATCTCTCGGTAGATGGCTACCTTGGTGTGATACTCCAGCTTGGTTACCTTTGGATGGTATCTGAGTGCGGAGAGTTTCGCTCGATACGTCAGCCTGCAGACTTTTGCCCGGTACACCAGTTTTGACGGGAGCGTTTTGAGCGGATGAGCCTTCCGTTGAGCGCGGTGCCATTCCTCCTCAACGCGTCGCGTCAGAACGAGAATGATCTCTGCCTGCGTCTCAACCTCACGCTCTAGCCAAAGGGCGTCCTCAAGGCTGCTTTCGAGCTCGGCCACCCTCGCCACGAGATCTTCGTCTGTCGACCTCGCGCGCCCTTCGGGCGGTCCCCCATCGTGATCGTGGCCCATCATCGGATCCCCGATGTGTGCTTGGCGGCGTTGGTCCTCGACCCACTGTCACCTTGAAATGTCCCTCGGCTACCTCGCTGACGTCCCCACTGGATCCATTCAGTGCCACGATGGTTTTCGAATGGGTGCGCCGAGCAATGCAGGGCCAAGGCGTTCAGGCACCGCTCAAGGGTCCCTGCCGAGTGGTGGCCGAGGACTACCACCGAAGCCACGATGACCGTCCACTTCTCTGACGCCGGCGAGGCGCTCATCTCTGACATAGGCACCGAAGCGATTGTCGAAGTGTAGCCGTGTTGGTTCGCTCCTTCGTCAGTACGGTTTGTCGGGAGCGGTCGGGATCGAGCACCTTCCGCGACGACGTCCGGGGTCGGCTGCCGGGTCGAGCGGCAACCGCCGACGGCCCGATCGCCGGACCGAGGATCCCAAGTGTTGGACCGCGACAAGCCCCGCTCGAGGTGATCGCCGAAGAGTGGCGGATGCGGCCCGCCGCGAGGGCGATCCACACTGCTCCTATCTGGACACCGAGGAGCGCTGAAGCGCGTACTCGTAGCTTGCCTCTCAGCGGGTGGCCCTGCGAGTGCTGAGGGATCGGGGACGAAGCAAATCCTGGGGCACTCCGCGCCTGAGCTGCCGATTCCGAGCGCCACGCCGGAGCTGCCGGCCCGACCTTCTCCGGGCATCGAAAAGGCGACCTGCTCTCAGGGTTCCCAGGGCGGTCCTACTCGCGTGGTGGGGCGGAAGCGTCGTGACGGTTTCGAGCACCGCGCCGAGGAAGGCCGCCGGCCACTGAACGTAATGGCTTGGTCAGACGCCAGCTCGTTGATGACTGCATCTCGGCGGCCCAGTCGACCGCCTTGACCAACTCGGAGTTGACCCGGGCCAACTCGGCTCCATACTCGGCTTCGAGGCGGGTCCGTTCAGCGTTGAACCCGTCCACTGTGGCTTCATATATGCCATTGACCCTCGCCAACTCGGCCTGGAATTCCAGCAACTCCCGATATCGGTCGATCTTCAATTCCTCGATGCTGCAGAGCTCACGATGGAGCTGTCGTCGAACTTCCAAAAGAGTGGTGGCCCATTCGGATTCGACGATGTCACGTTGGCCACCCAGAGGTTGATGTCCGCCGTGAAGCGCGGACAGGCGATCGACCAGTCGGCGCTGGCTTGGGAGGAGCACCTGGTCGTCACCGTCGGAACGTTGGTGTCGGAGCTCATCGGTAACCGCCCCGGCCGCCCGGCCGACGTCCCATCCATCGACATGACCGCTGAACTGCTTGAGCGAGGCCAACCAGTCGGTCAGGGCCTCGAGGGACCCCGTGGGATCAGCCAACAACCCCTCATATGGCAGCACATAGGTGTCGGAACCGCTCGCCGCCTCGAGGGCTGACCGGTTGTGGCGCTCCCAAAGAGCCACACCTTCGAGCAGCTGAAGGCCGTCGCGGCTCTGCAGTGAGCGTGCCACCGCGAAGGGCGAGCGCCACACGAACACGACAGTGAGCGGCGCCGGCAGCACTTGACGCCAGTAGGGGAACAGAAGGCAGACTCGCGGGTCCTTCCAGGCCAGGGGGCCCGGATCCGGGTAGGCGCCCGCCAGAAGAGCGGTGGGGTCGGCCAGGCCCTCGAGCTCAGGGCCCCGCTCCCAGCCCTCAGGAAGCTGTGGTGGGGCGTCCCATGCACCCCCGAACCGTTCGAGAATGGCATCATTGTGCAGCATGATTGAGTGGATCTCCCAGTGCTCCGGATTGCTCGTCGGCGAATCGATCCGGTCCTGCGGACGCGGTACGTTCAAACCCAGAGCACCGAGTGCACCGGTTACGGCTGAGGTCCCACTACGGTGCATGCCCATGACGACGACCCAGGGTCCCTCGGGCATCGGGACGGTCGTGACCTCATTCATTGTTGGCCTCCAACAAGATGCGTTAGCTTACTGCGGTGGTGGGATCAGGCCCAATTCAAACGCTTCAATAGAGTCCGGCTGCCGCGGTCATGCCTGCTGATTCTGCCGGGATGGGACGCCGTCGGCTGTTGGTCGTCTACCCGCCTTTGGGCAACAGCTTCTATTGCGAGCTTGCGATGCGGCTCTCCAAGGCTGCATCTGCGCTGGACAATACCGACACCCGCCTGATCTCCGCGGCCGACCTCAGTATCTGTGACACCTCTTGGATCCGGGGAGCGACGGCACTGGTCGTCAATCCTGTCGAGTGCGCGCTTTCTGGCTGGGACGTCCTCTCCCCGTTGAGCGCATCGAGGTTCCGTGCCGCAGTCTTGGCCGAGTGCGTGGAGACGAGATGGTTCCGCGACCAGTTCGATGGAGACGTCGAGTATCAGGCGGTGATCGACGTGGGCTTCGTCGATCAAGGGTCGACTCAACCGTCGCCGACGGTCCCCTACCGGTTTCTGTTCAATGCCCCCCTGGCTGAGGAGAGTGAGCGCATAGCCGCCATGAAGCCCAGGTACCCCCGCTCCTTGACCTGGGCGTTGGTGGCCGCCCGCACGGACGACCGCATTCGCTTCGCCGCTGAGTTACATTCGATCCTGGGACCCGAGGGATTCCTCTTCATGCCCGACGTTCGGCCGGTCCGCCCCGGTGCCGGGATGCTCAGTCCATCAGCGTTGAAACGGACGCTCGACAAGACAACGTTCTATGTTTGGCGCTCCCATCACGACTTTCCCTACTACGAGTCCTTCCGGTTTTTGGACGCCGTCCTCTCCGGGTCGATTCCCTGCAAGATCGACAGCCAGACCGGCGGCGATCCCGCCGGCCTCCCCCACACCTATCAATCGGTCGAAGACCTGGTTGACGAGGCCGACAACCGATCCGCCGAGGATATGTTCGAAGAGCATCGGGAGTTCGCACTTGCCCATGGCTCCCTGGATCATCGCTTCAGGGAGTTGATCAGGGATGTCTAGATCCGAGGCGGTGCCGGCCGCGGCCAACGGACATGCGCGTCCGGACCATCCTGCCTCCCCTGGGAGCGACGGATTCCTGCCATCGAAATTCCAACAGGCTCCTGTGGGATTGACGATCATGATCCCGAACTGGAACCATCGCGGCTTCCTCCCGCGGTCGATCAGCACCGCCAGGGAGTCGATCGCCGCCGTACGGCAACTAGGATATCCCGGAGAGGTGCTGGTGATCGACGACGCCTCGCGGGACGGATCCGGTCGTCTTCTGCGATCGCTGGACGGCTTCTACGGCTGGGACGACGTATCGGTCCTCCTTCTGCAGGAGAACCTCGGTTTGTCCGAGGTCCGGAACCTGGGGCTGGAGCTCTCCCGGTTCAGCCATGTCCTCTTCCTCGACGCCGACAATGAGGTATTCCCGTCCGGTGTTGCAACCCTCTTCCGTGCGGCCCTCGACACCCGAGCCGTGTACTGCTACGGGAACCTTCTCGACATCCAGCAGGGCAGGGTGGTGGGGATCCGCTCGAACGAGGCTCCCACCCTCCGTCTCACCGTAGAGAACTACATCGACGCCCTGGCGTTGGTCGATGCAAAACAGGCACTGGCACTAGGGGGATATGCTCATGATCCGCGTTTTGGCTTCTTCGAGGACTGGGAATTCGCGTTGCACATGGTCGCGGAGGAATCGGAGATCACCTTTGTCCCGACCGTCGTCGGCAACTACCACGTCCTGCCCCTGTCCATGATCACCGAAAGCGACGTTCCCAAGCGCGAGCGCTTCACGGCACAGATGCGACGGGTCTACGCGCAGAGTGGGACCCGTGAGTGGGACCCTGAGCGGGTGGGGCGTGTCTACCATCCAGATATTGGATACCTCGACGAAGGGTGGATGTCCGATGCGTGACCTCAGTCTGGAGCAGGGAACCCTCGCCGTCCACCGCGCCTACGACTCCTACCTGGACCGAGTAGTGGCCGAGTGTCCCGGCCTACCCCGCTCCGTGGCCAAGTCGTCCTGCCTGGCTCTCAACGATGCAGTTGTGCTGACCGGGCTCCTCGACGGTGCAGACCGACCGGTGGACGTGGTGGACGTCGGCTCGGTCGCAGGGGCATCGACCTTTCTGTTCGCGTCCCACCCGAAGGTACGCCGGGTCGTAAGCGTCATGACCAACTCGTTGGTGTCGGAGCAGCTGGACGACAGCCCTGCCCTCGAGTCGATGGCCGACGTCAAAGTGCTGAACGTCGTACGCGCCATCCTGGTCGACCATCCCGGGTACGCGTCCAAGGTGGAGTTCTTCGAAGGCGACCTCAGTGAGACCGAGGGCCGCAGCGGAAGTGACCCGTCGCCACATGACCGCTTCGACCCGGTTTCGCTCGATTCGGACGACGGGGAGCTCGTCGCCTTGATCGATGGCCAGCACTCGTCTGATGGTGTGTTCGATGATCTCGAATCACTGACCCGGAGGCGGCCCGATACCCTCGTCTTCTTGGACGATTGCCGTCATCGCTGGGGGCCCTTCGTCCAACGGGGTGTGGCCCGCTTCTTGGAGGCCCATCCGGACCGCTTCACCTTCCAGTTGGTGGCCGATCTGTCACCGGGACTCGGGGGAAGCAACCTGGGTGTTGTGTATGCTACCGCCGGGCATTCCGAAGTACCCGAGTTGGTGGGCCGTCTCAGGGGATCGCTCAGCGAGCGCCTCGACCCGCTGGCGCTGCTCGAGCGGCAGCAGATGTTGCTCGACTGGTACCGCCGTGCGCAGGAGGGCGAAGACAGGGCCAAATTTCTGATGGCCGAGCTGGAGAGGACCTGGAAAAGCACTTCCTGGCGGTTGACGGCGCCGATCCGGGCCGTCGGCCTACGTCGGAGCCGGAGGCGTCCGCCCTCTCGGTGAGACGGAACAGGGGTGTCAGGTCAGGGCTTTGAGCGAGCCCGCGATGGCGTCCCTTCCGGCGGCCGCACCATACCGGTCTCGTCCGGACCGGATCTCGTTCCATACCGGCAATGCGAGCGCCGTCTCGGGAGCAAGTGACCCCGAGCGCTCCAGGACCTCGGAGGGAATGACCTGTGGGTCGGGGGCGATCTGGATGCGGACGATCTCGTCGTATTCGTCGAACAGCAGTCGGTTGTGGGGATCGAGGCCCAGGACGATCATCAACCCCGTGGGCTGGGTGTCCACCACGACCAGCGAGAGGTCAGGCCGGATCGACGCCAGCACGTTGCGGATCTTGAAGACGTCACCTGTCCATTCCTGGGTGTAACGGTCGCGGGCGGCCTCGTCCACGTTGCGGGGCAGCACGTCGTCCAGGACCACAACGGTCGACCACTCGGAACGCATCTCGACATTGGCGAAGTCCTTCACCACGAACTCGATGAGGTGCATGCCGTCGATGAACGCGAGATCGATCGGCCTGCCCTCGAAGGGGCTCCGGCCCCCGAGGGCTTCGAAGTAGTCATCGCTCTTCGCCCGCATCAATGACGTCGGCGCTCTCAGCTCTCGGTTGACAGCGAAATCAGGGTCGATGCCGATGCTCTCGCAGCGGCTCAGCGACAGGCTGTCGCCTCCCCGAACGCCGATCTCGAGGTACGAGCGGGGCTGAACGGCCTCGTGCAACTGGGCAATGAAGTCAAGATAATTCACGTGTCCTCCGCCGTTACATCGATCCACGGGGTCGCCGCACACGGTAACCGACCGAGGTAGATGGGATCCACCTCCGGCCAGACATAGGGTCTGCTCCTGATCATCTCGTACTCAGCCGCGAACACCCGATCAGTCTCCCCCGGATCGCCGCTGTTGGTCGCCGCCCCACCGTGCACCTGATGGAAGGATCCCTCTCCCAGCAGTACGACGAGCGAGGTACCGGCCTGCTCCAGCGCCCGAATGAAGAAGTCGAGGTTGACGTAACCCCCTCCCGGGCTGGTGAACGACTCCTCATAGCCCCGGAGCGCTTCGAAGCGATCCCTGCTCAAGAACGTGCAGCAGCTCTCGTTGATCGGCCCCCCGAACCCGCGGGGGTTGGCCGCAGCCAGTGCCGCCACTTCGAACAGCCGGTATCCGTCCGCCGGCCAGCCGATCGACGCAATCAGCCGGTCCTCCTCTTGGGCGCCGTACCCGGCGAGGATGGACCGGCTCTGGTGATCAGGTCCGAGGTGCCAGGCCATGGTGGTGACCAGAGCGTGCGGATCCATGGCGAGAGCTTGCCGGGCCAGGGCCAGAACGCCGGGGGTGACCATCCGGGCACCGTCGAGGACGATGCCCACATGGCGACCACGGGTGGCGGCCACCGCCTCGTTCACGACCCGCGCCGGCGACGCCCCTGCCCCGTCAGCCCGGACCACGGTGATGCCGGGGGCCACGGCCTCGAGGGCGGCAGCATCGGGCCGGTCTGGTGACCCGTTGTCGACCACCACGATCTCGTAGTCGAGTGAGTCGATCTCCCGCTGGTACGGACGAGCGAAGGAGCGGACGGTACGCGGGAGCTCTCGGGCCATGTCGTAGGAGGCGATGACGAGCGACAGTTCCGTTCGCTTCCTGGTCCGGCGTTGCACCCGGCTACCCTACCGGCCCCCGGCAGACCTGACCCCAGCCTGCGGGCGTCATGTCACAGTGGAGGCGAGCGGTGCCGGGCCCAACCCGGTCGGTTCCGAGATTCAGGCGGCGGTGGACAACACGCTCGCACAGTGGCTGCACTTCTTGGCCGCCACCGGTAGATCTTCCGACAGGCACTCGGGACACGTCTTGGTCTCCCCGGGGGGACCGAACACACTGACCCCTCGCTTCTTCATGTAGACCCGATAGGGAACGACCAGTACGAAGTAGATCACCACCATGAAGATGATGAAGTAGATGATCGCCGATATGAACGCGCCCAGATTGATGCGCTGCCCGTTGATGGTCCATCCGAGACCCAGGGATCCGGCACCTCCGCCCTGCACGGCATCGACCAGGGGTGTGATGATCGAATCGGTGAAGGACTTGATCAGCGTGCTGAATGCGAGAGCGACCACGAGGCCCACCGCGATGACGATCAACTCCCCCTGCATGAGGAAGTTCCGGAATCCCTTGATCATTGCGCCTCCGTTTCGTTGCCCGGTCCCTCGGTCTGTGGACAGGGTGAAGCGTAAGTCGGCAGAACCTACCGGGCAAGGGACGACCCGGGAGGCCGAGACCAATGGCCCAGGTGTCCATGGCCGGTTGAGCACGCCACCGGGCTGGGAACCCTGGTCCAGCGGAGCCGGATCAGTCCAGAGTGCCGAGGGTGGCGACCGCTCGTCGTTCGACGCTCCCGTATCCCTGAACCCGCGCACCGGCGAGCGCCCCACCGAGTAGATAGCGCGCCCTCACCTCATCGCCCGGCGCCCCTCGTTCCAGCAAGGTCCTTCCCCACGAAAGATCCGCGTTGGCGGCGAAGAACTTCGCCCCGACCCGGTGGCTGAAGCGGGCGGCATCGGCGTAGTAGCCATCCGCTTCGTCAAAGCGGCCGAGAACCGCCGCCAGTCCGCCGAGATAGTGGTTCACCGGGCCTTCGGCCGTGCCGACATTTCCGGACATTTGGCCTGCCCACGGGGCCAGCCGGTCGAACAGGGACTGGGAGTGCACCGGATCCCGGCATTGGATGGCAGCCTCGGCGTAGAGAACCATGCCGGTGAGCCAGTTGTGGTCCAGGGGAAGGTCGAATCCTGTAGCGGCCCGCTCCGCCAGCAGGACGAGTGCGTCATCGGTGCGGCCCACCTCGGCCAGCGCCGCCGTGAGGGCGGCCGTGAAGGCGGGAATGCCGGGGTTGTCGTCGATGGCCTCTTCCATGAGCGGGACGATCTCCTCCAGTCGGCCGCGTTGCCAGTACACGATCCCGAGCTGTGCACCGAATGTGATGGCGCCCTCGGGCTCGTCGATCTCATTGGCGATCCGGAACGCATCGCCGGCCAGCTGTTCTGCCTGATCGGTGTTTCCGGCGATCATGGCCCGCGTCGCCCGCTCGATCCGGTGTACGAAGTTCAGGTTCGGCTGGTCCAGCCGGGCGGTGAGCGATCCACCGATCTCGAGGCAACGGTCGAGTTCGTCGATGTCTCCAGCGCAGGCAGCGCAGTAGGCCCGCCGTCGGACTGCGCCCAGCAGCAGGACCGGGTCGCCGGTCCGGTGGGCCCGGACCAGGGCGTCGGCTGACCGGCGCAGCGACTGATCGAGCAACTGGGGAACATGGAGCGGTCTCGAGACGTGGTCCAGCACCCGCACGATGGTGGCGTCATCGCCGGTGGACTTCGCGATGGCGATGGCCTCGTCGGCGAGCGCCAGCCGGTGTTCGAGTGAGCTGCCGTAGATGAGTTCAGAACAGAGGTGGGCGAGTAGGAGGGCCCGGTCGCGGTGGTTCTCGGGAAGGCGGGCAAGGGCCTGCTCCAGCATCTCCACCTTGTCGGAGTCGATGGAACCGGCGACGCCGAAGAACCCCCGATCGTCGGCCAAGGTGGCAGCCACCAGGCGCTCGGTGTCGCCGAGGTCGGCCGCCTGGCGGGCCGCGTTGAGCAGGGTGTCGCCGTAGGCCGCGTCCCCGGTCTGGCGCTGGGCGATGCCGAGCCCGATGGCCAGGTCGATGGCCACGGTCGGATCGACGTCGTGGGCCCGGGCGGACAGATCGAGGGCCTGCGTGTAGTAGCGAAGGGCGTCGCCCGGGGCGAGGGCGTCGAGTGCGGCATCGGCCGCATGCCGGGAGAAGTCGATGGCCTTGGTCAGGTCCGTGGGCTCGGTGGCCCTGAACCAGTGGTGGGCGAATTCCCCGACCCGCGCGCCCGGACGGTCCCCGAACACGGCCTCCAGGGCTTCAGCCACCTGCCGGTGGGCCCGGGTCTGCCGGGTGGGGCCCATGTCCTCGTAGAGAGTGCGCTGGATGAGGGCGTGGGCGAATCGGAAATGCCCGGGAGCCTCTGGCTGCTCCCGCACCAGCGCCACTGCGGCCGCCTGGTCGAGCACATCGAGGAGCTCGTCCTCGGTGCTCCCGGTGCTCCGGGCCAGGACTTCGAGGTCGAAGTTCTGGCCGATGACCGCGGCCAGCGAGAGCACCCGTCCGGCCTGTTGTCCCAGCCGGGCGACCCGCGAGCCGATGACCACCCGAACGCTCTCGGGCAGAGGGGTGTCCTCGAGTGAAGAGACCGCCACCCATCGGCCGGAGCCGTCACGGTAGATGGCCCCCGTCTCGCTCAGATGGCGGAGGACCTCGGTCACGAAGAACGGGTTGCCGTCGGTCTCGCGGTAGACAGCCTGAGCGAGTCCTACGCCGGCCTCGTCCAGGACATGGCCGGCGGCGACCTCCATCAGCGAGAGCACCCCAGTGTCATCCAGCCCGCTGAGCCCGATGGAGGTGACTCCGCTCTGCCGGTGCAGCGCGCTCAGGGTGTCGAGGAGGGTATGGGAATAGGACAACTCGCTGTCGCGGAACGTTCCGAGCACGAGCACACGGATGGGCAACTCGGCCGTGGCCAGGTGGCGCAGCAGCAGAAGACTCCCCTTGTCCGCCCACTGGAGGTCGTCGAAGACCAGGACCACCGGCTGGTGGCGCGACGCCTGGTCCAAGAGCCCCACCACGGCGGAGAACAGCAGGTAGCGCTCGGAGTCCGAGTTGGCGGCAGTCGACGGCGGGAGGCCGACCAGTCTGCTGCCGAGGGCGGGGACCAGCCGGGCCAGCTCGGACCCGTAGGCCTCGACGTGGGCGACGAGACGTTCCTCTTCGGCGTGGGTGACGTAGTGGCCGAGCGCCTCGCTGAATAGCTGGTAGGGGTTGGAGAGATCCTCCTCGCAGTGCCCGAAGAGCACACACGCTCCCTCACCGGAGGCGGCCCGGGCCGCCTCGGCCACCAGGGTGGTCTTGCCCACCCCGGCCTCGCCCGAGATGAGCAGCACCTCGCGCCCGTCGCCGTTGGCCACCCGCTTGACCGCGCCGGCGATCATGCCCGTTTCCGTCTCTCGTCCGACCACTCCGACCGAGGGTTGCACGGCCAGCCGCGCCGGCAGGGGCACGTCGACATCGGTAGGACCGGGCAGCGGGACCCAGGCCACCTCGACCGTCTCGACCGGTTCGGGCAGGCCCTTCAGGGCGAGGGTCCCGAGGGCACTCACCTGGTGGGGGCTGCGGCGCCCGGCGATGGCCCGGACCACGTCGGCAGCCAGGATCTGCCCGCCCTCGCAGGCCGCACAGAGGCGGGCCGCCTCGACCACAGGGTCTCCGAAGTAGTCGTCGTCCTCCTTGGTGACCTCGCCCCCGCTCAACCCGACCCGCAGGCCCACAGAGAGATCGCGGCCACCGTTGTCCCGTTCGACCCCCTGCTGCATGGCCACCGCACACGAGAGGCTGGCCGACGCCGATGGGAACACCACCATCAGACCGTCACCAAGGTTCTTCACCTCGGTGCCGCCCGTGGCGGTGACGGCCTGGCGCAGGATCGAGAAGTGCCCCCGGCGTACCTCGTCGGCCGCGTCGGGTGAGAGGCGATGGGACAGTTCCGTAGAATCCACCAGGTCGGTGAAAAGCACCGCCACACTCTGGGTGGTCATCCGACAACCCCCTTCCGCCGAGACGACCCAATCCTAGGCACGAACGAGGTCGAATGCCAGGGGGCAACCCCCGTTTCCAGACCAGGGGGCAACCCCCGTTTCCAGACCAGGCCGGTGAAGCCCGGCCGGCTCCGGTGGAGGCGGTTGAGCGGTCCGTCGCTGTCTGCCAAGGTGGCCGTGGGTCAGTGGGCAGGGCGAAGGGACGCTCGGCGATGCGGACGAAACTGACGAGCCGGAAACCAACGGGTCGCGTGTTGAGGGGCGTCACCCTCTTCTCTAGTTGCAGAGGCAAGGAGTTGGACAAGATTGCGTGCCACAAGATGCTCTTCGAACTCGGGGCGAGGCTTCGCGACACCGATGAGCGACTCCGCCGGATCGCCTCCGAGCGCCCCGAGGGCATGGCGGTGACTTGGCTCCTCCTCGCTGTGACCCCCGTTGGCGGTCGGTGGCGCCGCCTTCTGCCGAGGATCTCCGAGCTGGCTATTTCCCCTTCCTTCGACCGAATCTCCCGGCTTCAGCGGCGCCCCGGATGCTTCACGCCATTTTTCACTACAGTTCCATCCGAAGACATTGATTGTCCCGCAGGGCATTCGCGGACAAAAGGCGGATGAGCGATGGCATCGAACCCGTTTCAAGCGGTCGATCCGGATATCAGGGCCGGGTTCGGCCGCGAGCTCGATCTCGACGACCTGGACCCGCCGGAACGGCCACCGTGCCGGCGGTGCAGTGCTGTCCACTGCATCGAGGGAGGTCCCTGGGCGGGCACGCTGGTCTGCTGTATGAGAAGGAGCGGACACGTCAGCGAACACCTGACGACGCTCGGCGACATCGGCACCCCAGAGTATTGGGAAGAGCTCTGGGAGCCGTGAAGGGCACGGGGGGTGGGGGATCCCCCACCCGTCCCGATCGATGAGTAAGCATCATCTTGGAGGGGCTGAGTGAATTGCAGATCGAGGCGGCCATGACCCAGGCAGTGGCACCGACAGCGTGGCATCCCGACAGTGCGGTCGTACCGACCGGGTGGCGTCCCGACGACGCAGTGGCGCCAGAGGGGTCCCACCACGACGACACGGTGACACCCGCGGGGTGGCACCCCGACCGTGCGGTAGCTCCCGCGGGGTGGTACGCCGACCCCGAGCTGCCCCGCACGCTGCGGTGGTGGGACGGCACGGTCTGGACCGCGCACATTCAGCGGACCGCACCGGTCTCGACAACCCGGGGCGCAATCCCATCTGAACAGCGCGATCCCATCTGAACGGCGCGATCCCATCTGAACGCTTCGGGTATGCCCCCTGCATCGTGCGGGCTCCGCATGTATAGGCTTGGCCGGCCGGTGGCGGAGGCAGGGGAGAAGATGAACACAGAATGCGCGGACAGGGGGAACTCGGGCAGACCGTTCCTTGAGAGGTTCGGTCGATCAGCGGCCGCCGTGTCAACGGTCGCCGTCCTGGGGCTCGTCAGTCTCACCACCCTCGGCGGATCCTCGGCCGGTGCCGATTCCCGGGGCACCGGGCGCTCCAGCCACTCCTCGGACGCCTGCACCGGCAACCTGCCGTCCGGCACGGTGGTGGGCATGGCTGCGACTTCTGACGACGGCGGCTACTGGATAGTCAATCGCTACGGACAGGTCGTCGCCTGTGGTGACGCCGCCAACCTCGGCTCGCTGGGGATCGCCCCCACCCATCCCATCGAAGCGATCGCCGCCACGCCCGATGGCGGCGGTTTCTGGCTGGTAGCCACCGACGGCGGCATCTTCTCCTTCGGCGACGCCCAGTTCTACGGGTCCACCGGGGCCATCCGCCTCAACAAGCCGGTGGTCGGCATGACCCCGACAAAGTCCGGCCACGGCTACTGGCTGGTGGCAGCCGACGGAGGCATATTCACTTTCGGCGACGCCCAGTTCTACGGTTCGACAGGAAGCCTTCAGCTGAACGCACCCATCGTCGCCATGGCGACGACCTCGACGGGCGCCGGCTACTGGCTGGTGGCCACCGACGGCGGCATCTTCACGTTCGGCGACGGCCAGTTCTACGGCTCGATGGGCGCGGTCCCCCTCAACCGACCGGTGGTAGGCATGTCCCTGGACACCGCCACCGGCGGATACTGGCTGGTGGCAGCCGATGGCGGGATCTTCTCGTTCAACGCCCCGTTCTTCGGATCCACCGGAAGCATTGTGCTGAACCAACCCATCGTGGGCATGGAGTCGAACGGATCGGGGTCCGCCTACCGATTCGTCGCTTCGGACGGCGGGGTCTTCGACTTCGGGGATCCGTTCTTCGGGTCGGCGGTGGCCCCTTCTCCGCCGAGTTGCACGGTCACGATCTCCAATCCGTCCCCGGCGGCCGGGACTACGGAGACGGCGTCCGTCCAGTCCACGGTGGCCGAGGCCCCGGTCACCGCATCCCTGTTCTACAAGACGGTGACCTCGTCCCACGCCGGCTCGACCGACGGGGCGGGGAACGCGACCATCAACTTCAACATCGGCCGCCTTACCCCCGGGTTCACCGTCAATGTCGTCATCAACGTCGGCAATGGCGCCGCCTCTTGTTCGTCGAGCTTCACCCCGCTGTGACCGCCGGGGACGTCGGAGGCGACGCCGACCCGGAGCCCGGCGACCGGTCCACTCCGGCGGGGCGTGGACTCGTGCCCGGTAGCGGCGCCCATGCCGTCGATCCGTCCGACGAACATCGGCACCGGGCAGACACAGACCCGTTGTGGAACGAGTCCTACTATCTCGATTTTGTGGGTGGGGACGGGTCGATCGCCGGCTATGCACGGATCGGCCTCTACCCCAACCTGGGGGTGACCTGGTGGACGACCACGATCGTCGGCGCCGGCCGGCCGTTGACCGCCTCGGTGGCCTATGACCTGCCGGTGGCCGGCGGTACTGGCCTGGTGCTCGACTCGAACCGGTTCGATGTGAGCGCGGTGGTCGACTCGGCCCTGGAGGCGATGACCGTCCGGGGTTCGGCCCCGGCTGTGACCCACCTCGACCCGGCGGCCGTCTACCGGGGCGAACCGGGGAGTCCGACGACGGTGGACCTCGACCTGACCTGGACCACCGATGGCACGCCCTACCACTACGACCTCACCACCCGCTACGAGATCCCCTGTTCGGTGCGGGGCGACGTCACCGTGGACGGGGAGCGGGTGGCGGTGGACGGCCACGGCCAGCGGGACCACTCGTGGGGGGTCAGGGACTGGTGGGCCTTCGGCTGGTGCTGGGCCGCGGCCCGCCTGGACGACGGAACCAGGGTGCACCTGGCCGACATCCGGATCCCCGGTGGCCCGGTGGCCTTCGGGTACCTCCAGCCCGGCGACGGATCGGTCCACCCGGTGGAATCGCTGGAGGTGACCGAGGTCCTCGGGCCCGATGGTCTTCCCGAAGCGGCGACGGCTCGGCTCGGCCCCGCCGGCCTGGGTCTAGACATCGAACCGGTCGCCTTCGGTCCGCTGCTGCTGGTCGCACCCGATGGCCGCACCAGTCGATTTCCCCGGGCCGCGGCCCGGTTCACGGCCCGGGACGGCCGCTCGGGCACCGGTTGGATCGAGTGGAACCAACCCGACCCGCCGACGGCGGGTTGCTAGCTTCCGGGGGTGCGCCTCTCACTGGTCGCGTCGACCGACCCCGCCGACTACGGGTTCGTCCACCGGATCCGCACCCGCTTCGCCGAGACGGATGCCATGGGGATCATCCACCACAGCGCCTACGTCCCCTACCTCGAAGAGGCCCGGGCCGAACTGCTGGCGCACGGCGGACATCCCTACCACGAGGTCCGGAAGGAGGGCGTCGACTTCGCCGTCCTCGAGCTCTTCGTGCAGTACCGGCTCCCGCTGCGCTTCGGGGAGGTCGTCGAGGTCAACGTGGCTGTCGGCCGAATCACCCGGGCCACCTTTCAGGTCGCCTACCTGCTCCGGGTGGGGGACGAGACCCGCTGCACGGCGGTGACCGTGCACGGGGCGGTCGATGCCGCCGGACGGGCGACGCCCCTGCCGCCGTGGCTGGCGGCAGCGGCAGGTCCCGACCGAAGCTGAACGGGACAGGCCGGGGCTGAGCAAAGGAGATCGGACATGCACGTGTCCTACGGGTTGCCGACCCACCGGGTCGACCGGGGCGAGGAGTTCGTGAGTGCGAGGGCCATCGCCGAGCTGGCCGCGGCCGCCGAGGCCGCCGGCTTCGCCGCCGTCTACACCACCGAGCACCCCTTCCCCGGTGATGCGTGGCTGGCCCACGGCGGCCATCACGCCGTCGACCCACTGGTGGCGCTGTCGTTCGCCGCCGCGGCCACCTCGTCCATCCGGCTCCACACCAATCTCTTCATCGTGGCCCTGCGCAACCCGTTCATGGCCGCCAAGGGGATCGCCTCGCTCGACGCCCTCAGCGGGGGACGGGTGATCATGGGGATCGGGGCCGGCTACCTCGAGCCCGAGTTCGAAGCCGTCGGCGCGTCGTTCGTCGACCGCAACGACCGCACCGACGAGGCCATCGCCGCCATGAAGGCGGCCTGGACCGGGGAGAGTGTCCGCTTCGAGGGCACCGGGTTCCGAGCCCCCGGCAACACCATGCTGCCCCGGCCGCACCGGCGCCCCCATCCGACCCTGTGGATCGGTGGGAACAGCCGCCGGGCCATCCGGCGGGCGGTGCAGCTCGCCGACGGCTGGTCGCCGTTCCCCAATCCGGCCCGTCTGGCCGCCCGGACCCGAACCGCCGGCCTCGAGACCGTCGGGGCCCTGGCCGAGTCCATGGACTACGCCCGCAGCTACGCCGACTCCGTCGGCCGGGTCGATCCCCTGACGTTCGTGTTCATCCCCGAGGGCCTGTCCATGGGGCCCCCTGCCCGCTTCGACGAGGACCGGGTCGTGGCGTCGATCGGTGAGCTCGAGGCCATCGGAGTCGGGTGGGTCACGGTGGCCCTACCCGGCGACACCCGCGATGCACAGCTGGCGGCCATCGAGCGGTTCGGCCATGGGGTACTCGGAAAGACGGGTTCGGACCGACCGCACCGGTGAGGCGGGCGCATGGCCGGCCGCTGCCGGCCCGGGCCGGGCCGACCGGTTGTCTGTCTCCGCCCGACCCCCGTCGCTACGGTGTCGGTGTGGGCCGCACCCGGTGAACGAGTCGAAGAGGCGGTCCGGCCCGACATTCGTCCGCACCCGGTTCCGCTCGGACCTCGCCGGCAGCTGGGTGCTGGTGATCGCAGTGGTGATCGCACTGCTGTGGGCCAACAGCCCGTGGGGCTCCAGCTACGAGACGGTGTGGAACCACTCCGTGCGAAGCGGCGGTTCGGCGTGGGCGGACCTCACCACCGTGCGGGCGTGGGTCAACGGCGGCCTCATGGCCGTCTTCTTCTTCGTCGTCGGCCTCGAGATCGGCCGTGAGCGCCGTACCGGTGAGTTGGGAGACCTGCGAACGGCGGTGGTACCGGTGGGAGGTGCCCTCGGAGGCATGGCCGGCGCGGGCCTGGTGTACGCGGCGTTCAACCACGGTGGTGCCGGGTCATCCGGCTGGGGCATCCCCATGGCCACCGACATCGCCTTCGCCCTCGGCGCGCTGGCCCTGTTGGGTCGGAGGGTCCCGCCCGGGCTCCGCCTGTTGCTGTTGACGCTGGCCGTGGCCGACGACATCGGATCGGTCCTGGTGCTCGCCATCTTCTACTCCAGCCGGACCCACCCGCCGGCCCTGATCGGTGCGCTGGCGGTCACCGCCGCCCTGGTCGCCCTGCGGCAATGGGACCGGCTGCCGGCGTGGTCGGTCCTGGTCGGTGGGGCGGCGCTCTGGGCCCTGTTGGCCGCCGGTGGTGTCGCGCCGGCGTTGGCCGGCGTCGTCGCCGGGGTGCTGGTGCCCAACCGGGTGCGCGGCTCGGACGACGACCCGGCGGAGCGCCTCGAACGGCGGATCGCTCCGATCTCCGCCTTCGTCGTGCTCCCTCTGTTCGCCCTGGCCAATGCCGGGATCGTGTTCCACGCCGGGACCCTGGCGGCGTCCGGTGCGTCCTCGGTCTTCGCCGGCATCACCGTCGCCCGGGTGGTCGGCAAGCTGGCGGGCATCTCGCTGGCCTGCGCCGTCGTGGTCCGCGTCGGACTGGGGCGGCTCCCCGAAGGCCTCCGGTGGGGTCATGTCCTCGGAGGCGCCGCCGTCGCCGGCATCGGGTTCACCGTGCCCCTGCTCGTCGCCGAGCAGGCCTTCGCCCACGATCGTGCCCTGGTGGATGCCTCGGAGCTCGGCCTCCTGGCCGGGTCGGTGGCCGCCTTCGCCCTCGGGGCGGCCATCCTCGTCCTGGTCGGCCGGCGGGGGGTCGGTGACCGCCAGGGTCCACCCGGACCGGGACCGGCCGGCGAGGGAAAGCCGCCCATCCCGTGGTGACCACCGGCGACAGGTGCCCGTATGCTGCTGGCCTGGCCGCCGGCATCGGCTCCGCAGAGCCGGGCCCGGATGAACAGGAGGGAACATGCAGATTGCCGTCGGTGACAAGGTTCCTGATGTCCAGGTGATGACCTCCGGTCCCGACGGGCCGGTGCATGTCCGGACCGGCGAGGTGCTCGGGTCCGGCAGGGTCGTGCTGTTCGCCGTCCCCGGTGCCTTCACCCCGACGTGCTCGGACTACCACCTGCCCAGCTTCGTCATTCGCCACGACGAGCTGAAGGCGAAGGGTGTGGACACCGTGGCCTGCATCTCGGTCAACGACCCATTCGTGATGGCCGCCTGGGGCGAGGCCCAGCACGTCGGCGATCGGGTCACGTTGCTGGCGGACGGCAACGGTGACTTCACCAGGGCCGTGGGGCTCGAGATGGACGGGAGAGGATTCGGCCTCGGGACCCGCTCGCAACGGTACGCCATGGTCGTCGAGGACGGGGTGGTGGCGACGCTCAATGTGGAGCCCGGGCCCGGTCTGAAGGTGAGCGCGGCCGACGCCGTCCTCCAGACCCTCTAGTCCGGGCCCTGACCCGGGTCCTGACCCGGGCTGGCGCTCCGTCCGGACACCGCCTGGGACAGGTCGTCCCGGAGGGCCAGCCCGAGCGGGCCCACGACGGTCGGGTCGTCGGTGATCAGGCCGAGCTCGCGGTTGCGGTCGAGGCCGGCGGTCGAGAAGTTCTGCGAGCCCACGAAGGCGGTGGTGGCGTCGACGACGACGGCCTTGGCGTGGGGGTAGAGGGCCAGACGGGGGTCCGGAGGGGTGACCACCCGGACGCCGGCTCCGGTGAGGGTGTCCATCGTCGCGTCATCGGCCGCCCCCGCGGCCAGGACCACTTCGGTGTCGACACCGCGCCGGGCAGCGGCCTCCAGCGCCGCCTCGACGGGCGCCGAGGCCATCTCCTCGTTCTCGACCAACAGGGTGCGCCGGGCCGAGTCGACCAGGCCGGCCAGTGCGGGCCCGGCCCCCGGGCTCCAGACCAGGCCGGCGACGGCCGGTCCG
>Ga0209068_10000591_pt1 | contig 19507 bp, 20 predicted proteins | sample ColStrG_CSR_2012_FD_187200 | JGI IMG/M metagenome (GOLD analysis project Ga0209068, IMG submission 187200) | Freshwater sediment microbial communities in response to fracking from Pennsylvania, USA - Cold Stream Run_MetaG_CSR_2012 (SPAdes)... | ecosystem: Environmental > Aquatic > Freshwater >... | reverse complement strand
GGCCGACGGGGGTGGTCAGCGGAACGGTCGTGACCGCCATCTCGTGAAGCGTTCGCTTCTCGGGGTCGAGGGTGACGCCGAGGGCATCGGCCACCATGTCGATCGACTGGCAGAAGCCATCGCCCAGCAGCGCCAGCATCGGGCTGGCCGCGGCGTCGTCGGGGGTGGAGCCGAACAACATGACGTCGCGCACCACGAAGGCGGTGTCATAGGTACGGATGTCGGAGAACTCCTCGGCCCGCACATCGCGAACGTCGCGACAGAACGCGGATAGCACGAGGGGAATCTGCTCGGTGATCCCTCCGGGATTGATCCCGGTGCCGTGCAGGCTCACCCCACCGGTGCGACAAGCCGCTTCGATGGCCGCCACGTCGTGACTCTTGAACGGGTAGACCCAACCCACGGGGGTGACGACGTTCTTGCCCGACTCGAGCAGTCGGATGACCTCGGTGGTGTTGGCCAACATCGGGCTGTAGACCACGCAGTCGGCGTCGAGCGCCAGGATCTCGTCGACGTCGCCCGTGGCGACCACACCGACCGGGTCGATGCCGCAGATCTCGCCGACGTCGACTCCGACCTTGGCCGCGCCGTAGACGAACGCGCCGACGAGGTCGAGATCAGGATGGGCCAGGACGCCTTCGACGGCGGCCCGGCCCACGTTGCCCGTGGCCCACTGGATCACTCGGTACGGCATGGCTGGCCCCCTACTTGTAGCGTTCGCCGCCGGATCGACTCGGAGGTGAACCCTATGTTGCTGGTGCGAGTACTCGCCGTGGTCGCCGGTATCGCGCTCGTGATCTGGGTGCTCGACGCGGCCATTCGCACCTTCATGTTGCCGCGGGCGAGTCGCGTCCGGCTCACCCAATGGGTCGGCCGGGCCGTGGCCCGGGTCATCAACACCGTGGCTCCGGCGTCGCGCTCGTACGCCTGGCGCGACAAGGTGCAGGCCATGCGTCCTCCCCTGACGTTGCTGGCCTTTCAGGCGGTGTGGTTCTTCATCGTCTTCGTGGGGTTCACGCTGATGTATTGGGGGATCAAGGACATGACGCTGGTGACGGCCAGCCACTACAGCGGGTCGGCCCTGTTCACCCTGGGGTTCGCCAGCCCCACCGGTGAGTCGCCGCTGTTCGTCGTCTATGCCGAGGCGATCATCGGCTTGACCCTGTTGGCGCTGTTGATCTCCTATCTCCCCACGATCTATGCCGCCTTTCAGCGCCGGGAGTTTCTGGTGGCCAAGTTCGCGGTGCGAGCGGGAGCGCCACCCCGGCCCTGGCACGCTCTGGCCGTGGCCCACCAGACCGACTCGCTCGACCTCCTCGACGCCACCATGTGGAGTGAGTGGGAGGACTGGTTCATCGACATCGCCGAGAGCCACACCTCGCTGGTCATCTTGAACTTCTACCGATCGCCCGATCCTGACAACCATTGGATCTCGACGGCACGCGCCGTGCTGGATCTGGCGGCGTTGAGGATCGCCACCGTCGACCGGGAGGGTTCGATAGGAGCCCACATCACCATCCGGTCAGGGGTTCTGGCGTTGCGCACGCTGTCGGACTACTTCCGTTTCTCGTACCCCACCGATCCGCGTTTTGGCGACCCGATCAGCATCACTCGTGCGCAGTTCGACGCGGCATGGGAGTACCTGGCGGCCAGCGGCGTTGCGTTGAAGCCCGACCAGAACCAGGCGTGGGAGGATTTCGCCGGCTGGCGAGTCAACTACGACGCCATCATCGAGTGGGGTGCCTTGTCGTTCAACGCCCCACCCAGTCCGTGGGATTCGGTGGAAGCCGAGGCGTCACCGTTCGGGCCAGTTGGGCCGAACGGGCCGATCGGGCCGATCGGCTGATTTCAGGCGGGTTCGGCCAGCGCATCGAGCAGACGATCGACGAACGTTGCCTGAGCGGCGACCAGCTTCATGCGAGCCACGGTCGGGGCGAACCAGGCGGCGCGATCGACCTCGGGGAACGTCTGTATCTCGCCCGACCGCGGCGGCCACTCGAGGTCGAACGTGTTGCTCTCGATGATCGACACATCGAGATTGCCGGCGACGGCCCACGCCTGGACCCGCTTGCCCCCGGACTGGGTCACGCTGCCCAGATCCAGGGCCGGGCCCGCCGGCGCGGGGACGCCAAGCTCCTCGCGGAACTCGCGCTGGGCGGCCAGCCAGGGGTCCTCGTCGGCGAGATACTCCCCCTTGGGGATCGACCAGGCGTGGTCGTCCTTTCGGGCCCAATAAGGGCCGCCGGGATGGACGAGGAGCACCTCCAACGGCGGCCGATCCTTCGCCAGGCTGAGGCGATAGACCAGCAAGCCGGCGCTGAACTTGGCCATGGCGGCCAACGTAGCGGAGAGGATCGCGGTCGGTCAGGGGCGCCGCGGCGCCCCGGTAAGCTCACCCAGTGGCGCCCACCCGGGCTCGCGGGCGCCACAGTTGTCACCCCGGGGCTGTAGCTCAGTTGGCTAGAGCACCTGCTTTGCAAGCAGGGGGTCGTGGGTTCGATTCCCATCAGCTCCACCACGAGTGCATAGTTAGAACCCTGACCATCTAAATGGTCAGGGTTTTTGTGCTTCGGCCTCTGGCGGGCGCGCGTGGCTGCTTCGGCTCGGATCTGCTCGGTGAACCTGGGAGCCGCGTCTTGGCCAGCGGCAGATGGCATCTGGATGATCCCTCGGAGCAGAGCGGTCGGCTGCGAGCCGGCGACTCCGTCGTGGCCGACCAGCAGCTTCTCGTAGAGGGCCTGGTTGATCTGGCGCCGCTTCTGCGGGTCGCAGGCCCGGTAGAGGTGGCCAAGGTCATGGAGTAGCGCTTCTAGGTCGATGAGATCCTGGATGGTGCCTTCGAAGGGCTCGTCGAGTTGTCGGGCTTGATGTTCGACGCCTCGGAGGGCCTGCTCGATGCGTTCGATCTCGGTTCCGAAGAGGTCGGCGGGGAGCTTGTCGTCGTAGTGGAGTTGGAGCAGCTTGGTCCGTTCGTTCATGAGCTTGTCGCGCTGGTTGTCCAGTCGTTCATGGTCGGCCTTGAGGCCGACCTGGCTGTCGGCTAGGGCTTGTTCGACGAGGTCTCGCAATTCAGTGATCTCATGGGCGTGCAGGGAGACCGAGTCGTAGAAGCGCTCGATGTGTTCTTCGACGGCGTCGATGTGGAGGTGGCTTTGCGGGCAGTTGTTGCGGTACTTGTTGCGTCCGAGGCAAAAAAAGTATTCGTAGGTCCCACCGCGGCCGCGGGCGATTTGGACGCAGTAGCGGGATTGGCACTGCAGGCAGAAGATGGTGCCCTTCAGGTAGTGCGGATGCTTGCGGTGCTTCTCCCGAGCTTCTCCCTTGGCGCGTAGGACTTCGCCGACTTTGTCGAAGAGGTCGGTTGGGATGAGCTGGTCGTGGCGTCCGGGGTACCAGACACCTCGATGCTTGACCTCGCCGAGGTAGTAGCGGTCCTGCAGCATCCGGGCGACCATCGAGTGCGACAGCGGCTTGGACGGTCGTTGAGCGGACGGGGCGGTGGTTAGGCCCCGTTCTTTGAGTGCGGTCTCCAGTTGGCGGGTGGTCCATTCGCCGGTGGCATACGTCTGGTAGGCCCACGCGATGTGCGGGGCCCTCTCGGCGTCCATTTCGATCCACTTGCGTTCCCGTCCGTCTTGGTAGTCCCGTTTATTGAGGAACCCGACGTGGGCTTTGCCGTTGGTGCCGCCGTTTTCGGCGGCCTTGCGTAGCCCCCCGGCGACGCGTTCGCCGTGGCGGCGGTTCTCCATCTGAGCAAGACCAGCCTCGATGGTTTCCATGAACTCACCTTCGACGGTGTCACCGAGCGGAGTGCGGGCGTTGATCAGCTTGACGCCGTAGGAGCGCAAGGTGCCCTTTAGTGCGAAGAAGTCGATGGTGTCGCGAGCCCAACGGTCAACGGCGTAGACGACGACGTACCTGGGTGGCGGAAATTCGGCCAAGTCTCGCAGTAGCCGTTGGAGTTCGTGGCGCTGGGTGGTCTTGGCCGACTCGCCCTTTTCGACGTACTCGCGGGTCACGGCAAGGCCCTTTTCGACGGCCAGATGTTCGCAGGCTTCTCGCTGAGCGGGCAGAGAGAAGCCTTCGGGTAGCCCGCCCTTGTAGGCCTGACGTTTGGTGCTGACCCGCAGGTACAGCCAGGCGCTCTCGTTGGGCAAGGCGTCGTGTGGCACGGTCATCGGGAACCTCCGGTGGTGACAACTTGATCAGATATTCGGTACGCGGCGTCGGCCGGGAGCGTGGCCATGCGGTAGTAGATGCGTCGCTCACGGCGGCAGTCGTGCCGGGTGCCATCGATCAGTCCGAGCTTGACGAGGCGTACCCGCATTGCTGACTGCGAGACCGCGAAGATGTCGGCCAGTTCGCCGAGGTCCTGGGTGCCGCTGCACCAGGCCCGTTTGACGGCCGGTCGGGGCATCAGCACGCAGGCCGCGAAGTGATCCGCCAGTACCTCGGCGGCGGCGCTGGCCTCAAAGCGGCGGACGGCGTGTTCGATGATGTGGAAAAGTTCGTGGAAAGCAGTGAAGCGTTGCCGTTTTTCGGGATGGTTCTGGTTCAGACATATCAGCCAGTCGGTGCCGGTCCAGTGGCTAGATCCGGCCACCGTGTTGGGCAGTGCCCGGTCCCGCTGGACGTGGAGGCGGGGTAGTTGGCTGAGGATGTCGATGCTGGCGGGCGTGTCTGTGCCGGTGCGTTCCAGCAGCAGGGCGGCTTGGCGTTCGGCCACCGAGCGGGCCTCGTGGATACTCAGGTAGCGGTTGGGTCGGAGTGCTCGCATCTCGGCGAGCAGCTCTCGGGTGTTGGTTGTCTTGTTCATGATGCGCGTTCCTCCTTCCGTAGCGCTTGGTGCGGAAGTGGGAGCGTTCATCATGGTCAGCTCCGCTGCTGCCGCTTGGTTAGTGGTTGTTCGTCCTCGCCAGGTCCTGGCCCGCTTGGGTCGATGCCGTGCTGGCGGGCGAGTCGGTCGAAGTAGCGGCTCATCTGTTGAACCGTCTCCTCGGGCAGGCCTTCGTAGCGGGACCGCAGGTAAACCGGCATCGTGGGCAGGTCAACCCCGGAGGTGACATCGCCGGCGTCGAGGACTTCGTTGAGCGACACGCCGAGAGCCCGACTCAGCTTGGCCAGCTTGTCCGGATCAAGGCGGTTGAAGACGCCGGTCTCGAAGCGGGCGATGACGGAGTTGCCGACACCGCTGGCCGCTTCCAACTGACGCAGGCTCAGCCCCTTGGCTTCGCGGTGCTGTCTGAGGAAGGCTCCGATGGCTTGGACTTGTTCGGGTCTCATGGGTTGAATCGTTCCTTACTCACGTCCTCATTCTACCACGTCCGCTGCGTATGCGAAGCAGTAGAATCGACAACATTTAGTCGAAGAGATAGACGCCGCCACTGGGCGAGCTGGCGACGTTCAGGTCGGTACTGATGTCTCGGCCGAAGCCTTCGACGTCGACCTTGACGTAGGGGCGGAGCCAGTCGCCGAGGCTGTCGAGCGCTTCCTCGATGCCGAGGTCGTCTAGTAGGTCCTCGGCGTAGGCCTCCAGTGATGGCCACTCGCCTCGGTAGCAGTCCTCGAACTTGTCGAGGTCCTCGTCCCACTCTGCTGTGCTCAGTATTCCTGCCCAAGCGGCGAAGGCCGGTCCGTGCTCAGCGATGCCTCGCCCGATCTTGGAGATGAGCTCGATGGACTCGTACTCGGAGAGGTGCAGTCCGAAGAATCCGTCGTAGTCGTGGATGGCCCACTCCTCAGCCGTTGGTTCGTGAGACTTGGCCAGCATCTCCTGGATCTGCTGGTGGATGTCGTCGGCGGTCTGGTCGGCGTTGATGAACGCGCCGTGCAATCGTCCGGCGTTGTAGTCGCTCAGGCTGGCGACGTAGATCTTGGGTGGCTCCGGCCGCTCGACTTCGCGGGAGGGCATCTGGTCGCCGCCGTGGTTCTCGGGGCTCATCTCGAACCTCCCCGCCGGGTGGCGAGCAAGGTGTGTAGGCCCGAGAGGCTGAGGCGTTCGGGCATCATCAGCTCACCGATGCCTGTCTGGTCCAGTACCACCCATTCGCGTGTTCGCTGCTGGTCGTCGGGCTCGCCGAGTAGCAGGTCCAGTTCGGCGAAGAAGTAGGGCTCTGGTTGTTTGAGGCTGACCCACGCACCGTGGATCGGCCGGTCGGCTTCGCAGGTGGCGATGAAGATGGCCGGTCCTCGTGGCATTGCATCCCAGGCGTCCATCAGCGGGTTCGACGTTGGTTCGTATTCGAGTTGTTCGTTCATGGTCTTGTTCTCCTGTTTCGGTTGGTTGAGTGCAGTTGGTCGTCACGCGACCGGCGAAGCTCGTGCTGCTTGGGCGACCCGTTCTTCTGCCTGAGCGGCGAAGTCGGGGTTGAGTTCGATACCGATCCAGTCCCGGCCGAGTCGCTGAGCAGCCACAGCGGTGGTTCCGGCGCCGATGAACGGGTCGAGCACGACGCCGGGTTTGAAGGCTGCTCGGCAGGTGCAACTGGCGGCGAGCTCGCCAATGACGGCGAGGCGACCGACGGTCCTCGGTAGCCCTCGTCGCCACGGCAGCTCGCATTTGGTGCAGACCCGTTCGGGGCATGTCGCCAGCAGTGGCCGGGCGAGGAGCTTCTCGGGGAAGGTAGCGAAATGTGCTCCCCGGTAGTTGCTGGCCGAGATCTTCCACACGTCCCGCGGGTTGCCGCCGAGGACATGACCGACTCGCCCTTCGATACGGAGCTTCGCCAGGCCGTCGTTGCGGCCTGCCAGTGGTCCTTGCCAGTCCGGCACGTCGGTGGGGACCTTCGGTGTGTAGCCCTTCGTCTTCGATCGGTGCGGCACCCGAATCGAGTCGAGATCGAAGTAGGGGAACCGCGAGCGGGTCAGCAGGTAGATCGGTTCCCAGCTGCAGGCCAGCCGATCGCGGACGCTGGCCGGGCGACCGTTGGGTTTGTGCCAGACCACCTTGTTCCGAACCCGCCAGCCGCGGTCCGCCAGGGCGACGGCAAGTCGTTCCGGCGCGAGCAGCAGCCCTTTGGGTGGGGCGCCGAACTTCTGGTGGCGGGAGTAGCTGTCACCGACGTTGAGCCAGACGCTGCCTGTCGGCTTCAGTACCCGCCCAACCTCATCGAGGACCTCGACGAGATGTTGCACCCATTCACCGACGTTGGCTTCGAGACCGAGCTGGCCGGCCATGTGGTAGTTCCGCAGGTTCATGTAGGGCGGGCTCGACACGACGCAGTCGATCGAAGCCGCCGGCAATCGGCGAAGCTGTTCGAGGGCGTCACCGACCAGAACCTGGCCCAGCGGTAGCCGCCGTGGCTGCTGTTGCTTATTAATCATGTTCACCTCCTTTCAAGATGGTGTTGCTGTCACTCAGTAGGCCGACCGTAAACAGTTGCTGCTCTTCTTCGGGTCGTCTGGCGATGACCGAAACGATGCCGTCGGCTCTCCGGGTTGTGGTGGTCAGCCAGGCCACCCGGGGAAAGACCGCGTGGGCGGCTTGCTCGACGCCTGACCGGTAGTGGGCGGCGTAGCGGTCACAGGCCCGTTCGATGCGCCGCAGCGACTCGGTAGCCAGGTCGACCTCGACAAACCAGTGCTGTTCGAAGTCGCCGACGCCTACGCTGACGAACAGGTCAGGCTTGAGCCACTCGCTCGCCCCGAACGGCTTCGGCGTGGTGCGCCAACAGTCCGGCTCGGTCAGGTACTCGATGATCTCCAGCTCACCGCTGCGCTCGCGTTCCAGAAGGCCGACCCAGACATCACCGATGGCCAGCTGGTGTTGCACGAAGGGGAGGCCCGGCTCGCCGGGACGCCGAGCCCGCGTGTCGGGATCGAGCATCCGCCGACCGCCGGAATCGAGGCAGTAGCAGTACGACGCTGAACCTGCTCTTTCCCCACCTACCCGACGTTGAAGGCGAAAGAGGTAGGACTCGTCGACGAGGCGTTTCAGACATGCTTGGGTTCGTCTCCTGGATCCGATCAACGAACCACTCGGGAAAAACGCCCGGTGCAGCTGACCGCCGCTCATGACCCGGAAGCCAGCGATGGTCTCGACGATGGCCAGCTCTCGACTCGTCGGTGGGCGCTTGGCACGCAATCTCATGACGACCTCTGTTCGAGGTAATCAGTCGATGGCGAATCCGCCTCCGACTCCCAGCCTGACCAGGTCGAACCCGTGGCCCATCCTTGCGCCACGCGAATAGCGACGCGAAGCCCCCTCACGACGAGCTCCCGCGGCGCTTGCGAGCACCGACCGCACCGGTACTGGTTGGTTTGGCCGGTTCGATGATGGCTCGGTGCCCGGCATCGATCTCCTCGACGGGTGTACCCCAGCGGGCCCGGCTTCGTTCCACGACGGTGCGGTAGTCACGGACCGGTTCAGGCATAGCCAGCATCCGGGCTGATGCGTACGGCGTCACCGCGCTGGCTGACACCAGTGACACGTAGGACTCGAATCGACCGAGGCCCTCGATGGCATTGGCGTCGAGGAGCCGGCTGGTCTTGGCCAGCACCGCAGCGTCCTCAGCCGGGAGTCGGAACAGCACGCGGCTCTGGGCATTGGCGAGCATGGCCGATCGGACGCTCGGCGTCAGTTGCCCGATGTGCTGATGGGCAGCGACCACGCCGACACCGAGACCACGAGCTTGAGCCAGCACGTCAGCCAGGTCAGTTGGCAGATGCAGATAATTTTGGAACTCGTCAATAAACAGCCCGACGGCGTGCCGTCGTTCTGGGGCCACCGCGGTGCGACCCTGGATGGTCTGCCACAACATCCCGACCAGAAGACTGCCGAGCAGAGCGGCGCCCTCCGATCCGATCGAACCGCTGGCCAACGACACCAGCAGGATCTTGCGCTCGGTGAAGACCTGTTCAAGTTTGAACTTCGGTGCCGGCTGGCCCAGGACCCGGCGCAGGCTAGAGCGCAGCAGCAGCCCCCGGAGCTTGTTCATCACTGGCGCCAGCACGACGGCACGCTGGTCGTCACCAAGTTTCGAGTACCAGGCCCAGAACGGCTGCAGGCCCCACGGATCCGATGCCGAGGCCTTGGGCACCAGACGTCGTTGGTAGTTGGGATCGGTCAACAAGATCGGAAGGTTGACCAGACTGGCGTCGGTGTCATGCGCGAGCGTCAGCAACCCGGCGTGCACGACATCACTGGTTCGGGGTCCGAAGTTCTCTCCGAACAAGCCCTTGAGCACACTCAGGACGGTGTCAGCGGCGACCTCACGGTTCTGGCCCTGCAGCGGGTTGACTCCAACTGGGGCCACCGGGTCACCCGCATCCAGCACGACGACATCATCGAGGCGTTTCGGGTCAAGTCGGGCGAGGACATCTCGCACAAGGTCGCCCTTGGGCTCGATCAGGATGACGCCGCGTCCTTGTTTGATGTCTTGCAGCACCAGGTTGCCGAGCAAGGTGGATTTTCCTTGGCCGCTTGGACCGAGCACCCAGGTATGGAGCAGTGAGTCGCTTCGGCGCTGCACGAGAAGACCGTCGTGGCCGGGGAAGGTCGCTTCCGCGAAGATTCGACCGTTCGTGACTTTCGCTCCTTTCGCCACCAACACCGACGAGCTCGCCGGCAGTTGCCGCTGACTGCGATAGTCCACGCCGCCAAGCACCGGACCCTCATACGGCCAACCGATGACGCCAGCCAATTCTGAGGCGTTCATCGGACACGGCCAAGCCCCCCAAGGGACGACGAACGAACGCATCCGTCTCGCGACCATCGCTCCCGGCATCAGCCGTCGCTTGAACCCCGACCCCGGTGCCCGGGCGACCTCGAGCGCACCGAACACCCGCGCCGCCAGCTCACGCGATCTGGCCTTGGTGGCTCGACCGACCGCAACCCGTCCGAGCGTGGCGAAGACGGGTTCCTTCTGCTTGATCTTCAGCGCCGCCACGTCGTCGCGATCGAGCGCGATGTCCGTGATGACGCTGAGCGGATCGAGGCCATCGCGGGACGGTACGACCAGCCTCTCTCGTTTACGAACGACCGCTCCGCCGATAGTCCACTGGACAACGACGAACTCCCCACGGTGGACCTGGCTCAGCGCGTGCAAGATGGCGGTGCTGATCTGCTCGGGGACGTCGGTGCGCAGCGGCACGAAGGGGTGCGCCAGACGCACCTCCCACCCGTAGTCGACGTCATAGCCATCGTGGGTGATCGGACGGGCGTGGATACCAGGAGCGACCGACCGGAGACTGGCCAACTGCCCCGGCGCCCACCGTTCCGGCAAACCGACACGCCAACACAGGGTGCCGCCGTTGCTCCTCACCTCGATCACCACCGGCGTAGGCGTGCCAACCATGCGGAAGAGGCGCTGTGCGCTCAAACTCCGCAACCATGCTTCGGCTTGAGCGGCCTCGAAGTCCGGCGGGAAGGACAGCGAGAACCAGCTCAAGCCGCTCACGCCGCTTCTCCATCAGATGAAGATGAGGACGACGAGGTGACCGAGTCTTCGACTTCACCGTTCTCGGTCAGATGCTTGAGCGCCATATCCACAATGGCCTTGGCCAGACGATCAAGGTCAGGCTTGTCCCGGGGCACCGGCACCACCCGGATCTGCTTGTCTTGCTTCTTCGGCATTCCTCACCTCCTTCTAACTTCGTTAGCTATGTGCTGTGCATACGCAGCAATCACTTTCTACAAATACCATGCTGCGTATGCGCAGCACAAGCATGGTTGTGTATTCCACAGCACCGAGGCGAACCGGCTCGACAAAAGTGAGACTCCCTTTGGTCGGAGTCACCAGAAGTTCTTCCGCTTCCACCACCGCAGCAGAGCAACCAAGCCGAATCCGGCGACCAGCAGCACTGCCGCTGGGACGATGAGCGGTGCGACCAGGGACCAAACGATGCGGGCGACGATGGCGAAAGCCAGCGCCAACACCAGCCACGAGCCGAGCTTCGACGGCAGGCTCTGCTCGCTCACGGGCGGCGCTTGGCTTGAGCCTCTTCGGCCATCGCCACGAACGCATGGCGGGTGAGCTCGTGCAGCTGACGCTCGGCGGCTGCGGCCTCGGCCCGGACGCGTTGTGCCTCGGTGAGCCAGGACTGGCCGCCGAGGCGGAAGCCGAGCAGGTAGGTGAGCAGGACCACCAAACTGACCGACAGGATGAGAGGGATGGCGAGGAAGATCACCGTCGGCCCTCCTGGCAGAAGTCGCTGATGGTGTCGGCGATGATCTCGCCTTTGCCCATCTTGACGATGTCGCTGAAGAACTTGAGCTCGTCGGCGACGAAGGCGTCACCGTGCGCCAGGGTGGCCGCCCACTGGTTGAGCATGGCCTGTCCGCTCATCGCCTCACGGCTCAGGCGGTCAATCTCGTGCAGCTTCTCGTTCTGCACGATGGCGTGGCCCTGCACGGAAGCCGTCCGTACGATGGTGTTGCGCTGGACGTTGGCCAGGGCTCGGCTGGTGCGACGATCCGCACCGGCGAGGGCGACGAGCCCGACGCCGACAGTGGGCACCAACTCATATCGTTTGGACATGGGAACAAGGTCGGGCATCTGGATCTCCTCGGTTTCGAGGCCGACCGAGTTGCCAGCCTCTTAGGCAATCCTCGGATGCGAGAGAGGGCGGGCAACAAGGGCATCGACTGGGTATTTTCTGGGCATGACGAACAATGCCCTCAGCTCGACACCTGACGACTTGAAACACGAGCTACGCCGGATCCTGCGCTCGGGCTTCCCCTTGAGTGACGCCACCGCCGGGGAGGTACTCACCGAGCAGCGGGTGGTGATCGCCAACGCTCAGCATCCCAAGGAGCGCGCCAGCCGGATCACCGCGCTGGAACGAGTCCTACGCCAACTCCTGACCGGCTTCGGGCGCTCAACCCCCGGTCGGGCGGCTCGGATTCTGTTCGGTGCCGATCGCAGCCTGCGGGGCACGACCCTGACCTTTCGGCGAGGCGAAGCGGCCGAGGTCCTGGAACGTTCCGTGGATCACATCCGCAAGCACATCGAGCCGAAGATGCTCGAAGAGTTGGCCTTCGCTCTCCACCAAGAGAACCTGCGCTACCAACCGGCAACGGACAGCGCCAGATCGCCGATCGCCGCCCACGAAGACACGCCGGTCGTCACCAACGAGTCGTTCACCGAGGAGGAAGAACTGCTCTGCCGAGTCTGGTCCGCAGTCTATGGCTACCGCGCTGAGGTCATCGCTGTCCAACGTCGCCTGATCGAGGCGCGCGAGGAAGAGCGCAAGCCTGAGGCCGATCTACAGGAGCACGTCGATACCGCCACCTGGCAGCTCGCTCGCCTGCTCACCTTCGTCTCCGAGTACCTCGACCGCTACGGCGAGGAGATCCTGCACGGCGAGACGCCGTACAGCGTCGAGGGGCTGGTCGCGTTGGCCGGATGGCATGGCGGGCTCGGTGGCGACGAGGCGAGGCGACTCAAGTACGCAATCTCTCGGGTAGGTCCCGATGACCGAGCCCTGTTCCTTGCTGGCCAACTGAACGGTCCGCAGTGAGGTACCCAACGTCGACGCGGACGGACGAGCGAACCAGGCCGCTGACTAGCTTCCGAGTTCAGTCCTTACCTCGCTACAGCTTCTAGTCTCGAGATCTGAGCCGGTCCACACCTCGATGGGCGTTCGTGCGTACCAAGCGCGATCGCCACGGCATACGACCGAGACGACGATTTCATTCTCAGGTACGGTAACTAGGCATTGTTGCTTGATGTCTTTGACAACAACAGCGTTGCCCTGGCTACCGATGGTGAAGCCGACGACGACCTTCCCGTCTGGTGGCCCCACAGGTGACGCACACCCCGCATCAAGGTGAAGGTGACCAATCGTGGACCGAAGCTGGAGCGCTCTCGGCGGTACCCAGAATCGCGGAAATACCGCGCTCCCCAGCAAGACGAGCGTGAACCCGGCCGCCAGAGCACCCACACGAAATCGAACCTGAGGGCGTTCATCAGACAGCACAATCTCGTCCGCAGAATCCTTTGACCATACATCCGTGTACCGAAGGCAGGATGCCGCTACGTCCGCCTTCCAATGCCCCGGGGCCAGAGGCGTCGAGGCTGATGGACGGATCCATCGCGGGGAGCCCACAAGAACAATGGCGAAGACACCAAGAGCGACCGCGCTGACTACAGTCGGAAGATAGAGAAGGATCGCGAACAATCCAACTCCCAGTGAAAAGAAGAGAGGATAAATCAAGACGCCGAATCCGGCTATACGCTGGTTCGCCTTGCCCAGGATATAGCAGAAGAGTTGCGTGGCAGCCAAGTAGCCAGCGACGGGCAGCATCACCATTGCCGGGATAGTGACCAAGAGACTGCCGACGGAGGACGCTTCAAGGAGCGCTCGGGTCATATTTAGGTCACCCCGAGCGATCACGACGACTTGGATCGCGACCAAGAGGTACGCAATTAGAATGATTGCGGCGAAAAGGCCCTTGCCTATATTCGCCCGGAGGTCAAGCCACGCCTGCACATAGCGATATAGCGCCGAGCCGGCGGGCCGGCCCTGCTTAGCGGCGTCGTCGGCGACCTCATCGACAGCCATTGGGGTCCGCTAGCCTCTTGAATGCCACCTCACCGAGCTGCCAGAATCGATAGGCGCGTCGCCTGGACAGATCTACCAGGCCCGTCACTTCAGCCAGTGTCAAGTCCAGCTGGGGGAGAGACGAGACGGATGAATGCCGACCACCCGTGAGGTCATCGACCAATCGGCGTTCAAGCTCAGCGACCACAGATGGATCCGTAAGAGACACAGCGCTTTCGGTGTCGTGGAGCATCGAACGGCTCGTGAAGTTGGCCGAACCGATCGTCGCAGCTCGCGAATCCGTGATGATCACCTTCGAGTGGACATAGAGCCGGCGACGCTTTGCCTCACTGCCGTTAGTTTGGACCGATTGTCGACCAAATATCCGGACACTTCCAGCCGCCGGGGGTAGTCCCTCCAACAGGCTCGATACCATTGCCGCACTTCTGCTCTCGATCGCCTGGCGGGGCGCGAATGGCCCGCTCGGACCGGGGAGTACGACCGTCAGGTTTACGCCCGCCGCCACTCGCTCTCGCAGAACCTCGAGCAGGGCACGACCCTGCGAGGGGAGGCTTATTCGGGGCAGAAAGTACTGGTCTTCAATATAGATGTTGTGCTCTGCCGCCGAGAGCTGATCCTCGACGTGGCCGAGCAACCCGTTTGGGTCCTCGTTGTCCCTGAGGATTACTTTCACCGAAGGTGACTCAAATGCCTCCAATACCGCCCGGATGGGTGTCCGTGCCACATCTAAGGACGGCTCAGGGATACTCAGCTTCAGTCCAACGTCGTGTGAAGGGGCGAGGTGCGCGCCGTAGCGATTGCCCACTTCAAAGATATGGTCGGTCGTGTCCCACCGTGGCGTCCACGGGTCAATGCTCCCGGCGAAGAGTTGTGAGCCCTCGGGCGTCGAGATGAGCGTAAGTTTCTCATGGCTCGCCTGGACAAATGAGCCCATTGCCCATTCCGCTTGGACGCCAGCCCGACGTAGCGTGCTCAAGGCGGAACGGTTCGGCAAGCCGCCGAGGTGACGACTCAGCGTCACTCTAGTCATCCCGCCGCTCGCCTCTAAATGCGCGAGTGAATCAACGATCGACGTTGTCGATCCGCGACCCTGCGCACCGACGTTGGTGCTAAGGCGGTAGGCCGCAAGCATGAGGGATACGCCCCCAAGATTTCGAGCTATCGAAGTGGCGTCTCCTACAGCCTCAAACCATGCACCAAGATACTCCTCGCCATCGAGGAGAAGTTCGGTTCTTTCGTGTGGCGGTTTTGCATCCACCACCTGGCGACGTGGTTTGACCTCACAAGGTGGCGATGCAAGTTGAGCGTCCGCGGCCACAACGCCGTGGTGGCGAGCGGGAGCAACCAGGGTGGCTGACGTTGCATCAACATGCATATTGTAACATGAGCCTCATCTGGGAGGGAAGCCCGCACACTAATCGCACCGGCACAGAGCGGCGCGGGCATTCTGCAAACTGGTTCTTCGAGCAATACAACCACCAGCACCGACACTCCGGCATCGGGCTCAACAACCCCGCCGAGGTCTACCACGGCCGCGCCCAATACATCCGAGCCAAACTCCAGCTTGTCCCGACGCCGCCTACACCGCCCGCCCCGAACGATTCCGACAACCGCCAAGCACCCCGCATCCCCGAGGCAACATGGATCAACCCACCCAAGCCAACGCCCCTGGCCACCGCAGTCATCTGAACCAACGGTGTCTCAACCGCGCTGACACGTTCCGTTGTCGTCGATAGCGTCACACCCTCGGCGTATTGTTGCCAGCATGATCATCGAGTTGCACATTGCGGGAGAAGACGTCGTCGCTGAGATCGTCGGCCACGACGAGATGACATCGCCACACACGGGTAACAGCCTGGAACGACTGGAGCTGGAATTCGAGGTGACAGGCGAGCAAACGGCCTCGATCAGTGCCCTACTTGCATCCGGTGGCGAGGTGAGCACCGGTCCGATGCCGGGTATGCGATTCGGAGTGGCTAGCAGCTACTCCTCCAGCACCAACGGTGGGCCCACTCGGTTCCACATCACAGCTGAAGAGGCGGAGACGATCATGGCGACCACGGTGACCCTCAACGGCACGGTCGCGCTGACTCCCTACCGCTATCGCGAACATGCCAACGGTCCGGCTCTCACGATCACCTTCGGCACCACGACCAGCGGCGACGCGAGCGACGCGTTGGAGGCCCTGATCCTGGACAGGAGACCCGGTGTCTACTTCCCGGTCGTCCGCGAAGGCATTTCGGTAGAGCCCAGGCCGATGCGAGTTGGCCAATGTCTGTGGCAGCCGAACGAGGACGGCTCAGTCCGTCACCGCGTGGTGCTCGTTGACGAAGCCTACGACCAAGTGGGCGACGGACATCCCGCGGTAGGACTTTTCGAGCCCGAGCGAACGAGAACAGCCGAGGCCATCGCCGAACTCCAGAATCTCATCGGCGGACTGATCGAGCGACTCGTTGGAGCCGACCTTCTGACGCCCGAGGACGCTGATCTTCTGACAGCGCAGGCCCACGAAGTCACGCAGAGTCAGTTCCGACAGTTCTATAGAGCGGACGACATTGACGACTTCCTCGAATGATCCTGCACAGTTCCGTGAACGCCGGCCGAAAGCTGGAGCGCGCGCCAGTCAAAAACAGGAGCTTCCGCCTCAGGCCTGAGCGGCTGTTGCCGCCACATCGTCGGCTTCCGGCTCATCCTTCGTGCGGACACGCTTCGTGCCGAGCTTGCCGGTCCTGGGACCGATCAAGGCGTCCTCGCTGATAAGCCCAAGCATCGACGTCGTCAGCGCCGGGTTGAGCAACATCTCGTCCCGCCGCTCTTCGGAGAAGACCGTGCCAGTCAAGGCGTGCATGTGCGAAACCTTGGCGATGGCGACCTCCTCGTAGGAGTCCTTGACGAGCTTCTCGACGTCGTGGGCCACGGCCGGCGGGTACTGCTCCTGCCAGTACTCGATCTGGCTCCGGATGACCGGGTGCTCCTTGTCCAGTTCGATGCAACCGTTCGGGTCCTGGGCGCTGGGCTTCTGCCAGGCGGCCAGCATCCCCGGGTCGTTGATGTCGGCCGACGTGACCCAGCGGCAGTCGGGGACCCCGACGGTGACCGACGTCTTCTTGGCGGGCGTTTCCCCCGAGCCTGGCTGCCCGATCATGGGGTCACCCGATCGGCCCCGCACCACCACCTTCTTCTTCCTCCTGGGCTTCCTCGGCTGCGTCGGACTATCGATCGGCGCCCGAGGTGCGGTCCCGGGGGAGGTGGGTGTCGTGGTCGTGTCGGTGTCCTTGGCTTGGACCCGTGCCCGGGGGGCCTTCCACCGCTTGCCGAACCGATCAACCACGCGCTTCAGGCGTTCCTCCCGGTCGTCGTCGTGGTCCCGAGACTCGTACTCGGCGTTGATTGCGTCGAGGATCTCCGCCGGCAGCTTCGCGCCGAAGGCAGACGCCCAGTCGGACGGCTTCACCGAACGGGACGAGAGGCCAGCACCCATCCAGTAGAGGTCGGCCCGCCCGGTGCTCGGAGCCACACCCTGGGTGCCCGTGGCCTCGTCGTACTCGGGCGGCTCGATAATGATGAACACCCGCCGGCGGACGGTGTCGCTGCCGATGCCAAACTGGCGGTACACGTTGGCGCCGCTCTTGTCGTCACCATCATCTTGTTCGGTGTAGGCCAGGCCGTATAGCTCGTTGCGGTAGAGCACACCGATGTAGGCGGATGTCGCGCCAAGGCCACCGGTCTCGACCTTCGGCTCGGTGCGGAGCCACCAGTGAACGTCGGTGTGGTCGTCGACCGTCACCGTGCCCTGGGCGGCGATGAACTCCTCACCGGTGTTCTTCTTGTACTCGACGAGCGACTTAGCTCCCCGGACGGTACGGAACTGTCCCTTCTTCTCGGACGCCGCCTGCGGCCAGTCGGCCTCATTCTCGGGCAGCTCGTAGACCCGAAGCGTCACGCCCTCGGGCAGATCCCAGAAGCGCGTGTTGAAATACTTGCGACCAAGGAAGCGATGCCGCTCATTGCGCTCCGGATCGCCGTCGATCGTGTTCTCGGTCAGGTTGCGGCCAAGCAGGGTAAAGGTGGTGCCGTGCCCGACCTGCTTGATGAAGTCGGGGATCGTGTCAGCCCAGTCGAAACCCAGCTCGTTGTCGACGTAGGGCGGGTAGACGGTGGCGAGGCCCTGGTCGCCGTCCTCCTCCCAGGAGACCTCCTCGAGGACGTACTCACCCTCGCCATTGGAGGCGTCGGGGTCGAACATCATCTTGACCATCCAGGCCACGCCGTCGAGCATGGAGATCACGACGACGCCCTCAGGGTTCCAAGGCAGAAGCGTCATCCGTGAGCCAAGGGCGTAGTTGTCGTGGGGACCACCGACGACCTTGCCGCCCTTGCCCAGGGTGAGCATGTACTCCCTGAGCTCGTCCTTGGACATGGCGTGCCCGTTGTCGGCGTACTGCATCCGGTAGACGCCGGTCGCTTCGACGCCCCGCCACTCGGGGCCGAACTGAATCGTCGTGGCGTCGGCCTCGATGCCATTGCGGGCCAGCTCACGGCCCCACTGGAAGTAAGGGCTGTTGCGGTACTCACGGTCGAGAAGGTTCCCGACTCCAAGGAACCGCAGAGGGGTGTTGCCGCTGCTCATGGCAGTGTCTCCAATCTGCACTAGACGGTGACTAGGCCGGGAGTTGGCCTAGGCGTTCTAGGGCGATTTCGGCAGCATAGGACTCCTAGGCGCGGTTGCCAACCCTAGGGTCATGGAGCTCGACCCTAGGGGTCGCCGACTTCAGCACAACCATCCCTAGGGGGTCAGGTCCGGGAACCTGCCCCTGGATCCCTCGATGAAGCCAGCCTCGGGCTCAACGGCGATCCACCGGCGCTTGAGGCCTTCAGCGACCGCGCCCGTCGTGTTGCTTCCCCCGAACGGGTCGAGCACCAGATCGTTCTGCGCCGTGAGGAACTCGATGAAGAACCTGGGCAGTCCGGCAGGCATGCGGGCCGGATGCAGCTTCATGTCGTTGTCACGGCAGTAGGTGCTATACCCGTCGACCGAGCTGGTGTTGGCGAAGCGGAAGAAGTTCTCCTCGTACTGGTCCTCGGGGAGCTCCAAGGCGTTCGGGGGGATCGCCCCACCGTTGTTCTGGAGGAATGACTCTGGCCCGATGTCGAAGCCCGACGGCCGCTTACCATCGTTATAGTCCTGGCGTTCGAGCAGCTCCTTCATGGCAGGGCTGTAGGGCTTCAACACCTTCCGGTTGTTGGCCATCGGCTTGTCGTCGGGAGACATCCACCAGACGTGGGTGTAGCTGTCCTTCACCCGGATGCGCTCGACCGTGACCCACTGCGCCGGCGACGGCAGCCGTGCTGGGTTGTGGCAGACGAATTGCTGGCAGATGTTCAGCTTGCCCTGTTCAGCGATGGCCATGAGCGCCTGCAGCGGGAGGAGGGACATCACTGGTCTTCCCGGCTCCCACGCGTTGCCGATCTCCACGACAAGCGAACCCTTCGGCTTGAGGAGGCCAGCCAGTCGAGGCGCGAGATTGCCGAGCCACTTCAGGTAGGCGTCGCCGTCCTTATGGGCGTACCGCTTCTTCCGGTTGAGCGGGAACGGTGGCGAGAAGAAAATTAGCTGGACCTCACCGGCGAGGTCGTCTTCCTTGTCATCGAGGAAGTCCTCGATCGTGGCCTGGTACATCGTCCCAAGCTCGGTCGAGTAGCTCTCGACCACCGGGTCAACCGGCCCTGTTGTCGCCTTGTCTGACGCGTCTCGCACCGTCACAGCTCTGACTTCCTCCGAAATAATACTAATGTCATTCAACTCACCGGGCGCGGCAAGGGGATGACCTTGGCGCTCTAAGACGCCTGCCCGCAAGGTGGAAGTACCCCGGTTTCACGGACGGGGTGGGTGTGGGGTGATCATGCCGCGTGAGCGACAGGTGTGTTGAGCCGTTCGTAGTCGGCGGGGCTGTAGCCGCTGTTGTAGGAGTGGCGGCGGCGGGGGTTGTACCAGGTCTCGATC
>Ga0209068_10000590_pt1 | contig 19530 bp, 18 predicted proteins | sample ColStrG_CSR_2012_FD_187200 | JGI IMG/M metagenome (GOLD analysis project Ga0209068, IMG submission 187200) | Freshwater sediment microbial communities in response to fracking from Pennsylvania, USA - Cold Stream Run_MetaG_CSR_2012 (SPAdes)... | ecosystem: Environmental > Aquatic > Freshwater >... | reverse complement strand
TCTTTACCCTGTCCCCTGCCCCCTGCCCCTTGCCCCTGCTTTCGTATCTGATATTGGACAAGAAGGTAGGACGAAGTAAATCCAATGGCATACATCAGACCGTACCACCGGACGGCAAAAGGGCCGATGCGGAAAATTTCGGGATTGATATGGGGATACGCAAGCATTCAGTCGTCGCTCCTGTCAGGTACATGCATTCATTTTAGCGTCGAGATCCATTATACTACAGGAAGGGCGCGGCAACCAGATAATTGAAGCGTTGTTTACGACGAGCAGTTCGTAGCTCATGGTTCACAGCTCGCAGTATAAGTCCTTTGCTATGAACTGTTTATCCCGGGTTCAAAGCATATGCGTGTTTGCGTTCCGATTCTTTTTTGATGAATGCCTCGATTGCCGACTGAACACTTGGATCGAGGTCCGTAAACCTTATCCCATACAGGCAGGCATCAGGCGCGGTCGCCTGCTTCATGACCCGTGCGACGTCGCCATGCGCGGTGACGTGCGTTCCGTCGGGAAGAAAGAACGATAAGGAAATTCGATCGCCGTGCGATAGGACATCCTCCGCCTTGACGAGCACCCCGGTAGCGCTGATGTTTTCCGTGCGGTACAAAAACGACCTGTTTTTTGATTTGCCTTCAACGGCGACCGTGAGCGCGACCCGGTAGGACTGGCGCGCCGCCATGTTAAGAAGTTGCTGCACCTTGGAGTGAAGCAGGGCAATATCGACGGGCATGGTAAGAACTACCGTCGCGCCGCATTGCCTGCAGCGCTCGCGGTGGGCGGGAGTGTCCTTGCAAATGATGATGGTGAGCACCTCCTGCAGTTCCTTGCGTTGCTTGATGGCGTCGAATAACTCCTCGCTCTTGATGCCGGGCATATCAAGCTTCGTCACAATGAGATCGGCCTTTTCTTCTCTATAGATCTTCAGCACCTCGTCGTTCGTGTCGGCCGTGAAGACCTTAATGTGCGCACGATCAAGAAAACGGTCTTTCTCCGTATAAAGACGTTTCAGGTCATTTGCTATCAGCACCTTTTTCATAGTCGCCCTCCCGTTCATCTGCTTCGAGAACTTTTGGTTTTGGCTGCGGTTGTGGTTTTGGTTTTCGTCGGCGCCGCCTTCCACGGGGCTGGCCCGCTCTGCGAGGGCTCGTCCGGGCCGGACAGATACTGCGCAAAGTCCGCGGGGGGCAGGGCCGGGCTGAAGTAATATCCCTGGCCCATGTCGCACCGGAGAAGGCGCAGGACGTTCAATTGCTCCTCGGTCTCAACGCCCTCGGCGATGGTTTTGAGATTCAGGCTGCGCGCCATGCCCGTGATGGCGGTGACCATCGAGGCCGCATCAGGGTCCTTGGTGATATCCCGCACGAACGAGATATCGATCTTTACATTATCGACGGGGAGCCTCTTGAGATAGCTGAGCGAGGAATAGCCTGTGCCGAAGTCGTCTATGGAAATGGAAACGCCGATGTCCTTGAGCCGTTTCAGCACCGAGGTCGAGAACTCCATGTCATGCATGAAGATGCCTTCGGTCACTTCCAGGGTCAGGCGCTCGGGACTGAGCTTGAATTCGCTGAGAGAATCGGACACCATGTTCAGGAGATATTTATGCCGTAACTGGATCATCGAAAGATTCACCGAGAGCGGGTGCGGATATTTCCCTTTGCCCCATTCTTTCATCTGGCGGCAGGCCGTTTTCAAGACCCACTCGCCCACGTCGATGATCATGCCCGTGTCTTCGAGCGTGGGGATGAACCTCGATGGGGAAACCAGCCCCAGGTCGGTATTCCTCCACTTGATCAGGGCCTCCGCGCCCGCCACCTTGCTCGTCGTCAACTGATGATACGGCTGGTAGTGGATAAGATACTCATCGTTCTTGAGCGCGTTGAACAGGCGCTTCTCCATAAATACGAACTCGGAAGCGCGCGCATTGATGTCCTGCGAGTAAAACTGGACGTTGTTTCTGCCCAGGGATTTCGCCTTCGCGAGCGCGATATCCGCATTCTGTATGAGTGTTTGCGCGTCTTCGCCGTCCTGCCCATGCACCGCGATCCCGGCGCTCATGGTCAGGGCAAGCTCCCTGCCCTCGATCGGGACGGTATCCAGAACGGCGTCCAGTATCCTGGCAACAACGGACGCGGCGTCTACCGGCTGGACCTGGTCGATGTGCACAACGCCGAATTCATCGCTTCCCAGACGCGCGACAATGTCCCCCTTCTCCACGGTGGCGCGCAGTTTTTCCGCGGTCCGCTTCAGCACCTCATCGCCGGTTTCGAACCCGAATACGTCATTCACATATTTGAACCGGTCGATGTCCAGTATCATCACCGAAAGAAACCGCTTCTCCTGGGTCGACCGCGCTATCTGCTGTTTCAGCAGGTGGGCAAAAAAAGTTCTGTTCGGCATGCCGGTCAAAACGTCATACCGGGCCAGATAATGGAGCCTGTCTTCCAATTTTTTTTGACGGGTGATATCGCGCGCCGTAAAGATAATTTGCGTTACGATGCCGCGGTCTTCTTTCACAGGATGCACAGCCACGTTCGCCTGAAACGTCTCCCCGCTTTTTTTCGCGCCCACGGCCGATGCGCGAAACGGTTCACCTGAACGGAGGGCGTCCTGAATTTCCTTGAGCAACTTCCCGTCGTCGCGCCAGGGCAGCCATGTTCCGCCCCGCTTTCCAATAAGCTCTTCCCGCCCGTAGCCGGTCAACTCTTCTCCAGCCTTGTTAATATATTCTATTTTCCCCTTCCGGTCCGTGATCAGGACCAGGTCCCAGGTTTCTTCCAGCGTTTGATAGGCACTGTGCAAGCGTTCTTCCGTCTTTCGCCGGCGACCGACCTCGCGCAGAACAAAGACCACTGCCGTAATAATGGCGATCACGGCAACGACGACAATAGCCGCAATCGTTTCCCACGACGCTGCCCGCATGACATCGCTCCATCGGTCAAACCCTATTTTCGTCCAGGATTCCATCTCCGTGAATATCCCTCCCCATTATCAAGTACAGCCTGTTCATTCCAGGAGTGCTTCTGTTTTAATTTTAGCACGTCCCGCTTCAACTCGGGCGTCCAGGATCATACCGAACGGTCGGGGACCGTAAAATAAAATGTCGACCCTTTGCCGGGTTCAGACTCCACCCAGATGCGGCCGCCGTGCCGTTCCACAATCTTTTTGCAGATGGCAAGGCCGATCCCCGTGCCTGGGTATTTGTCATTCGAGTGGAGTCGCCTGAAAATTTCAAAGATTTTCTCATAATGGTCCGGGGCTATGCCGATCCCGTTGTCCGTGACGGAAAAAAGCCAGCTGGGTTCCATTGCGGAATGCGGAATGCGAAGTGCGGAATGAATTGTGGGGTCATCGAGCCGTTTTGCCGAAACATGGATACGCGGAGGCTGTTCACTCCGGTACTGTATCGCGTTGCCGATGAGGTTCTGAAACAGTTGCACGAACTGCATTTCGTCTCCGTACACGTCCGGAAGGTCGTCGACGGTGATGACGGCATCATTCTGCTCGATAGCGGCCCGCAAATTTCCGAGCGCCATGTCGATGACCGTGCTGCAGTGAACGAGCGAAAAGGATTGTCCGCCGGTCGTCACCCGGGAATAGGCCAGAAGATCCTGAATCAGCAATTCCATGCGGAACGTTCCATTGATGATATGAAACAACGCCCGTTGGCCTTTTTCATCAAGCTTGTCATGGTACCGTTCATACAAAATCTGGGAAAAGCCTCCTATCGTGGCCAGCGGCGCCTTTAAATCATGCGAGGCTACGGACGCAAACTCTTCCAGCTCCTTGTTGGAGCGCTCCAACTCAGCCGTCTTTCGCGCCAACAGCTCTTCAGCCCGCTTGCGCTCGCGGATGTCGGTGATGAGGCCTTCGATAAAAAGCGGCTTGCCAACATCGTCGCGCACTATGGCGGCGCTGATGGAAACCCATATCCTTTGTTTATCCTTCCGAAAAAATTGGCATTCGTATCCGAGCACGGTCCCCTGCTCACGAAGGATGGAGAGCACAAGGTCGCGCTCCTCCGGATAGCAATACAGTTGGTGCTTGATATCAGTCAGCGCTTCAAGCATATCGTCGGGCGAATCATAAGACAAAATGCGGGCCATCGCCGGGTTGGCGCTGAACATACGTCCGTCGAACGTCGTCTGGAAGATCCCTTCGAGGGCGTTCGCGAAGATGCCCCGGTATTTTCCCTCACTGGTGCGCAGACCCTCCATGGTCTGTTTAAGCTTGTCGGTCATAAAGTTAAAGGTTTGGGCCAAAGAGCCGATCTCGTCTTTTCGTTGTACATCGGCACTAAGGTCCAGATTACCGGCCGCGATCCGGGCGGCTGTTTCCGAGAGTTCGGCCAGCGGCACGGCGATGCTGCGGGTAACGCTCATGGAGGCGAACGCGGCGATTATAACGGCCGCCAATGCCACGCTCGCGTTGACCGCCAGCAGCACATACATCGCCTGGGAAGATTCCGCCTGCTCTTGTTCAGCCAGCAGCCCTACACCAAGCTCGGGCAGATAGCGGTAGGCGCCGATTACGCGCGTGCCGCGAAAATCCTTATACGTGCTGAAGCCCTTTGCCTGGTCTTCCAGGACTGCCTGGATGCCGTTACTCTGTACGAGGATTCCCGGCTCGTCCGTATTCAAGGCGGTCAGCAAAGTATGATCGTTGCCCACCAGATAGGTCTTGCCTGTCTTGCCCAGCCCGATCGGGCTCGACATAATTTCGTTGAGCGGCCCCAAGCGGGCTTGTCCCGCCAAGACGCCCACGACACGGCCGCCCTTCCCGATAATGGGACGCGCCGCTACCATCGTCATCCCGCTGATTGATGACGGGCAGACCGAGGGACCCTTCACGCTGCGGCAAAAAAAGTCCATGTCCGAATAAACCTGACCTTCCTGCCCGCGATCAGTAGACAGAACCACCTGCCCTTGCCGGTCCATCAGGAAAAGCGCTTTAAAGCGCTGCGTCTGCGCCGTCATTTGACGGAAGTGTCCAATAAGCGCGTTGCGGGCGGCCTGATGCTCTTGCGAGTCACGCGTTTTTTTTATAAGCGCGCTTACGTAGGGAAGCGTTTTCTCTCCGATCAGTGCGTCTCCCAGTTCGTTTTTGAGCGTCGCTGACCAGGTGTTGATCGCGCTCTCCTTGAAGCTCGCCGCCATATCGAGCTGCGCGGCTAATTGCATCTGCGCGCCTTCGGTTCCGGATATGGCCACAACAGCGCTGATAACGGCCATGGGCAGGAGGACGATCAACACAAACGCGAGGATGAGCCGTGTTCTGATAGAGTCAAGGCGGGAAATGGCTGCTGGTTCTTGCTCGGACATTACTGCTCCCCCGTGGCCGCTTCTGCTTCCTGACCAACTGTGGTTCTCATTGTCGGCGAACTCGCAAAAAATTTAAAACCGCACCAGCGGCGCTCCGGTAAACTGAATGACCACAAAGTTGACGAAAAAGAAACCGAAGAAAACAACATTGGCCACCATGACCAGGCACGACCACCAGCTGATCCTGGCCGGTTTCGGCAACCTGAGATTGAGATAGATCATTACCAGGGGGAAAATTATTCCTGCCAGGTTCGTCAGGTTGGCCGAGGTCACGATCAAATCCACCGGCAGAGCGAGGTGGATCATAATGCTGATCACGATGATCAGCACGAACATCAACGGGTAGTAAATCCGGCGAGAATCATGCTTGACCCATGCTCTTAAACGGGCGCTGATGCCGTAACCCGCATCAGTGGCATTACGCGTCAAGGCTTCCAAAATGAGGATTTGCGTTGTATAAAGAATAAAGAAGCCCATAAGCAGCGCCCACCCAAACAGGACCGGACCGTATTTTTGGCCCAGTTGGAGCGCGGCATACACCAAGATAGAGGCCCGGTCCGGGTGCGTTGCTCCGGGCAGACTCGACAGATACCCGACCAGAATGCAAGGCATCATCATGCCGATCAAGCACCCCGTGAAAAAGATACCCCATTGGTCGATCAATAGGTAACGAAACCAGCGCTTCCATATTGCCGCGTTCTTTGCGTCCTCAGGAAAGATCTTTCCCGTTGGTAGAATTTCCACTTTTCTCCCGCCGATAAGTCCCGGGATATACCCGGTCTTATGCCCCATTCCAAATCCTTTGTCCCGATAGTAGCCGATAACCATGAAGTTCAAGCCCGCGCCAAGGCCCGCAAATCCTGCCAACGCTCCCAAGAGCGAGGGGTCGGTTCCCTTGGGCGGCGCGGCCGGAATAACGAGCGAGGCCAGAGCCTGGCCCCAATAGTCGAGCGGGACCACTGCCAGCGTTACCAGAACAAGACTGGTCAGGACAAAGGTCATGAAGATTCCCTGGCTGATCTCGAGCGCCCGCTCAATTTTGCGGCCAAACAACACGAATAGAAATGTAGTAAAAAGAAGCGCCACGCCCAGAATGCGCACGGTCTCCAATTCTTGCGGCAAATTGGCCCTGCCCGTGAAGAGGGCGAAGAGACTGCTGCCCGCGCTGACCGCCCACCCGCCTAAAATGAAGGCCAGATAGAAGCAAAACAGCGCCAGAGGGACCCAGAGCAAATAACCCGGTGGTGTGCGACCGAAGGCCACGACCGGCGGCTCACCCGTAGCAATCGTGAAACGCGCCACTTCTATATTGTAGAACGTTTGAAGTACGATCGACACCAGAATGACCCAGCCGATACCCCGGAAACCATACTGCCCCACGGCGAGCGGCCCCAGCATCCACTCGCCGCTTCCGACAGCAAGGCTCATCCCGATCATGGCCGGCCCCAATATGATAAAGATCAGTTCCGCGAAACCGATGTGTTTGACGTTGAACGCCTCTTCGGGTGTGGGCAGGTCTTCGACTTCGAGAGGAGGGCGGCTTACACCGATCTGATAGGTCTTGGCAGCAGGAACTTGAGTGTTTTCTTGGGATTCCATTTTTCAATACCCCCTTAGAGAGCGTCGGCCAGTGATTGATGAACCCGCTTACAAGAGAACAAGTACCTTAGTTCTTTTAGTATATCATAAGGTACATATCTTTACGAACGTATCAAATGACCCCGCATTTTTTTCGAGCATCCTTCAACCCGGCATGATATAATGCTAATCTTATTATGTTGCTCTACGCATCCACCATATTCTTGAGCGCATTCCTGCTCTTCCAGATACAACCCATGATCGCAAAGATGATCCTGCCATGGTTCGGCGGGTCTGCCGCGGTCTGGATCACCGCCATGCTGTTTTTCCAGGTCGCGCTGCTCAGCGGCTACCTCTATGCCCACTGGTCCGTGCGATCGCTTACACCGAAAAAGCAGGCCCTGATCCATACGCTCCTGCTGGCGGGAAGCCTCGCCCTGCTTCCGGTGTCTCCGGCGCTCGCGTGGAAACCCACGGGCACAGAAGAACCGATCCTGCGCATCCTCGGCCTGCTTGCGTTCTCGATCGGACTGCCCTATTTTCTGCTTTCCACCACAAGCCCCTTGATCCAGGCATGGTACAGCAGAAAATATCAGGCAGCGTTGCCGTATCGTCTCTTTGCGTTGTCGAATTTCGCATCACTCCTGGGACTGTTGGCTTACCCCGTCCTCGTGGAGCGCACCGTAACGCTCCGTCAGCAGTCAATCGGCTGGTCAACGGTCTATGCCGTGTTCGTCGGTCTCGGCATCGTCACAGCGCTCGCGAGCCGGCAGGCAACGGGCGCCTGTCACGAAACAAAAGAAACAGAACCTGACGACGCTGCGTGCAGGCCCCCGAAGATGCGGGAGCAGGTTTTCTGGCTCCTGCTCGCGGCCTGCGCATCCACGCTACTTCTTGCCGTGACCAATCATCTGACGCAGAACGTGGCATCGATCCCCTTTCTCTGGGTCCTGCCCCTGGGCCTGTATCTGCTCACGTTTATCTTGACCTTTGACTTTGAAAAGCTCTACCATCGCAAAATTTTTATCTGGCTTCTGTCCCTCGCCCTCGGCGGCATGGCCTACGGTCTCGCTTATTGGAACTCGCACACGAACCTCAGACTGGTCATTCCTGTATTCTGCGCGGGACTCTTCCTCTGCTGCATGTTTTGCCACGGCGAACTCGTTACACGCAAGCCTGCTCCGCGTTACCTTACCTCGTTCTATCTCATGCTCTCGATCGGGGGGGCGCTCGGCGGCCTGCTCGTGGGTCTTATCGCGCCGAAAGTCCTGCCGGGGTACTTCGAACTGCCCATCGCGCTTATTGCCTGCGCGATCCTGATGCTCATCGTGATCGAGTACCGCACCTGGCGCTTCACCATAGCCGTGGGCTTCGCAGTGACGGTAGGCGTTATTCTTGCCGCTGGTGTTTACGTAACATCGTACAAGAGTTCCTCGCTCGTTATGGTAAGGAACTTTTACGGAGGGTTGCGGGTCCAGGAATATGAGAAGGGCACGATCGATGAAACGCGAATGCTGGTCCACGGGACCGTGGACCACGGCATGCAGTTTATTGCGCCGGACCGGCAACGCGAGCACATTACCTATTACGGGTCTGAATCGGGTGTGGGCCTTGCTATGAACGCCCTCCGGCATTCTCCGTTGCGCGTGGGCGTTATCGGCCTCGGCGCAGGCTCTCTCGCGTCCTTTGCGAGACCCGGAGACGTGTTCCGCTTCTACGAAATCAACCCCCTGGTGGAACGAATCGCACGAACGAACTTCACCTATCTGTCCGATTGCCGCGGCAAAACAGAGGTCATCATGGGTGATGGCAGGCTTTCGCTTGAACGCGAGCCGGACCAGCAGTACGATCTCCTGGTCATTGATGCCTTTTCCGGAGACGCCATTCCCGTGCACCTCATCACCAAACAGGCCATGGAGCTCTACTTCCGCCATCTGAAGCCCACCGGCATCCTCGCGCTCCACATCACGAACACGCACCTTGATCTCGAACCGATCGTGGACAGTCTCAGCCGAGCACTCGGCAAGGAAGCAATTTTGATCGAGAACGACCGGGATGAAGAAAAAAAGGTTTATAGCTCCAACTGGGCGCTCATTTCTTCACGACCAATCACATCCCCGAAGATTCTCAACGTTGCCGAGGAACTGGCGAACCGACCGGACCTGCGCGTATGGACCGACGATTACAGCAACCTGTTCCAGATACTGAAGTAGAACGCCCCCTCGATAAAAAATCTATGGACAAAAGCTTGACATTCATTTGTGAATAATTATAATAGCATCATTCATTCCTGTCACGAAATAATTCATTACCTTGGTCGGATGCCTTTTCAAAAACTCTCATTAGTTGATCTACGTTGCCGCCTCTCTTGAAACAAGGCAACCAGGAGGAAATTATGAGAACCGTACGTCGCGCAACAATCCTATTGTTCATATCGACAATGATTCCGTTCATAAACGGCTGCTCCGCCTACCAGGTAGGACCGAATGCTTCCGGCCTCAAGGTTCCGGTTCTTGTTGGGCCGGTGCACAAGATAGGCGGCGGTCAAGTGCGCTTAGGCGCGAAGAAAATGACCATTAATGGTGAAGCATGCCATATGTCAACGGGGTCAGGAGCGAACCCGCAACCAAGAGTAGAGTGGAGCGATTCTTTGGCAATAGGCCTGCGTGAAGCCGGAGCTGGCGTTTCCGGCGGAGCAGTTACCGTGAACGAGATAACGGCCGGCAGCATTTATCACATTTCCCTCGCTGCGATGGAAAAGACCTGCGTTCTCGTGACGAGCGACGTATGGATCCCCGACACTATCCCCGCAAAGGAGGCACAGCAATGACGAAAGCAAAATGGTTTGTTTCGTTTTCCGAATCTGCGTCACGCATTGTGTGTGCGCTTGTGGTGACTGGAGTCGTCACCGGCTGCGGAGGATCGCGTACGAAAGTTCACCTGGACAACGCGCGATATCCCGTTTCCATGAGCCCGGTAATGATTGACCGAGATGGGACCCATGTCAACAGCTCCGGACTTGTAACAGTGGGCAAGTTTCAGGCTTCGACCCGCGGATGGAGCATAGGATGGACCGCCATTCCGCTTAACACCATCGACTTTTCAACGGAACTCAATCAGCAGGTTGAGTCCGCTAAGGGAGAGGCTGTAATCAACTTCAAAGTGATGGCGGCGCACCCCTTAGCGCCGGATGTCTTCCCCGGCTACTTTTTCCTGCACTGGTTGCCTATCTGGCCGGGCTCGGTTGCCGTGGAGGCACAGGGGGATATCGTCCGATCAATGAAGTCGCCTGCGCTGCCCGTAGCGACTTCCGGTTTAGACCAGCAAGATATGGAGAAAGGAATGAATAAACCAGCGGAATCGAAAACATCCCTTGATAGTGAACCGAAGGTTAAGAAAAAACGTCACAGAAAAAGGGAACAGAGGCCATGGGACAACTGGGATAACTGAATACGAGGCATCAACTGCTGAGATCATTCGTTCAGGATGCGCCGAATTTATCATTCAGATAGATACTTCCGACCGCTTCATCCCTCTCAACTTCTCGATCACCTCCGCCATGTCCGCAGGCGGCGGAGCACTGAAGGTCATGGGATGACCGGTGTCCGGGTGCAGCAGAGACAGCGTCTCGGCATGGAGCATCTGGCGCGCAATGGTGTCGCTGCCTTTGGCCCGCCGTAGACCCGGTCTCCGAGCATGCATCGCTCCTGTAACGTAAAATGGTGATTGCGCGATGTATATAGCATAGCAATACGATCTATGCCGGAAAATTCAGAATAAGAAGTGACTTGTGCAACAACCTGTTAACACATATGGCGGGAGTATTGCCGCTATTTTTCGGATGAGCTGTTTCGTATGCCGCCGCCTGAAATACGTAAGATTATTCCCTAAACCCAGGGCTCAAACGCATTGAATCCCTGCCTACCGGTTGCGTTCCTTCACGACCCGGTCTATTTCGCGTTTCGATTCCTTAGCCTTGATCGTTTCGCGCTTATCATAGGACTTCTTGCCTTTCGCGAGGCCGATCAACACCTTTGCCTTGCCGCGCACGAAATAAATCTTGAGTGGGATGAGCGTGAAACCTTTTTGGGTGATCTTGTTGATGAGCTTGCGGATCTCTTCGCGGTGCAGCAGGAGCTTGCGCGTCCTGAGCGGCTCGTGGTTCATGATGTTGCCGTGGGGATAGGGGCTGATGTTCGCGTTCAGGAGGAACAGCTCGTCGTTCTTCACGATGGCGTAGCTGTCCGTCAGGTTGGCGAGGCCCAGGCGCAGGGACTTCACCTCCGTGCCCTGCAGCACAAGACCGGCCTCGAGGGTCTCCTCGACAAAGTAGTCGTGGTATGCTTTGCGGTTCGTAGCGACCGCGGTATCGGTTTTCTTTTCCGTCATACATTCACCATCAGGCGTACATTGTAGCTGAAACGCGGCTAAGTTCAAGACTTTTGTTCAGGATTTTGTTCAGGATAAAGCATCGTTCCGAGGAACAAGCGCCTTAGATGTTCTTTGAAGGACAGAAATCGAAGAGGACACACTCGCCGTGCTTCGGGCTCCTCGCCTGGCAGATTTTTCTGCCGTGAAATATCAAGAGGTGCGACAGGTTCCCCCACTCCGTGCGCGGAGTGATCGGCATCAAGTCGTTCTCGATCTTCACCGGGTTATCATGTTTCGTCAGGCCGAGCCGGTTCGCAAGCCGCTTCACGTGAGTGTCCACGGCGATCCCCTCGTTGATGCCGAAGACGGTTGACAGCACGATGTTCGCCGTTTTCCGCGCAACGCCGGGCAGGGTGATAAGCTCCGGCATGGTCTTCGGCACCGTTCCTTTGAAGTGTTCGAGGATCATTTTTGCGGTGGCGTTGACATTCTTCGCCTTGTTCTTGTAAAAGTTGACCGACGCCACGTCTTTTGCCAGCTTTTCAGGCGTGGTCTTCGCAAAATCTTCGATTGTCGGATATTTTTTGAACAAGGGCTCCGTCACTTTGTTCACTTGCGCATCCGTGGTTTGTGCGGAAAGTATGGTGGCAACCAGGAGTTCGAAGGGCGTTGAGAAACGAAGCGCCGTCTGCGGCGTTCCCGCATATTCTTTTTGGAGCCTCTTCAGTATTTCCGATATTTGCTTATGCTTGTCCATACATGCTTTCTCCTATGCCGCTCACGCGCCGGTTTGTTTTCCCGCGCCTTTTATCCGGTCGAGGACCACCGGGAAGATCGCAAAGAGCGCCAGGATCACGAACGCGAGAATGACCTTTCTCGAAAGAATCTCCGCGAGTGAATTGATCGTCCCGATCTGCCTGCCTGCAAAGGCATATACCGCGGTGCCGGGGATGATCCCGAGCGACGTGGTCCAAACGAACGTTTTGAACGGGATCTTCGTGAGACCGGAAAGAAAATTGATGAGAAAAAAGGGAAACACCGGGATAAACCGCAGGGTCAGAAGATACCGTGGGCCGTTCTTCGCTATTTCAGTATTAAACTTGTTCAACTGAGATTGATATTTCTCCTGCAGCCTTTCGCCGAGCAGATACCGAGCGGATAAAAATGCAAGCGAAGCCCCTGCTGTTGCCCCAATGTTCACATAGACCGTGGCCGCAATAGTGCCGAACAGAAAGCCTCCACCGAGCGTCAGGATGACGGCGCCGGGAATGGAGAAGGCCGCGGCAAGTATATAAACACCGATGAAAAGCATGACAGTCAATCCGTAGTGGTCCTGCACGAGCGCTATCAGGATATCGCGATGCTGCTTCAGATTGTCAAAGGTCAGGGCCTTGCCCAGGGGAGAGTAGCGGAGCGCTATGATCGCCGCAACAAAGAGGACAAGCAGGAGCATCTGTTTCTTCTGTTTCATCATGGCTTCTCGATTTTTGAGAACAACCTCTCCCGATGTTTGACAAGATACGTCATGGTCCTTGATTTGTCAAACGCCGTGTCTCTCTTGCGCTCGTAGAGGGCCCGCAGATCGTCCAGCGTGTCCACGTCCTTCCATTCGGGGGCGATATGAACGCGAAGTGACGCCCCCTTCAAGAGATCCAGGGTCTTCTGAAAAACCGTATTGGCGCCCCACGCGATCCCTTGGAATATGCTCGACAGAAACGACTTACTATTGAAACCGATGAGATAATAACCACCGTCCGCTGCCGGGCCGATGACCACATCGTTTTTTTTAAGTGATTCGAAGGCACTCCGGATCATTGCCGGCGGCAAATCCGGAATATCGCTGCCGATGAGCAGGGCGCTGGTAAACCCTTCCGAAAAAATACGTCTGAACGCATTGCCCATTCTCAGGCCAAGATCATTTCCTTCTTGCGCCAGATACGGATACTGTGGGCCGAGCCACGCCGCAACAAGTCCTTCGCTCTCGGCGGGATAAAAGCATATTCGGAAGGGATACGCGCTTTTTTCCGCGGTCTCGATACTATCGAGAACAAAGTTTTCGTAGAGCCCGAGCGCCGCCTCTTCGCCTATGTCTGCGGCCAGGCGCGATTTTACCTGTCCCTTGACCGGAGCTTTTATGAACAAAAGGACAATTGGCTTGTCGGACATAGAATCGTACGGTTATCCACGCTTGATGAATGTGTTGTTCCGGTATTCATCAAAAGCGATTCGCAGCTCATCCTCGGTATTCATCACGATCGGCCCATACCAGGCCACCGGCTCATGAAGAGGTTTCCCCGAAATGAGCAGGAAGCGAACCGAGCCGTTCTCGGTCGAGATCGCAATCTGATCGCCGTCCGCAAACAGAACAAGCGACCCATCGCCGACCATGGGATCGGCTTGCATATCAAAATAGTTTTTCCCTTCGACCTCGTAGGAGAATGGTTTCTTTTCCGCGCAAAAATAGCCTTTTCCCCCAATGATGTAAGCGAACACGGTGTGCCCTCGCTTGGTCTTATGACTCCATTCCGTTCGGGCAGGGATTGTCACGTCGAGATACTCCGGGTCGATGATGACGTCTTTTACAGGCCCTTGTTTGCCGTCCACCGTGCCGCATATGATCTTTATCGTTGTGCCGTTCGAGAGCGTCAGCTTCGGGACTTGCGACTGTTTTATATCCCGGTAACGGGGTTCCATCATCTTATGGGATTGCGGGAGATTTGCCCAAAGCTGGAACCCTTCCATCAGGCCGTCCGCATTTCCCTTGGGCATTTCCTGGTGGATGATGCCGCTCCCCGCGGTCATCCACTGCGTATCGCCGGAAGAGATGACGCCCTTGTTCCCCATGCTGTCGCCGTGCTCCACGTCTCCGCTCAGCACATAGGTGATCGTCTCGATCCCCCGATGCGGGTGCCACGGAAATCCCTTGATATAATGCTCCGGATTATTCGAACGGAAATCGTCAAGCAGCAGGAAGGGGTCGAACAACGGTACCTCGCGGAATCCGAAGACCCGGTTGAGGTGAACGCCCGCCCCCTCTATCGTGGGTTTATTTTTTAATACTTTGCTGATTTTCCTGTTCTCAGCCATGCCTTACCTCCTGCTTGTTGAGCGTTTTGGTCAATTATAGCAGAGCAAATGCACGTTATCCGACCAGGAGGCCGATCGTTCAGGAGCGCGCTGTCAGGACTATTGATTGCAGACTTATCGGTCCAGGAGGATCAGAACGCCCGATGCGAGAGCAAGCACTGCCAGGACTGTGCCGCTTCCGCGAAAACTCAGGTCCAGCAGCGCCATGAGACCATGCATGATCAGCCACAGTGCAAGGAGAAGAGTTCCAACATTCCGTGCCAGTTTCATAGTGATCCTTTCGTTTTGCAGCCCGGCGCGAGAGCAATGCGCGTCTATATTTTACCTGCCAGGAACGTCCCCAATTTTTTATCGACTTTTCCGATATGACCCACCAGCCACCCGGACAGCCTTCGCTCAAACTCGATCTCCAGGAACGCCGTAAACTCACCCTGGCTTTCCATCGCCAACAGCCTTTCTTTGAAATCGGAGAAATCCCTGAGGAACGCGTCGTGTTCCTTTTTTTGCTCGGGGAGCCCGGAATAGTTGTATTCCTGCATCAGGGCTTCTTCCGCATTAAAATGTACGTCAACATACTCTTCCAGGAAGTCTATCGTCTTGAGCAGTGCTGCCCGGCCCTGTCCATTTCGCAGCGCCCATCGAAGCGATGCGATGCGCTGAAAGAGTTCTTTGTGCTGACTATCTATCTGCTCGATGCCGATGGATAAATCCGAACTCCAATCATATTCCATAGGTACAGCCTCCTTCGAGATGTCTTGAAGCGCGTTTTTACGGTCACGTTCAGTCGATTGCATGAAGCATCGTTTGATAATCGTATCAAATCACCCGCAAGGGTGTCTACCTGAGGAGACCGGAGGTGCGTTGCTACACCTGCCACATCGTGGCCTCGAAGTCTTCGGTAGGGACCTTGAACTGGATGTACCCGCGGTAGGGCCACTTTTCTACTTCCGATCCCGCGCGCTCGACAGTGACGAAGATCTGGACTTCATCGTTCGGCTTCACGCCGAGCAGGTCGAAAGGCAGCGCGAGTTCGATGATCTCGTTCGCAGCTACGGTGTTGATCACGGCCGTCTGTTTGCGGTCGCCGTTTTCTCCGTGGAAAAGCGCCGCGCTCACCCGCCGCTCGCGCGGCACAACCCGCACTTCCACGTCGAGGCTTTTGGGGTTCAGGAAATTGATGAAGAACGCCAGATCGGCAACCTTCTCGTCCTTGAGGCTTCCGCTCGGATCGAGACGAACGAACATGTTCTTGAGGTCGAAGCCGTAGTAGATGTGCGTAATGATGGAGGCCCCCCGGTGCATGGCTCCCCCACCCTGGCTCACATCGTAGAAACCGGCCGGCAGCCACTCGAAATAATTCGTTACCTGCCCGTCAATGGTCGGGGCGATGAAGGCCGTAAGCTCCACGGTGGGAAGCGCATGACGGTCCTCGCGAAGGATGGAGATCTGGAGTTCGTCCGGCACATCGAGGTCGATGATGCGATACACGTTCATCAGGTGCGTCCTGAACAAAAGGTCGAACTCCTCATCGTTCTCGGAATAGTGGTCGTCCCCGTACCACCAGCACCAGTCGCTTCCCTCGGCGATATAGATTTCCTCCCATGCCTGAGCGAGCTTGTTCGGATCTCCGTCCCGGGTCGCGTAATCCGTCAGCGCCTCACGCGTCCGCGCAAGCAGATCCCAGGCACGGTTGTCCTCCTCATGCCCGATCCAGACACGAAAGTTCGCGTTGATCCACGAGCCCGCGTGGAGCCGTTCGATGCATGTCTGCGCGGGATGCTCTTTCAGGTATTCCCCGACAGTCACGCACTTGAGCCCCTGCTCCTTGCTGAGCCGTTCGTAGAGATAGAGAAAGAAATCCCTGCCGTCGTTCTGGTAGTACTCCCAGGCGTTCTCTCCGTCCAGGATGATTGAGACCAGGTGCGGCTCGTTCGAAACTCCCCGCCGCACCCGGTGGAGGCGATCAATCAGGTCATTCACCGCGTTCTTATAGTCCCACTTGGAATAGACAAAGCCCACGAGGTCGGAAAGCGTATGGTCCCGGAACACGATAGAGACGCTTTTGTCTCCCTTGCCTGCCAGATAGGGTTTGTATAATGGCTCGGGGTTTTTCATGATCCCGGCGAAATCGCGTTCGAAATGCATCCCGAGGGACCGGGCAAGCACCCCCTCGTCCGTACCAATCCATTTGATACCGGCCTCGGCAAAAAGCGGAATGATCTCTTCTGCTACCGAACCCTCGGCAGGCCACATCCCCGCAGGACGCGATCCGAAGAGCTTTTCATGGTAGGCGATCGCCTCGCGGATCTGTACCTTGGCGTCCTCGGGATGGGCAAAGCGGTTGAGGGGGAGATGAATATCGGGAACGGCCGCCTTCGCGAGGTCCGTGTCATAGAGCAGCGGCAGAATCGGGTGGTAGAAAGGGGTCGTGGTCAACTCAATTCTGCCGTTCTCCGCGAGCCGCTTATATTCCGGGATAATGAGGGCCATGACCTCGCGCTGCTTTTTGATGAGGAGCGCCTTCTCATTCTCCGTAAACCCCGAACCCTTCATTACCATTCCCTTCAGAAACGGATCATTGTTCTTAAAGAGCGGGTCGAACCACGTAAGGTTGAACCAGACCTGGAGGTCAAGAAAGTCCTGCGTCGTGTAGTACCGTGTGGCATTCCGGAGTTCGTTGGGAGAAACGCTGTAGCCCCTGCGGTCGAGCAGGTGCCAATAGGCAGCGTAGGGCTTGATCATGGTGTCCCAGTTCGCCATGAAGAAATTCTTAAGCAGGAATAGTTTATCATCCTGATCAAGCTCCGTCGCCGGCTTGAGCGTCAGGGTGAGAAACTTGTCCGTGGCGCCCTTCTCCACGTAATCTTGAACTTGCTTCAGAAGAGAGGGCACGAGGTTGAAGGTCTGGTGGATGTCGGGGAAATCGGTAAGCAGCGCGGGCATGTCATAGTAGTCTTTGATCCCGTGCATCCGAACCCAGGGGAGGATGTAGGAGCCCGTGACGTCGTCCTTGTAATAGGGCTGGTGCATGTGCCAGACAAAGGCTATGGAGAGGGGATGGTCGGACATAGAGTCGGGAAAGCTCCAAATCCCAAGCGTCAAATCACAAATACATTCCACATGATAAACCTCAAACTCAAAACGGTTTTGGTCATTCTGAATTTGAAATTGTAATATTATTTGGGATTTTGGTTTATATCCTCATAATAGTACACCATCTCGCCCGGACGCGCAAGCCCCAGTTTATCCCGTGCAATTCGCTCAACAGCGGCGGGCACGTTCTTCAGAGCGTAGACATCCTGCCTGAGTTTGGCATTGTCCCGTTTGAGCAGTGCGATCTCATCCGTGAGAGTATCATATTGCGCCTTCATCCGATAGTATTTCACCAATCCCATCTCACCAAAGATGAATGATGCAAGGAGGTAAAGGGCGAGGAGAATACTCGCTCCGATGAACAGTTTTTTCCTGCGGGCAACGCGGGAACTCCGGTCGGTCTTTATGTAGTTCCGTTTACGCATGGAGACACGTAGCGTGACTGCACTCAATAGTTACCATGGAAAAATAAAACCACGAAGAACAGCTTCGTGGTAAGGATTCAATCTTTGGTGTGGTTCTGTATTCATAATATCACATTATTTATTTCTTTTTTGTGGTCTTTTTTGCTTTTTTTGCCGGGGCCTTCTTTTTGGCTGCCATGGATTCTTCACCCCCTTTCATCTTTTGATTCGATTATGTATTGAACTTAGTATAAAACCGAATTAATCGGATGTGCTATCGCTTTTAGTGCCCGCTTAAGAGATACACTATATAATATAAATAGAAAAAACTTGCTCTAACGGGGTAAATACGCCGGGGGCGGATGCCCCCGGCGGTCCCACTCCAGGGACTTCAATAATAACACTACTTTTTCTTTGCTTTCTTTTTGGCCTTCTTCTTGGCCTTCTTCTTGGCTGCCATTATTTGTCCACCCCCTTTCGGCATACCGCGTTCGTGATCCAAGCGGCCTTATCTTGAAACAAGCTGAGGAACATCATTCAGCAGTGACATCTGCGAGTACTTCTCCCTGATCCTTCCATTCACGAGGGCGATAAACTCCTCCGCATCCTTGACGGCCTGCCCCGCCTCGTACCGAGATATGATCCTGCCTGCATCTTCCATGAAGCTTTGGTACTTTCTCCGCATCCGATCGAATTTATTGATAAGGCTCTTATACTGCTCGCCGAGGATAACGCCTGCCGCGGTCACCACGGTCTTTTGCACATCCCTGCCCCGGACCCCTTTCGGCCGGAACCCCTCGGAGAGCATGAGCGCTTTTGCCGAACGGGCCATGGCCTGATAAGCAGCGGCAAAGGCCCATTCTTCATCTTTTTCATACAAAAGCTTGCTGGTTGCCAAGTCGCGTTCCGCTCTCGTCACCAGCGAGATGACCTCTGCAATCTCGGCGGTACGCTCTTCGACAATGCCCATTTCTCTCAGTTCTTTATAATTCATCTTCCTTGCCTACCAGGAAAATTTTTTTCCCTTTCAGTAACTCCCGGATGAAGGGATCCTTTGACTCTTTGCGTTTCTTATATTCCTGTTCATCGAAAACGAGATAGTCGATGTCTCTCTTCAGCTTCTCTTCCAGGCCCATGACCATATCGTTCAATTCCGTGATGTTCGCCTGGCCGATCACCATGAGGTTTATATTACTGTCCTCTTTTTCCGACCCCTTGGCATAGGAACCATAGATGAACGCGGTCTTAACGCCTTTCAGCCGGGAGAGAGAAGCTTTCATGGCGCCCTGTGCACCCGTAGTCTTAAAGATCAGCCCTTTCATCTCCGAGAAAACGGGGGAGTTCTTGTTCACGAAATAGTACTTCTGAACGCCTCGTTTTTCTCTTGACAGGAGCCCCATCTTGACCAGGTTATCCAACTCCCGCTTGATCCCCGCCGCATCCTTGCCGATGTGGCGTGCTATCTCTCGCAGATAGAAGCGATCATCCGGATTGTTAAAGAACAGGCCTAAAAGCTCCGCTCTTGTTGAAGAGAAGAGTTTCGTCAGCACCTTTTCACCTCGTGGACAAAATATACTACAAGAGTGTATGTTTTGTCAACAAGAAAATAAAAGAAATTATGTTTCCGTATGTTAGACAATTTATCAACAGATGAATCCACACAATTAAAATTG